>Ga0066710_100002053_pt1 | contig 15845 bp, 13 predicted proteins | sample GraSoiAngelo_159_FD_79666 | JGI IMG/M metagenome (GOLD analysis project Ga0066710, IMG submission 79666) | Grasslands soil microbial communities from the Angelo Coastal Reserve, California, USA - 14_1009_16_40cm | ecosystem: Environmental > Terrestrial > Soil > Grasslands | place: USA...
CGAGGCGCGACTGCCGCTCGCCCACGAGCATCGCGTCGCCCTGCAGGAATCCGCGCACCTCCATGCAGAGGCGCAGCGGGTGGATCCGCCCTTCGTCGCTCGACATCACCTTGTCCTGCTCGGCGCCCTTCTCGGCGTCGAGCACGCGGAGCATCCCGACCCAGGACGCGTACTTCGCCGGATCGATCTTCCCCTTCGCCTCGGCGGAGAGCTGCTCCAGGACCGCGCGCGCGTCGCCGACGATCGGCACGTCCACGTCGCGATTCTGGGTGATGCCGGTCGCGTCGACGTCGACGCGGATGACCTTCATGTCCTTTCCGAAGCGCGGCGGCCGCGCGAACTGGATGATCCAGTTGAACCGGGTGCCGACGACCAGGCAGACGTCCGCTTCCTGGAACGCGGAGCTGCGGGCGTTGAGGAACGACAGCGGATGGTCCTCGGGCACCGTGCCGCGGGACATCGGCGTCGTGTAGAACGGAATGCCGGTCGCGTCCACGAACGCGTGGAACGCGGCCGCGGCGTCGGACCACCACACACCGCTGCCGCCGAGGATGATGGGGCGCTGCGCGCGCGCGAGCAACCCGATCGCCTCGCGCACGGCGGCGGGATCGCCGAGGGGCCGCGGCAACGTCTTGAACGGCTTCGGCCACACGATCGTGTCCTCGTCGACCTTCTCACCGATCGTGTCGCCGGGAAGGTCCAGATAGACGGGTCCGGGCCGGCCCGTCATCGCCTGGCGGACGGCCGTCGCGAGGATCTCCGGGATGCGCTTGGCGTCGTAGATGCGCTCCGCCCACTTCGTGATCGGCTTGAAGACCGCGAGCTGGTCGATTTCCTGGAACGCCTCCATGCCGAAGTAGACGCGCGGGCTCGAGCCGCCGATCGCGATCAGCGGCGCCGCATCGGTGAACGCGTTCGCCACGCCGGTCAGGAGATTGGTCGCGCCCGGTCCGGACGCGCCGACGCAGACCGCGGGACGCCGCATGACGCGCGTCCACGCGTGCGCTTCGAGCGCCGCCGCCTGCTCGTGACGCGTGTCGATCGCCTTGATGCCGATCTTGACGGCCGTGGCCTCCGTCTCCAGCATCGGGCCACCCATCACGTAGAACATGTGGTCGAGGCCCTGTTGCTTCATCGCGTGAGCCAGCAGCTCGCCTCCGAGGATCGTTCCCATCAGACGTCTCCTTCAGATCTCTTGGCAGATGTCTTCATGCCTGCACCGTCTTCTTCCCGGGTCGCCGGCGGCCTCCGCCGAGCGCGCGCCATCGGAAGCAGTCGACGGTGTGATCGTTCACCAGCCCCGTCGATTGCATGAACGCGTAGCAGATCGTCGGACCGACGAACCGGAAGCCGCGCTTCTGCAGATCGCGGCTGAGCGTCCGCGACTCTTCGGTCTCGGCGGGGATCTTCGCGGTCGAGGGCCAGGCGTTCACGATCGGACGGCCGCCGACGAAGCGCCAGAGATAGGCGTCGAACGTCCCGCACTCGCGCTGAACGTCCAGGAATGCGCGCGCGTTGCCGACGGCCGCGTCGATCTTCGCGTGATTCCGCACGATGCCCTCGTCCTCGAGCAGCCGGCTCTTCTTCGCGTCCGTGTACTTTGCGACGACGCGAGGATCGAAACCATCGAACGCGTTCCGGTACGCCTCACGCTTTCTCAGGATCGTCGACCACGAGAGCCCGGCCTGGGCGCCCTCGAGAATCAGGAGCTCGAAGAGCTTCTGGTCGTCGTGGAGCGGGACACCCCACTCCTCGTCGTGATGGCGGATGTCGAGCTCGCCGCGAGCCCATGCGCAACGCGTCTTCACCGGAGCCGACTGTAACATGCGCGAGCCCTCGACGCTCTCCGCTCGGCCTCTCTGCTACGCTCGGGGCCAATGGACTTCGGCGTCGGCATCCCGACCGCGGTGGACTCGTGGAAGCTGGCGAAACGCGCCGAGACGCTCGGCTTCAGCCACGCATGGCTCTACGACACGCAGATGCTGTGCGCCGACGTGTTCGTGGGCCTGGCGCTGGCCGCTGCCAACACATCGCGGATCCATCTCGGCACCGGCGTGCTGGTTCCCTCGAATCGCATCGCCCCGGTGACGGCGAACGCGGTGGCGTCGCTCAACCGGCTGGCGCCCGGCCGGATCGAGCTCGGGGTCGGGACCGGGTTCACCGCGCGCGCGACGATGGGACTTCGCGCCATGCGGCTCGCCGATCTCCGCGAGCACGTGCGCGTGGTGCGGGCGCTCCTCGCCGGCGAGACCGTCGACGCCGAGCTCGAAGGTGTCCGGCGCACGCTGCGGTTCCTCGAGCCCGAGCGCGGGCTCATCGATCTCCAGCCTCGCGTCCCGATTCACGTCTCCGCGTTCGGACCGAAGGCGCGCGCGCTCGTGGCCGAGGTCGCCGACGGATGGATGCACTTCGTCGGTCGCCTGCGGAGCGGGCTCCGGGATCTCGGCGAGATGCTCGCGGCCTGTCGGGATCGCGGGCGCGCGCCCGAGAGCCTGTACAAGACCGCGTTCACGATGGGCTGCGTGCTGCGCGACGGAGAACCGGCCGACAGCGCGCGCGCTCGAGCGCAGGCGGGTCCCCTCGCCGTGACGTTCTTCCATGCGGCCGTCGAAGGCTCGCTGCGCATCCGTATTCCGTCGAACCTCGCGGCGGCCGTCGACGAGTACCGCACGCTCTACGAGAGCTACGAACCCGCCGACGCGCGCTACCTCCACCTCCATCGCGGCCATTTCATGTGGCTCAGACCCGAGGAAGAGCGCTTCGTCACGGCCGATCTGCTGCGCGACCTGACGTTCACCGCGACCGCTCCGGAGCTCCGCGATCGCATCCGTGCGCTGCGAGACGCCGGGTACCAGCAGCTGGCGGTCTGTCTCACGCCCGGACAGGACGAGGCGCTGGACGACTGGGCGCGGGTGATCGAGAGCGTCTGACGGGCGGCGTCGCGGCTCTCCCGCTTGACACGCTCGGGAGACGCAGCGCACAGTTTCAGCACTTCTACCGGCGACCCGGCCAATCGCCAAGGAGGCCGTCAATGAGTGACGTCATCAGTCGGCGCACGTTTCTCAAAACCACCGGAACGGCGGCGGCCGCGGGCTCGCTCGCCGCGATGCTCGACGCGCACCAGGCGCCGGCCGAGATCAAGGGCACCACGCTGCGCCTGCTGCAGTGGAGTCATTTCGTCCCGGCGTACGACGTCTGGCTCGACGACTTCGCGAAGAAGTGGGGCGATCAGAACGGCGTCAAGGTCCGCATCGACCACATCCCGCACCTCGAGTTGCCGGCGCGCTACGCCGCGGAGTTCGCCGCCGGCACCGGTCACGACCTGATCTACTTCGCCGGCCAGATCCTGACTGGCCAGTACTCTCGCACCCTGCTCGACATCTCCGACCTGGGCGAGGCGCTCGGCAAGAAGTACGGCGGCTGGATGGAGGCGTCGAAGAGCTGCGCGCAGGTCGGCGGACAGTGGTACGGCATCCCCGACTACTTCGTGACGATTCCGGTCCTCTGGCGCAAGGACCTCTTCGAGTCGGTCGGGCTCGGCGCGCCGAACACGTGGGACGACCTCCGCAAGGCCGCGCGGCTGCTCAAGCCAAAAGGCCATCCCACCGGCATGCAGTTCTCGCACAGCAACGACGCCAACCACAACTGGCGGACGGTGATGTACTGCTTCGGCCGGAAGGAAACCGATCCTTCCGGGCAGCAGGTCGCGATCGACTCGAAGGAAACTCGCGAAGCGCTCCGGTTCGCCAAGGCGCTGTTCGACGAGGGCATGACGCCGGAGGTGTTCTCCTGGGACGACGCCTCCGACAATCGCTATCTCGCGTCGGGCGTGGCCTCGTGGGTGCATGACGCGATCTCCGCGTTCCGCACGACGCAGGACACCAACCCGAAAGTCTTCGAGAGCACCTACATGGTCCCCTAGGTGACCGGGCCGACGGGGCTTCGCCTGAACATGGGCGAGCCGACCGTGTGGGCCATCTGGAAGTTCGGCAAGAACCCGCAGGCGGCGAAGGAGTTCATCCAGTACATCACCGACCACCAGAAGGAAGCGATGGAGGCGAGCCGCGGCTACAACATGCCGATGCTCAACGACTTCTACCGGAAGCCGATGCCGGGGCTCGGCAACGACGCGAAGCTCTCGGTGCTCCAGGAGCAGCACAAGATCACGGTCTTCCTGGGCTACCCGGGGCCGATGACGCCGCCCGCGCAGGAAGTCCTGACGACCTTCGTCATCCCCGACATGTTCACGCGCGTCGCGCGCGGTGCCGCGATCGAGGACACGATGAAATGGGCCGTGGGCGAGATCCGGCGAATCTACGCGAAGTACAAGATGGGATAATCGAAGCATTCGATGAGATAGATGTCCGACGCCTGGCCGGCCCTGCCTCTCGAGGCGTGGAGCGACACGTACGCCACGCTCCATCTCTGGACGCAGATCGTCGGGAAGATCCGGCTCACCCAGTCGCCGTGGGTGAATCACTCCTGGCACACGACCCTGTACGTGACGGCGCGAGGGCTCACGACGTCACCGATTCCGGATCGCGAGCGGATCTTCGAGATCGACTTCGACTTCATCAGCCATGAGGTGACGATCCAGTCGAGCGACGGCCGGACCGCGGCCATTGCGCTCGAGCCGCAATCGGTGGCGACGTTCTACCAGCGTCTGATGAGGTCGATGACGTCGCTCGATCTGCATGTGACGATCAACCGGAAGCCGAACGAAGTGGCACACGCGATCCCGTTCGACCGGAATGAGACTCACCGGGCCTACGATCCGGAGTACGCCAACCGGTTCTGGCGGGTCCTCGTGCAGGCCGATCGTGTCTTCAAGCAGTTTCGTTCCCGCTTCATCGGCAAGTGCAGCCCGGTCCACTTCTTCTGGGGCGCGCCCGATCTCGCGGTCACGCGATTTTCCGGACGCCGCGCGCCGGAGCATCCCGGCGGAGTCCCGAACCTGCCGGACTGGATCGCGCGAGAGGCCTACTCGCACGAAGTCAGTAGCTGCGGACTCTGGCCCGGCGGCGGCCCGGTTCCGCACGCGGCGTTCTATTCCTACGCGTATCCCGAGCCAGCGGGGTTTGCCGAGGCGCGAGTCCGGCCGAGCGCCGCCTTCTACAGCACCGACCTGCGCGAGTTCATCCTTCCGTACGACACCGTCCGCAATTCCGAATCTCCGGACCAGACGCTTCTGGAGTTCCTCCAGAGCACGTACGAGGCCGCCGCGGATCTCGGCAAGTGGGATCGCCGATCGCTCGAGCGGCCGCTCACTCGATGACGGAGGCCGCGCGCTGACCGCGGGACGCCTCAGCTCCTCTCGGCGATCTCCCGCATTCTCCTGAACGTCATGATCCGGCGGCGGTTGGCCTCGGGGATCTTGTCGAGATCGGTCTGCGCGATGGAGAAGCCGTAGGCTTCGACGATCGGGATCTCCTCGTCGCGGAGCTCTCCGAGCTTCTCCTTGCGCGCCATCGCCGCCTCGATGTACGGCGCCAGCTCCCTCATCTTGCGCGCCTGACGCTCCTCTTCGCCCTCGTGGAACTCCGGCATGACTTCGCGCGCGAAGAGCTCGAGCGAGTCGCAGATGTCCTCGTGCCGGTTCTTGCCGCCTTGCTGGATGAAGACCGTCTGATCGACGCCGTGCGACTGGAACGCCGACAGCGTGGCGCGGATCTGGTCCGGCGTGCCGACGCATCCGGTGCCGGCGCCGAGCACCTCGAGCCCGAGCTGCTCGCGCACCGCGAGGAACTTGGTCCAGATGTTCGTCCGGCCGGGCTGATGCTTGCCGAACGCGTAGTGGTGGCCGAGCGCGAACTGGAAGAAGCGGAAGCCGTCGGCGGCGCGCCGGGCCGCGGCGTCGGCGTCACGGTCGCACGAGAATCCCGTGACCATCGCGATGTTCGGGTTCACCGCGTGGCCGATCGGCACGCACTCCTTCTTGAACGTCTCGTAATAGCCATCCACCCAGTGTTTCGCCTCGGACGGATCGATGAACGCGAACGTCAGCGCGCCGATGCCGAGCTGCGCCGCGAGATGGATCGTCTCGCGATTCGAGCACGCGACCCAGAGCGGCGGATGAGGCTTCTGCACGGGCTTCGGCACGACGTTGCGCGGCGGCATCGAGAAGTACTTCCCCTGGAAGCCGGGATACGGGTTCATCACCAGCATGTTCGCGGCCTGCTCCACCGATTCCCGCCACATCGCGCGCCGTTCGCCCGGCGTGACGCCGAAGCCTTCGAGCTCCGCGCGCGACGCCGACTCGCCCGTGCCCCAGTCGACGCGGCCCTTCGAGACGAGGTCGAGCGTGGCGATCCGCTCGGCCACGCGCGCGGGATGGTTGTAGCCGGGCGGCATCAGGACGATGCCGTGGCCCAGCCGGATCCGGCGCGTGCGCTGCGACGCGGCGGCGAGGAACACCTCCGGCGCCGACGAGTGCGAGTACTCCTCGAGGAAGTGGTGCTCGACCTCCCACGCGTAGTCGATGCCGAGGCGATCCGCCAGCTCGACCTGGTCGAGGGCCTCCTGGAAGAGCTTGAGCTCGCTGCCTTCCTCCCACGGCCGGGGAAGCTGGTGCTCATAGAACACTCCGAATCTCATGGGGGCTCCTTCAGCGTACGGTTTCGCGCGACAGATCGAGCACGCGGTTCGCGATCGTCTCCAGCAGCTGCCACGCCGGCCGGTTGTCGCGGGTCGCTTCCGGATCATCCAGATACGTGTCGAGCGTGACGTGGGTCGCGCCGAGCGACTCGAGCGCGCGGAGGTCGGCGCGGATCTGCTCGAGTGTGCCCTCGCCCGCGAGTCGCTGGTCGTCCGGCATCGCGGAGTCCGTCAACCGGACCTTGATGCGGGGAGCGAGCGCCGGCATTGCCTTGCCCTCACCGTCGGCGATCTTCCGCATCTGCGCGAGCCTTTCACGCAGCCAATCGAGCCGCATGCGGATCGGATGCCACGCGTCGCCGTAGCGGACCGTGCGCCGCAACGCCGCGTCGCTGCCGCCGCCGATCCAGATCGGCGGTCGCGGCGAGCGTACCGGCCGCGGCGTCGTGTGCACGTTCTCGCACGTGACGAACCGCCCGCTGTATGAGAAGACGTCCGTCGCCCAGAATTTCCGGATGACGTCGAGCGACTCGTCCGTGATGGCGCCGCGCTGATGGAACGGCACGCCGAGCGCGGCGAATTCCTGGGTCGCCCATCCCACGCCGACGCCCAGGATGAACCGTCCGCCGCTGAGCTGATCGACGTTGGCACCGAGCCGCGCGACGTGCAGCGGATGGCGATACGGCAGCACGATCACGGTCGTGCCGAGCTCGAGACGCCGCGTGCGGGCCGCGAGCCAGCCGAGCGTGGTGAACGGATCGTAGAACGGCGCCGGATAGCGCTCGACCACGTCCGGCGTGGTCGCGACGTGATCGGAGATCAGGAGCGCGTGGTACCCGAGCGATTCGGCCCGCTCGGCCCAGCCGGCCATCGACTCCGGCGTCACACCGGGACCGAAGTTGACGAGGTTCACGCCGATCTTCATGCCCAGAAGATAAAGCACGCGGGCCGACCGCGTGATTTTTTCGCGCGGTGATCGTAGTCTTGGGCGCCAGGAGGAACCGATGCCCGACACGAAGAGCGAGACGTACGCGAAAGGCCGTGACATTCGTCGCCAGCTGCTCGGCGATGACGACGTCGCGGAAGTCGAGCGCACGACCTACAACGACCCGATCATGCGGAAGTTCATCGACGCGGCCACCGAGACGGTCTTCGGCGCGCTCTGGTCGCGGCCGGGCCTCGATCTGAAGACCCGCACGCTCGTGTGCGTCGTGTCGGATGCCGCCACCGGGCGCGACCCTGAGCTCGCGATCCATCTCCGCATGGCGCTCCGGCAGGGCTGGACGGAGGAAGAGCTCGCGCTCCTCACCGCGCGACGCGTGTTCGCCGAGACGAAGACGGGAGCCCGCACATGACGACGCACCGGATCGCCGTCATCCCCGGCGACGGGATCGGCAAGGAAGTGCTGCCCGAGGGCATGCGCGTGCTCGACGCCGCCGGCAAGAAATTCGGGATCACGTTCGACTGGACGATCTTCAACTGGAGCTGCGAGGTCTTCGCGAAGACGGGGCGGATGATGCCGCCGGACGGCCTCGACCAGCTCCGGACATTCGAGGCGATTTACCTCGGCGCCGTCGGCTTCCCGGGCGTCCCCGATCACGTCTCGCTGTGGGGCCTGCTCATTCCCATCCGGCGCGGGTTCCGCCAGTACATAAATCTCAGACCGGTGCGGCTGCTCAAGGGCGTGCGCTCGCCGCTCGCGGGTCGCGGCCCGAGCGACATCGACATGGTGATCGTGCGCGAGAACAACGAGGGCGAGTACTCCGAGATCGGCGGCCGGCTCTACAAGGACACGCCCGACGAGCTGGCCGTGCAGCAGGCCGTGTTCACGCGCAAGGGCTGCGATCGCGTCATGCGATATGCCTTCGAGCTGGCGCGCCGGCGCGAGAAGAAGCACGTGACGTCGGCCACGAAGTCGAACGGCATCATCCACTCGATGCCGTACTGGGACGAGCGCTTCGCGGCGATCGCGAAGGAGTATCCGGACGTCAAGACCGCGCAGTACCACATCGACATCCTCACCGCCCACTTCGTGCAGCACCCGGACTGGTTCGACGTGGTCGTCGGGTCGAATCTCTTCGGCGACATCCTCTCCGACCTCGGGCCCGCGATCGCGGGCTCGATCGGCATCGCGCCGGGCGGCAACATCAACCCGGAAAAGGACGCTCCGTCGATGTTCGAGCCCGTTCACGGCTCCGCCCCTGACATCGCGGGCAAGGGCATCGCGAACCCGGTCGCGCAGGTCTGGACCGGCGCGATGATGCTCGAGCACCTCGGCCACCCGGATGCCGCGCGCGCGGTGGTCGCCGCGATCGAACGCCTGGTGGAGGACGGCAAGACGGTGACGCGGGATCTCGGCGGCAAGGCGTCGACCGCCGAGGTGGGACAGGCCATCGCGTCGCTCGTGTGACGAGCTTCGTGAACGAGCCGCCGATCGAGAGCACCGCCGGGGTCGAGACCCGCGTCCGTGCGGTGCTCGACGGGCTCGGTGTCCCGTACGAGTGGATCGAGATCGATCCCGCGTACGCGGACACCGCCGCGTTCTGTGAACACTACGGCTACAGCCTCGAAACCGCCGCGAACACGATCGTCGTGGCCGCGAAGAAGGATCCGCGCCAGTACGCGGCGTGCGTGGTGCTGGCGACGACCCGCCTCGACGTGAACCGCACCGTGCGCAAGCTGATGGGCGTGCCGCGGCTTTCGTTTGCGTCCGCGGAGGAGACGAAAGCGCTGACGGGGATGATGATCGGCGGTGTGACGGTGTTCGCTCTGCCGCCGGACCTGCCCATCTACGTCGACGAGCAGGTCATGGCTCAACCGTGGGTGATTCTCGGGAGCGGCAGCCGGTCGTCGAAGATGAAGGCCTCGCCCGAGGTGCTACGCCGGTTGCCCGGCTCGCAGGTCATCTCCGGGCTCGCCATAACGCCGGCATCGTGATCGGCCGGAGCGTTCAGAAGCTTCCGCTCGCCGAGGCGAGGCTCGGGGCACGCCTGCTGTGGAGCATGCCAATGCTTCGGCTCGGACGCCCTGGCCTCGAGCGAGCGCGCGCGATTCTCCAGCATCGTCTGGACCGACGCGCCGCCGATTTCCTGACGCTCGTTCGGCGCACCGTCTACGAGCACGACGCCAGCCCCTACCGCCAGCTCCTTCGCCTGGCGGGTTGTGAATTCGGTGACCTCGAGAAGCTGGTGGCGATCGACGGCTTGGAGGGCGCGCTGCGGACGCTCTACGCGCGCGGCGTGTATCTCACCGTCGAAGAGCACAAGTGAACCGGTCACCCGCACTCGCCTGGAGCAGATCCGGCGCACCGGCGCGCGGGCCGTCCCTACCTACACGGCCGTGGACACCGGCCGCATCGGCTTCGGCTGTCTCGCGCCGGAGGTCTCGGATCACGTCCACGTGCTCGAGGACTGGCACGTGGTGATCCAGCCGGGCGGGGCCGGCGCGCGACCGAACGCGCCGACGAAGGCGCTGCTCCTCTCGTCGCTCCGTCCCTCCGCCCCGCTCATCTTCATAAACGTCTCGCTCGGTGATCAGGCGGAGGCGGCGACCGGCCGTTGTGACTGCCCGATGGAGCGCCAGGGGTGGACCACACGACTGCACTCGATCCGGAGCTTCGAGAAACTGACCGCGGGCGGGATGACGTTTCTCGACGTCGACGTCATCCGCGTGCTGGACGAGGTTCTGCCGGCGCGCTTCGGTGGTGGGCCGACCGACTACCAGCTGGTCGAAGAGGAGGCGGAGGATGGCCGGCCGCGCGTGCGGCTGCTGGTCCACCCCGCGTCGGCGAAGTGGACGCCGACACGGTTGGGGACGCGTTCCTGACGGCGATCGGCGAGCACTCGGAGAGCGAGCGCCTCATGGAGGTCCAGTGGCGCCAGGAGCGGGTGCTTCGGGTCGAGCGGCTCGCTCCGCGGACCACGCGCACCGGAAAGATCCTGCATCTGCACGTCGAGCGCCCCGGCGCGGCCGCATCGATTCGCTAGCGTCGACGAAGGCGGCAGCGCGGAGCGTCCCGCCGAATCGGGACGCTCCGCGAGCGCACACTCTTCCGTCCGGCACGCTGCTCGAGGCTACGGCGACGACGTGCGCGGCGGAACGAACTGCGCCGACGCGGTCTGCTTCGGCTCGGCAGGATCCGCGTCCCCGTGCATCGTCAGCCTGACCGTGACGGTCCGCTGATTCACGGCCTTGCCGTCCGAGCGCGTCGGCCCGAGTCCGATCGCGTGGATGCGTGAGAGGTCGATGTCGCGCAGCGCGAGCCAGCGGCGCACCGCCTCGGCCCGGCGCTGGCTGAGCTGAACGTTGTAATCCGTCGCGCCCTGCCGGTCCGTGTGCCCGATGACGTCGACCGAGAGTCGCGTGTCCGCCTTCAACTGCTTCGCGATCTCGTTGAGCGCGGTCTGCGCACCGTCGGCGAGATCGGCGCGATTGAACCCGAAGCGAAGCTCGGTGGCGCTCACGGTGCGGCGGTCGTACCTGCCGTCCGAGAGCTGGCTGACGCGGCGATCGGTCTGATCGAGCCGCTGGATCGTCGTCGTTACCCGCTGCGACTCGGAGTCCAGCCGCTGACCTTGCTGGCCGATCGCGCCTTGCAGCCGCTGACTTTCCAGGCCGACGTGCTCCCTGACCCAGCCTCTCGTCGCGCAGCCGGACAGAATCATGCCGGCCACCACCGCTGCCGCAGCGTATCCGACGTATCGCATACGTTCGCTCCTTTCGTGGAGACCCGCTCGGGTCCTCGTTTCCACGGGAGCAACTCGGCTGCCAGATCTATTCGGTTGGGCGATTCTGTACTTACGCGGCAGCCCGCAACGAGGAGCCCACGCCTCGCGCGGGGATCTACCCACCGAGAGCAATTGCCTGCAGACGCTCTGCGCTACGCGAGCGGCGAAACCTCCACCCGGGCGTCGAACGCCGCCTGGCCGCCGGAGAACGCTCCGAACGCGTCCACCGCGTCGTCGGGCAAGCAGGCGTGCCCCGATGTCACGACGTTCACGCCGTCCCAGCCGTCGCGCATCCACACCGTCCCCGCCGGAATCTTCGCGGTGACGTTCGCGCGCGCCGTGAACGCGCCGCGCTCGTTGCCGATCCTGATCGCCGCGCCGTTTGCGATACCGCGCGCCGCGGCGTCGGTCGGCGAGATCCAGAGCAGGGGCTCGGCGGCGATGCGCGCGAGCGTCGGCAGCGCGCGCCCGTGATCGTAGAACCCGTGAAACGCGGCGAGCGTGCGGCCCTGCCGGAACACGAGCGGATAGCTCGTCACCGGCAGATCCTCGTGCCCCGGCAACGCCGGCAATCCGAGCTCGACGGCGCGCTCCGAATAGAACTCCACCTTGCCGGAGGGCGTGGGGAATTTTCGATCGGGATGCGCGACGTGGGAGATCGCGAGCTTCCGGATGCCACCCTCCGCGCGCAGCGCCGCAACCGTCGCACGACCCGTCGAGGGATGATCGAAGATCGCGTCGAGCGCCTGCTCCTCGCTGTCCCACGGAAAGAAGTCCTTCACGTCGAGTCGCGCGGCGAGCTCGCGCAGCAGCCACGGAAGCGGCCGGCATTCCCCGGGCGGCTCGAGGATTTTCGGCATGAGATAGAGATGGGTGTTGGTGCTCTTCGCGCCGAGCTCCTCCAGCCAGGACGTGCTCGGCAAGACGACGTCCGCGAACCGCCGCGCGGTGTCGTTCAGGAAGAGGTCGTAGCTGACGACGAGGTCCGTGCGCGCGAGGCCCTCGGCCACCTGGCCGGCGTCGGCGAACGACGACATCATGTCGGTGCCGAGGAGCAGCATCACGCGGACCTTCCGCTCGAGCAGAGCTTCGGTGATCCGTGGCATCTGGTTGGGCACGTAGTCACCCGGCGGCCGGCGATCGAGCGCGACGATGCTCGCGAGACCCTGTCCGTGCGTCGCGCTGCCGTGGCGTGGGCCGAGCCCTCCGCCCGGGACGCCCAGATTCGCCGTCAGCGCCGGAAGACACGCGATCGCTCGGCCCGGCTGCCATCCGTTCGCACCTTTGTGCATCGAGCTGCCGCCGAGCACGATCATCGCCGGCTTCGTCCTGGCGTAGCGGCGCGCGAGCGCGACGATCCGCTCCGCCGCGATCCCGGTGACGGGGGCGGCCCAGGCCGGCGAATACTTCTGGACGTCCGCGGCGAGCTGATCGAAGCCGATCGTGTGTCGCGCGACGAACGCCTCGTCGTGCAATCGCTCGCCCACGATCACGTGCATCATCGCGAGCGCCAGCGCGGCATCGGTGCCGGGCCGGATCAGGAAGACGTCGTCGGACAGCGACGCCGCCTCCGTCTCGCGCACGTCGATCGTGACCAGGTGGGCGCCACGCCGGCGGGCCGCGGCCAGGTGCGGCCCCGTGTTCGGCTGCGACGCGAGGTTCGCGCCCCACAGGAGGATCAGGGACGAGTTCGCGCCCATGTCCTCTTTCGTATTCGTCTCGAGCACACCGGTGAGCCCGAGGCCGAACGCGCCGAGGCCCCAGCAGATCATCGTGGGGTTCCACCACTGGCAGCCGTAGAGGTTCGCGAACCGACGCAGCAGGTGCGAGTGGAGCCGCGTGCCGTAGTTGTTGGCGAAGAGCCCGTGGCCGGACCACGCGCCCACGGTTTCGCGTCCCGCGCGCTGCATGCGATCGACGATCCGGTCGAACGCCTCGTCCCACGTCGCGCGCCGCCAGTCGCCGGCGCGCGAGTCACGCACCATCGGATGGGAGAGCCGCTGCGAGTTGCCGATGATCTCCGGCGACGCCTGACCGCGGATGCAGAGGAACCCGCGGCTGTCCGGATTGTCCGGGTCGCCGCGGACACCGGCGAGGCGGCCGTCGTCGACGTCCACGAGCATTCCGCACAGCGTGGGATGACAGTTCATCGGGCACATCGTGCGAACCGTCCGACGGTTGCGGTGGCTCACCGGGATCCTCCGTGTTCCAGCGCCACAGGATAACGCACGGGACGCGGCTCGGGACGGCGGATCGTCAGCTATAGTGAGGCGCGGGAGGTGGCGCGCTCGTGTACTTCAATCGACAACTGTGGGCGTTCACGTCGGGTGTTCGGTCGCGGATCGCCGGCGCCGCGGCGCTCGGACTCGTCGGAGCCGGTCTCGGCATCGCGCGGCTCGCGCTGCTCGGCTGGCTGCTCGCGCGCGTGTTCTCCGGCGTCGGGCCCGGCGCGCTCGCGCTGCCGATCGCCGCGGTGATCGCCGTGATCGGCGTGCGGACGATCATCGAGTACGCGCGCACGATGGTCGCGCACGGGACGGCGTTTCGCGTGCAGGCGCGCCTGCGCCAGAGGCTCTACGAACACCTCGTCACGCTGGGCCCCGCCTACCTGACTCACGAGCGCACCGGACCGGTCGCGACGTCGATGGTGGAGGGCGTGCAGCAGCTCGAGGTGTACTTCGGCCAGTTCCTGCCGCAGCTCGTCGTGACGGCGGCCACGCCGATCCTGATCTTCGCCTTCGTCGCCTTCGTCGACCTGCCGGTCGCCCTCGTGCTCGTCGGCGCGGCGCTCGTGACGCTGGTCGCGCCGGTCCTGTGGCACCGCCGCGAGGCCGGCGCGAGCTACGCGCGCAACCGTGCGTACGCGTCGTTCGGCGCCGAGTTTCTCGACGCCCTTCAGGGACTCGCCACGCTGAAGGCGTTCGGGCAGAGCGGCGAGCGCGCGCGCCTGCTCGAAGAGAAGAGCCACGCGCTGTTCCGCAGCACGATGTGGGTGCTGGGCGCCAACGTGATGAGCCGCGGGATCACCGACGCCGGCATGGCGATTGGCGCCGCCGCGGCGCTCACGCTCGGCGCATGGCGCGTGAGCACCGGCGCGATGGAGCTCGGCGCGCTCCTCGTCATTCTGATGCTCGGCGTGGAAGTGTTCCGGCCGCTTCGCGAGCTCCGCATGCTGCTGCACGCCGGCATGCTCGGGACCGCGGCGGCGCGCGGCATCCTCGACGTCCTGGCGGCACGCCCCGCGGTGACGGACCACGCGAGCGCCGCGGACGACGGTTCCCTGACGCCGAGCGTGACGTTCGAGGACGTGACCTTCGCCTACCCGGGCTCGCGGCGCATCGCGCACGACGGCACCACGTTCAGCGTGGCGGCCGGCGAGCGCGTCGCGTTCGTCGGTCCGAGCGGCAGCGGCAAGTCCACGGTCGTGCGCCTGCTGCTGCGCTTCTACGATGCGGACAAGGGCCGCGTGCTGGTCGGCGGGCGTGACGTCCGGCAATTGCCCCTCGCCGCGCTGCGCCACCGCATCGCGGTCGTGAGCCAGGACACGTACCTCTTTCACGGGACCGTCGAGGACAACTTGCGGATGGGCAAGCCGGACGCGACGCCGGCGGAACTGGACGCGGCCGCGCGCGCGGCGAACGCGCACGAGTTCATCGCGAGATTGCCCGACGGCTACCGCACCGTCGTCGGCGAGCGAGGCGTGCGGCTCTCCGGCGGGCAGCGCCAGCGCATCGCGATCGCGCGAGCGCTCCTGCGCGACGCGCCGATTCTCGTGCTCGACGAGGCGCTCTCGTCGGTGGATGCCGAGAGCGAGGCGCTCATCCAGAACGCGCTCGACCTTCTGATGGAAGGCCGGACGACGCTGATCTTCGCGCATCGCCTGTCGAGCGTGATCGGCGCCGATCGCATCGTCGTCCTCGATCGGGGTCGCGTCGCCGAGACCGGCACCCACGCCGAGCTGATCGCGCGAGGCGGGCCGTACTGGCGGCTGATGGCGCCGCAGATCGAGACGGCGGCGCGCCCGGAGGCGACGCTCGCGGTGAACGGTCCGCGCGCGGCGGTGGACGGTGATGGCCGTGAAGACGGCGAGCGCGTCATCACCGGCGACGGGAGCGTCGTGCGCGCCACCGAGCTCAGCTGGCGGCAGGCGTTGCCAGTGCTCGCCCGGCTGATCCGGGGCTATCACGTGCGGCTCGGCGCGACGTTCCTGCTCGGCGTCGCGCGCGTCGCGGCGCTCATCGCCGTCGGCGTGCTGAGCGCGCTGGTCGTCCGCGCCGTCAAGCAGGGAGCGCCGTTCGGCGGATGGCTGATCGCGCTCGCCGTCGCGGCGCCGCTCGCCGGGCTGCTCCACTGGCTCGAATCGTGGCTCGCGCACGACATGGCGTACCGGCTGCTCTCCGACATGCGACTGGCGCTGTTTCGCCAGCTCGATGCGCTCGCTCCGGCATATCTCACGCGGCGCCGCAGCGGAGACCTGGTGTCCGTCGCGACGCACGACGTCGAGCTGATCGAGTACTTCTTCGC
>Ga0066710_100002054_pt1 | contig 15844 bp, 14 predicted proteins | sample GraSoiAngelo_159_FD_79666 | JGI IMG/M metagenome (GOLD analysis project Ga0066710, IMG submission 79666) | Grasslands soil microbial communities from the Angelo Coastal Reserve, California, USA - 14_1009_16_40cm | ecosystem: Environmental > Terrestrial > Soil > Grasslands | place: USA...
CACGAAGCGGGGATCCACCAGCACGGCATGCTGCAGAACGGGCTCACCTACGAGATCATTGCGCCCGAAACGGTCGGCGCCGGCGGCTCGAGCATCGTGCTCGGCAAACATTCCGGCCGCCATGCGCTGGAGCGCCGCTATCGTGAGCTGGGCTACGAGCCCGACGCCACGACGCTCGACCAGCTGTACCAGGCGTTCATGGCGCTCGCCGACAAGAAGCGGCAGATCCTCGATGAAGACCTGCTCACCCTGTTGCACGACGGATTCCATCGCGCGCCCGAGGTCTTCAACCTCACGCACATGCGCGTGACCTGCGGCACCGAGACCGCCCAGGCGGAAGTGCGCATGGCCGGTCCGGGGATGCGGGATCGCGCTGCCACCGCGACCGGCAACGGGCCGATTGCCGCCGCGTTCGCCGCCATCGGCGAGGCCGTCGGCCGCACGATCGAAGTGCTCGATCTCTCCGTGCAATCGGTCACGCCGGGACGCGACAGTCTGGGCCGGGTGGTGCTGCAGGTGCGCATCGACGGCAAGTCGCTCAGCGGGCACGGCGCGTCCACCGACATCGTCGAGGCGGGTGCGCGCGCGTTGATTCACGCGCTGAACAAGGCGGATCACGCCGACGGGCTCGAGACCGCAGCCCTGAGCAGCAGTTACTTCTGGGGAGTGTAGGCTATGACCGAGCTCCTCACAGGCGCGCAAATCCTGCGGCGCACACTGGTAGACGCCGGCGTGGACGTGATGTTCGGCTATCCCGGCGGCGCGATCATGCCGTTTTACGACGCGCTGCACGGCCACGAAAAAACCTTGCGTCATGTCCTCGTGCGGCACGAACAGGCCGCCGCGCATGCCGCTGATGGATACGCGCGCGCGAGCGGTCGCGTCGGCGTATGCGTCGCGACGTCCGGACCGGGTGCGACCAATCTCGTCACGGGGCTCGCCACCGCCCACATGGACGGCTCCCCGGTGCTCGCGATCACCGGCCAGGTGGGTCGGCCGATGCTGGGGCGGGACGCGTTCCAGGAAACCGACGTCGTCGGCGTGACACTGCCGGTCACCAAGCACAACGTGCTGGTGCGCGACGTCGAAGAGCTGGCCGACGACGTGCGGGAAGCGATGGCCATCGCGTTGGAACGCCGTCCCGGCCCCGTGCTCGTGGACGTGCCGAAGGATGTCCAGAATCAAAAGGCGGAGTACCGGACACGCCCGGCCCCGTCGCGCCGTAGCGGCGAACACGCCGCCCGTCCGGAGCCGCCGGCCGACGCGACGCTGCGCGAGGTGGCGCAGCTGATCGCGCAGGCGGAGCGGCCGTTGCTGATGATCGGCCACGGCGTGATCGTGAGCGGCGCGTACACGCCCGTGCGCGAGCTCGCCGAGCGCACCGGCATGCCGGTGATCACGACGCTGCTCGGCATCAGCGCATTCCCCCAGGCGCACGAGCTGCATCTCGGCATGCCGGGGATGCACGGCGAAGTGCACATCAATAAAGCCATCCAGGCCGCGGACCTGATCGTCGGGGTGGGGATGCGGTTCGACGATCGCGTGACCGGCAATACGGCCACGTTCGCGCCACGCGCCAAGATCGTTCACATCGACATCGATGCCGCCGCGATCGGCCGCAACGTCCCGGTTGCCGTAGGCCTCGTCGGTGACGCGCGCGCCGTCGTCGAGCGGTTGCTGGCCGTGGTCGCGCCCCGCAACTGCCTGCCGTGGCGCAAAGAGATCGCCGCGCTGATGCGACCTCACGTGGAAGCGTTCGCCGGCGGGCTCTCACCCGAGCTGATCCTCGCGACGCTCGCCCAAGTAACGGGCGGGGAATGCACGATCGTGTCGGACGTGGGGCAGCATCAGATGTGGGTGGCGCAGCGCTATCCGTTCCAGCGGCCGAACACGCACATCACGTCGGGTGGTCTGGGCGCGATGGGGTTCGCGGTCCCGGCCGCCATGGGCGTGCACCTCGCGCGGCCCAATGAATCGGTCTGGGCGATCTCCGGTGACGGCGGCTTTCAGATGAACATGGCCGAGATCGCGACGATGATTCAGGAAGGCCTCGAGGTGAAGCTCGCGGTCTTCAACAACGGCTACCTCGGCATGGTGCGGCAGTGGCAACAGTTTTTCCACGGCGGGCGGTACTCGAACACGCCGATCTGGAGCCCGGATTACGTAAAGCTGGCCGCCGCATACGGAATTCCCGGGTGGCGCGTCAAGCATGCCGCCGAGGTGCGCGATGTGCTGCGCGAAGCAAATGAAGCGCGCGGGCCGGCCCTGGTGGAGCTGGTGATCGAGCAGGAAGCCAACGTCTTCCCGATGATCGTGCCGGGTGGATCGCTGTCCGAGCCGCTCGAGGCGGCACCGGTATGATGTCCGCACGCAGCGTGACCGTGCTGATGAGCAGCGAGCTGCTCACGCTCGCGCGCGCGTGCGGCGTGCTCAGGCGGCAGAACCTGCCGATCCGCGGCCTTTCGGTCGATTCGAACGGCCCGCCGGGCGTCTGGCGGATGTCGTGTGAGATCGATGCAGATGACGCGACGGCGGAGAACCTGGTGCTCCTGATCGAAAATGTGATCGGCGTGAGGAAGGCGGCGATCACGAGTGTTCCGGTAGGGGCGCAGCATGCTGCGCCCCTACACCCATCCTCATTTTCCGGAGGCACCATGGCGTCAGCGGTGCGGGTCTACTACGAGGCGGACACCGATCGGGCGCGGTTGCGCGATCGCGTGTACTCCGTCATCGGATACGGCAGTCAGGGGCATGCGCACGCGCAAAACCTGCGCGACAGCGGTGCGCGCGTCATCGTCGGGTTGCGGCCGAACGGCGCCTCCTGGAAACAGGCGGTGGCGGACGGCCTGGAGGTGCGGCCCGTCGCCGACGCGGCGAGCGCGGGAGATGTGATCATGATGCTCGTGCCCGACCAGGAGCAGCGCGCGGTCTATGAGACTGCCGTCGCCCCAGCCCTTGGCGCCGGCAAGACGCTGATGTTCGCGCATGGCTTCAACATTCACTTCGGCGAAATCGTGCCGCCGCCGGCCGTCGACGTGTCGATGATCGCCCCCAAGTCGCCGGGGCATCTCGTCCGCAGCGAGTACCAGGCCGGGCGCGGCGTGCCGGGGCTGGTCGCGGTGCATCAGGACGCCAGCGGCAAGGCGTTGCCCAATGCGCTCGCGTACGCGACGGGGATCGGTTGCTCCCGCGCCGGCGTCATCGGGACGACGTTCGCGGAGGAGACCGAGACCGACCTGTTTGGCGAGCAGGCGGTGCTGTGCGGCGGCGTTACCGCGCTCATCCAGGCGGGGTTCGAGACGTTGACGGAGGCGGGCTACGCGCCGGAGATGGCCTATTTCGAGTGTCTGCACGAGCTGAAGCTGATCGTCGACCTCATCTATCGCGGCGGCCTCGGATTCATGCGGGATTCGATCAGCAACACCGCCGAATACGGTGATCTGACCCGAGGTGAGCGCGTCATCAGCCCCGCCGTGCGCGAAGAGATGAAGCGCTTGCTCGCGGACATCCGCAATGGGGCATTCGCCAAGGAATGGATCGCAGAAGCACGAGCAGGCTCGCCGCGGTTTAACGAGCTCCGTCGGGCCGCACAACAGCATCCGATCGAGCAAGTCGGCGCGCGGCTGCGGGCGATGATGCCGTGGACCGAGGAGGGGAAGCGCGCGAAGGCCAAAGGCGCGCCGGCCTCCAAACAGTCGGAGCGGGAGCCAGCTCGGGCGTGACCACGCTGTTCGATCGCGTGTGGGATGCGCACGTCGTGAAGCAGCTCGCAGACGGCGTGGCGCTGCTCTACGTCGATTTGCACCTGGTCCACGAGGTGACGTCGCCGCAGGCGTTCGCCGGCCTGCGGCGCGAAGGTCGTCGCGTGCGTCGTCCCGAGCGGACGCTGGCAACGGTCGACCACAACGTTCCGACCGGCGAGCGCGCTGTTGCGGTCGCGGATCCCGTCGCGGCGCTGCAGCTCGACACGCTGGGGACGAACGCGCGCGATTTCGGCGTCGAGCTGTTCGACCTGACGTCGCCGGGGCAGGGCATCGTGCACGTCATCGGCCCCGAGCTGGGCGCGACCCAGCCCGGCATGGTGATCGTCTGCGGCGACTCCCATACCTCGACGCACGGCGCGTTCGGTGCATTCGCGCTGGGGATCGGCACGAGCGAAGTCGAGCACGTGTTGGCGACGCAATGCATCGTCCTCTCCAAGCCGAAGAACCTCGAAGCCCGCATCACGGGCAGCCGGGCGCCGGGCGTGTCGGCGAAGGATTTGATTCTCGCGCTGATCGGCAAGATCGGCACGGCCGGCGCCGCGGGTCATGTGATCGAGTACACTGGCGATGCGATCCGCGCGCTCTCGATGGAAGAGCGGATGACGGTGTGCAACATGTCGATCGAGGCGGGCGCGCGCGCCGGGATGATCGCCCCCGACGAGGTCACGTTCGCCTATCTCAAGGGCCGCCCGCGCGCCCCAACCGGTCAGTCATGGAAGAGCGCGGTCGAGCGCTGGCGCGCGCTGCGCTCCGACCCGGGCACGCGCTACGACACGCAGGCGCAGCTCGATGCTTCCCAAGTCGGCCCCCAGGTGACCTGGGGAACGACACCCGGGATGGTCGCCGATATCGGCGGGCGTGTCCCCGATCCCGCGAAGCTGCCGGAACCCGAGCGCGAGGCCGCGCAGCGCGCGCTCGAATACATGGGCCTCGTCCCCGGTACGCGGCTCGAAGGCATTCCGATCGATCGAGTCTTTCTCGGATCGTGCACCAACGCGCGCATCGAGGACCTGCGTGCGGCGGCCAACGTGGTGCGCGGCCGGCACGTCGCGTCGCGGGTGCGCGCGCTGGTGGTGCCCGGGTCGCAGCGCGTCAAAGCGCAGGCGGAGCAGGAGGGACTGGATCGCGTGTTTCGCGAAGCGGGATTCGAGTGGCGTAACGCGGGTTGCTCGATGTGCCTCGGCATGAACGCCGACGTGCTGGGTGCCGGCGAGCGCTGCGCCGCGACGTCGAACCGCAACTTTGAGGGCCGGCAGGGCCGCGGGGGGCGGACGCATCTCATGAGTCCCGTCATGGCGGCGGCTGCCGCGATCGAGGGACGCCTCGTGGACGTGCGAGCATGGTGACACCGTTCGTGCGCCACCGGGGCAAAGTCGCGGCGTTGCCGCGCGCCAACGTCGACACCGACCAGATTGTCCCGAAGCAGTTCCTGAAAGGCGTCGAGCGCACCGGATTCGCGGCCAGCCTCTTCTTCGATTGGCGCGCCAGCCCGGACTTTGAGCTCAATCGTCCCGCTGCCCAGGGGGCGACGATTCTGTTGACGGGCCCGAACTTCGGTTGCGGGTCCTCGCGCGAGCACGCCGTGTGGGCGCTCGCGCAGTACGGATTCCGCGCCATCATCGCGCCGTCGTTCGCCGACATCTTCACCGCCAACTGCTACCGCAACGGCGTCCTGCCGGTCCGGTTGCCGGGGAACGAGGTCGACATCCTGATGCGGAATGCGGCGCACGGCAATTACGAGCTCGTCGTTGATCTGGCCGAGCTCCGCGTGACGGATGAGCAGGGGTTCTCCACTTCTTTCAGTGCTGACGCCTACGGGCGCGAGCTGTTGCTGCGCGGTCTCGACGAAATCGGGCGTACGCTGCTCGAGGAGCCGAGCATCGCGGCGTACGAGCGGAGCCATTCATGAAGACGTACTCGATAGCGGTGCTGCCGGGCGACGGGGTCGGGCCGGAAGTGACCGCGCAGGCTGTGCGCGCGCTCGAGGCGGTCGGCGAACGGTTCGACCTTCGCTTCACGTTCACGACCTTCCCCGTGGGTGCGGCGGCCGTCGCAGCGGCCAACGATCCGCTGCCACCCGCGACACGTGCCGCCGTTACACACAGCGATGCCGTGCTGCTCGGCGCGGTAGGAGATCCCGCGCTCGATGGTGCGCCTCGCGAGCTGCGCCCCGAGACCGGCCTGCTCGCGCTGCGCAAGCTGCTGAAAGTGTATGCCAACCTGCGGCCGGTGGCCGTTCATCCGGCGCTGCTGGGGTGCTCGCCGCTCAAAGCCGACCGGCTGCGCGGCGTCGATCTGCTCGTCGTGCGCGAGCTGACGGGCGGGCTCTACTATGGAGAGCCGCGCGGGCGTAACGGGAAAAGCGCCGTGAACACGCTGGCGTATACCGCCGCCGAGATCGAGCGCGTCGCGCGCGTGGCGTTCGACGCCGCCAGGAGCCGCCGGCGGCTGGTCACATCGGTGGACAAGGCGAACGTGCTCGAGGTGTCGCAGCTGTGGCGCGAGACCGTCACGCAGGTCGCGCGCGACTACCCGGACGTCCGGCTCGAACATTCGTACGTCGACACCGCCGCGATGCGGCTGGTCACCGATCCGGCGTCACTGGACGTGCTCCTCACGGAGAACATGTTCGGCGACATCCTCAGCGATGAAGCGGCGGTCCTCGCCGGCTCACTCGGCCTGCTCCCCTCGGCGTCGCTCGGTCCCCCCCCCGGGCCCGGGTTGTTCGAGCCGGTGCACGGCTCGGCGCCGCCGCTCGCGGGCCGCGACGTGGCGAACCCCATAGGGGCGATTTCCACCGCGGCCATGCTGTTGCGTCATGGCTTGCAGCTTCCGGAGGCGGCCGCTGCCGTGGACGACGCGGTCGCGGCGGCCCTCGACGGCGGTGCGCGCACGCGTGATCTCGCCCTGGCGGGCGAATCGTGGATCGGGACGGCGGAAATGGGCGCGCGCATCGCCGAATTCATTCTGGCCGAAGCGCTCGAGGGGCTCTCGTGAGCGACAATTTCCGCAGCCGAGCGGTGACGGAGGGGCTCGAGCGCGCGCCCAACCGCGCGATGCTGCGCGCGGTGGGGTTCAAGGACGGCGACTTCGCGAAGCCGATCGTCGGGATCGCGAGCGCCCACAGCACGATCACGCCCTGCAACGCCGGGCTCGACCGGTTCGCGCGCCGCGCCGAACAGGCGCTGCGGCAGGCTGGCGCGATGCCCCAGACATTCGGGACCATCACCGTCAGCGACGGCATTTCGATGGGGACGGAAGGGATGCGCTATTCCCTGGTGTCGCGCGAGGTGATCGCCGACTCGATCGAGACGGCGTGCGGCGCGCAGCGCATGGATGGGCTGCTCGCGATCGGCGGCTGCGACAAGAACATGCCCGGCGCGATGATCGCGATCGCGCGGCTCGATATTCCCGCGATCTTCGTCTACGGCGGGACGATCAAACCGGGGCGTCACCAGGGGCGGGACCTGACAGTCGTGAGCGTGTTCGAAGCGGTGGGGGCGGCCGGGGCGGGGCGCATGCCGCAGGACGAGCTGCTCGAGATCGAGCGCCGCGCCTGTCCGGGCGCGGGCTCGTGCGGCGGCATGTTCACGGCGAACACGATGTCGGCGGCGATCGAAGCGATGGGGATGAGCCTGCCGTACTCCTCGACGATGGCCGCGGAGGATCAGGAAACGGCCGATAACGCCGCCCACGCCGCCGAGGTGCTGTACCAGGCCGTGCACGCGCGGCGGCTGCCGCGCAGCATCCTGACAAGGAAGGCGTTCGAGAACGCGATCGCGGTGGTCATGGCGATCGGCGGCTCCACGAACGCGGTGCTCCATCTTTTGGCAATCGCGCGAGCGGCAGGTGTGCAGCTCGCACTCGACGACTTCGAACCGGTGCGCAAGCGCGTCCCGGTGCTGTGCGACCTCAAGCCGTCGGGCCGCTATGTCGCGACCGACCTGCATCGTGCGGGCGGGATCCCGCAGGTCATGAGCATCCTGCTTGCCAACGGCGTGTTACACGGCGATGCGCTCACCATCGACGGACGCCCTGTGGCCGAGGTGCTGAAGGGCATCTCTCCACAGCCGTCATCCGATCAGGATGTGATCCGTCCGTGGGACCGGCCGCTCGCGCCGTCGGGGCACATCGTGATCCTGCGCGGCAACCTGGCACCGGAAGGTGCGGTCGCCAAAGTCAGCGGGCACGGCAATCACCAGATCACCGGTCCGGCGCGGGTCTTCGATTCAGAGGAGGCGTGTCTCGCCGCCATTCTCGCTGGAAGTATTCGGGCGGGCGACGTCATCGTGATTCGGTACGAGGGGCCGAGGGGAGGGCCCGGCATGCGTGAGATGCTGGCGCCCACGGCGGCGCTGGTCGGGGCCGGCCTCGGCGATTCCGTCGGCCTGATCACCGATGGCCGGTTCTCGGGTGGCACCCACGGGCTCGTGGTGGGACACGTGGCGCCGGAAGCGGCACTCGGCGGCGCGATTGCGCTCGTGCGGGAAAACGATTCGATCACAATCGATGCCGCCGGCCGCGAGCTGAAGATCAACATCTCCGACCGCGAGCTGGCGAAGCGGCGCGCGGCCTGGACCGCGCCCGCGCCGCGCTACACGTCCGGCGTGCTGGCGAAGTATGCGCGGCTCGTCTCGAGCAGCAGCCAGGGCGCGGTGACCGATGCCTGAGCCGGGGGGCGTCGCGATTCAGGGCGAAGCGGGATCGTTCAGCCACGCCGCGGCGATCGAGACGCATGGCCCTGGGCTGCAGCTCGTGCCGTGCACTACGTTCGTGGACCTGTTCCGGGCCGTCGAAACGGGTGATGCCTCGAGCGGGGTCGTGCCGATCGAAAACACGCTTGCCGGTTCGGTTCACGAGAATTACGACCTGTTGAGCGCGCACGAGCTGCACGTGGTCGCCGAAACCGAATTGCGCATCCGCCACTGTCTGATCGCGCCGCCGCGCACCGCGCTCGACGCCATTCATCGCGTCGCGTCGCACCCGGTGGCCCTGGCGCAGTGCCGGCATTTTTTCCTGACGCATCCCGGCGTCGTTGCGGTTCCGGCGTACGATACCGCCGGCAGTGTCCGCGATCTCATGGCCGGCCGCGGCGGGTCAGACGCGGCGATCGCGTCGAAGCTGGCAGCGGAGCTGTACGGCGCCGAAGTGCTCGCCGAGGGGTTGGAGGATCACGCCGAGAACTACACGCGGTTTCTGGTGATCGCCCGCGAGCCGGCCGCGCGCCGGCAGACGGAATCGACCAAGACGTCGCTGATCCTCGCGCTCGCAAACACACCCGGGTCGTTGCATCGGGCGCTCGGCGTGTTCGCGGCTCGGGGGCTGGATCTCAGCAAGATCGAATCCCGGCCGCTGCCGGGTCGTCCCTGGGAGTATCTGTTCTATCTCGACGTCATCGACGCCGGGCAAGGCACCGTGGGCGAGGCGATCGAGGAGCTTCGCACGTTTGCGTTCGGCGTGCGCATCCTGGGGACTTATCCGGCGCGGTAGCCTCCTCGACAACTGTGCTGAGACGCCTGCATAATTGGCGCTCAACCGATAATCAGGGAGCGCCCCCATGACGAATCGTCCACCCTCCACCTGGTCCCGCCGTCAATTTCTCGAAGCGAGTGCCGCCGCTGCCGGCGTTTCACTCGCGCCGCTCAAGTTCCGCGTCGTCGCGCCCAGCGACACTGTCCGCTTCGGGATGGTGGGCGTGGGCATGCAGGGCTCCGGGCTGCTGGGTACGGCCAGCCACCTGCCCGGCGTCACGTGCGCCGCGGCCGCCGACCTGTACGACGGCCGCCATACGTTGGCCAAGGAGATCACCCGGCCCGATCTCCCCACCACACGTGAGTATCGCAGGCTGCTCGACGACAAAACCATCGATTGCATCGTCGCCGCGGTGCCCGATCACTGGCACCGTCGCATGGTCGTGGAAGCGGTGAGTGCGGGGAAGGACATCTATATCGAGAAGCCGATGTCGCACACCGCGGCCGACGGTGTGGCGATGGTGGACGCGGTGAAGAAGAGCGGGCGCATCCTGCAGGTCGGCTCGCAGCGGGTCAGCTCGCAGATCTGCGCCAAGGCGAAAGAGATGGTCGCGCAGGGCATCCTCGGTGACCTGACGCTCGTCGAAGGATGGCTCGGCCGCAACGATCCGACGGGCGCGTGGGAGTATCCGCCGCCGCCCGACCTGTCGCTGCGCACGCTCGACTGGGATACCTGGCAGAACGACGTGCCGAAGCGCCCGCTCGATCCGAACATTTTCGCCCGCTGGCGCTGCTGGAAGGAATACGGCACCGGTGTCGCCGGTGATCTCCTCGTCCACCTGATCAGCGGCATGCAGTTCATGCTCGGCATCAACGAGCCGCCGAAGCAGGCGGCCGCGGTAGGCGGGATCCGGCGCTGGAAGGATGGGCGCAACATGCCCGACGTGCACGCGACGATGTACTACTACGGCGATACCGATCTGCCCGTGTACATGCGGCTGAATCTCGGGACGGAGATGCCCGAGCAGTATCGCATCCAGGGATCGAAGGGCGTGCTCGAGGTGTCGGGCAATACGCTGACGTTCTCCCCGCAGAGCGGCAAGGACAACTGGCCGAGTTATTACACCGGCAGCTATCCGCGCGCGCTGCGGGACGCGTACCAAGCGCAATGGCACAAGGACAACGATCTGAAGGTCGGCCAGCCGGTCCAGCTATCGGAGACGGTGACCTTCACGAGTCCCGACTTCGACGACACGCAGCCGCACCTGTGGAATTTCTTCGAGGCCGTGCGCACACGGAAACCGGTCGTCGAGGACGTGGTGTTCGGGCACAACGCCGCGCTGGCGTGTCACATGGCGAACGAGGCGTACTTCCGGCGCACGACAGTGACGTGGGACGACGCGACGAAAACGATCAAGGGCTGACCGCGAAGCTCACCCAGGGGGTCCGCAGCGGTTCGGGCGCGTCGGAGGGCAGGATCCCCTGGGCGCGGTAGCGGCCTGGTTCCTGCGGCAGCCAGGTGTCGTGCCATTGCAGCGACTCACCAGGCTTGAGCGAGCGGATCTGGAGGATGCTCGGCCCCACACCGTGCTCCAGGCGCCGCCACACGATTGGCCCGTCCTCGCGCGCGACGACGATGTCGAACACGATCGTCCGGCCGAGAAAGTGTGCTTCGACGGGATCTTTCGAGGAATTGCGTAACCGCAGCGTGAAGGGCGCGCGCCTTCCGACGCGCGCCCCTGCACGCACTGCGATGGTGAATTCGAGCGGTTTCAGAAGGTCGTCAGCGGTCCCAGCTCCTGCTCGACGTTGGCGATCGGGCTGTACACGAACTGCGTGCCGGCTGAATTGCCGCCCCAGAGCACGCCGAGCAGCCGCACGCCGCCGCCGGATTGCAGAAACACGTCCGATCCCGAGTCCCCACCACCGACGCCGGCGCTTACGAAGTTCTGGCATAGCTGCACGATGTTCGATCCGGAGACGCCGGTATTGACGCACGTATTCGTGATGATTCCCTGGGTCCAGCCAGTCGTGCGCCCGATCTTATTTGCCACGTCGCCGGCCACCTCCCCGCCGTTACCGTTGATGGTCAGCGTGCCGGCAATCGTGACCGAGCCATCGTTCGGTCCGGTGGTCGCGGCTATGCCGCCCAACGCGAACGGCACCCCGCTCGCGTAGGCCGCGCGCGAAGCATCACTGTAACGGCACTTCCTCCCATGCGGGCATACGCCGCCGTTGCGGAAGTATTTCGGGTCTGCGACCTCGGTACCGATGAAGCTGTTCGCGGTGCTCGCGAGAGGCTGGTAGTACAGCGTGCCCTCGACGCCGCCCTGGCGGTCCGTGCAGTGCGAGGCGGTCACGAACGAGGCCTGACCACCGCTCGTTGCATTGAAGCCGATCGAGCAGATGAAGTTACTGAAGTTGATCTGCAGACCGGCGACGACGGGTCGGACTTGATCGCGCAATGTCGCGACATAGTGGATCGGCTCAGCATCGCGAACGGTGAGCGCCTCGGCAGGGACTCCGAGACGAGCCGCCAACGCATGGATGTTGGCATGGGACGCGCCTGGCTCGACGCCGACGAGCACGCGATTCGCGGCCTCGTCGAGGTCAACGAACACCACGCTGCCCTGCGCAAATGCTTCGTTCGATACCTGCTGGAACCACTTGTCCAGATCACCATAAGCAAAGCGTCCCGCGAGAACACGGATGCCGGTGGCACCGCGCGCGCGCGCAAAGCCACCCAGCAGCTGTTCCGCCAGGCCCTGCTGCCGCAGGTCGGTGAGATAGACGGTGGGCACGCCGTGATCGATGAAGAGACCGCCGAAGCCGGGCAGCGCGCGCGTCAGAGCGCCCACGTCGGGGGCCTGCAGCGGCCGGCTCAGGGATATGGGTTCGGGTCCCGTCCCGGGGCCGCTGTCACTGCACGCCGCCACGGCGGCGAGAATGGCGAGTCCGGTGATGCGGACGGCTACGTGGTGCAATCGCATACACCCTCCAAAGAAAGGGTCAACCTTCTGCGGACAACGTCACCTTGAAGCCCTTCGCCTTCAGACTGGCCGAGAGACCAGTCTTTTCGACCGAGCGCATGTACGCTTCGTCGGGCTCGATCACCTTCTTTTCGACGAGCTCGAGCAGCGCGTCGTTCAGCGTCAGCATCCCCAGCTTCTTGCTGGTTTGAATGATCGAGGGGATCTGGAACGTCTTGCCCTCACGGATCAGGTTCGCGATGGCCGGTGTGGTGAGCAGGATCTCGCGTGCCGCCACGCGACCACCACCGGTCTTCTTGCACAGCGTCTGCGAAATCACGCCCTTCAGCGATTCCGATAGCATTACCCGGATCTGCGCCTGGCGATCCGCGGGAAACTGATCGATGATGCGGTCCACGGTCGACGCGGCCGTGGTGGTGTGGAGCGTGCCGAAAACGAGATGCCCGGTTTCGGCCGTCTCGATCGCGATGGCGATCGTCTCGAGGTCCCGCATCTCGCCGACCAGTACGATGTCGGGGTCCTCGCGCAGCGCGGCCCGCAACGCGGATTTGAAGCTCTCGGTGTGCACGTGCACCTGCCGCTGCGTGATCAGGCACTTCTTGTTCTCGTGCACAAACTCGATTGGGTCTTCGATCGTGATGATGTGATCGGTCCGGGTCCGATTGACGAGGTCGATGAGCGCACACAGGGTCGTCGATTTCCCGGAGCCCGTCGGACCGGTCACTAACACGAGGCCCTTCGTCAGGTAGCACAGCTTCTGCACCTCGTCGGTCAACCCCATGTCTTCGACGGTCACCACCTTGGCCGGAATGACGCGGAACACGGCGACCGGCCCTTTGCGGTCGCGCGCCGCATTCACGCGGAAGCGGGCAAGGCCGGAGATCTCGTAGGCGAAATCGGTATCACCCGTCTCTTTCCATTCCCCGCGATTGCGCTCCGGCATGATCGAGAGCACGAGCAGCTCGAGATCGTTCACGCTCAGCGCCGCGCCCCCTTCGGGCTGGCGCTTGATCTCGCCGTGCGTGCGAAACAGCGGCGGCTCGCCCACCCGCAGGTGCAAGTCCGAGCTGCCTGAGCTGACGAGCGCCCGCAGCAGCTTGCCCAGCTTCTGCTCGGCGGCCTCGTACTGCGACGACGCGAATTCGCCGGGGAGCGCGCTCGGCGCCGCCGGCATTCCTGGCGCGGGACTTTCGACCATCGGCGCGGCGGCGATGACGGACGCGCGGGGCGGCCGGGGTGGAGCCGTTGCCGGACCGGCAGCTTTGGCTGGTGCAGCCGATTTTGCTGGCGGCGGCCGGACGGCGGTGACCTCGGCCCGTGCGGCTGACGGAGGGGAGGAGGGGGCAGGGGGGGGAACTGCAGGCACCGCTTGCTCTTGCGAGGCCCGCCGGACTGCGGAGATCACGGCGGTCAGCCGCCCGCCCTCCGGCACGATCCGCACGCGCACCAAGCCGTTCGCGCCCGCGTAATCGAACTCGGTCTCCGACTGCTGGTCGATCTTGTCCGCCGCTTCGGGCGGCGCGACTTCGACCATCAGCGCGTAGATGTGCTGGTCGGTGAGCGGCTGCTTGGACACTTTGCGCGGCTTGCCGTCTTTGACCAGCGTGACCGGCTCGTCGGGCAGCAGGTACAGCTGGTCCGCGCGCTCGCGCAACATCACGTCGACGAAGGGATCAAGCCGTGCCGGCATGCATCAGTCCTCAGGGCGCGCGTACAGCACGTGCGCGCGGTTCACGAGGTGGACTTCATCGGCGGTCGCGAGGGCGAAGAACGGCTCGGGCGACGCGTTGAGGTAGTCGAGCAGCCGCGAGTGATGCTGCGGCAGCTCGAGGGTCGCCCGGCCGCTCAGCTTGGAGCCGTCCGCCAGCGTCACCTCCAAGCCGGCCTGTTTGGCCGCCGAGAGCCGCGTCGCATCCTCGGGTTCGGTCCGCGGCACGCTCAACGTTACCGTGCGCGCTTTGGCTACCAGCAGAACACCGCCGCCGTTGCCCTGGGGGCGAAACGGGAAGAAGCCCTCGGGACGGTTCAACATGTCGAGCGGCGTCTCGTGACCGGCGTGCTGCGGGACGCGCTCCATAACGTAGATTTCGCCCCCACGTTTGCCGCCGCTCGTTTGTAATAGCGTCGCCCGAATGGCGACGCGTGGCATGGAGAAGCCGGTCACCGATTCTGGCATTGCACCGAGACCGGCGCCCGATTGCCGCACGCAATGGTTTCGTTCATGCCGCGCACGAGGGGGCCGCAGGCCGTGTTGTGCGCCGTCTCGGTGGCCTCGGCGGCCGTCCTGCCGGCGGCGGTGGCGCAGTTGGACCCGCCGTTGAATTCCACGCACACCCGGCATTCTTGGGTCGCGTGGGCGGTGGACATATAGAAGAAGAGCGCGATGACCAGCGCTACGATCGCCAGAGTGATCAAGGTTGACCGCTTCATGTCCCGCTTTCCCGGTGAGCCGACAAGCTGTCGCGGATGAGGAATTCGCGCCAGAGGCAGCCGGCCTGTAACGTGTAGGGAATGACTGGCATCGTCCGCATCTTCACGCTCACGTGCGCGCTGCTGGCGCTGGTATTGATCTTCGTCGCGGCGTCCGCCTGGCGCCAACGCCGCCGCCTCAGCTCCCTGGTCGGCTTTCTCGCCGCCGCCCTGTGCCTCTCGGTCGGCGCGCTGTGCGCCACGATCTCGGTCGGGATTCGCGGCTATCGCGAGCTCACGGCGGAAGTCGTGGCGGCAACGATCGTCACGGAGCCGGTCGCCCCCCAGCGATTCCGCGCCACGGTGACGCTGCCCGACCGCAGCGTCCACATGTTCGATCTCGCCGGCGACGCCATCTACGTCGATGCCCACATCCTGAAGTGGCGCCCGCTCGCGAATCTCGTCGGCCTGCACACCGCCTATGAACTCGATCGCATCGCGGGCCGCTACCAGAAGCTGGCGGACGAGCAGGCGCGGGAGCGCACGGTGTATTCGCTCGCTACCGACAAGCCCTTCGACACGTTTGATCTCGCGCGCCGCTATTGGGTGCTGCGGCCGTTCGTCGACGCGCAGTACGGCTCGGCGACGTTCATCAACGCAACGGCGGCCGGCAGCCAACAGGACGCCAGGCAGGTGACCTACGAAGTTCGCGTCTCGACCACCGGACTCCTGGTACGCGCGGCGCGGCCAAGGTAAGCTTCTCGCCGTGGCGGACAAGAAACCCAGACCTAATTACTCCAACGCCTGGCGCGAAGCGCGGGCGCTGATCTGGCAGCATCGCAGCCGGCTCGCCATCGGTCTCGGGTTGATGCTGGTCAGCCGGCTCGCAGGGCTCGTCTTGCCGTGGTCGTCCCGCTACATCATCGATCAGGTCGTCGGGCAGAGACGCGCGGACCTGCTGGGCATCATTGCGGCAGCGGTCGGCGCCGCGGCCGTCGTCCAGGCGGTGACCTCGTTCGGGTTGTCGCAGATTCTCGGCGTGGCGGCCCAACGCGCCATCACCGACATGCGCAAATCCATCCAGTCGTTCGTGTTGCACTTGCCGGTCTCGTATTTCGATTCGACCAAGACCGGCATCCTGATCTCGCGGATCATGACGGATGCGGAGGGCATTCGCAACCTGGTCGGCACGGGGCTGGTGCAGCTGCTC
>Ga0066710_100002055_pt1 | contig 15841 bp, 15 predicted proteins | sample GraSoiAngelo_159_FD_79666 | JGI IMG/M metagenome (GOLD analysis project Ga0066710, IMG submission 79666) | Grasslands soil microbial communities from the Angelo Coastal Reserve, California, USA - 14_1009_16_40cm | ecosystem: Environmental > Terrestrial > Soil > Grasslands | place: USA...
CGCGCAGCTTGTCGGAGCGGCTACCAGCCGGCGATCGTCTGCCGCGGGGTCACCCGGTGCGCTGCAGCTCCCGCCGCACGCTGGCCAGCCGGCTCACGCTGATGCCCAGCTGCCGGGCCAGCTCGGACCGGCTGATGTCCGGGTGCGCGGCCTCGATCGCCTCGGCCAGCGCCGCGGTCTCCGCGGCCGGGCGGCGCTGCCGGGGTGCGGTCTTGGCCGGCGCCTTCTTCGCTCCGGCGACCTTCTTCGCCGGAGCGGCCGGGGCGGGGGCGGTGGCGGGCGCCACGACCGGCGCGGGTGCCGGCGCCTCGGCGACCTGCGCGGTCGTGGCCCGCTGCGCCTCCTCGATGCCCCGGATCCGGCCGGCGAGCTCCACCAGGCTGACCGAACCGACCACGATCAGCCCGTCGACCGACAGCGGCAGCAGGTAGGCCGAGCTGGTGCTTTCGCCGTAGCGCGCGGCCACGCCGGCCATGTGCCAGTAGGACACCCAGGCGGCGATCGCGGCGATGCCGGCCGTGGCGCCCAGCCGGGCCGCCGCGAGCAGGCGCCGATGCATCGGTACCCGGGAAATCAGCTCGACGGTCAGCAGCAGCGCGAGCGGCGGCCAGGCGGCGATCGCCTGGCTGATCGGGTTCGGCAGTGCGTGCAGGACGTTCGCCGCGACCGACGCGGCGACGCCCAGGGTCAGGGTGGCGCGGACCGCCCAGCGGACGCGGCGCAGAGCAGACAGGGGCACGACCTCTCCTCGTGTCACTGGCATCGGTGGCGGGCTCTATCCTGACGGCCGCACATTACCGGCCCGGGCGGACGGCCCGGCGTGTCGCCGATTCGAGGTAACGAAAAGCCCGGCCGGCCGACCGGGCTTCGATCAGAGTGGGGAAGGAGGGAGTTGAACCCTCACGCCCTTACGGGCACACGGACCTGAACCGTGCGCGTCTGCCATTCCGCCACTTCCCCGAGTGGTGGAGCGAGGGGAAGACTAGCACGAGTCCGGCCGATCGGTGCGCGTGCGGTGGTGCGGCGTACGGATACCATCTGTCTCGGAACCAGAGGAGGAGCCGGTGAGTGTGCTTCAGCGCTTTGAGAAGCGGCTGGAAGGCCTGGTGGAAGGGGCCTTCGCGAAGGTCTTCAAGGGGGTCGTCCACCCTGTGGAGATCCTCAATGCCATGCAGCGGGAAGCTGAGGCGCACAAGGCCATCCTGGCCGGTGGCCGCACCCTGGTGCCGAACCGGTACGTGATCGATCTCTCGCCGTACGACCACAGCCGGCTGGCGCCGTACGCCGCCGCACTGGCCCAGGAGCTGGCCCAGTCGCAGGCGGAGTTCATCGGCGAGCAGGGCTGGACGGTCTACGGCGACGTGATCGTCGAGATCGAGCGCGGCGACGGGCTGGACACCGGCATGTTCCGCGTCACCGCCGAGGTGTACACCGGCGGCGACGTGGCGCCCGTCCCCTCCTACGAGCAGCCACCGCCACCGGCCTACCCGCCCTACGAGCAGCCCGCGCCGACCGCGTACCAGCAGCAGGGCCCGCCACCGGGCCGGCCGGTCAGCGGCCCGCCCGGCGGTGCCCGCGGCGTCCGCCTGGTCGCCAACGACGGCCGGACCTATCCGCTGTCCATCGGCTCCACCGTGATCGGCCGCGGCGACCAGGCCAACCTGCGCCTGCCCGACGTGGGCATCTCGCGCCGGCACGCCCGGCTGGACTACGACGGCGCGCAGGTCGTCCTGACCGACCTCGGCTCCACCAACGGGACGATGGTCAATGGACAGCGGGTGTCTGCCGTCGCCCTGAACCCCGGTGACATGATTCAGCTCGGAACAACCACCCTCACGTTCCGAGTGGACGGCTAACGACATTGCCCGAGGAACTGGTCCTCACTGTCGCGCGCATCGGGTTCCTGGTGCTGCTGTGGATATTTGTGTTCACGGTGGTCGGCGTGATCCGCAGGGATCTCTTCGCCGGTGTCAGGTCCCGACTGGTCGCCGCGCCCCGCAGGGTCGGCGCCGTCGCGCCAGGTGCGGCCGCGGCCGCTAAGGTCAGGAAGGGCCGTGCCGCCCATCAGCTCGTGGTCACGGCCGGCGCGCTCGCCGGTACCAAGATCACACTGGGCGAGCAGCCCATCACGATCGGCCGCGCGGAGGACTCGACCTTGGTGATCACGGACGACTACGCGTCCGCCCGGCATGCCCGGCTGGTACCCCGGTCCGGGCAGTGGCTGCTGGAAGACCTCGGTTCCACCAACGGGACCTACCTCGACCGCGCGAAGGTCAGCGGCCCTACCCCGGTACCCCTCGGCGTGCCGATCCGGATCGGCCGCACGGCCCTTGAGTTGCGCCCATGACCGAGCTAACTGGCGCTCGCACGGCTCGCGCGGGTCATGCGCCTTGTCGGCCTCCCTGTAGCCGACCGTCCGACTCGGTCGCTGCGCTCCCTCGCTCCCGGCCGGCTGCGGGAGGCGACGCATGACCCTCACGCTGCGGTATGCGGCCCGGAGTGACCGTGGCCTGATCCGGGACGGAAACCAGGACTCCGTCTACGCCGGCCCGCGGCTGCTCGCCGTCGCCGACGGGATGGGCGGCATGGCGGCCGGCGACGTCGCCAGCAACGTGGTCATCGCCGCGATGGCACCGCTGGACGAGGACGTACCGGGCGACGCGCTCGTCGACGCGCTGCGTTCGGCTGTCGAGACGGCCAACCAGCAGCTGCGCGACGCGGTCGACGCGAACCCGGCGCTGGAGGGCATGGGCACCACGCTGACCGCGATGTTGTTCTCCGGCAGCAAGTTCGGCATGGTGCACGTCGGCGACTCGCGCGCCTACCTGCTGCGCGAGGGCGACTTCGTCCAGGTGACCAAGGACGACACCTACGTGCAGATGCTCGTCGACGAGGGCCGGATCAGCGCGGAGGAGGCCAGCAGCCACCCGCAGCGCTCGCTGCTGACCCGCGCGCTTGACGGCCGCGACATCGACCCGGAGTACTCGGTGCGCCAGGCGCTGCCCGGCGACCGGTACCTGATCTGCAGCGACGGCCTGTCCGGCGTGGTGAGCGCGGAGACCATCGGGGAGACCCTGCGGGAGTACGTCGACCCGGTGTACTGCGTCGACCGGCTGGTCCAGCTCGCGCTGCGCGGCGGCGGGCCGGACAACGTGACCGTGATCGTCGCCGACGTCACCGACCAGGACATCGTCGAGCAGCGGCCGATCGTGGGCGGCGCCGCGGCCCGGGACCGCGGCATGGTGTCGGCGGTCGAGGAGTCCACCCCGGCCTCGCGCGCCTCGGCGTTACAGGCGCCGCGCGCGGCGGTACCCGAGCCGCCCGACGAGGAGGCGACGGAGCGGCCGCGGCGGCATCCGGTACGCACCACGGTGGTCCTGCTCGGGCTGCTCGCGCTCCTGGGCGCCGGCCTCTGGTTCGGCTGGACGTGGAGCCAGCGGCAGTACTACGTCGGCGCCACGCCCGACGGCAGCATCGCGGTGTACCAGGGCATCCCCGGCCAGATCGCCGGCCTGCACCTGTCCCGGGTCGACCACACCGAGGCGGTGACCCTGGACCAGCTGACCAAGGTCGCGCAGGACCGGGTGCGCAAGGGCATCTCGGCGAACAGCGCTTCGGACGCCGAACAGATCTACCTGGACCTGATCAAGCCGGAGAACGGCAACATGGTGCGCCCCGGCTGCGGCGCCAGCGCGTCGGGCAGCCCGTCGCCCAGTGCCAGCCCCTCGCCGACCGCCTCGCCGAGCGCGACCGCGTCGGCATCGCCGCACCCCGCCGAGACGAACCCGACGGGCTCGGCGTCGGGTACCTCCGCTTCGGCCTCGCCCTCCGGATCCCCGTCTCCGACGACCCCGTGTTAGTGCGCAGCCAGGGAATGTTCCGACCGTGACCGCGTCGACCACCTCGTCTCCCGCCCCCGCCGCGGCGGCCGGCCCGCGCGCGCCCACCCGGCGCAACGCGGAGCTGGCCCTGCTGCTGTTCGCGATGGGCGTGGTGACCGTGTACGCGGCCGCGGTCGAGTACGGCGTGAACCACCACCTCGGCCGGTTCTGGCTGCTGCCGCTGCTGCTCACCCTGGTGTTCCTGGCGATGCACCTGGCGGTGCGGTTCCTCGCGCCGTACGCCGACCCGGCGATCGTGCCCGCGGTCGCGCTGCTCAACGGGCTCGGCGTGGTGTTCCTGCGGCGGATCGACCTCGACCCGAAGATGCCGGACCTGGACTACCACCCGAATCTCGTCGACTTCGGCGGCATCGCGTTCAAGCAGCTCATCTGGACGGTCGCGGCGGTCATCGTGGCGACCGTGGCGCTGGTCGTGGTGCGCGACCACCGCACGCTGTCCCGGTACGCCTACACGCTGGGGTTCACCGGGCTGGTGCTGATGATGATCCCGGCGATCCTGCCGGCCAGCCTGTCCGAGGTCAACGGGGCCAAGCTGTGGATCCGGTTCGGCGGCTTCTTCCAGATCCAGCCCGGTGAGTTCGCCAAGATCCTGGTGCTGTCGTTCTTCGCCTACTACCTGGTGCGCAAGCGCGAGGTGCTGTCGCTGGCCAGCCGGCGCGTCCTGGGCGTCGACTTCCCGCGCGGGCGGGACCTGGGGCCGGTCCTCATGGTCTGGGGGGTCAGCCTGCTGGTCCTGGTCTTCGAGAAGGACCTCGGTACCTCGCTGCTGTACTTCGGCATGTTCGTGGTCACCCTGTACATCGCGACCGAGCGGGTGAGCTGGCTGATCATCGGCCTGCTGCTGTTCTTCGGCGGTGCCTTCGCCGCATACCTGCTCGGTGCCGCCGTCGGTGGCCCGTTCGCCAACTTCTACGGCCGGGTCGGGGTGTGGCTGCACCCGTTCGACGACCCGAACCGGTCCGGGTACCAGCTGGTGCAGTCGCTGCTCGGGCTCGGTACCGGCGGGCTGTTCGGGTCGGGTCCCGGCGCCGGGTTCCCCGACCAGGTACCGGCCGTGTACAACGACTTCATCTTCGCCGGCCTCGGCGAGGAGATCGGGCTGTTCGGGCTCACCGCGCTGCTGATGGTCTACCTGGTGATCGCCGAGCGCGGGCTGCGCGCGGCGATCGCGGTGCGCGACTCGTTCGGCAAGCTGATGGCCGGCGGCCTGGCGTTCACGCTGGCGCTGCAGGTCTTCGTCATCGTCGGCGGGGTGACCAAGCTGATCCCGCTGACCGGCCAGACCACCCCGTTCCTGTCTGCCGGCGGTTCCTCGCTGATGGCCAACTGGTTGCTCATCGCGCTGCTGCTGCGGGTGTCCGACGCGTCCCGGCGACCGGCCGGCGGGGTCACCGCCAGCGGCGCGGCCCCGGTCAAGCTGGCCGGCCTGGCGACGGAGGTCATGCGGTGAACGCTCCGCTGCGGCGCGTCGGCGTCGTCGTGCTCGTCCTGTTCGGGCTGCTGTTCGTGAACCTGAACTGGGTGCAGGGCTACCTGGCCAGTTCCTACCGCAACAACGAGCACAACGGCCGGGTGCAGCTGACCGAGTACCAGCGGCAGCGCGGCACGATCGCGGTGGTCAACGGCCGCGACCAGGTACCCGTCGCGAAGAGCGTGGAGACCAGCGACCAGCTCAAGTACCTGCGCCAGTACCCGGTGGACCCGAACGCGTACGCGTCGATCGTCGGGTACAAGCCGGTCAACGGGGTGGCCACCGGCATCGAGCGCGCCGAGGACGACTTCCTGTCCGGTACCTCCGACGCGCTGTTCAGCGAGCGGCTGCGCGCCATGTTCACCGGCCAGAAGACCACCGGCGGCAACGTCCTGCTGACGATCGACCAGAAGGTGCAGGAGATCGCATACAACGACCTGCTGCACAACGGTACCGACGCGAAGAACGGCGCGGTCGTCGCGCTGGACCCGGCGACCGGCGCGATCCTCGCGATGGCGACCACGCCCAGCTACGACCCGAACCAGATCGTCTCGCACAACACGACCGCCGCGCAGAAGGCGTTCGACGCCCTGAACAAGGACAAGGCCAAGCCGCTGCTGAACCGGGCCACCCAGGACGCGTACCCGCCCGGCTCGACGATGAAGGTGATCATCTCGGCGACCGCGCTGACCGAGGGCGACTACACGCCGCAGACGCCGATCCCGGCCGGACCGAGCTACACGCCGATCGCGGGCGGCGGGTTCTCGATCCACAACGCGCACCCGTCGATCTGCCCCGATCCGCAGATCACCCTCATCGAGGCGCTGACCCAGTCGTGCAACACCGGCTTCGCGCAGCTCGGCGTCAAGCTCGGCGCTGACAAGGTCAAGGCGATGGCGCAGGCCTTCGGGTTCGAGGACGCGGGCCTGACCCTGGCTGGCGACGGCGACCGCAAGATGGGCGTGGTACCCAGCCACACCGGCTCGATGACCGGCCAGAACGGCCAGGACGACCCGAACGCGGTCGCCCAGTCCAGCATCGGGCAGCTCAACGTGCAGGTCACGCCCATGCAGGGCGCGCTGATCGCGGCGACGGTGGCCAACGGCGGCCGGCAGATGCGCCCGTACCTGGTCGACAAGCTCCAGGCACCCGACCTGACCACCACCGACCAGACCCAGCCGAAGGTGCTGCGCACCCCGATCAGCGGCACCGTCGCGGGCGGGCTGCAGCAGATGATGGAGAGCGTCGTCGACCACGGCACCGGTACCAAGGCGAAGATCCCCGGGTACCAGGTCGGCGGGAAGACCGGAACGGCACAGAACAGTGAGGACGACGGCGACCACGGCTGGTTCATTGGGTTCGTCATGAAGGACGGCCAGCCGATCTGCGCGGTCGCGGTCTTCCTGCAGAACGCCGGATCAGGTGGCAGCTCCAAGGCCACCCAGATCGCCCACGACGTGATGCAGGCCGCGATCCAGGAGCGGGGGCAGAAGTGAACCCGAGGTGGTCGCGATGGTGAGCGGCGGAACGGTGCTCGGCGGGCGGTACAAGCTCGACGAGCGGATCGCCAGCGGCGGGATGGGCGACGTCTGGAAGGGTACCGACGAGGTGCTCGGCCGGACGGTCGCGGTGAAGATCCTGCTGCCGTCGCTGCTGGATGAGCCCGGGTTCGCCGAGCGCTTCCGCGGCGAGGCCCGCACCATGGCCACGATCAACCACCCCGGCGTGGTCGACGTCTACGACTACGGCTCCGACCCGCAGGCCGGCGCCTACCTGGTCATGGAGTACGTCGAGGGCGACGCGCTGTCGCGCACCCTGTCCAAGGTCGGCCGGCTCACCCCGGCCCGCACGATGGCGCTGATGGCGCAGACGGCCGACGCGCTGCACGCCGCGCACGAGAAGGGCATCGTGCACCGCGACGTCAAGCCGGGCAACCTGCTGGTCCGGCCGAACGGCACGCTGGTGCTCACCGACTTCGGCATCGCCCGCTCGGCCGCGGTGGGCCAGCTCACCCAGGCCGGCGCGGTCCTGGGTACCGCCTCGTACATCTCGCCGGAACAGGCGACCGGTGGCGTGGCGACCCCGCTGTCGGACATCTACGCGCTCGGCGTGGTCGCCTACCAGTGCCTGGCCGGGCACCGGCCGTTCGAGGGCGACAACCCGCTGGAGATCGCCATGCGGCACGTCCGGGAGCAGGCGCCGCCGCTGCCCGCCGACGTACCGCCCGCGGTGCGCGCGATCGTCGAGCGGGCGATGGCCAAGGACCCGACCGCCCGGTACCCCACCGCGGCCGCCTTCGCCGAGGTGGCCCGGCGGGCCGGGGCGGGGCTCGCGTCGGGCACCGGTGTCGCGGTCGGGCCGGCCGGGGCGCCGGTGTCGGGGCCGCCGGTACCGTCGCCGACCTCGCCCGGTCCGGCCGGCACCGGATCGGTACCGCGCCCGCCGACCACGGCACCCGGCGGTACCCGCGTGATGGCGTCGTACCCGCCGACCGGCCCGGTCGGCGGCGGATACCATCGCGGCGCCGCCCCGGTACCCCCGCCTGCGCCCCGCCCGGAGACCAGCTACCTGCCCGCGCAGCCGCCACCCCCCGGCAGCAACCGCGGCCTGCTGGTGATCCTCGGCTCGCTGATCGGCGTGCTGGTGCTGCTCGGCCTGGGCTGCGGTGCCTGGGCGCTGTTCCACAACAGTGGCAACAACACCCCGGGCGCGGCCGGGACCACGGCGCCGGCCAGCCGGCAGACCACCGGGCAGCCCCGGGCCAGCGCGACCGCGCCGCTGGTCAGCGCGCGCTGCGACGTGGTGTCGAAGGGGCCGACGTTCGAGCAGACCCGCGACTACCTGGAGGGGCAGGGCTTCAAGATCAATCGCGAGGAGGTACCAGGGCCGCGCAACCGGGTGGTTGAAGTCACACCTTGTGAGGCACCCCGGGGCTCCACGATCACCGTCAAAGTTGGCAATGGCCAGCGGGGCGGCAGCGCGCCGGCCAGCTCGAACTCCCCGACCCCGGACAACAACGGCAACGGCAACGGAGACGGGGGTAACACCAGCCCGGGCCTGCCGGGCCTGCCGGGAACGAACTGACGCTAAGGTACGCCGATACCGATGACCGAAGGACTTTGGACGAGATGACTGCGGGCCGCCTGCTCGGGGGCAGGTACCAGGTCGGCGAGGTGCTGGGCTACGGCGGGATGGCCGAGGTGCACCGGGGACGCGACCTGCGGCTCGGTCGCGACGTGGCGATCAAGCTGCTGCGCACCGACCTGGCCCGGGACGAGACCTTCCAGATTCGGTTCCGGCGGGAGGCGCAGAACGCGGCCTCGCTCAACCACCCGGCGATCGTCGCCGTCTACGACACCGGCGAGGAGACCGCGCCGACCGGCGAGACGATCCCGTACATCGTCATGGAGTTCGTCAGCGGCCGCACGCTCAAGGAGGTGCTCGCGGCCGAGGGGCGGCTCATGCCGCGCCGGGCGCTGGAGATCGTCGCGGACATCTGCGCGGCGCTGGAGTTCAGCCACCGGCACGGGATCATCCACCGCGACATCAAGCCGGGCAACGTGATGCTCACCCCGACCGGCCAGGTCAAGGTGATGGACTTCGGCATCGCCCGGGCGCTGGCCAGCGGGGCGACCACGATGACGCAGACCAGCGCGGTCATCGGTACGGCGCAGTACCTGTCTCCGGAACAGGCGCGCGGTGAGGCGGTCGACGCGCGCTCCGACGTGTACGCCACCGGCTGCGTGCTCTACGAGCTGCTCACCGGGCACCCGCCGTTCGTCGGCGACAACCCGGTCTCGGTCGCGTACCAGCACGTCCGGGAGGATCCGCGGCCGCCCAGCGACTCCAACCGTGACGTCCCGCCCGACGTCGACGCGGTGGTGCTCAAGGCGCTGGCGAAGAACCGGGCGAACCGGTACCAGAGCGCCGCCGAGATGCGGGCCGACGTGCTGCGCGCCGCCGCGGGCCGGCCGGTGCTCGCCACGCCGGTACTGCGCGATGTCGAAGCGCCGCCGCTGCCGCCGCCACCGCCGCGGGTGATCGGCAACCGGCCGACGGGCACGATGGCCCGGGTCGGTACCCCGTCCCGCCGCCGTACCTCCACGTGGGTGCTCGTCGGGCTGTCCATCCTCGGCATCCTCGCCGTCATCGCGCTCGGCGCCGGCCTGTACCTCGCCGGCCGGCCGCAGATGTCGCCGGTACCGGACCTGATCGGCGCAACCCGTGACCAGGCCAACTCCAAGCTCGCCGCGGTCCGGCTCAACGGCAACGGCACCGTGGTCGCCAACGGCAGCTGCACCAAGGACAAGGTGTTCGACCAGGACCCGAAGGCCGGCGCCCAACTGGAGCAGGGCAAGACGGTCAACTACAGCATCTGCGGCGGCCCCGGTACCACGACCGTGCCGCGGCTGCTCGGGCTCAGCCAGCAGGACGCCGAAGACCAGGTGAAGGCGGCCGGGCTCAACCCGGCGTCGCAGACGATCGACGGCCCGATCGACCAGAAGGGCAAGGTCATCCAGGCCGATCCCCAGGTCGGGAGCAACGTGGCCAGGGGTACCACGGTGCACATCTACGTCTCCGCCGGCAACGAGGCGAAGGTACCCGAGGTGCGCGGCCTGGATCCGGACGCCGCCAGGGCGAAGTTGGCCGATGCCGGGTTCACCAACGTCGGTACCGCGCTGAACACCGCCCCGCCGCCGGGGCTGGCCGGCAAGGCGATCGTGACGACACCGGGTGCCGGAACGCTGGCGAAGGTGGGCGACCGGATCACCATCCAGATCGGCGCGAACACGCCGCCGTCATCCGCCCCGCCGTCGAAGTCCTCGTCCCCGTCCCCAGGCACGCTCGGCGCCTGAGCGGCACCCCCGCCCCCGCCCCCGGCGCCGGCCCCCCTGCTCGCCGATCTTGGACTTGTGGTGCCCGGTTCGTTGGGTTTGCGCCCTATTTGGGACCGACATAAGTCCAAGATCGGCGGAGCGTTGGGTGGCGGCGGGGGGCGGGGCGGGCGGCGGAGGGTCAGGCGGCGAAGGCGGCCAGGCGGCGGGCTTCGACCTCGGCGACCAGTTCCGGCGCCCGCTCCCGGGCCTGCGGGTACCCGCACGTCGCCAGCCAGTTGGCGAGCATCAGGTGGCCGCCCTGGGTCAGTACCGACTCGGGATGGAACTGCACCCCCTCGACCGGCAGGGTGCGGTGCCGCATCGCCATCACGATCCCCGACTCCGTCCGCCCGGTGACCTCGATCTCGTCGGGCAGGGTGTCCTCGACGACCGCCAGCGAGTGGTACCGCGTCGCGGTGAACGGGTCGGGCAGCCCGGCCAGTACCCCGGCGCCGGCGTGGTGCACCTGCGACGTCTTGCCGTGCAGCAGCTCGGGTGCCCGGTTGACGGTGGCGCCGTATGCCGCGCCGATCGCCTGGTGACCGAGGCACACGCCGAAGATCGGCAGGCGGCCGGCGTACTCCCTGATCACGTCGAGGCAGATGCCGGCCCGCTGCGGGGTACCCGGACCGGGGCTGAGCAGCACGCCGGCCGGGTTGAGCCGACCCACCTCGGCGACCGGGATCTCGTCGTTGCGCCGCACGTCGCAGTCCACGCCCAGCTGGCCGAGGTACTGGACGAGGTTGTAGACGAACGAGTCGTAGTTGTCGACGACGAGTACCCGCATGCCGACGCAGTCTAGCCGCGCCACCGCGGGCGCCACCGCGCGCGCCAGGGCGGGCGTCACCGCGGGCGCCGGCGCCTCAGCCGCCGGTCACCTGGGCGGCGGTGTTCGGCAGGTTCTGGTCGACCAGCGGGAACACCACGAACCACAGCAGCGCCACGGCGACGCCGACGAGCAGCACGCTGCCGATGAGCTTGCCCGGGGTACCGCCCGGGAGGTGCCGCCAGATCCAGCCGTACACGCCTCAGCTCCCCAGTGCGGCCGGCCGCTGCTCGTGCGGCAGGCGCTGGACCAGCCGGCCGTGCACGACCAGCCGCTGGTAGTTGTTGTACTTCGGGTTGCACGTGGTCAACGTCAGGTATGCGGTGTCCGGTGCCTGGCCGGGCCGGTCCGGCGTCGGGGCGATCACCTCGACCGCGTGCGGGCTGACCACCTCGGTCTGGCTGACCTGGTACACGTACCAGCCGGTACGGGTCTCCACGATCGCCGCGTCGCCGGGGCGCAGCTGGTCGAGGTCCCAGAAGATGCCGATCAGGCGGTGACCGGCCACGGCGAAGTTGCCGGGCTGGCCGGGCAGCGCGGTGCCGGGGTAGTGCCCGGGCGCGTACCGGATGTCCTTCAGCGACACGCCCTCGACCACGACCCAGTGCAGGTGCAGCTTCGGCAGGTACAGCCGGCCGATCGCGTCGCCGGGCGGCGCGGCCAGGGCGGCCTGGCCGGGTGCGCCGGCCGGTCCGGCCGTCGGAGCCGGCGTGATCAGGGCCGGGTCGTCCCACGCGTGGTCGAGCTGGTTGTTCAGCGCGTTCTGGTGGTCGTCGATCGCGGCGGTCTTGCCGTACACCTCGTAGGCGGCGAACAGCAGGAGGACCAGGCCCAGCGTGATGAGCAGCTCACCGCAGACCCGGGCGGTGCCGCGGAGCAGGTCGGCCATCAGTCGGGCGCCTGCGCGTACTGCAGCGCGGTCGAGCCGTCGTATGCCGGTACCGTCACGTCGGTTTCGGCCCTGACCTGGTACCCCAGGCCGAGCGTGGCGGCCGCGAGCCGGAACGCACGCACGGCGTCGGACTGCCCCAGCGCCGCGGTCATCGTTTCCGGGTTGCCGATCGCGGTCATGACGAACGGCGGCGAGTACACCCGGCCGCCGAGCAGCAGCGTGTTGCCCACGCAGCGGACCGCGCTGGTGGAGATGACGCGTACCCCCATGATCGTCATCGCCTCCGCACCGCCCGACCACAGCGCGTTGACCACGGCCTGCACGTCCTGCTGGTGCACGACCAGGTCGTCCGGGCTGACACCGGAGGGCAGGTTGGCGTCCGGGCGGCGCGGCGCGTCGTCGAGCCGGACGGTGAGCCCGGGGCCGTGCACCGGGGTCAGCCCGGCGGCCGCGCGGCGGGCGTCGGCGCGCTGCCGCAGCGCCGCGATGTCCTTGTCCGAGCCGCCGGCGAGGTCGGTCTGGTGCTCGACCTGGTTGCGCAGCCCGGCGGCGATCTTGGACTGCTGGTCGATCTGGCGCTGCCGGTCCTGGATCAGGCTGGACAGCTGCGGGTTGCGGTCGTCGCGCAGCGCGGTGCCCTGCGCGGCATGCGCGGTCATCGAGAACAGCAGGCCGGCGAGCAGCGCCACCAGCGGTACCAGCAGCGACCACGGGCTGCGCCGGACGGTACCCCGGCTGGGCAGCAGCGCGCGTCCGGCCCGGTGCAGCGCGGCGCGCCACGAGGTGGGTGCTGGGTTCTGCACGACCAACCCTTCCGCTCGGGTCCCCTTCCTCAACGGGTCGGGTCCCTACCTGGCTACGCTAGCTGCGAACATTATTCCGTCCGTGCCGCATTGTTCGACGCCCGAGGTGCCGGCGCGATAGGGTTCATCGACGTTGCCCAGCAGGAGACCACGGTGCCCAAGTCTCGAGTACGCCAGAAGAAGGTCTACACCCCGCCGACCGACGTGGTACCCCGCGTCACGCGGGTCAGCCGCAAGCAGAGCGGCATCTGGCTGCCGATCACCGCGGTGTCCCTGATCGTGGCCGGCATCGCCTGGCTGGTCGTCTTCTACCTGTCCCAGGGCCAGTACCCGGTGCTGAGCTGGCGGTACTGGAACCTCGCGATCGGGTTCGGCGCGATGGTCTCCGCGCTCGTCCTGCTCGCCCGCTGGCGCTGACCGGCCGCGCTGACCAGCGGTTTTCCCCAGGGTTGTCCACAATTGTGGACATTGACGGTGGTCTAGCTGCTGGCGACCGCACCACCCGCCGCGGCGACGGCCGCGACCGCGGCGGTCGCCGCCTGCACCTCGCGCACCGCCGCCCGTACCGCCTCGCTCGCCCAGGTGCCGCGGGAGATCTCGTCCAGCCGCCGCCGCAGCTCGCGACGGGGCAGGTCCGGGAAGAGCCGGCGGCCCAGCCCGGCCGGCCCGATCAGCGAGCACAGCGCGGCGACGCGCGGCTCGGCGACGGGCGGCTCCGCGACGGTGCCGCCGCCCCGGACGGCAGCCTCGACGGCCGCCCGCAGCTCGGGCAGCCCGGCCGCGTCGGTCACCGGGTACCGCGTCGACGGGAACACCTTCAGCACATGGGTGACCTGCATGCCGGTCAGCCCACCGCGCACCAGGTCGGCCAGTACCCGCTTGCGCAGGCTGCGGGACAGCCGCGGGATCCAGTCCTTGGCCCGTCGCCGCTTGTCCCGCTCGATCGCGCTCAGCGCGTCGGCGAGCACCGGTTCGCGCAGCGGCGCGCCGGGCAGCGCGGCCACCCGCTTGTCCACCACGTCGAGCCGCTGCGCCAGCGCCAGCTCCAGCAGCACCGCACCGGCCAGCGCGTAGTCGAAGCCCGGGTTGCGCCCGACCACCCGGCCGTCCGCGCCGAGACCGAGCAGCATCAGCTCCTGCACCAGCGGTCGGTTCGCCATGGCTCGACGGTACCGAGCCCGCGCCAGGGGTACGGACGATCGGGCACAATGAGAGCCGGGGTGAGTTGACCATCGACGTCCTGTTGACCGCGCTGCCGCTGGCCGCGTTCGTGCTGCTCACCGCCGCCAACGCGTTCTTCGTCACGGCCGAGTTCTCCCTGGTCACCGTCGACCGCGCGGCGATCGAGACACAGGCCCAGGCGGGCGACCGCCGGGCCCGCCAGCTGCGCCGGTCGCTGCGCGAGCTGTCGTTCCAGCTGTCCGGCGCGCAGCTGGGCATCACGATCGCCGCGCTGCTCACCGGGTACCTCACCGAGACGCTCGCGCACGAGCTGCGGCTGAACTACGCGGTGGTACTGGCGAGCGCCACGCTCGTCTCGATGCTGTTCGGCGAGCTGGTACCGAAGAACGCCGCCCTGGCCCGGCCGATGCCGCTGGCCCGGGCGACGGCGGTACCGATGCGGGTGTTCTCCTCGATCTTGGGCTGGCTGATCCGGGCGCTGAACGGCAGCGCCAACCGGGTGGTCCGCGGGCTCGGCGTCGAACCGCAGGAGGAGCTGGCCAGCGCCCGCTCGCCCGAGGAGCTGGGCCTGCTCGCGGCGATCTCGGCGCGGGCCGGCGAGCTGCCCGAGGACACCGCGCGGATGCTGCAACGGACCATCCGGTTCGGCGACAAGCGGGCGGCCGAGGCGATGACGCCGCGGGTCGACATGGTGGCGCTGCCGGTTACCGCGACCCTCGACGAGCTGGTGGCCGCCGCGCTGGACAGCGGGCACAGCCGGTTCCCCGTCTACGAGTCCACAGTGGACATTGTCACCGGGGTCGTGTCGGTCATCGATGCCCTGGCGGTACCGGCACCGCGCCGGCCGGCCGAGACGGTGGCCGGCATCGCCCGCGAACCGGTGTACGTACCGGAGAGCCTCGACCTCGACGGCGTACTGGAAGCCCTGCAGGCGGCGGGCGCGGAGATGGCGATCGTCGTCGACGAGTACGGCGGCACCGACGGCGTGGTGACCGTCGAGGACCTGGCCGAGGAGCTGGTCGGCGAGATCGCCGACGAGTACGACGTGGAGCCGGCGGCCTACGAGGTCACCGTCCCGCTCACCGCGATGCCGAGCACGCTGCTCGTCGACGGGGTGGTGCGCGAGGACGAGCTGGCCGAGTCGACCGGCTTCCGGCTGACCGAGGGACCGTACGAGACGCTGGCCGGGTTCATCATGGCGCGGCTGGGCCACATCCCCGTCGAGGGCGAGACGGTCGAGGAGCACGGCTGGAAGTTCACCGTGGTCGAGGTGCAGCGGCGGCGCATCGAGAAGGTGCGGGTGACCCGTCCGGAGGAACCGGATGGCTAAGGTCCTCGTGGTCGTGCTACTGCTGCTCGGCAACGCGTTCTTCGTCGCCGGCGAATTCGCGCTGATCGCGGCGCGGCGCACCGTCGTCGAACCGATGGCCGGCTGGTCCAAGCGCGCGCGGCTGGCGCTGCGGGCGATGGAGCAGCTGCCGTTGATGATCGCGGGTGCGCAGCTCGGCGTCACCATCTGCTCGCTGGGCCTGGGCGCGATCGCCGAGCCGGCCTTCGCGCACGTGCTGACCGGCCTGCTGGACCGGGCGCACCTGCCGCGGTCGATGGCCGACCCGGTGGGGTTCCTGCTGGCGCTGATCGTGGTGGTGTTCGCGCACACGGTACTGGGCGAGATGGTGCCCAAGAACCTCACGCTGGTCGGGCCGGAGCAGGCGGTACTGTGGCTCGGCCCGCCGATGCTGTGGTTCTGCCAGGCGACCCGGCCGGTACTGGTGTTCATGCGCTGGGCCTCCCGGCAGGTGTTGCGGATCTGGCGGATCGAGGCGACCGACGCGGTGAAGACCGTCTACACGGCCGGGGAGCTTGCGGGGCTGGTCGCGCAGGCGCG
>Ga0066710_100002058_pt1 | contig 15829 bp, 14 predicted proteins | sample GraSoiAngelo_159_FD_79666 | JGI IMG/M metagenome (GOLD analysis project Ga0066710, IMG submission 79666) | Grasslands soil microbial communities from the Angelo Coastal Reserve, California, USA - 14_1009_16_40cm | ecosystem: Environmental > Terrestrial > Soil > Grasslands | place: USA...
CACTTCCGTCCATTCACGTGGACGCCCGTGACCTCGGAACTGGACTACCTGAACAACCTTTTCAAAAAGCCACGCGTCAGACAGATGACAGAAGACACACGGAGGAAGGCTCTATGCGACTGGTGAAATGGGGGGCGCTCGCCGGCGCTCTGGTGATCGTGGAGGCCCTGGCGCCGCCGGCGCACGGGCAGTCGGCAAGGGTGTCTATCGCGCAGGCGCCGCGCGCGGCGCGCGTGCTTCAACTCATGGGGCGCGGCACGCAGATCGGCGTGACCGTCCACGACCTGGCCGCCGACGATGCGTCGAAGGCGACGTCGGGGGTCGTGATCGAAGAGGTCGCGAAGGACAGTCCCGCTGAAAAGGCGGGCCTGAAGGCCGGCGATGTGATCGTGGAGTTCGACGGCGAGCACGTGCGCAGCGTGCGGCAGTTCAGCCGTCTGGTCCAGGAGACGCCGGACGGCCGGAAGGCGCAGGCGGTGGTGATGCGGGGCGGGCAGCGGACCACCGTCTCCGTCACGCCGGAGCGTGGCGACGGGTTCATGAGCGGTGACGCGTTCGACTGGCGGCCGTTCGAGGGAAAAGAATTCAACTTCGACATGCCGCCGGCCCCGCCCGAGCCGCCGCGGCCGCCACGCGCCCCCAGGGCGCCGCTCGCGCCGTCGTTGCCTGACTTCTCGTTTCGCATCTTCGGCGGCGGACGCTTCGGCGTCGGCGTCGAGGAGCTGACGCCGCAACTGCGCGACTACTTCGGCGTCAAGGAAGGGGTGCTCGTCAAATCCGTGACCGAGGGCTCGGCCGCCGCGAAGGCCGGACTCAAGGCGGGCGACGTCATCACCGCGATCGACGGCACGCACGTCGAGGACACGTCGGACGTCGTCCGCGCGATCGATCGGATGAGCGAGGATGCGGAGTTCACGGTGGAAGTGGTCCGCGATCGGAAGACGCAGACGTTGAAAGGAAAGCTGGAGCGGCGGCGCGACGTCAACCGCACGCGGACGATCGTGTAGTTCGTATTGTCAGGCGCCGGCGGCTTCGGCTCGCGTGTGCGAGCGGGTCGCTGGCGGTCCGACCAGGCTCGCGAGCTGCGCGGCGACGATCGCGGCCGCCGCCAGCTTCGCATCCTGCTGCTCACCACGGTTCCTCACCTCAGCGGCCATCACGCCGGCGCAGCCCGACGCGGCGATGAGCGGCGCGGCGATCGCGCCGTTCGAGACCGCGTCCGCCTTGACGGTCTGAAGCAGCGCCGTCCTGAACGCTGCCGCCGTCACGTTCTCCGCCTCGCGTTTGATCGTTCCGAGCCGGGTGACGAGCTGCGGCGGGTACCCGTGCGCCACGATTGGATTCAGCTCGCGGCCGTCCGGGTCGGCGATCCACAGAATGATGCCGCTCGCGTCGAGGAGTCCGGCCGTGCGCTCGAGCAGCATGGGCAGAGTACGCGTGTCGGTCAGCCGGGCGAGGTCGCCGCAGAGCGACGCCATCGCCGCCAGATCGATCGCCGGCAGCGGCGGCGGGGCCGGTGTTTTTGCCGCGCGCTTCGCCGGAGTCCAGCCGTCCTCGAGCGGCACGTCGAGCGCGCGCGCTTCCTGCGCAACGGTGGGAAGCGTCACGACCGCCGCCTCGGCGGGCGTTTCCGCGGGACTGGCGGGGACGAGCAGCAGGACCGTGACGAACGCGACGGCGGCCGCTGTTCCGATCGCGAACACTCCCCGCCGGCGCGCCCCGGCAAGCGCGACGTCGGCCGCCACGCGGCCGGCCGTCCGCGCCTGAGCGATGGCGTCCGCCGCTTTTCGCGCCAGTTCCAGGCCGTCCGAGAAGATGAGGTCCGAGGCCGCGGCGGTCTGCCCGGCGCGCATGAGCTCGCGCGCGCGGACGTCCATTTGCTCGAAATCCTGGAGGGTGCCACCGGCTTCATCGAGCGACGCGGACGCGTCGGGCGGCACCTCGCTCTTGAGCGATGCGAGCCGCGCGCGAAGCGCGTTGAGGATCGACGCCGTGCGCTTGATCCAGAACTCTTCGCCCTGGCCTGCGGCGACGTACGCCTGCTGGGCGGCGCGCATCTCGGCCACTTGCCCAAGCGCGGCGACGGCAGCGTCGTCGAAGCGGCGCGCGGCGTCTTCGGTCGCCCGCGCGTCGTGCTCGCCGGTCCTGAAAACAAATGCCGTCGCGCCTATCGCCGCGATGAACACGATCAGCAGCATCAGGCGAACGGCTCGTCTCGTCATCAACGCCTCCGGCGACGCACGGTGTGCGAAGCTACTATAGCATCCGCTTCCATGAGTGTCGCAGCGATCATCAATCCGCTTTCGGGCGCGGGCGCTGATCCGCGCGTCGTCGAGCGGCGGATTTCATTTTTGCGCGATCGATTTCGAGACACGGATGTCGACGGCACGATTGCGGTGACGGAACGCGCGCGTCATGCGTACGAGTTGGCTGCCGCCGCGGCGTCGGCCGGCGTCGACGTGATCATTGCGTGGGGCGGCGACGGGACGGTTAACGAAATTGGAAGCGCGATTGCGGGTTCGTCGTCAGCGCTCGCGGTGATTCCAGCGGGATCAGGCAACGGTCTTGCGGCTGCAATCGGCGCGCCGCGCGATCCGGCCGCCGCGTTTGACGTGGCGATGCGCGGGCGGACGCGGCAGATCGACGCGGGAGAGATCGACGGACGCCTGTTCTTCAACATCGCGGGGATTGGATTCGACGCCGAGATCGCGCGCCGCTTCAACACGCTCGCGCGCGGGAATCGCGGGATGGGTCCGTACCTGCGCATCGGGTTGCAAGCGGCCTGCACGTACCGTGCCCAGACGTATCGACTCCGTCTCGACGGCGAAGCCTTCGAGTCGAAGGCGCTGCTCATTGCATTTGCGAACGGCTGCGAGTACGGCAACAAAGCGTGCATCGCGCCGCACGCCTGCATCGACGACGGCAGGTTGGAGGCGGTGGTGGTCAACGACCGATCGCTCCTCAGCCGACTCTGGAGCGGCCGTCACCTCGCGCTCCGGACCGCGCAGCGCGCGCGCGGTGTGACGTTCCGATCGATTCAGGAGGCCGTCGTCGAGTCCGAGAGACCGATGGAGTACCACGTGGACGGCGAACCCGGACAGGCGTCGGGCCCGCTGGCCGTGCGCATTCGCCCGGGACTGTTACGTGTCAAAACACCGGCAGATACGGCTGGAGGGACCGGATGATGATCGTGAGCTGCCCGGTGAGAATCAGCACGCCGATCGCGATGAGGAGGGCACCGGACGCAACCTCGATGGCGTGATAGTGCTTGCGGATCCGCGCCGTCGCACGGAAGAAATGGTTGATCGCCAGCGACGTGATGAGGAACGGAATGCCGAGTCCGGCCGAGTAGACCGCCAGGAGGAGCACACCTTCAGAGACGGTGTTCTTGGATCCCGCAATCGCCAGAATCCCACCCAGAATCGGGCCGATGCACGGCGTCCACCCGAACGCGAACGCAATCCCCACCAGCAGCGCGCCGAAAAGCCCGATCGGTTTCTGTTGCGAGTGGACGCGTTTTTCCGTTTCGAGCAAGCCGATCTTGAACACCCCCATCGTGTGCAGGCCGAAGATGATGATCACCACGCCGGCGATCCTGGCAAGCAGCGGAAGCCGCCTGAGGAGGAAATGCCCGATGGCGCTCGCCGATGCGCCGAGCGCGATGAACACGAGCGAGAAGCCGAGCACGAACGCGAGGGACGTCAGGAAGATTTGACGGCGGGACTTCGAGGGCGCGAGCGCCGATCCGCGCATCTCGTCGAGCGACGCGCCGGAGACGAACGAAATATAGCCTGGGATCAGCGGGAGTACGCACGGGGAAACGAACGAGAGAAATCCCGCGGCGAATGCCGCCACCAGCGAAACGTTCTCGTTCATAGCGTGCCGGCTGTGAGACGCGGCCTAGCGCTCGACCTTCTGCAGCACGATCGCGCCCGGGATCGACGTCGGCTCCGGACGTCCCGCGAACTTGACCGGCGGCAGGTCCTGGAACATGACGTCCCACTTCCATCGCTCCGACGGGTTCGACGCCTGCAGCCAGTTGCGCGCCGACACGGGGCGCACGAACGCGAGCATCGCGAGCCCCGCGTAGCCCTCGTGTCCCTTCATCGCGCCCGCGACGTCGCCGCGCACGGCCGCGCTGCTCGTGTACTCGAGCGCCGCGCCGAGCGCACGGCCGACGTTGACGAACACCTGCCAGTCTTCCTGCGCGTCTCCCGGCGGAACGATCGCGCTCGACGAAGCCTGGACGCGTCCCTGCTCGTTGACGTAAGACGCGTCCTTCTCCGAGGAGGACGCGCCGGGGAGGACGATGTCGGCCGCCTTCGCCAGATGCGAGAAGAGCACGCCCTGCACGATCAGCAGCGGCAGCTTGCCCGAGTGCCGCGCGGCGACGATCCAGGACACGTCACCGATGGAGCCGTTCGGGCCGGGGTCGAAAACGTAAAGGGCTTTGACGCGTCCCTGCTCGACCGCCTGGCGAAAGGCGGTCACGTTCGCGGCGCCGTTCGCGTCGCGATTGACGGGGAACCCCAGGTCGCGCGCGCCGTTGACGTTCGGCGCATCGACCGCCGAAATCCTGAATTTCGTCTGCGAGGGCTGTGGCTTCTCACGCGTGCGCCAGCCGACCGCCACGCCGTCTTCGGGCACGCCGAACGCGGATCCGAGCCGGCCAATCAGGAACAACTCTTCGAGCGAAGCGTGCGCGGAGACGAAGAACCGGAGCGCGCCAGGGCCGCCGGCGGCCGTCACGTAATCGGCGAGCTTCGTCAGCGCTTCGCGCCAGTCCACCGGTTCCTGCGCGCCGGCGCCGGTGCGCAGCAGCGGCCGCTGGAGACGGTCGTCGCTCTCGATCCAGTGATAGTCGAAGCGGCCGATGTCGCACATCCAATAGCCGTTGACGTCCGGGTTGTACCGCGGCGTCACGCGGATCAGCCGCGCCCCTTTCGCCCATTCGGGCTTCGCGCGCAGCCATTCCGTCGTGTTGCAGCCCTTTTCGCAGAACGTGCAGATCGTATCGACGGCTTCGGGATTGTCCCAGGGCCTCGACTTGAACCGGTAATCCCTCGTCGTGATCGCGCCGACCGGGCACACGTCCATGAGGTTGCCCGAGATCAGCGAGTGGACCCCTTGTTCCTGGAACGTCGCGATCTCGCTGCCGTAGCCGCGATCGACGATGTTGATCTGGGCGTCGGCGTCGATCTCTTTCATGAACCGCACGCACCGCGTGCAGAGGATGCAGCGGTTGCGGTTGAGCATCAGCGTCGGTCCGAAGTCGACGTCCGCCTTGACGCCCTCGCCGTCGAACACGCGGCGCGAAAACGCCATCCGGCTCTCGTGCGGGCCGAACGAGTACGAGAAGTCTTGCAGCGGACACTCGCCTCCCTTGTCGCACACCGGACAATCGAGCGGGTGATTGATCAACAAGAACTCGAATACGCTGGCGCGCGCCTCGACGACGTCGGGCGTGCCCGTATGGACGATCATCCCCTCGCCGACCGGCGTCGAACACGCCGTCTGCAGCTTCGCCATCTTCTCGATCTTGACGATGCACACCCGGCACGATCCGTCGATGCCGAGCCCCGGGTGATAGCAATAGTAGGGAACCTTGATGCCGTGCTCGATCGCCGCTTCCAGCACCGTGCGGCGCTTGTCGACGGTCAGTTGACGGCCGTCGATGGTGAGGGTGACCGTTTCCATATCCTTTCGATCATATATCAGCTCTCCGGTTGAACCCGGCGGCGCCGGAGGTGTAGAGTGGCCGAAAAAGCGCAACCTCATCCCAGCAAGGAGGGGCCATGGACGCCCTTCGGGTCCGCCTCGGCTCGGCGCTGGAGTGGCTGATCGCGGCAACGTTCCTCGCCGCGACTCTTGCCGTCGGTTCCCTCATCCTTCGCGAAGTGCGCGTCGCGCGCCCGATTGCGACGCCCGCCGCGGCGCGGCCTGTCGCCATCGATTCGCCGGCGGCGATTCCTGCCGGTGCGGTCTCGGTTCCGGTATTGCCGTTCGCCGACGGCAAAGAGATTCATGTCGGCGACACGGTGGCGGGCGTCGCGACGCGTCTGGGACGCGCCGCCGAGACCGGACGTCTGGAAGTGGATCGCGGCGCCCTCGGCGAGCGCCTCTCGCGGTTCTATGAGTACGCCGGGTTCCGCTTCATCGTGGTGTACGAGCCGTTCGAGCGCAGAGGAGAGCCGAGAGTCGCCGCGATTTATCTGCCTTAGACCGATGACGGATGACGGATGACGGTACGGTCAGCGTTCGATTTCCGCCAGCGCGCCGTAGTCTCGATTCACCTCGATGCGGCGAAGCGTTCCTTTGAGCGCGAGCGTGCGCTCCACGGTGCGATCGTTGACGGCGACGACAACGTCTTCAGAGGTCCCGTCTGAATAGAAGATCGTCACGGTGACCGGCACGTCCATCACCTCGCCCTTCTGTTCGAACCGGACGGCCACCTGGCGCCCCGCCGCGTCGGTCGTGGACGAGAAGCGCAGTTTCGGGATGGCCATCCCGTAAATCCAGCCCTCGAAGAAGCGATCCAGCGTGCGGCCGCTCGCCGACTCCATCGCCAGACGGAGATCGTTCGTGCTGGCTTTCTGGTACCGCCACGTCGTGTAGTACCGCCGCAGCCCCGCAAAGAATGCCTCGTCGCCCACGAGGCGCCGCAGCATGTGAAGCACCATCGCGCCCTTGTTGTAAACGACCGCGCGGAACACCCGTCCGTCCGACTTGATGTGGCCGAGCCGGTATCCGAGATACACCGGGCCTTCCGGCGACATCTGGATCGCCCAGCGGCGCATCTGTTTGAGGATGGTCTCGAATTCGTCGTTTCCCTTCTCGCGCTGCGCGTACAACGCGGCGAAGTATTGAGCGAACCCTTCGCTGACCCACTGCTCGTGATAGTTCTTCCAGCCGACCGCCTGTCCCCACCACTGATGCGCGACCTCGTGCGCGAGAAAGAACCCGGAAAAGTCGAACGAGACGGGATCCGATCTCCAGACGACGGGGGATATCGGTGGCGGCTGATCGAGCACGGCGAAGTACGCCGGGCTGTGACCGCCGGGCAGGTCCGCCTCCGTCACCGCGAGCGTGAAGCTCGAATACGGCGCGTCGCCGACGAGCGACGTGTAGAACTTCAGAATCGCCGCGGTACGGTCCGTCAGCGTGCGCGCGCGGCTGAGTTGATGTGGGTTCGCCTGGATCAAAAGGTTGAGCGTCGACGCGGTTTCGGCGCCGCCGCCATAACGCGCGACTTCTTCGCGACCGCCGGCGCGCGCGTACGTGTCGCCCGACGAAGGAAGACTGAGCTGCGCCGCTTCGAGCGCGCTGAACCGGCTGATCACGCACGCCAGGTATCGGACCGGCCTGGACGTGACGAACACGAACTGCTTGCGCGGCCGCTGCCCGGTCGCGCCAGGGACCGGCAGCGCGACCCCCTGTTGCGTGCCGCTGGCGATCGCGTCGAACTCGGAAGGCACCGTCAGCTTCAGCGTCGCGTCCGCGTAGCCGGTGACGGGAGCCTGCGGGTACCAGTAGCTGCGGTTGCTATAGAGGTACCGCGGCTCGAGCGGAATCGTCGATGCCGGCGGCTCGACGCGCTCCGGCGGTCCGCCCTGAATCGTTTCGTGCTCGATCGACTGCGGCGCCAGCCGCCCGCCGTACACGAACGTCAATTCGACCGGTTCGGAGCCCGACAACGCCGTCGGAAAGCCGACGAGCACGCTGTTCTGGCCGACGACGCGAAGGTGCAGGAGACGGCCGAAGCGCGTCGACGTCACGCTGCGCACCACGAGCGAATCGGCCAGCCGCACCGTCATCGTCGTCATGCCCGGCGAGCGGACCCGGAGCGTCAGCTTCGCGACGCCGTCCACCCAGAGACGATCGGGTGAGAACGTCGCGTCGATGTCGTACCGCGCGATCTCGTAATCGAGGTGTTCGTCCTCGCTGAAGAAGCGGCCGCGCGACGCCAGCTTTTCCTCGGACGCATAGACCGAGATGTTGCGGCGCCGCCGGCGGTCGAAGACAGAGACGTCCTCCGGTTCGCCCGTCGCGCGCGCGTAGGTGAGGGCGCCGTATTTCTTCGTGACGATCTCGGCGACGAAGTCCGCCCCGGTGGGCACGAGCGACCAGCGGTCCGCGCTCAAGTCCATCAGATCGATTTGAAAGCTCCGCCCGACGTACGTCTCGAAGATTTGCGTGGCGCGCCGGAGGTCCCCACGGTTCACCGCCCGCGGCGTCAGCGTTCCGGCGGTCACGTGCATGCCGATCAGGGCGGGATCGAGCCGCAGGTAAACCGACGTGAAGTCCGTGGCGAGGACGTCGGAGCCGCAGAAGATGCGAACCTGTCCGTGTTCGGCGGCCGGCTTCGGACTGAACGTGACGCGGCCGCGGCCGATGAGGACGATCGCGGTCGGACCGCCGCGGGTTTCGGCGACGAACGCCTGGCCGTTCGGCAGCTCCAGCAACAGATCCGGCGCGCGCACCGCCAGGTTCCGCACGTCGAATTCCTTCTGCTGATTCAGCTCGAGCCTGTGGAGCCCGCTGATGACGGTGAGCCGTTCGAGCGCCGCGATCTGCCACAGGCCCGGCACGAGCGTGCTCGGCTTGACGTCCACGCGCCACGTCGTGACGCTGCCTTCGCTCTGGCGATCCGTGAAGATTTCGAGGAGCAGCCGCTGCTGGCCGTTCTCGAGGAGTCCGCGGTCGCGGTCCCTGACGGTCGCGCGCATCGCGGGGGGCGACGTCAGGGTCGTCACGAATTCGTTCAGCGCGGATTCGTCGACGTCGAGCGCCGCCAACGCGCGCAGCCCGCGGGCGTTACCCGCGGCGATGGCCTCTTCGATCCGGTTGACGAGCAGATCGATCGGATCCGGCGCCGTCTGGCCGGCGCGTGCGCCGGCGGACCACAGGCAACACAAGGCGAGCAGCACCCGGCCGCGGACGCGCATGGGAATCGATCAATTCTAGAGCCGTTTGAGGATGAGGATCGTCAGATCGTCGGTGAACCGCGAATCCTTCGCGTGCGCTTCGACTTCTCGAAGCACCGTCGTCGCCAGCTCGGACGGCGGCAGGTGTGCGTGCCGCCCGATGACCCGCTCGAGGCCGCTTTCCTCGAACGGATGCCCCGAGGGATCTTCGGCCTCGGTGATGCCGTCGCTGTAAAGGACGAGCATGTCCCCGCTCGTCACGACCGTCTCCACCGCGTCATACGTGCTGGATTCGAACATCCCGAGCGCGATTCCCGTTCCGCCGAGACGCTCGATCGTGCCGTCGCGGCGCCGCAGGAGCGGCGGGTTCTGGCCGGCGTTCACGTATGTGAGCGCGCCGGTCCCGGGCGTATACACCGCGTAGAACAACGTGATGAACCGCGACCCGGGCGTGTGGCGGCAGATCTGCTTGTTCAAGCGCGCCATGAGCGGCGGCGGGTCGAGCTCCTCGTCAACGAGCGTGCGCAGCACGGCGAGCAACAACGCCATCAGCAGCGCGGCCGGACTTCCCTTGCCGGCGACGTCCCCGATCGTCACGATGACGCGACCGTCGGCGAGCGGCAGCACGTCGTAGAAATCTCCGCCGACGGTGTTTGCCGGCCGTGTGATGCCGCTGATCTCCGCGTCGCCGACCGTCGCCGTACCGCCGGGCAGCATCGCGAGCTGGATCTCGCGGGCGATCTCCAGCTCGCTCTTGAGCGTCAACCGATCCGCGACCTCGAGGAGCACGAGCAGGTTGACGAGGATCAGGCTGATGAGCAGCGCGAGCGTCCCTTCCTCCCAGCGCAGGGCCGGCAGCAGGATGTGGAAGAACGGCACGCCGAACGGAATGTTGATCAGGGCGATGCCGCGATAGAGCTTGAAGACGCCCAACAGCGCCGTCACGAGCGAGATCACGTAGAGCGCGCGCCGCGCGGGCGACAGCTTCAGCGTGAAGGCGACGAAGACCTGACGGATGCGCAGGAGCTGGCGGCGGGGCCACGACTGGGCGGCCAGCTCCTCTTCGTCGAGTCCGCGCGCGAAATACCGGTAGGCCTCGCGCGTGTCGCGCGTGAAGAGCCGCTGCAGGTCTTCCGTCGTGACGTCGCGCGTCAGGTCGCGCGTCCACGCGTCGAACCAGTGACGGTGCCGTCCCGTCTCAGTCCCGCTCATCCCCGTAACCCATCCACGGCCGCGCCATCCGCGGAGTATAGCCATGAATAGGAAGGACGGAGGCGGGCCGTCATCCGATCCGTTGGCACCCGCGTTGATCTGTTCCCCTGCGGAGTGAGAGTTCCGGGCTCAGGTGGACCGGAACCGCCACCAGAGCGGTAGCGGGATGGTGAATGTGAGCAGCCCGAGTATCACCCGGCGGTCTTTCTTCGGCGACACCGTGCTGGTGGCATTCCTGCTCGCCCAGGCCCTCGACGGCGTGCTGACCTACGTCGGCGTCAGCATCTACGGCCTCCGGATCGAAGGCAACCCATTGCTCGGCTGGATGATGCACGCGTTCGGTCAGGGGTTCGCCCTCGCCACCGCCAAGGTAACGGCGGGCGCGTTCGGGATTGCCCTGCACCTCACGGCCGTCCATCGCGTCGTCGCACTGCTGACGGCGTTCTACGTCGCCGTCGCCGTGCTGCCGTGGATTGGCATTCTCTTTTACTGGAATTAGGCTCGAGGACCGGACGTCGGTCCCCGGTCCTCGGATGTGAGCTCCCCCAGGACCACCTGCAACACCGCCGCGGACGGCACCGCGAGGATCGCACCGAGGATGCCGAGCACCTCGCCGCCGATCAGCAACGAGGCGATGACGACGACCGGGCTCACGCCGACCTGCCGCGACATGATCTTCGGCACGAGCACGTGGCTTTCGAACTGCTGCTGGATCACGAAGAACAGGATGACGAAGAGCGCGAGCTTGTAGGAGACTGTCGCCGCGATGATCACCGCGGGAATCGACGAGAGGATCGGGCCGAGCACAGGGATCAGCTCGCCGATGCCCGAGATGAGCGCCAGGACCGAAAAATACGGAATCCCCATGAGCCAGAGCACGAGTCCCGCGCTCACGCCGATGATGCCGCCCATCAGCAGCTGACCGCCGAGCCACGCGCTCACTTTCGTCACGACCTCGCGGGTCGCCGCCTCGGCCCGCGCGCGCCGCTCCACGGGGAACAGCCGCAGGAAGGCGGCCCGCAGGTTCTCGGCGTCCACGAGGAAGTAGAAGGTCAGGATCAGCGTCGTGATGATGGCGAAGATCCCGCCGACGACGTTGACCATCGCGCCCGCGATGGTCCCGACCGTCTGTCCGCCGGCTCCCGGCGCGCGCTCGACCGCCTGCCGCAGCGTGATGTGCTCGTGCAGCCAGCCGTGATCGATCAAGTACTGTTGCGCCTTGTCGAACATGCCGGGCAGCGCCACCCAGAGCGACCGCGCCTGCGCGACCAGCGGCGGGACGGCGAGAAACCCGACGAGCGCGAGAAACCCGAGAATCGTCAGGTACAGGATGAGAATCGCGAACCAGCGCGGGAATCGTTTCGAGCCGATCGGGAGAATCTTCTGCCGCTCGATGATCCGGATCAGCGGGCTGAACCCGATTGCGAGCAGCCAGCTCACGTAGATGATGAGAAGCGCGCCGCGGGCCAGGTACGCCCACCACAGGATCACGATGCCGCCGAGGGCCATCGCGACCGACCAGGCGATCAGTGTCTTGAGTTCCGTCGTCGAGCGAGGCACTCAGTGTTTGGAGAGGAACTCGTGGGTGAAAGCCGCGACGTCGTCGAAGATGGATGAGAGATCCGGCGGGCTCGCGAGAAACACGACGCGGAAGTAGCCGTCCTCCGGACGCGTGCCGAAGCCGGATCCGTACACGCAGAGCACTCCGGTCGCGCGGAGCAGCGACAAGACGTAGTCCTCGTCGGTGACGCCGGGCGGCAGCGCGACGCGCGGCATTGCATAGAACGCGGCCGCCGGCGCCGTTACGGTGATCCCGTCGATGCCGTTGAGACGCCGTACCGTCAGCGCGGCGCGCTCGCGCAGGGCTGCGCGAAAACTCTCCTGGTGCGAGCGGTCGCCCGTCAGCGCCGCGACGATGCCGTGTTCCATCGGTCCCGTCGAACACAGCCGCCCGTCCGCGAGCTTTTTGATCCCCGCGAGCACTTCGTCGAGCCGATCCGTCCGGCCGACCGCCAGCCAGCCGGCGCGCCAGCCGGGCGCGAGGTACGCCTTCGACAGGGAGGAAAAAGAAATGATCGGCGCGTCCGGAGAGAGGCTCGCCATCGGCGGCACCGGTCCGTCGAACGCGAGGTCGCCGTAGACCTCGTCGGCGAGCAGCGGGAAATTGTGACGATCGGCGATCTCGATCAGCGCGCGCCGCACGTCGGTTGGATACGCCGCGCCCGTCGGATTGTTCGGGTCGATCACGACGAGCGCGCGCGTGGCCGGACCGACCAGGCTCCGCAGATGATCCAGGTCCGGCAGCCAGCCGCGGGCGGGATCCGTCCGGTAAAACACCGCGCGCGCCCCCACCTTGGCGAGGACGGCGGTGTACAGCGGGTAGGTCGGCGACGGCACCAGCACCTCGTCGCCCCCTTCCGCGAGCGCCGTCAGGGCCAGTTCGATCCCCTCCGACGTCCCCGACGTGATGACGACGCGATCGGGGGTCACGGGCATGCCGCGCCCGGACAGCTCCGCGGCCACTGCCTCGCGCGCGCGCGGAATGCCCGACGAGGGGGCGTAGCCGTTCTGTCCGTCCCGCAGGGCCCGCTCCACCGCCTCAATTAAATGAGGGGGGGTCTGGAACCCGAAGGTGATTGGGTCGCCGATATTCAGGTAGCGGACGGCCCGGCCCGACGCCTCCACCTTGCGCGCTTCCGCGACGATGTTCCGGATGGCGTAGACGAAGCCGCTGATCCGGCGCGCGACCGGGATCGCGGCGCTCGTGCGCATGACCAAAATCTTATCAGTAATCGCGGAAACGGCCATCTAATGACAAAGGATGTAAGAAGAACAGGGGCTTAAAGCCGAATCGTGTAATAATTACTCGACTTACACCTCTTCACGGTCTCATCTGTAGCAGGTTAATTCGGCAAAACCTTTGCGCCACAACAACTTAATCGGTTGGCAGAATCCTTGGACTACAGCGGACCGTGAAGTCGTCTCGGCTGACCGGTTCGTCGATGGTGGTGGTGCTCGTCCTGTTCACCGCGGCCACCCGTGCCCAGCAGACGACCACGCAGGAGCCCCGGCCGACGTTCCGGTCAAGCGTCGACCTCGTCTCGGTGGCCGCTGTCGTCCGCGATCATAAAGGGCGCTTCGTCCGCGACCTCAAGCGGAGCGACTTCACCATCCTCGAAGGGGGCCAGCCGCGCCCCATCGTCGAATTCCACGCCGAGCAGGACGCGCCGATCCGCGTTGCGCTGCTCTTCGACGTCAGCGGCAGCATGGGCGTCGGATCGAAGCTCGACGAGGCCCGCCAGGCCGCGCGACAGGTGTTGAGCGTGCTGCGGGTGAACGCCGCGCCTCGCGCCCGCGACGAAGCGGCGGTCTACAGCTTCGACACGCGCCTGCAGGCGCTTCAGGGATTCACGGCGGACCCCGGTGCCATCGAGGACGCGCTGTCTCGCGTGGAGCCGTACGGAGAGACCTCGCTGTACGACGCCATCGCGCAGACAGCGCGAGGGGTTGCGTTGTCCGGCAGCGCCGATCGGTTCGTGCAGCGGCGGGCCGTCGTCGTCATCACCGACGGCGTTGACACGAGCAGCGAGATGGCGCCTGCCGACGTGGCGTCGATCGCGAGCCGAATCGACGTGCCGGTCTACGTGATGGCCGTCGTCTCGCCGCTCGACGATCCGGGCCGCGCCGCGACACCCGGCATGCCGGGAGCGGATCGCCCGAGCGATCTGCGCGAGTTGGCGGAACGCACCGGCGGGGAACTGTTCGTGATGAGCGCGCCCGCGCACCAGAGCATGGCCGCGCGACAGATTATCGACGAACTGCGGCATCAGTACATGCTCGCGTTCGACGCCTTGCCAGCGGGCGCGGTGCGCCCGCTCGAAGTGCGCATGCGCGACCGTCGGCTGACGGTCCGTGCGCGAACCGGGTACGCCGCAGGCCCGGTCGGATCGATCGTCTCGTCAGAACGACCGGACCGCTCCCAGGGGTCCTCAGGAGGAATGCAATGAAGAAGCTCGCGGTCGCCGCTCCCATTCTCGCGCTCGCGCTGGGGTCCAGCGCGTGCGCCACGAAGAAATTCGTGAAAGGCCGAGTCGGCGAGGTCAACGACAAAGTCGAAACGCTGTCCAGGGCCGTTGAAGAGAACCAGGAACGGACCCGCAACAACGAGGGGAAGATCGCGCAGGTCGATCAGGCGGCGCAGACCGCCAACCGCAACGCGCAGGCCGCGGGTCAGCGCGCCGAGGCAGCGCAGGCCTCGGCCGACAAGGTGAACGCGCGCGCGGACGCGATCGAAGCGGCGTCGAAGCGCCTTGTGTACGAAGTCGTCCTCAGCGAAGACGAGGGGAACTTCAAGTTCGGGCAGGCCAAGCTTCCGAAGGACGCGGAGACGAAGCTCGATCAGATCATCGATCAGCTCAAGGCGAACCCGAACGGCGGCTACATCGAGATCGAAGGCCACACCGACAACGTCGGGCCGAAGACCGTCAACTACAAGGTCGGGCTCGATCGCGCCGAGGCGGTGAAGCGGTATCTGTACGAACAGCACCAGATCCCGCTGCACAAGATCAACGTGATCAGCTACGGCGAAGACAAGCCGATCGCGCCGAACAAGACACGGGCCGGCCGCGCGCAGAACCGCCGCGTCGTAGTCAAAGTGCTGGTATAGGCCAGAGCCGCCAGCCTGAAGCTTCCAGCTCCCAGCTTCGAATCAGCCAGGAGCGTTCCGGGCTGGCAGCTGGCGGCTGGAAGCTTTGACGCCGCTGCATCGGGTCGGGGACGGATCGCAGGAATCGGCGCCGGATGGTCCGGTGCCGGGTCCAAGATTCAAACGTCAGCACTTTCGCAGGGTGCTTCGCGTTCCGTCCCCGACCGGGTGCAGCGGCGTTTCGTCTGTACAAGCGGCATCGTCGCGATGCTCTGCAGAACTCGGGTCCATCCGCCGATAGATCTATCGGAGGCTTTATGCGGTTGTTCGCTCGCTGCGGCGTCCTCATGACGGCGATGGCGATGACGGCGCCGGCCGCCGCGCGCGCGCAAGGGTTCGGCGTGGGCGTCCGCATGGCGATGATCCGGGGCGACGTCGAAGCGGATCCGTCCGCCACCGCGCAGCGGTTCATCGGCGGCCAGATCCGCGCGCGCCTCTCGCCGCGTACCGGGATCGAGGTGTCGCTCGACACGCGGTCGCAGACGAACGACGACCAGACCAGGCGCGTCAAGGATTATCCGCTGCAGGCCTCGCTGCTGCTGTTCCCCATTCACTCCACGTTTTCACCGTTCGTGCTCGGCGGCGTCGGCTGGTACACGCACAAGCTGGAGACCCTGTCGAACGGGTCGGTGACCGAGTCCACCTCAACCAGAAAGAGGGGCTATCACGCGGGCTTCGGCGCCGAGCTGTTCGCGGGGCGGCACGTCGGCGTCCACGGCGATTATCGCTACACGTTCATCCACTTCGGCGACAGCCCGAGCTCCTCGGGCCTGTTCAACAGCCTCCGCCCCTCGTACGGCGGCTCCATGTGGACCGCGGGTGTGACGCTCTATTTCTGAAGGCCCAAAATCCAAGCCCCATTGCACAACCGTCCCACCGGCAGTAACGTCTGATTCCTGTCGGCATCGGAAGGGGAGGCAATCATGCGCAGGTTCAGCCGGCTCTCCGGAGCGCTGGTCGCGGCGGCGGTCTGCCTCGGCGCCGCGGC
>Ga0066710_100002059_pt1 | contig 15823 bp, 14 predicted proteins | sample GraSoiAngelo_159_FD_79666 | JGI IMG/M metagenome (GOLD analysis project Ga0066710, IMG submission 79666) | Grasslands soil microbial communities from the Angelo Coastal Reserve, California, USA - 14_1009_16_40cm | ecosystem: Environmental > Terrestrial > Soil > Grasslands | place: USA...
AATCGGCCGGTTTGGCCCCTTCATTCGGGCGACAGAAGCGTCGCTGTTGATCGCGACAACCAGCACATCTCCTAAAGCCCGGGCGCGACGCAGAAGATCGATATGCCCGGGGTGCAGAATGTCGAAACAGCCGTTGGTAAAGACGACCTTTTTGCCCAGACCCCGAAGCATGCCGAGTTCGTCGGCCACAGCTTGGAGGGACGCGATCATACGATCTCTCCATGATAGCATCGCGTTGTGCCCCGCCTGCGTCTCCAACTTCTGCTCCCCGCAATATTCATCCTGGCTTGGGCACAGTATTCGGCGCTCGAACCCAAACAGGAATCAGGGATTCTGCCGATCGACCCGCCCACGCCCTATATTCACTACTTTCCCGCGAACTCACTCCTCGGACGCGTTCTTGTTATCCATGGCCTCGACGTGAGTAAGGAAGTCACACGGCTGATTTCCGCGGCTCTGGCCGATGGAGGTTTTGAGGTTTACGACATCGATCTTCCCGGGCACGGCGATTCGGTGGCGAAATTCGGCACGGACCTCGCGCAGCAAGCGATAAATAACGCGAAGGTTTTCCTTGGCGAGAAGACGATCGTCTTGGGTCACTCGCTTGGCGCGGGCTTGGTGTTGGACCTCGCGGCCACCGAGCAGTTTTCCACGATCATTTTGCTGTCGCCACCGCCGATCTCGATTGCGGAATTGCATGCGGATCGTGTGCTGATCGCAACCGGCGATATCGATATTCCGCGAATCCGTACGTTCGTACCGATTGCAGCCGACATCGGAAATCCCAAGGTCGAGTCATGGCTTCTGCCGTGGGGCGGTCACGCTGCTCCTATTTTCAATCCGACCTACGTCAGGCGGGTTGTGGAATGGCTTGGCGGCGACGGCAATAAGACTCGGACAGGAGCGCGAATTCTTTGGATCGCCGTGATGTTTATTGCGGCCCTAGGATTTGGCGTTGCACTGCTGCCGGGCCGTGAAGTTGACCGGATTGACACGCCCGTCGCAACTACTTTGGGCAGATATGTTGTGGGCTACGGTGTGGCGCTGTTGGTCTTGAAATGGGTGAATCCGATGGCATGGCTGCGGTTCTTTGCGACGGATTACCTTATCGGATTTCTTTTTCTGAGTGGGCTGTTCCTAAGTGTAGGGGCGATCTATGACCGCCGTGAATGTCGCAGTTCAAGATCGTGGGCGGGCCGCGCAGCGCAAGCGCGACAGCGCGCAGCCGCAACAATAGACCGCCTCTACGGTTTCTATACTGCGATTGCTGCGGCAGCATTTGTCATCATCGTGCCTGGTCTTGTGGTTTCTTCACGCGTTCTGCACATGACAGTTTCCGATGGTCGATGGTGGCGGTTTCCTTGCATTGCCGCCGCGGGGCTGCCGCTGTTCATTTCAGACGAACTGATTATTCGACCAATTCACCCACGGTGGAAGTCCGATATGGTCGCGATTCTAACGCGGGGAATACTTTTGGCTCTCATATTGACTGGCGTTCTTACGCTCAACCGCGAAAGCGACTTCCTTGTGCTGATCGTGCCATTGATCGCCATTTTCTGGATTGGGCTGTGGTTCGCGGCGGGCATCGTTCATCGTTATACGCAAAGTCCCATAGCTGCCGCTCTTTTCGCCGCGACCGTGCAAGGCTGGGCGTTCGCTGCCTGGTTTGTTACGATCTGACACATGCGTTTCTGCTTATCGCTATCGCTGTTCCTCCTGCTTCAGGCGCCGGTCACGCGGCCAAAGCCTATCGTGTATAACGAGACAACTCTATCGAACGGCTTGAAGCTCATCACACACGAGGACCATTCGACACCCGTAACAAACGTTCAGATTTGGTACCACGTGGGTTCCAAAGACGAGAAACCTGGACGCACCGGATTCGCGCATTTGTTTGAGCACCTGATGTTCAAAGGCTCTGCCCATATCAAGCCCGAGGAACACGACAAGATCATTACGAATGCAGGCGGCGTCAGTAATGCGTACACGCAAGATGATGTGACGGTATATTGGGAAACCGTTCCGGCCAATTACCTGGAGAAAGTTCTATGGATGGAAGCGGATCGGATGACGACGCTCGATGTGTCCGAACAAAATTTCAAGGCTGAACGCGACGTTGTGAAAGAGGAGCGGTTGACCCGTATCGACAACCCGCCTTACGGCGATCTGAATGAGCTGCTCTACGACAATGCGTTCCAGGTCCACCCCTACAAGCACATCACTATTGGCAGCATGAAGGATCTGGATGCGGCCGGAATCGAAGATGTGCGGGAGTTCTATCACACGTATTACGTTCCGAATAATGCGACGGTAGTCGTTGCAGGTGACTTCAGAACGAACCAAGCATTGGAGTGGATGAAGAAGTACTTCGGCAATATTCCTCAAGGATCAAAGTCCATCGTGCGGCCGTCGGTGACGGAGCCGCCTCAGAATAAGGAGCGGCGGGTTTTGCACACTAAAGCGGTGCCGCTGCCTGCGTATGTCGCGGGGTACCATATCCCAGCTGATGGTGACCCGGATTCCTATCCCCTAGTGATCGCATCGAGCATTCTTTCGGACGGACGTAGCTCGCGAATCTACCGGTCGCTCGTTTACGAAAAGCGGCTGGCGCTGGAAGCGGAGGCGAGTGGAAATTTCACCGAGCATCCGAACTTGTTTTTTGCAACCATCATTTTGAACCGGGGCGCTTCAATGGAAGCGGCTGAAAGGGCCCTGAATGCGGAGTTGTCCCGATTGGCGACGGAGCCCGTCAGCGACACAGAACTGGACAAAGCAAAAAACAAAATGCGCGCGGAGTACGCGTTCGGCAGGCAGTCGGTGCAGGAGAAGGCGCAGGCACTCGGGCACGCATCCGTGATTCACGGCAATACCGCGACCGTGAATAGCGAATACGATCTCTTCATGAAGGTAGGGAAAGACAACATTATGCGCGTGGCGCGGATGTATTTCGGGCCAGAAAATCGGACGGTGCTGATTGTGAGGCCGAAATGAGGCTTGGGCGACGTATTGGGTTATTGGCGATCCTGCTCCTCACCGCCTGCTCATCATCACGGCCGAAGCCCGAAGGACCGCCTGCTCCAGCACCGCTGGGCCGTGTAGACTTCCCTTCTTATGACAAAAAAGTTCTTCCCAATGGCCTGACGGTCTATGCGCTCGAGTACCACGAGCAACCCATCGTTGCAATACGCCTGATGATCACCGCCGGCGCCGAGCGTGATCCGGCGAACTTGCCGGGCGTCGCGGCGTTCACGGCGGATCTCCTCAATAAAGGGACCAAGACCCGCACCGCCACTCAGATCGCCGAACTCATCGATCAGGTCGGCGGTACCGTCGAAGCCGCCGCCGACATGGAGAGTACCAACATCACAGCACGTGCGCTGACGGACAGCGTGAATGTAGCGTTCGAGCTGATGAACGACATCATCATGCATCCCGCGTTCTCGGGGGAAGAGCTTGCGCGCGACCAACAGCAGGCAGCATCGAACCTCATCGCCAATATGCAAGATGCGGATTTTCTGGCCGATGCGGTTTTTCAACGCGTCATTTATGGAAACCATCCCTACGCACACCTGCAGGGCGGTACGCTGGGATCGATCCCGAGAATCCGGCGCGACGATGTCGTGAAGTTTCACAACACGTACTATGCACCCAATATTTCAGCCTTAGCGATTGTGGGCGATCTGTCGTCAGCAGAATCGTTCAAGCTTGCCGAGCAGTGGTTCGGTAGCTGGCAAAAGAAAGACGTGCCGCAGCGTAACGAGACTGAAATTCCGAAGCTCGAAGGCCGGCGTCTCGTCATCGTTGATAAACCGGATTCGGTGCAAACCAAAATTCGCGTCGGCCATACCACGGTTGCAAGGAAGGACCCCGATTACTTCAACGTACTCGTTGCGAGCTACATCCTTGGTGGTTCCGGTTCTGGCCGGCTCTACCAAACGCTGCGCGCGGAACGCGGCCTCACGTATGGCGCGTACACGGGCATTGAGCCCCACCGCGGTCGGGGCGACTTTTATTCCACGACCGATACTCGAACGGAGAAAACTGCTGAGACGCTGAACCTGCTTCTGGATCAGATCCAGAAGTTTCGATCGGCTGAAGTTCCACCCGATGAGCTGAGCAACGCGAAGTCGTACCTGATCGGGAGCTTTCCGTTGAACATCGAGGTTCCCAACAATCTCGCGAATCGATTGACGACAGTTTTCCTTTATGAGCTCGGCGACAACTACCTGAAAACCTTTCGGGATCGCCTTGCAGACGTCACTGCGGCAGATGTGCTCCGCGTCGCGAGAGACAAAATCTCTTCGGAAAATGTAGCCGTGGTTCTCGTGGGTAAAGCCAATGGGTTCACACATCAGGTGGAGCCTCTGGGGAAAGCGGAACTGATTCCTATCGACGCGCTTGATCTCGACTCGCCGACTCTCAGAAAATAGTGCCCCTGCAACCGAAAGTGAAAAGAGGAATAGCTATTCCTGTCAACTTTCAGCCGGCGTTATGGTTAAATATTCACCATGATGAATATTTATGCAGGCCGTATTGCGATCGTAGGCGTGACCGGCTATGCCGGTCAGGAGCTGGATCGCATTCTGGCAACACACCCGAACTTCAAGGCCGCGGGCAGGTTCGCGTCGAAGGCGGATGACAGATCTGGTGCTGAGGCATTTAGCATGGAACGGCTCCGCTCTTTTTCGCCCGACGCAGTAGTTCTTGCGACGGAGCACGAATTGTCGCTGCACCTGGTCCCGGAATTGCTGCAGGAAGGCTATCGAGTGGTGGATATGAGCGGCGCTTTCCGGCTGAAAGAACCCGCGCAATACCAGGAATGGTACGGGTTCGCGCATACGGCGCCCCAGCTGCTGCAGGAAGCCGTGTACGGTCTTCCGGAATTTCTGTCCGAGCAAATTCGTGGCGCGAAGCTCGTGGCAAATCCCGGTTGCTACGCGACCGCCGCCGTGTTGCCGCTCATTCCGATCTACAATGCGGCGGCGATCGATTCCGCGTGCACAGTTGTGGTGGACGGAATGTCCGGCGTGTCGGGGGCCGGCCGATCACCAAAGCGGGAAACGCATTTCTGCGAGGTCAACGAAAACCTCAGCGCATATGGCGTGCTCCAGCACCGGCACACGCCGGAAATGGTCGCTCAGCTGCGTGGCGCCACATTTGATCGGTTCGTCTTTACGCCGCATCTAATCCCGATCAGCCGTGGAATCCTGAATACGATCACATTGCGGGCAGTCGAGCGGGGTTCAGTGCTTTCGATTCTGACGGAAACTTATGCGAAATCGCCGTTCGTGCGTGTGTTACCAGCCGGTCAGCTGCCGAATGTACAGAGCATCAGCCGCACAAACATCTGTTCGATCGGCGTCGTGGCGAAGGGCACAACCGCGGTCATCGTTTCGGCCATCGACAACCTGGTCAAGGGCGCGGCAGGGCAGGCCGTGCAGAATCTGAATCTGATGTTTGGGTGTGAACCCACCGCAGGGTTGCTTTAGTGACAAAGGTCGTCAAAGTCGGTGGAGCACTTTTACAGGATCCGGTGAAGGCAGTCGAAGCGATTCGCCGCATTGTGACAGATCGGACGGCAGTCGTGCACGGAGGCGGCGTCCAGATCACCCGCATGCTGGAACGAATGAACGTGAGATCGGTCTTCATTGAAGGACTGCGTGTGACCGACGAGAACACGCTCGGCGCAGTAGCGGCGGCATTGCTGGGCGAAGTGCATGCCGCGTTAGTGCAGGAACTTCGGAACCAAGGCCTGCCGGCTGTTGGTATGTTTGGCAGTATTCACGCTTCCAAGAAATCGGGCCCATGGGGACTTGTTGGAACAAGTGTGCATGCCGATACTGCACCCCTGACGGCGCTGCTCGATTCCGGTCAGATGCCGGTGATTCCGACTCTCGCCCTAGGGAACGATTCGCTGCTGAACGTGAACGGTGATGAAACCGCTGCGGCAGTTGCTGTCGCACTGCAATGCAGTGAGCTGGTGTTCCTGACCGACGTCGAAGGCGTAAGGAACGGAGAAGGTGTGGTCATCGATCGCGCGAATACACCGGATGAGCTGCTGAGTGCGAGCTTCGTCAGCGGCGGAATGATACCGAAATTGCGCGCTGTGAAAGCCGCCATCGATGGTGGTATCGGCATTGTACGCGTTGGCCGCACTATCTTTGGAGACCTTTCGTGAGAAGGGGCTGCCCCTATTCATTCACAGCTTCATAGACCGCCCCGGCTGCCAACCCGTCTTGCCCCTGATGTAACATGTTCACGCATTTCTTGGAGTGACCTCGTGGAATCCGAAACAAACCAGCGCACACCCCGATTAGTCCGGCAAGGCCTCATTGCGTTATTGATGTGCGCCGTCGCACTGCACTCGTTGGGACAGACTCCCCCGGCCCAGGTAATAATCCTTAGCCCGGCTCGTGTTTTCGATGGCGATTCGGGCCACGACAACTGGGTCATCGTCGTACGCGGTGACAAGATCGAGGGGGCTGGGCCGATGGGCAATGTGAATATTCCGGCGGGAGCTCGTACTGTGGAGTTACCCGGTATGACCCTGCTTCCCGGTCTCATCGAAGCACACTCGCATGTCCTGCTGCACCCGTACAGCGAAACACCCTGGAACGATCAGGTCGCGCATGAAGCACTCGCATTGCGCGTGGCGCGAGCGACGAATCATTTGCGTAACACGCTGATGGCGGGTTTCACGACAATTCGGGATCTCGGAACCGAAGGCGCAGGGTATTCCGACGTTGGTCTGCGGGATGCGGTTGCGCAAGGCATCATACCTGGACCACGGATGCTCGCCGTAACACGCGCGATCGTCGCGACCGGCAGCTATGCACCGAAAGGATATGCACCCGAGTGGCGGGTTCCCCAAGGGGCGGAGGAAGCTGATGGCGTCGACAGTCTGATTCGGGTCGTCCGTGATCAAATCGGCAAGGGCGCGGACTGGATCAAGGTCTATGCCGATTACAGCTGGGGGCCGAACGGGGAAGCAGCACCAACGTTCTCGCTCGACGAGTTGAAACTGATCGTCGAAACCGCGAAAAGCAGCGGGCGGGCCGTCGCCGCACACGCAGCGACACCCGAGGGAATGCGCCGCGCAGTGCTCGCCGGCGTCGAAACGATCGAGCATGGCGATCGCGGCACCGATGAGGTCTTTCGACTAATGAAGCAACACAATGTGGCGTTGTGTCCAACGTTGACGGCTTCCCTCACGTTTTATAGCCGCGATCTCGGCGGCAAACGCGCCAGCTTCAGAGCAGCACTGGCGGCGGGGGTCACGATCGCGAGCGGGAGTGACTCCGGTGTTTTCGCTCACGGTGACAACGCCCGCGAACTCGAAGCCATGGTGGATTTCGGCATGTCTGCAAGCGACGCACTTCGCTCCGCAACATCGGTGAATGCGCGCGTGCTTCACATGGAAGACCGGATTGGACGCATTAAGGAAGGCTTACTGGCAGATTTAATAGCGGTCGACGGCGATCCTGCCCGCGACATCTCAGCTACTCGCCGCGTACGATTCGTCATGAAAGGCGGAACGATCTTTCAGAATGTCCGGTAGTCATCGACATCGTTGGCGGTCATAGACCGCCCCTACAGTTCAGCCATCATTCGGCGGTTCCCACTGCCGTTGCAATCCACAGCAGGCCGGAAACTGCAACAGCGGCAGGGACGATCAAGACAGCACGAGCCAAACTGCTGATATCGGCAAGCACGCCAATGATCGGTGGCGAGATCGCGTCACCCAACAAATGAATCGTGAAAATACTTACTGCCATCGCCATCGCTCGTGCGCCAATCGGAACCACGCTGACAATCGCGACGTTGACGGGGCCCGTGCTGAGGAACAACAAGAACTCGGCCACGAAAAGCCATACAACATATCCCGGAGCTGAACCGACTGTCAGCGCAAACCAGGTGGGGACGATTGCCGCAATGCTCGAGAGACCTGAAATCCAGAGGTGGCCATGCTTCATCCGCCCCGATAAAAGATCCCCCAGATAGCCGCCGACGAACGTGCCTCCCAATCCGGCAACAACCGTGACACTCCCGACCATAAAATTCGCGCTGGATAGATTAACCCCGCGCACTCTTAGGAGATATTCCGGCATCCAGAAAGCGAGGCCGCTAACTGCGAATGTGTATGCGGCGGACCCAAGTACCGTGCCGATATATGCACCATTCTGCGCGAACCCGCGGAGCGTGACCGCGATCGGCTGTGATGTCGCGGCCCCTGCGGCTTCTTCAGTAGCCCCACGCGGCGGATCTGTGACTGTGAGTGCCAGAAGCGCCAACACGATTCCAGGCAATCCGACAACGTAGAACGCAGCCCGCCACCCAAGAGTTGGTTCAATCCAGCCTCCGAGCAAGTAACCGACGGCAGCGCCAACGGGGATCGCAACGTAAAAGATCGCAAAGGCGCGGCCGCGTTGCGAACGTCGAAAGTAATCCGACAGCAGTGCGGGCGAGATCGTTGCATATGCGGCTTCTCCGATTCCAACGAACGACCGGGCCGACATCAGTTGACCAAAACTTTGCATAATGCCGGTAGCCGCGGTCGCCACACTCCAGGCGCTGACACCCAGCGCCATGAGCCGCGTTCGGGAGAGACGGTCGCCCAGCACGCCGAATATGGGAGAGGTGGTGAAGTACGCGACCAAGAATGCAGTCGCGAGAAGCCCCGCCTGTGTATTCGTGAGTCCCAATTCGCTCTGCATGCGCGGCAGGACCGCGGCCAGAATGTAACGGTCGATGTAATTTAGAAAATTGAGAAGCGTTACTACGGCCAGACCATAGTAAGCCGCACGGTTTTGCATTTACTGGGATACGTGGTTTTTTCGGGCAACGATGTTTTCAGGCGCCAGGTAATCCGCGGGCAGTTGCGAGAAAAAAGGCGAAAACGCCGCAAGATCGATCTCGTTCAGCTGTTTGTTTTCTTGTAGAGCCGCACGCACAGCGCGCGCAACGATTTCGTGAGCCGCACGAAATGGCACACCTTTCATCACGAGAAAGTCCGCAAGGTCTGTCGCGCCCATGAAGGAATCTGCCGCAGCTCGTTCCAGGCGATCCGTTTTCAGCATGACGGTGCGGACCGACAGGCGCAACACACTCAAACAGAGCCGAACGTTTTCAAATGCTTTGAGAAACGCTTCTTTGTCCTCCTGGAGATCCTTGTTGTATCCGGTAGGGAGACCCTTCATCACACCAAGAAAGCCTGCAAGCAGACCTGTGGTCATTGCCGCTTTCGCGCGAATCAGCTCGAACCCGTCAGGATTCTTCTTTTGAGGCATGAGACTGCTGCCGGTGGTCACCTTTTCAGACAATTCGAGGAAGCCGAATTCTTCCGTCGAATAGATGATCCAGTCCTCGGCAAGCCGGCTCGCATGAACGAGCAAAATCGATGCATTCGAAAGAAATTCGAGAACGAAATCGCGGTCGCAAGTCGCATCGAGGCTGTTGGTGGATACTTTCGAAAAGCCCAATTCCTTTGCGACTGTTTCGCGATCGACGGGGAAGTTGGAACCTGCAACGGCGCCGGAGCCCAGTGGAAGAACATCGACGCGCTTCAGTGATTCCTCGAATCGCTGCGCGTCACGGGCAAACATTTCGTGATATGCCAAACAATACTGACTCCATCGAATCGGTTGAGCACGGCGCAGGTGTGTGTACGCAGGAATGATGATATCGGAATATTTCGCGCCACTTTCGACGAGAGCAATCTGAAGCGCTTCAAGGTCGGCCATGACGAGACCGACTGCCTGCCAGACGAATAAGCGGAAATCGGTTGCCACCTGATCATTGCGGCTACGGCCCGTTTGCAGCTTGCCCGCGATCGGACCGATTTTCGACGCGAGCGTCGCTTCAACAAACGTATGGATATCTTCATACGGCGTCGCCTGGACCTGCTCGGGGGTGTATTCGGAAAGGATCTGTTCGAGGCCTTGATCAATTGCCTTCCATTCTTGTTGCGTGAGCACACCACAACCGAGCAACCCGCGAGCATGGGCGCGGCTGGCGCGAATGTCGACTTCCAGGAGGACGGCGTCGATTCCAAGCGACCGGTTCATCTTTTCGAAAACCGGATCGCTCTCCTCCTCAAACCGTCCTTGCCATAGTTTCATATTGATTCACCATCAGCCGAGATCGCACTGCAGCCGGCAAGCCGAGAAGATTGATGAATCCTTCGGCGTCGTGATGATTGTAGGTGCCGGTGTCAAACGATGCGATGTCTTGCCGGTACAGGCTGAATGGCGATACGCGACTCTTCACAGCCATCGTGCCTTTGTACAGGCTCATGGTAACGGAGCCGGTCACGACTTCCTGTGTCTTGTCGAAGAAGGCGTCAAACGCTTCGCGGAGCGGTGTGAACCACTGACCTTCGTAGACCATTTGCGAATAGGTGATTGCAAGCATGTCTTTGTGATATCGCGTCTGCCGATCCAGCACGAGCGATTCCAGCTCGCGGTGCGCGGTCGTGATCAGCGTTCCGCCTGGCGTTTCATACACACCACGAGATTTCATTCCGACAACTCGATTCTCGACGCAGTCGGCGCGGCCGATGCCGTTGGTGCCGGCGATCTCGTTCAAGTCTTCGAGAAGTTGTACGGCGGGAATTCGATATCCATTGAGGCCGACTGGCACGCCCTGTTCGAAATCGATCGTGATTTCGCTTTCGCCTTCGGGGCACGAGCGTGGATCGAGCGTCAGCATGAACAGATCTTCAGGCGGCGCTTTCGAAGGATCTTCCAAAATTCCGCCTTCATGGCTCATGTGCCAAATATTGCTGTCACGGCTGTAGATCTTCTCTGCGGTCGCAGTGATCGGAATGTTGCGTTCTTTGGCGTAGGCGATGGCATCGTGCCTCGACTGAATGCTCCATTCACGCCAGGGAGCGAGGATTTTCAGATGCGGAGCGAATGATTTGTAGGTCAGCTCGAATCGGACCTGATCGTTGCCTTTGCCCGTGCAACCGTGCGCAACAGCGTCCGCGCCCTCGGCCAATGCGATCTCAACCTGACGCTTTGCCAATAGTGGACGCGCGATTGACGTTCCCAACAAGTACTTCCCTTCGTACATCGCGCCGGATTTGACGAGCGGCCAAAGATATTCAGTTACGAATTCATACCGCAGGTCTTCGACGTAACACTTGGACGCCCCCGTTCGGATTGCCTTCTCTTCAAGACCGTTGAGTTCATCATCCTGACCAATGTTGCCGGCCATTGCGACGATTTCACAGCCATAGTTTTCCTTGAGCCACGGAATGATGATGGATGTATCCAGGCCGCCCGAATACGCCAGAACTACCTTCTTTACCTTCTGATTCATCACTGTTCTCCAACGCGTTGCACTATAGGAGCGTTCTTTTCGGCCGGTTCACCAATACCCATGTACGTCACGAGAATTGCCTTTTCCACCGGCAACCGGTTGGCAGCCTGGTGAAAGACGATCGAATTGTCTGACTCGATGACGGAATCGGTTACTTCCTGCCCGCGATGGGCCGGAAGACAATGCATGAATAAAGTCTGCTTACCGGTTTTCGATATCAGCTCCTCGTTGACTTGGTAGGAATGGAAGATCTCGATGCGTTCCGGCAGTTCATCCTCTTGGCCCATGCTGGCCCAAACATCCGTGTAAATTGCGTCGGCACCCTTCACGTCAGCCGGATTCGTGGACCACTCGACACTCTCTTGCTTCGAAGGTCCATAGCGTTCGGGGCAGACGGCACGGAATCTCAAGCCGACTGTAGAACACACTTGCCACAACGATCGCGCCACATTGTTCCAATCACCGATGTAAACAAGTTCCTTGGTTGCAAAGGCCGGCCATATGTCAGTGAGGGTCAACAGATCCGCTATTACCTGGCAGGGGTGCTCGTGATCGCTCAACCCGTTGATCACAGGGATTGAGGCGAATAAAGCAAGGTTTTCGAGGTCCTCATGTTTGAAAACCCTCGCCACAATGGCTTCTACCCAACATGAAAGATTGCGGGCGAGGTCCTGGATCGGCTCGCGTTCACCGAGACGGCTTTCTGCCGAGCCCAACATGATCGGCCAGCCGCCGAGTTGGCGGATCGCCACTTCGAATGTCACGCGCGTACGCAGCGACGGCTTTTCGAAGATCAGCGCAACCGATTTGCCACGCAACGAGTCTCCAAACAAAGATTTCGACCGCAAGTCTCGCGCCAGTGCCAGGAGCGACAACAACTCCTGACGCCCAAGCTGCGAAACGGAAAGAAAGTCGGAATGAGGCGACACCGCGGCGGCTGAATAGTTATGCATATAGATGAATAAGTATGCACGCGCTCACCTGGAGGGGTCAATTATTTTGTTGTTATAATCCCGGCGGCATGAAACGCCTTCGGCATAACGCCATTCTGGACATCATCCGCTCCGGAACAATCGCCAGTCAGGAAGAGCTCATGCACGGCCTGAAGGCGCGCCGCATTGAAGTTTCGCAGTCGACATTGTCGCGTGATATTCAGGAGTTACGGCTGGCGAAAACGGGTGGTGTGTACACCGTGGTTGAGTCGGAGCCGGTAAGCAAGCCGTCGGACGAATCCTTTCGGAGGATTATCCGCGAGTTCCTGGTCGATATCGCCGTCGCGAAAAATATCGTCGTCGTGAAAACAGGACCCGGACATGCCTCCACTGTTTCGCAGGCAATCGATGAGACGGGCTGGCCGGAGGCGATTGGCACAATCGCGGGCGAAAATACCGTGTTCATCGCCGCGCGCTCGGAAAAGGAAGGGAAGAAGTTAGAGCGCCGCCTACGGGAATTGCTATAGGTGAGTAAGCAAGATTCCGAAGAGGCCGGTGGTTACACGCGCTCCGCGCGTTAACCACCGGCTAATTTGTTCGCACGCTGATTCGGCGTGCGCAGAGGGGAAAGAAGGAGTCGCATCGTGCGCATGCGGACGGACGATAATCCTTATGCCCTATCCGCATTTCAACGGCTGCCATCCCTGGCGTTCATCAATAAAGCATGTCATACACCAAACGATATTCCCTTATGAACGCAGCATATTTCAGTCATCTCGGTTACTGGACTGACGAAATTTGTCGGAATCACTGCCGCAGCATGGTAGCTCCATCAGCGGGATGGCGAGTAGGCAACGACGCTAGAGTGGTCTGTACATATTTCCAACAATTGCTGCACCGTGTTGCCGCTGAGCGGATCGGTAAAGTCAGGCGCGATTTCGGCGAGAGGAACGAGAACAAACCGGCGACCGGCGAAGCTTGGATGCGGTATGACGAGATCGGGTTTCTGAATAATTCGAGTTCCAAAAAATATGATGTCGATATCGAGCGTTCGCGGCCCTTTTGAATGATCGCGTACGCGCCGGTTTTCCTTTTCGACATCAACGCAGGCGCGAAGTAACTCGTCGGGGCCCAAATCTGTACTGGCTTCCAGAACCGTGTTCAGGAACCAGGGTTGATTCAAGACTTCGCGTGGCTCGGTGGAATAGAGCGAAGCACAACGGATAATGTGGACACCACGCGCGGCAAGACCGCGAATGCCCGCACGCAGGTACTCTTCGCGATTACCCAGATTCGAACCGAGGGCCAGGTAAACAGAATCCATGCAACATCATGGTACGACCGTAAGCGCGCGACCGGCGAAAGCCGACACCTATGAAGCTCTTCGCAACTTCCGGTACGCGTTCACGGCACGGTTATGTGCGGCAAGCGTTTCGGAAAACACGTGCCGGAATTCTACGGTGCGTACAAAGTAAATATAGTTCGTCGGTGCGGGCTGAATGGCGGCGAGTAATGACGCGTAGCCCGGATTGGCGATTGGACCCGGAGGTAACCCGGGATTCGCGTAAGTGTTGTACGGCGACTTGAACTGAAGATCCGCCAGGGTGAGCCTGCCGCGATACCGATCCGCCTGCTCTAGTGCGTAAATCACAGTCGGATCACATTGAAGCAACATATGACGGTGTAGCCGATTCAAATAGACGGACGCAACTAACGGCCGCTCGTCGGGTTGCGCGGCTTCGGTTTCCACCAGCGATGCCAAAACTATCGTGTCATGCAGGTTCAGCGGCCACTTTTCCTGCGGGAGTGTCTGTTGAAGCCGGCTCACGATCTGCTGAAACCGCGCGATCATCGCTTCGATCGCTTGGCGCGGTATGGTGTGACTTCGGAACGAGTAGGTTTCCGGGAACAGATAGCCCTCTATTGACGTGGCCTTTTCGTCCAGGGGACGCACCAAATCGAGGGCGCCTTGAGCTACCTCCGCAAACTCTTTTGCAGTTCCAAAACCTTGTTCCTCCCATTTTTGGGCGATAACAGCGGTGGTCAGTCCCTCAGGAATCGTAAACTTGTGCAGATACACAGACCCGCTCGAAAGCTTGCCGATAACCTCCGGAATCGTCATCGCATGATCGAAAAGGTATTCACCGGCTTGGAGCTTATGTCGAGTACCGCTAAAAAAGACGTAGGCAAGTGCTGCGTAACGGTTCAGAATGACTTTTCTTTCAACGAGCAGTCCAACGATTCCGCGCGCGCCGAGGCCGTGAGGAATCTCGACGATCTCACCCTCAGCCGGGCTTCCCACAACACGCCATTGCCGGCGCGCGTATAATGCCAGGCCCGCAATCGCCAAGACCATGACCGCAACAATCAGCAGCAGTTTCTTCATGTGGCGGGCTCGCGTTTCGCGTACGCGCGGGTATCGAGATAGTTTTGAAGAATGATCATGGCCGCAATTTTGTCGATTTGCGCGCGCCGTTGGCGCCAGCTGAGTCCCATCTCTTGAAGATGCTGTTCCGCTTCGAAGCTGGTCAGGCGCTCGTCCCAAAAAACAATTGGCAGGTCAAGCGCTTTTTTCAATTCTTCAGCAAATCGAGCGACCTTTTGACTTTGAGGGCTCTCTCGGCCATCCATATGAAGAGGTTGGCCGATAACAATCTCATGCACCTCATTCTCCACCGACAATTGCCGAATCGCCTCGATATCGGATTTAAGGTCTTTACGCCGAAGCGTGGGCCGCGACTGTGCCGTTAGCAACAGCGCATCGCTGATGGCAATGCCCATGTTCTTGTCACCAACATCGAGAGCCATAACCCGCATTTTTTCATGATACCGGCGGGCCGCGCACCCGGGCTATAATGAATCTACATTACGGTTGGGAGGTCCCCTTTGAGTTCGAAGAGTAAGTACGCGATTCTGCTGATCTCTTCGGTCCTAGTCATATACGCCATTATTGGCGGCATGCTTGGCCGCGTCAGCGCACAGAATGGATCGTATCAGCAGTTAACTATTTTTACCGAGGTCCTTAGCCGGCTCCAAAACGACTACGTCGACGACCCGAACATCAAAAGCGCCGTCGACGGCGCCATCCGCGGATTAGTCGAGAGTGTCGATCCGTATGGGGGCTACCTCACTCCCAAGGATGTCGCTTTTTACAAGGACTATGCCGCTAACCCACAGAAGATTGCCGGTATCGGCGCCACTCTGGCGAAGCCGGCCCGCTTGGGTTATCCCGTCATCATTTCCACGATTCCCGGGGGGTCTGCCACGAAGGCGGGCCTGAATTCGGGCGACATTATCGAATCGATTGACGGCTTAACCACGCGCGAACTGAACCTGGTCCAGATCAATTCGCTACTTGCAGCGCCGATGGGCAAGCCCGTCGCACTGTCCGTGATTCGAAGCCGGCGCGCAGATCCTGAAATCGTCAACGTGAATCGTGAAATCGTTCAGGCGCCCCCGGTCGAAGCGAAGATGCTGGAGAGCAACATCGCTTATGTAAAGGTGCCGTATCTGGCGCCGGGAAAGGCCCAGGAAACGAGGAGACAGCTTGATGGCCTGCTAAAGAAAGG
>Ga0066710_100002060_pt1 | contig 15819 bp, 19 predicted proteins | sample GraSoiAngelo_159_FD_79666 | JGI IMG/M metagenome (GOLD analysis project Ga0066710, IMG submission 79666) | Grasslands soil microbial communities from the Angelo Coastal Reserve, California, USA - 14_1009_16_40cm | ecosystem: Environmental > Terrestrial > Soil > Grasslands | place: USA...
AGTCGCACAGCAGACGCGGCGCCCAGTGGTAACTGCCGCCGCCGACGATGACGATGCGCGCGCTCACTCGAACGGGTTATCCCCCCTGACCGTCGGCAGCTCCCCGAGCGCGATCTTCTCGGCGCGCTTCTTCATGAGGTCGCCACTCTCGGCCGTCGTCAGGCTGATGATGAACTTCCCGTCCCGAAGGCCCTGCAGCAACGAGTGGCCGAGCTCGGAGAGGTCCGCCACCCGCACCCCCGAATCCATCATCGCTTGCTTGTGTTCCTGGTAGTCCCACTGCTGGTCCACGTGCGGACGCTCCCGGGCGAGCTCGGCCGGGCGGTTGCGGCCGCTGTTCCAGAGCCGAGTCTCCAGTAAGCCGTTGCCCCCGGGATAGAAGACCGCGGCCCGCAGCCTGGTGCCCTCGTGGGCGAGCCCATTTGCCAGCGATTCCGTGAAGCACGACACGGCGGCCTTCGACGATGCGTACACGCCAAGATCCGCGAGCGGCTGGAAGCCGCCGTCGCCCGACGACGTGTTGACGATCCAACCTTCTTCACCGCCGGCGATCATGCGCGGGACGAACGACGCAACGCAGTAGCCGACGCCGAAGACGTTGACACCAAAGCACCACTTCCAATCGTTGGGCGTCCAGTTCCACGGCTTGGCAACGCCGCCGCCGCCGACACCGGCGTTGTTGAACAGCAGATGACAAACGCCGTACGTGTCGTACACGTACTGGGCGCACGCCTCGACCGATTCGGGGCGCGACACGTCGGTGACGATCCCCGAAACCTCGCCCTTTCCCTCGAGCTTGGCCAGCGTCTCATCGAGCACGCCTTGCTCGATGTCAGCGATCACGACCTTGGCGCGCTCTTCGAGCAGCGCCTGCACGAGCCCTTCGCCAATCCCGCTCGCGCCGCCGGTCACCACCGCGACCTTGCCCGCGAAGTCCTGCACCCGCGCTCCTCTGACCCGAGATGCGTGCACAGGGGTTCTGTACGACCCCCTATGCCCGCACCTTAGCTATAGCTAGAGGACGTCGATGTCGCGGACTCGCTTCAGGCGATCGGCGACGTCGGGCCAGTTGATCAGACGCCAGTACGCCTGCACCCATTCCTCTTTGCGGTTCTCGTATTGCAGGTAGTAGGCGTGCTCCCACATGTCGAGTACGAGAAGCGGGATCGTCCCGTTGCCGACGTTGCCTTGGTGGTCATACACCTGCTCGACGACGAGGCGCCGTCCGACCGGCTCCCATGCCAGTGCACCCCAACCGGAGCCCTGGACATTCGTGGCCGCTTCGGTGAGCTGAGCCCGGAAACCATCGAACCCGCCGAAGTTGTCCTCGATCGCGTCAGCGAGTGCTCCCTCCGGTGTCCCACCATCACTCTCGGGGCTCAAGTTCTTCCAGAACAGCGAGTGCAACACATGGCCTGAGACATGGAACGCCAGGCTCTTCTGCAGCTGGTTGATCGCCGCGAAGTCCTGCCGCTCGCGCGCGTCGGCAAGCTTCTCGAGCGTGGAGTTCGCGCCCTTCACGTAGGTCGCATGGTGCTTGTCGTGGTGCAACTCGAGCATCCGGGCCGAATAGTGCGGCTCGAGCGCGGAGTAGTCATAGGGAAGATCGGGCAATTCGTACGTGGTCATCGTCGACCTCCTGTCTCCCGCTCTTGGCGCCTTCGGCGCCGGGCCGCTCGGGGCCACGGCTCGCTGCGGACCGGGATACCCGGCCCGCGGTCGCTCGCCTCTGGCGATCGCGGGCGCTCGTCGCGATGTACCCGATTGACGGGAAGGTCGAACGTCAGCCTCAGGCGCTGCGTTCCAAGAGCTGGTGGGTGACCACCTTGCCGACGTCGTTGCGCGGCAGCTCCTCGACTCTCATGAAGCGCGCTGGAACCTTGTACGGGGCGAGGTGGGCGCGGCATTCGGTCTCGAGCGCCGCGACGTCGAGCTCATGGTCAGCCACGACGAACGCCCACGGAATCTCGCCCAGACGGTCATCGGGCGCGCCGACCACCGCAACGTCGTGGACTCCGGGTACTGCCCGGATCACTTCCTCGACCTCGGCGGGGAACACCTTCAAACCGCCGCGGTTCACCATGCCGCTGACCCGGCCCTCGATCCAGACGAAGCCGTCAGCGTCGACGCGGCCGAGGTCGCCGGTCCGGAACCAACCGTCGGGTGTCAGCCGGTCGCTGAGATCTCGACCGTCCGCGTAGCCGGCGGTCACGGCCGGCGTACGGACGCACAGCTCCCCGACGACATCGTCGATGACGTCCGCGCCCGCCTCGTCGAGGACCCGTACTTCCACACCCTCGTGCGGACGGCCGACCGCGCCGAGTTTGGTGTCGCCGAACGTGCGCCAGTCGGACGCGTTCCACCCGATGATTTCGCCGCCGATCTCGGTCTGGCCGTAGCAATTGAGCACCGCGACGCCGAACCGCTCGACGAAGCGGCGCGCTTGGAACGGCGACAAGGGCGCGGTGATGCTTCGTACAAACCGCAGCGGACTGAGGTCGGTCACGTCATCGGTGTCGCACAGCATCGCCATCGCGGCAGGCGGAAGCACGACTGACGAGATCGCGTGCTCGCGGACAAGCCGCGCGAACTGCCGAGGCTCGAACTCCGACATCAGTACGAGCGGCGCGCCGACGCGAAACGCGAACAGCACGTTGTAGATACCAGCCCACAACGAGAGCGACAGCGGGATCAGATTCGGTGGCGCGTGGCCGCGACCCTCGGGCCCTCCCCCGCGGATCTTGCGCAGCACGTTGTCCATGAGCTCGACCACCGTGTCGTGCTCGATCAGCACCGGCTTCGGCGGACCCGTGGTGCCGGACGTGGACTGCACGAGGGCAATCCGGTCTCCGTACCTCCGAGACGCCCGAGGTGTGACCGGGCGGGCGAGCTCCCATCCGATCGGTGCGTCCGCACCGGCAACGACGAGGCCTCGACCATCACCGGTGCGCGCGTCGTGGTCCGTCGTCGTGATGAGCACCGTCGGGTCGAGGGCGTCCATGACGCGACCGATCTCCGCGCCCGTCGCGCGCGGGTTGAGCGGCACATGAACCGCTCGGGTGCGCCACACGCCGAACAGGGCCGCGACGGCCGCAGCGCCATTCGGCAACATCACCCCGACCGCATCGCCGGGCTCGACCCCGGCGGCACGAAGGACGACCGCCAGCCTCGTAGCCGCGTCACGAAGCTGGCCTCTGGTCACGCGTAGCTCGTTGACGTAGATGACGACGTCGTCGTCCGCGCCCGTATCGGCGCCGAAGAGGAGGTCAGCGAGGTTCATGTGTCGAGACGCCGGGCGGGAGCCAGTTCGGCTCGCGCCTCTCGGCAAACGCCTTCGGTCCTTCGTAGTAGTCGGGATGACCCCACATCGAAACCAGGTGCTGCGCGCCCTCGCGACACGCGTCGCTGAGACCGACCTCGAGCGCACCCCAGAGCGCGCGCTTCGTCGCGGCCATCGCCGCGGGCGAGTTGCGCGCGACCGTCTCGGCGAGCGCTTGGGCCTCCTCGCGCAACCGTTCGGGCGGGTCGACGATTTGGCTGATCATGCCCAACTCGTACGCGCGCGCCGCGCTCATGCGCTCGTAGCGCCCCACGAACGCCATCCGCATCACCGCTTCGACGGGCATCTTGCGGATGAGGCCGATCGCTTCGAGCGCGACGACCTGGCCGACCGAGACGTGGGGGTCGAAGAACTCTGCGTCGGACGCGGCGATGACGATGTCGGCGTCGGCGATCCAGTGGAACCCCCCGCCGCAGCAGATGCCGTTGACCGCCGTGATTACGGGCTTGCTCACCTTCTGGTGCCAGGCCGTGAAATGGAAGTTGAAGTTCACTACGGACTCGCGGTACCGCTCCATGCCGATGCCGTCCGACGCGATCTCGGCGACGTCCACTCCGGTCTGGAAAGCGCGACCCGCGCCCGTATGCACGATCACTCGCACGCGCGGATCGTGTTCGAGCTCGAGCCAGGCGTCGGCGAACTCGTCACGCATGTGTGCGTTCATCGCGTTGAGCTGGTCGGGCCGATTGTTGATGAGCCATCCAACCGGTCCGTGGTGCTCGATCAGCAGATGGTCGTACGTGCCCACGATTGATGCCTTACGTCGGTTCTACGTCTGTTGCCACGCGGCGTCGCGCCTTTCGGCGAACGCCCGCGGACCCTCCGTCTGGTCGGGGTGCCCCCACATACCCGCGAGGTGCTGTCCCCCGGCGAGGCACGCCTCGCTCAAGCCGGCTTCGAGTGCGCCCCACAATGCCCGCTTCGTCGCCGCCATCGCGGCCGGTGAGTTGCGCGCGATCTTCTCGGCCAGCGCCTGCGCTTCCGCGCGGAGTTGCCCTGGTGGATCGACAACCTGACTCACGATTCCGAGTTGGTACGCGCGCGCGGCGGTGATGCGCTCGTAGCGACCGGTGAGCGCCATGCGCACGATCGGCTCCATCGGCGACTTTCGCACGAGCGCGATCGCCTCGTAGGCCACGACTTGTCCGACCGAGACGTGCGGATCGACGAACGTCGCATCGGCGGCGGCGATCACGATGTCGGCATCGGCGACGAAATGGAGGCCTCCTCCCGCGCAGACTCCGTTCACCGCCGCGATCACCGGCTTCCAGACGTCGCATTGCCATGAGGTGAAGTTCAACTCGGCGTTGCGAGTGCGCTGCGCAATCTCGCGTAGCGCTTCGGGCTCACGGGCGAGCTGAACGACGTCGAGACCAGTCGAGAACGCACTCCCCTCGCCGGTGACGACGATCACCCGAACCGTCGGGTCCGTCGAGAGCTCGTCCCACGCACGCGGCAGCTCTTCGAACATCGTTGCGTCGATCGCGTTGCCGGCATCGGGACGGTTGAAGACGATCCACGCGACACCAGCGTCATGTTCGACGCGCAGGCGGGTGTAGGTGCTCAACGCTCTTCGAAACGCTCGGCGATCGCCGCCAGTGCACCTTCCAGGTTGGTCGCATTCCCCGGCGGATCGGGCAGGCGTACCGCGCCGTGTTCGCGACTCGGCAAGAGCACAGTGGCGTGGCCGGGAGCGGTGATCTCGCCCCGCTGGCTCTCGCCCCACACGTCGACGTCGACCGCCGGCCGGCCACCTTCGGCGAGGTACTTGCGCGTGACCCGTCCCCGCATCCACTGGACGTCGCCGACGTAGTTGAACTTACGGAACTCGCAATCGAGGCGCCACAGCCACCCGTCGTCGCCCATCCAGTCGGTGCAGAGATGGATGAGCCACGTCTCGCGCATGCGGCCGTAGTCGTAGGTGGTCAGGTTGCCGGCTTTGCGTGCGTACTCCGGATCCCAGTGGACCCGCTGCATGACGTCAGGAATGCCTTGAGGGTCCCGGTGGTAGAAGCGCGGAATCTGCTGCCGGCGCTGCCAGGCCAGGCGGAGAGGGCGGACGCCGTACAGGCCCATCCCCATGCCGACGTGCCAGCAGATGATGTCGGTGACGGTGAGCGGGCCCTTCACGAGGGGCCCGAACTCGTCCTCTTCCTCCACGTCTTCCCAGTAGCGCGGTTCGGCACCACGGCGCAGCCCTGCTTCGGCGCGGTACTGCTCGTCGAGCTCGGCGATCTCTTCTTCGGTCCACTGTGCGACCTCGACCGTCGCGTCGCGCTTGCGCTCGCGCGCCTTTTCCCGTTCGGTGCGGACCATGTTCCGGTATTGGCCGGCGAGCATGGCGCCGTCGTCCGCTTGGAAGACCGACGCAGTCCACTCGTACACGGCGCGAGCCGCGAAGTCGGATTCCTTGTCGAGGACTCCCACCAGCGCGTTGCGTCGCCGGACGCGGTGCCCAGGCCGGAGCGGCGCCCACCATTCACGAACGCTGGACGCGTAATAGGCGTGGACGCCGCGCAGCGGATCGCCCTTCATCAAGTCGCGGTGCTCGGGCGCGATCTCGGTGACTTCGTCCTCGCCGATGAGCGTGTCCCCGCCGACGAGCGGCGGCGGTGCGAACGAGCCTTCCCAACGGGAGCGCCGGGCGTAGTCGGGATCGCACCACAGCGGATTGTCGTCTCCGTAGGCGATGGCGACGTGCCGGAACGCGTCCTCGTTGGGCCGGAGGTAGTGCGGCGGCTGCGGATGGGGCTCCGGCACCCCGATGCGGGCGCGTAGGCACGCGACTCCCTCGTCGGTGATGCCGGCGGTCTCGGACGTCGAAGCGGTCATCCAGGAAACGCCTCGCGGCGCGCGAGCTTCCATCCATCGGGGGTGCGCACGAAGCGGTCCTGGTAGTGCCCCATCATGCGCAGGGTCGGCTTGGTCGCGGTGTCGCCGTAGTACTGGTAGTACGACTTCGCCGTGGCTTCGTCCCCCGCGACGACGACCGAGATGGTCGAGATCACGTGCCGGGTGCCCGAGCCCGGACCGGTCACACCCTGCTCCCGGCGCTCCACCGCGCCCGACCGGATCACATCGTGTCCGATGCGGTGGTTGCCCGGAATCAGCCATTCGGCGTCCGCCGTGAACAGCGAGACGTACTCGTCGAGGTCGCCGTCGTCAGCGAGCTGCGCGAGACGCGCGATCACGTTGCGGACTTCGAGCTCGTCGGCAACCGCGCGGTCGCTCACCGCGCGCGTGCGGCGGCGGCAGTGATCTTGCGCCACGCCGTCAGGTCACGTTCGTCCGCGAGGCGCCCGACATGGGTCACCGTGTCGACGTCAGCTGCTTCGGCGCGCAGCGCGCCAGCCGTACAACGCTCTCGCGGACGGTGGGCGAAGGGGTCGAACTGGAAGTGGCGCATGGCGTTGGCATAGGTGATCTTCGCAACGGTGTCGTCGTCAATACCGACGAACATCTCGGCCAGGTACTCAGGTGCACTGGGCCACGCGCTGTCGCTGTGCGGGTAGTCGGACTCCCAACAGACATTGTCGGGGTTGAGCCGGTCGAGGAGCTCCACGCCGACGCGGTCTTCGATGAAACAGCAGACGATGCGCTCGTGGAACAGCTCCGTCGGGGTCAGGCCTTGCGGGAGGTCGTGGCGCATCCACGCATTGTGACGTCGCAGCGTGTGTTCGGCTCGTTGGAGAAAGTAGGGAATCCAGCCGACGTCGCCTTCGCTGAGCGCGAAGCGGAGGCGCGGGAACCGGTGCCAGAAGTTCGCCCACAGCAAGTCGCCCAGGGTGAAGATCGACATGACCGAGGAGAGCGTCATCGGAATCGGCACCGGCGCATCGGCTGCAACCGGTGCTGCCTTCGACGACGACCCGACGTGGCAGCACAGCACGGTCCCGGTGTCGCAGCAGGCCGCGAACAACGGGTCCCACGAGTCGGCGTGGATGCTCGGCATGCCGAACGCCGCGGGGTTCTCGGAAAAGGTGACGGCATGACAGCCCTTGCCGGCCAGGCGCCGCACCTCGATTGCCGCCTCCTCGGCGTCGAACAGCGGAAGGAGCCCGCACGGGATGAATCGGCCGGGATACGCCGCGCACCATTCGTCGACGTGCCAGTCGTTGTAGGCGCGAATCATGACGAGGTTCACATCACGGTCGGGGCCGAGGTTCAAGACCTGTCCCGAGAACCCCGTCCAGTTCGGGAAGTTCAGACCGGCGAGCTGTCCCCCGGCCGACATGTCGCGTACCCGCTCGTGCACGTCATAGCAACCGGGACGCATGTCCTCGTACCGCGTCGGGTTCACGTTGAACATCTCGGGTGGCTTGCCGGCGACCGCGTTCAGGCCGAGGTTCCGGCCCATGACATCGCCGTAGTACCACTGCTGCGAACCGCCGGGCAGGTCGACCACGCGAGGCATCTGGTCGCGGTACCGAGCCGGTACATGCGCGTCGAACATTTCGGCGGGCTCGCAGATGTGGTCGTCCACCGAGACGAGGATCAGGTCCTCCGCACGCACGGCTGGATAATATATACAAACGGGTCGGCGGACGGCCGAGTGGCGGTCCGTACACTCCGTCGCCGTGCCGGGACTCGATCCGCTCGCTTCCTTCCGTCTCGACGGCCGCGTCGCGGTCGTGACCGGCGCCAGCGCCGGCCTCGGCGCTCGCTTCGCCCGTGTGCTCGATGCCGCCGGCGCACGCGTCGTCGCCACCGCGCGGCGGGCTGACCGGTTGGCGTCGTTGGCCGAAGACCTCACCGACGCGCTGGCCCTTCCCTGCGACCTGGGCGCGCCCGGCGCGGCCGAGTCGATCATCGCCGCGACGCAGGAGCGCTACGGGCGCGTCGACGTGCTCGTCAACAACGCGGGCCTCGACCGCACCGCGCCGTCGATCGATCAGCCCATCGACGACTTTCGCGAGGTGCTCGAGGTCAATCTCGTCGCGGCGTTCGACCTCACGCGACACGCGGCCCGGTCGATGATCGATTCCGGGAACGGCGGCGTGATCGTCAACGTCGCCTCCGTGTGGGCGCTCGGCGGGATCGGTCAGATCCCGAATGCGGCGTACGCGGCGTCGAAGGCGGGGCTCACGAATCTCACGCGCCAACTCGCCGCCGAATGGGCGCGCAAGGGAGTGCGCGTCAACGCTCTGCTTCCCGGCTGGTTCCGCACGGAGATGACCGAAGGCCGGATGTTCGGCAACGACCGTGCCGAGGCGTTCATCCGCCGTTACACGCCGATGGCCCGCGGCGGCGAAGAGCACGAGCTCGACGGCGCCCTGCTCTTCCTCGCCTCCGACGCCTCGACCTTCGTCACCGGCACGACCTTGGTCGTCGACGGCGGCTGGAGCGCCATCTGATCTCGCTCACTCGCTGCGACGCAGGGTACCTACACCACTGGCTCGCTCACTGCTCGGCGGGATACCCGCCTCGCGGACGCTCGCTCGCTCGCCGCGGGCGCTCATTCGCTGGGCGAGCTCCCTCCGCTCGGCGTTCGGCTCCGCCTCCGCCTCGCTGCGGTCGCCGCGTCGTGCGGGCAACAGCTCAGGCAAGCGCCGCGAGGACCGCGGCTAGCTCACCCGCGCGAGCGAGCATGGGTTCGTGGCCGCCGGGTAATTCCAGTGGCTCGACGCCGAGGCGGTCGCGGGCGAGCCGGCGTTGGCACTCCGGCAGCAACAGGCGGTCGCCGCTGCACACGATGTAGCTGGATGCAACGGCGGGCCAGTGCGCCAGCGGGTAGGGCAGTTCGGTCGCCGTCCACGCCTGCGGTCGCAACCGAGTGTGGAACGCATCACCGTCGCGCACGTCGTGCGTCATGAAGTGTGATGCCGTCTCCGGCGCCGGCAACGTCCGGCCGTCGTCCAAGAGCTCCGAGCGAAAGCCCCGCGCCGTGCAGCGGTCGTCCGCCATCGTCTCGCCTGGCGTGCGGCCGAGCTGCGGCACGAAGGCCGCGAGGAACACCAGCCGCGAGACGGCTCGGCGGTCGGCGACGACCGGGATCGTGAAGCCGCCGAACGAGTGCCCCACGACGATCGGGGCATCGCCGAGAACGTGCATGGCGTCGATCACGGCCGCGGCGTAGTCGTCGAGCGTCGCGTCGAGGCGATCGCTCGGCAGATCCATCGCGATCGCGCGATGACCCCGGGCCCCGAGCTCGGCGATGGTCCGTTCCCAGCACCATGCGCCGTGCCACGCGCCGTGGACCAGCGCGAACTCGGCCATCGCCGGCTACATGGCGAGCGTCAGGCCGCGGTCTTCTCGAGAATGTGAATCGCGCAGGACGAGCCGAGGCCAATGACGTGTGCCATGCCGACCTTCGCGCCTTCGATCTGACGGTCGCCCGCTTCGCCGCGAAGCTGCGTCGTGATCTCGAACACGCCCGCCGCGCCGGTCATCCCGATGGGGTGACCCTTCGACAGCAAGCCGCCGGACGCGTTGACCGGGGTCTTGCCGTCGCGCCACGGCGCGCCTGAGTCGATGAACGCGCCGGCGCCGCCGGGCTCGCACAGCTGCAGGTTGTCGTAGTGCAACAGCTCGGCGGTGGCGAAGCAGTCGTGGAGCTCGACGAGGTTGAGGTCGGCCGGACCGACACCCGCCTTCTCGTATGCTAGTTTGGCGGCGTTGCGCGTCAGCGTGTTGACGTCGGGGAGCGCGTCGCCGGTCTCCGAATACGGATCACTCGTGAGCACCGACGCGCTGATCTTGACCGCCCGCTTCTGCTGCTCGAGCGACAGCGTCTTGAGCTTGGAGTCGGAGACCAAGACGATGGCGGCGGCGCCGTCGCCGGTCGGGCAGCACATCGGCAGCGTGTTCGGGTACGCCACCATCCGCGCCTCCATGATCTCTTCGAGACTGAAGCGCTTCTGGTACTGCGCCAGCGGGTTCAGCGTGGAGTGCGCGTGGTTCTTCTCGGCGACCTTGGCGAACTGCTCGAAGCCGACGCCGTCGTGCTCGTACGCATACTCCATCCCGGCCTGGCCGAACACACCGGGCATGAGGCCGGTTCCGAGGACGCCCTCCGCCGGCATCACTGCGCCGTAGCGGCCCGCCGGCTCGAAGACGTGTTTCTCTGCGCGCGCCTGACCGGCGGGCCCGAGGAGCCCCATCTTGCCCATCTGCTCCGCGCCGACCGCGATCCCCATGTCGGACTCACCGGCGAGGATCGAGAGCATGACGGTCCGTACCGCGGTCGCCCCCGTCGCGCAGGCGTTGGTGACGTTGAACACGGGGATCCCCGTCTGGCCGATTTGCTTGAGGATCCGTTGCCCGTCGGTCCCGTTGAACATGTTCCCGCAGGCGAGGATCTCCATGTCCTGGATCGTCGTGCCGCCGTCGGCCAGCGCATTCAGCGCGGCTTCGGTCGCAAGGTCGGTGCAGTCCTTGTCGGGATAGCGCGCGATCTTCGTCATCGCGGCTCCGAGGACCCATACGGTCTCAGCCATCTCGGCTCTCCTCTCGCGATCCTGCGAACTCGCCGGTGCGGCGATCAGGCAGGCTCGAATCCGAACGCGACTGCTTCAGTGCCGTCGTCGTCGGTACCGGCCACGAACGTCGTCAGCCGAACCTTCATTCCCAGCGACACCTTCTCCGGCGACGGCTCGACGTTTACGATATTGGCCTTCACGTGCCCGCCGCCCTCGAGGTCGACCACGGTCGACACGAACGGCACCGGGACGTTGGGCGCGGCCTGGTGGACGATGGCGAAGGCCCGCACTGTGCCGGTGGTGCCGAGCTGCTTGGTGCCGAAGTCGTTCTTCCCACACCGGGCGCAGGCGTTGCGCCGATCGAAGTACAGCGCGCCGCAGTTGTTGCACGACCGCGCGACCAGGTGCGGTGCCCCGTCGTCGAGGACGAGGTAGTCCACCATCGGAATCTGCTTGCCCATTGTCGAACCCCCAAGAAGCGCAACGGGCACGCTACCCCACGGCGCGAGAATTCACCTCAGGCGAGCGTGGCGGAATTGGCAGACGCGCCGGGTTTAGGTCCCGGTACCGAAAGGTGTGGGAGTTCGAGTCTCCCCGCTCGCACCAACCTTCTTTTCGCCGCGGCCTTCCTTGGCAAGGCTCACTGCTCGCCGGTCGCATTCGGCGCTACGGCCGGAAGATGGACGCGACGCACTGCCCCGCGCTCTTGAACGGCTGGCCGTTCGCGTTCGCGAGGTTCCGCCAACCGCCGTTCAGGCAATCCAGCGGACTGGTCGGGACCGGCGTGCCGTAGGCGATCGACGCCGAGGCGGTCCCGACGATGGTCGCAGCCCCGGCCCCGATGAACCCGTTCAGGTTGATCGTCCCGGTCGCGCCCGCGTAGGTCCCGGTACCGCCGGTGACATTGAGGATCAGACTCACCGGGAACCCGTCCGGAATTGGGGCGTGCTCGCCTTGACGCTGCCGCCGATCGTTCCGGACACCGTCCTGTCGGCCGCGGTGGTGGTAAAGGTGCCCGTCGCGGGCCAGTCATCCCCCGAGGCCGGAGGGGTGTTGCACATCGTCAGCGACAGCGTGGACGCGCCGAATGGCGCGACGGTTCCCGTCGCCGTCGCGACGTCCCCGAAGTAGGTAATGGGACAACTCGGGTTCAGCGCGCCGGTTCCGGTGTACTGGCCGCTCACCGTGTGCTGCGGCGCTGCGGTGGCACCAGCCGGTGACGACCACGCCACAGAGCAACGCGACGGCGAGAACTCGCTTCACGACCCTGCCTCCCTGCCTTGGTGATGGAGCGCGGGATACGGGCCTACGCGCGCCCTCCGCAATCGCGGGTGCGGCGGTTGTCAGCGGCGGCGGCGCTTTCCGAAGCGCTTCTTCTTGGCTTGCTTCGTCTGGAAGTCGGCGAGGATGTCGGGTGCCGCGGTGTTGATGATGTCTTCGGCTTCGTCGAGCAGCGCGGCGACGTCCTCGCCGCGGGGCTCCGGCTCGGGCTCGGCGACGGCCGACGTCAAGCTGCCGTACTGCCAGCCGACGTCGATGCGCCGCAGCTCGTACTTCGGGCAGTCATCCGGACAGCGCCACGGTGCTTCCGGCGCGAGATCGAGCCGGCACTTGCGCACGACCTCACCGCCCGCGTACGTGCGGCTGTCGTAATGGCGGCAGTCGACCCGCATCGGCATCCCACCATTCTGGCCTACGAGGGTGCGACAGCGCGGGCGCGGGCAGCGCCCGATTCAGTCGGAGATCCAGTTTTCCGCCTGCCGGAGCAGGTACCGGCTGACCGCGAGGCATTGATCGAGCAGCTCGCACGAGACGGCGTCGCCGTCGCGGATGCGGAGGAGCGAGACGCTCTGGTGCGCGACCACCCTCAAGCTGCGTTCGGTCGCCTCCGTCGCGGACGGGATCGAGTCGATCGCCGAGACTTCCAGGGGAAGGTTCGGCCCGCCGATCCCGGCGAGCTCCGTTGCCAGCACAAGCAGGTCGGGGCCCTGGACGAGCGGGGGCAGTCCCCAGGTGAAGTTCAGCGGAAAGTGATAGTCATCGGCCGGGTCGTCCTGTTCACCCCGTTCGATGACGGCGTCCTCGAATCCCAGCAGCACGCGCGGATCGATCTCGAGCGAGAGGTACAGATCGACCGGTCCTTCGCAGCCCTCCTCGGGGTGGACGTCCACCTCCCAGGTCTGGCGCAGCGAGTAGCTCTCGACGAAGTGGCGCTCGTCGTGCACATGGAAGCCGTGCTCGACCGCGTGATCCTTGAGATCCGCGACGAAGCCGGCAATGTCGATGACCGCCAAGTGGTAACGAGCCCTTCTCTTCAGCGCTCCGTTTGTAGGACAGCCTGGAGCCTGTCCACGAGGGTACGGAACGCGGCGCCGCGATGCGAGCGCGCGTGCTTCTCCGCCGCCGTCATCTCGGCAAACGTGCGGCCGCCTGCGCCCTCCGGCACGAATACGGGGTCGTAGCCGAAGCCCTGGTCGCCTCGCGGCCTTTCGGTGACCGCGCCCTCTACGTGGCCTCGCGCCACGACTTCGCGGCCGTCGGGAAAGCGGGCGATCGCGACAGTGGTGAAGCGCGCGGTCCGTTGCGCTGCCGGTACACCCTCCAACCGGGCCAGGAGCTGACGGACGTTGTCCGCGTAGGTCGCGTCCCGACCGGCGAAGCGGGCCGAGTGCACGCCGGGCGCGCCGCCCAACGCGTCGACGTCGAGCCCGGTGTCGTCGGCAATCGCCGGGAGACCAGTTTGCGTGCAGAGCGCCACCGCCTTGAGGCGGGCGTTCTCCTCGATCGTCGCGCCGGTCTCCTCGACCTCGCAGACGTCGGCCGGTCGCGGCACCAGCTCGAGGTCGAGTCCCGAGTCGCCGAGGATCGCGGCGATCTCGGCCGCCTTGTCGGGGTTCGCGGTCGCCAGCACGAAGCGGCGGGTCATACCAAGGTCACGGGCGGCGGACCGGTGGCGGTTCGACGAGAAACTCGCGCTGCAACGCGAACAGCTCGCCGATGCCGGTTTCGGCCAGAGCCACGAGCTCGTCGAGCTCCCCGCGCGTAAACGGCATACCTTCCGCCGTCCCCTGGACTTCGACAAAGCGACCAGCACCGGTCATGACGACGTTCATGTCGACCTCGGCGCGCGAATCCTCCGAGTAATCGAGGTCGAGGTGCGCGACGGCATCGACAATGCCGACCGACACCGCCGCGCACGTGTCGGTGACCGGATGCGCCCGCAGCAGCCCCGCTTGGTTCAAGCGAGTGCACGCGTCGTGCAGCGCGAGATACCCGCCGCAGATCGCAGCCGTCCGCGTGCCGCCGTCCGCCTGGAGGACGTCACAGTCGACTGTGATCTGCAGCTCGCCCATCGTTGGCAGCTCCGTGACGGACCGCAGCGACCGTCCGATGAGACGCTGGATCTCCTGGGTACGCCCTGAAGGCCTGCCGCGCGCGACTTCGCGTTCGTTGCGTTCGGTCGTCGAACCCGGGAGCATCGAGTACTCCGCAGTAACCCAGCCGCGTCCCGAGCCACGCAGCCACCCCGGCACGCGTTCCTCCGCCGACGCGGTGCACAGCACGCGGGTGCGGCCGAATTCAACGAGCACCGAACCCGCGGCGAACTCGGTGAAGTCGCGCGTGAACGCGACAGTACGCAACTCGTCGGGCGCGCGGCCGTCCCGTCGCGTTCCCACTGCTGTCTCAGACCCCCATGACCAGGTGCGGTGCGGCGAGCGTCACGACGTCGCCAAACGCCTCCGACGCCTCGAAGACCGAACGCACGCGGTCGACGCGCGGCCATAAGTGGGTGATGACGAGCCGCCGCGCCTTGGCCTCACGTGCGGCCGTGCCGGCCTGGAGCGCGGACAAGTGAAGCGGGGCGGGCCGGTCGTCGTGCAGATACGTAGCTTCGGAGAGCACAAGGTCCGCGCCCTCACCGAACGCACCGACGGCCCAGCCCGGTCCGGTGTCGGCGGTGTAGACGAGCCGTTTGGACTGGTTGGTGAACTCGACCGCGTATGTGGGCGGTGGGTGGTCGGTACGCGAGAACCGCAGCTGCAAACCGTCGATCTTCGCCGAGTCGCCGTCGTCGACGTCGTTCCATTCGAACGTGTCGCCCCAATCGCCGCCGACCAGCGTCCCGAGATGCTCACCGAGTCCCTTGGGCGCGAACACGGGAAGGCCTTCGCGCTCGAGGCCGTAGCGGTAGAGCACGTGCAGTCCGTAGAGGTCGACGCAGTGGTCGGGATGCTCGTGCGTCAGGACCACTGCGGTGAGCTGATCGACGGCGATGTGCTCCTGGAGGTGGGCGAAGGTCCCGTTTCCGCAGTCGAGCCAGATGAGCGTGGAGCCCGAACGCACGAGGTAGCCGCTACATGCGCCGGCCGGGGGGCCGCCGTACGAACCGGAGCAGCCGAGGACCGTCAGCTCCACGACCACGCCTCCACGTGCTCGACCTCCGGACCGAGGAACCGGGCGCCCAAGCGTCGAAACGTGTCGACATCACCGCTGGTGATAAACCGACGGCGCGCGCGGGCCGCCTCGCCACGCGACCGCGTACCGACGAGCTCGCGTACCGCGAAGGCGGTCTCATCGGCACTGGAAACGAGGACAACCTCTCGCCCCATCACGTCGCCGATCGTACGGGCGAGGAGTGGGTAGTGCGTGCACCCGAGCACCACGGTGTCGACCTCCGCCTCACGCAACGGCGCCAAGAGCCGCTCGGCGAGCACATGAACCTGATCCGAGTCGACGTCGCCCGTCTCGACGAACTCCACGAACCCGGGGCACGCCGCGCAGGACACTTCCAGATCCGGCGACGCCGCGGCGAACGCGCGCTGGTACGCGCCCGAGCTGATCGTACCGACGGTCCCGATGACGCCCACCCGGCCGTTTCTCGTCGCGCGCAGCGCGGCGCGCACACCGGGCTCGATGACGCCGACCACGGGAACGTCGACGTGGTCGGCGAGCGCGTCGAGTGCTGCGGCCGACGCGCTATTACACGCAACCACCAGTAGCCGCGCGCCGCGGTCGATGAGTACGTCGGCGATCTGCAGCGAGTACTTCGCCACCTCGCCC
>Ga0066710_100002061_pt1 | contig 15809 bp, 5 predicted proteins | sample GraSoiAngelo_159_FD_79666 | JGI IMG/M metagenome (GOLD analysis project Ga0066710, IMG submission 79666) | Grasslands soil microbial communities from the Angelo Coastal Reserve, California, USA - 14_1009_16_40cm | ecosystem: Environmental > Terrestrial > Soil > Grasslands | place: USA...
CCATCGCCCTGCGGCCGATGGTCGCGGCGCGGGGAGGAGCGCGGGCCCGCTGCGCCGAGATCGAGGTTCGCGACACCGGCGTCGGCTTCGAGCCGGAGACGCTCCGGCGCGTCTTCGAGCCGTACTTCACCACCCGCGCCGGGCGCGGCGGCACGGGGCTGGGGATGGCGATCGCCTATCGCATCGTCGCGGAGCACGGCGGCCGCGTCCTGGCGGACGGCGCGCCGGGGCGGGGCGCGACCATCACTTTGCGTCTCCCCGTCGAGGGCCCGCCCGCGGCGGGTCCCGAGGGGGCGCGACCCGGGACGACCTCCCCTCGAGGGGTGCCCGCCTGAGGAACGATGCCGACCATCCTGATCGTCGATGACGAGAAGAACATCCGGGCGAGCCTGGCGCGCAGCCTGCGCCTGGAGGGGTACGCCACGCTCGAGGCGGCCGACGGCGCGCAGGCCCTGGATCGCCTCGAGAGCGACGAGATCGACCTGGTCATCCTCGACCTTCAAATGCCCGTCCTCGACGGGATCGGCCTCCTCGAGAAGCTGGCCGTCCGGAGCCGCAAGGTGCCGTCCCTGGTCCTCACCGCCCACGGCACGATCGAGACCGCCGTGCGGGCGGTCAAGCTCGGAGCCCTCGACTTCATCGAGAAGCCGCCGGCGGTCGAGCGCATCCTGCTCGCCGTGTCGAACGCCCTGCGCCTGACGCGCCTCGAGGAGGAGAACCGCCGGCTGGCGGAGGAGTCCGGACTCGGCGGCCGGCTGCTCGGGACCTCCCCGCCGATGCGGCGCCTGGCGGAGACGATCGCACGCGTGGCGCCCACCGACGCCGGCATCCTCCTGGTGGGAGAGAACGGCACCGGGAAAGAGCTCGTGGCGCGCGCCATCCACGAGCAGAGTGCGCGCCGCGAGCGGCCGCTGGTCACGGTGAACTGCGCCGCCATCCCCGAGACCCTGTTCGAGAGCGAGCTGTTCGGCCACGCGAAGGGCGCCTTCACCGGCGCCCTGGAGAACCGGCGCGGCAAGTTCCAACAGGGAGACGGGGGGACGATCTTCCTCGACGAGATCGGGGAGCTGCCGCCGGCGCTGCAGCCGAAGATGCTGCGGGTCCTCGACTCGGGCGAGATCGAGCGCGTGGGCGGCCGCTCCGCCGAGCGCGTGAACGCACGCCTCATCGCGGCCACCAACCGGGACCTGGAAGCCGAAGTGGCGGCGGGCCGCTTCCGCCAGGACCTCTACTACCGCCTGCTGGTCGTCCAGCTGACGGTGCCTCCCCTGCGGGAGCGGCGCGAGGACATTCCCCTCCTGGCGCGCCACTTTCTCGCGGCCGCCTGCCGCCGGAACCGCATCCACCCCAAGCCGATCTCCGAGCCGGCGATGGCCATGCTGGAGGGCCACGACTGGCCCGGGAACGTGCGCGAGCTGCGCAACGCCATGGAGCGCATCGCGATCCTGGTCGCGGACGACGTGGTGCGCGACGATCACCTGAAGGCCCTCCAGACGGCCGGCCCCACCCGCGCGACCGGCCGCGCGGGCGCCGGCGCAGCGGCGACGGTCCCCGCCGCCGGCACGCCCGGGGGCGCCGACGGGACCGGTGGCCGAGCCCGGGCGGAGGCTTCGGGCACCCCGCTCGATCTCGCCACCCAGCTGATAGGCCACGAGAAAGCGATCATCCTGGCCGCCCTCGAGCGCCACCGCTGGCGCATGTCGCGGGCGGCCCGCGAGCTGAACCTGGAGCGCAGCCACCTCTACAAGAAGATGAAGGCCCTCGGCATCGAGCGGCCCGCCGACGACTGAAGCACCGCGCCTCCACGAAGCGCCGCGGAGGCGTGTCAAGTCGCACACGGTCCGTGTCCCGCCGTCACGCCGGGACCCCGCGGACTTCCCGGATCACGCCGAAACCCCTTGAATGGCGCCCATTTCAGCGGATCACGCGCTGGCACGCTCCTCGCTCTTCCCTCGCTGCGTCCCGGCCACCCGTTGACGGGATTCTCCGCCGGGCCAGAAGAGGTGAACCATGCACGATCACGGCAAGAAGAGTAGTGCCCTGCACCCGATCGAGATGGCGCTCGGCGTCGTCGCGGCCGCCGCGTTCCTGGGCGGCTGCTCCGGGCAGAAGCCGGCCGAGGCGCCCCGGCCGATCGTTTCCACGGCCGCGCCGGCGGCGGAGCCGATTCAGCCAACGGGGACCGATGGCGTGAGCACGCCCCCCTCGGTCGCACCCCCGTCCGCCGAGGAGGTCCGCGCCGCCTGGCGTGAAGGCGTCGCCCTGTTCGAGAAGGGTGACTATGTGGGGGCTTCCTCACGGCTGCAGATCGCCGCCGAGCGCCGGCCCGACCAGCCGTACGCTCAGTACCTCCTCGGCATCGCGCTCTGGAAGGCGGGCGATCTCGAAGGCGCGGGTCCGGCGCTCGAGCGCGCCGCGACGCTCGACCCGAAGTCGGTCCGCACCTGGATCAACCTGGCGCGCGTGCGGCTGCAGGGCGGCGACCCTCAAGGCGGGCTCGTGGCGGCCGACTCGGCCCTTGCCATCGAGCCGGGTTCGGCGGACGCCCTGCACCAGCGCGGGCGCGCCCTGACGGGCCTCAAGCGCGGCGATGAGGCGCTCGAGACCTTGAACCGCGCCCACCAGGCCGATCCGGAGAACGGCTACATCGGCAACACGCTCGGCTACCTGCTCATCCTGATGGGCCGGCCACAGGAGGCGCTGCCGTTCCTGGAGGCGGCGCGCGAAAAGCTTCCCCAGGTCGCCTACGTGCGCAACAATCTCGGCGTCGCCTACGAGCGACTCGGCCGGACGCCGGAAGCCCTGGAGGAGTACCGGGCGGCGGTCGGCGCCGGAGACTCCGAGGGGAAGGGTGCGGCCAGCCTCACCCGCCTCGGGCCCCTCGTCCCCGGCACCGAAACGGCGCAGGGCCCGGCGGGCACCGGGGACGGGACGCCGGTGGCGCACGACGTCCTTCCCGCAGAGGAGCCGGACAACCACTGACCGCGGGCGGCGTGCGCCCGGATCCCCCCGGGCGCGCGCCACGTGGTCATCGAGCGCGGAGGTCGGGAGCCCTGCGGGACCCGGCCTCCGCGCGCGCTGTTTAGGGAGCCGCCCGGGGGCGTTCTCCGAGCGCGCTCGCGCCGCACACAACGACCAGACGCCAAGGGCTCCGGAGCAGTCCTCCGAAGGGATAGCAGGTGACCAGGGTGAGGCGATCCTCGCCGGCGGGATCGAGCACGTCGGTCCTCTCCCGGGGCAGGATGGCCAGGCTGCGGACCGCATAGCGTCGCAGTCCGGACCGGGTCCGTAGCCGGACTTCGTCGCCCGGGAGCAGGTCCCTCATGAATGCCGCCCAGGTGTCGCGGTGCCCGGCCAGGACGACGTTGCCAGGCTCGCCCGGCAATGCCGAGCCGCTCACGTGAGCGAGGCCGAATGCGAGCGACGGTCCGGAAGCGCCGGAGAGGACGGCCCGGCGCAGGCCGATCCGGGGGACCTCGAGGCGCGCCACGGGATGCATGTCGGCCCACGGCCACGGGCGGTGAGCTCGGCCGTCTGTGAGCTGGGCCTCCCAGGCACGGTCGATGAGCACCGCCGCGAGGCCCGCCTTCGCCTTGAGGTACGCCTGCCCGCCGAGAAGGGCGAGGCCGCTCCCGGCGAGCAGGATCGATGCGGTCAGGGCAGGACCCGGCTTCGTCACGGCCGATCAAGCCGCGTTGCGGCGCCAGCGGAGCCCCAGCCGACGCAGCGACGCCACGAACGCTCCTGCCAGCAACAGGAACAGCCCGAGCCTCGTCAGCAGGGGACCGGATGTGCCGGTCTGCGGCAGGGTCCCTTCGAGCAAGGTGGATCCATCCGGCAGGGCGCCGGTGACCCGACGGGTCGTCGCGGCGCCGCGCGCCGAAGGAAACTCCTCGACCGCCACCAGGCTCGTGTAGCGCGTCACCAGGTCGAACCTCTGCGCCACGCCGATCACCTCCCGCCGCACGGTGGGTTCGTCGGCGCCGCGGCGCAGTCCGTCCATCAAGTCCTCCACCTTTGCCCGCGCCCAGCGCGTCGCCACGCCCGATCCTCGCGCCGTGTCCGGCGCCACGCCGAGATCGATCCGGATCGGTCCGCCCGCCACCTGGCCCGTCAGGCTGGCGCGCGCCGCGCCCCCCGAGGGCCCCATGCGGAACGAGACGAACAGCGGCTCGCCGGCGTACAGGTCGGGCAGCCGCTGCGGGTAGGTCTCGATCGGAGAGGTCGCCGCGGAGGAGGCCTCCTCCCATGCGAGCGACAGGTCGCTCATGACCGGCCGGTCGATGCGCTCCAGGAACGATCCCATGCGCCTGCCGGCCTCCGCGACGTTGCCGATGAACTCGCACGCTCCGCGCCCGACCCCGGCGAGCCGCCGGACGAGGTACCGGTTGGGCGCCGATCCGATGCCGATGATGTGCAGGCGGGCCTTCCCCAGGAGACGCGTCACCTGGGCCAGGACCTCGTCCTCGTTGTCGACCGCGCCGTCGGTGATCAGGACGAGACGCTGCGCCGGCCACGGGTCGGCGTCCGCCAGCATCCGCATCCCGCGCACCAGCGCCGGCGAGATCTCCGTGCCGCCGGAGGCTCGGAGCGACGCGACCCAGGCGCGGGCTTCGTCCAGCTCCGACCCTCTCGCCGGCAGGAAGCGCTCGCGGAAGCTCTCGTTCCGGTCATTGAACTTCAGGATGTCGAAGGTGTCGCCGGGACGCAGCCGGCCGATCGCCTGGAGCAGGGCCTCCCGTGCCTGCGCGATCGACGGGCCGTCCATCGATCCCGATACATCGATGACGAACAGGGTCTCGGTCGGCAGCCCCTGGCCGGCGGCGCTCTCAGGGAGAGGCGGCAGGAGCATCATCAGGCCGTAGCGTCCGTCTTCGCGGTCCTCGACGAAAACGGTCCCCTCGGGCCGATCGTCCCGCCGCAGCCTCCAGCGCAGGACGAAGTCGCGGTCCGCGACGACGGGCCCCCCCTCGAGGCGGACGCGCCAGGCCGCTCCCTCGGGCTCCCAGCGAATCGGGTGAGAGGCCGAGCGGACGTTCTCCAGCGCCACGCCGGAGTCGATGCGGACGTCGATCCTGGCGCGCGGGGCCTGGGGGTTCTCCGGTTTCACGAAGCTTTCTCCGATCCCCTGCTGCGGGACGGAGCCGTCCGACCGCGCGGGGGTGTAGCGCGGGGTGAAGGTCAGCGGGAAGACGAGGCCGAACTCCCCGTCCTCGTACGAGACCTCCCCGAGGTACCGCAGCGCCACCACGATCGTCTCTCCGGGGTTGATGTTCGCCACCGAGGTCGTGAAGAGGTTGGGGCGGTGCTGAGCGACGAGGCCCGCCTTCCTTCCCTCCTGTTTCGCCCGTTCGTAGATCGCCTTCGCCTCCTCCTTCTCGCGGAGGACCGCCCGGATGAGGCGGTCACCGAGGCGCACCTCCATGCTGTCGACGGCGGCCGCTTCCGGCAGCGGGAAGACGTAGATCGCCTCGATCACCTGGGAGGTCGGGTTGTGGAAGGTCTGGACCAAGTTGCCCCGGACCATGAGTCCCGTGACCGAGAGGTCGACTTGCATGTCGACGACCGGCAGCGGAACGAGGCCCCGGGCGCTCTTCCACAGAAGCGCGCCGGATCCCGCGACCGACGGGTCCACCGGCTCCGCGGCCAGCGGCGCGTCCGGCGGCGGCGGATCGGCGGCGACCCGCGGCGGGAGGAGTGACAGCGACACGAGAAAGAGGATGACACACGCGATGCGACGGGCCGTGCGGGAACGGTCGTTTTTCATCTCTGGATCCTCCTTTGCACGACGGGCGAAGGCAGGATCCGTACCAGCGGACGGGACGCACGGATGGGCGGGATTTCGCCCTGGCGGGCGGCGGAAGCGTGGAGGACGCGACACGCAACGTGTCCTCAGGGACACGTCCGTCATGCAGGGTCGAGCCGCGCTACCGATCCGCTTCGTTTCCGGGGCCGGGATTCCGGGAGGGGTCGCTCAGCACCTGCAGGATGGCCTCGCCGTACGCCTCGGCCTTGGCCGGGCCGATGCCGCGCACGGCCCGGAGGGCCTTCTCGTCGGAGGGCCTCAGCGCCGCCAGCGCCCCGAGCGTGGTGTCGTGGAAGATCACGAAGGCGGGGACGCCGCGGCGCTTCGCCTCCGCGAAGCGCCACTTCCGGAGGCGATCGAGCAGCCCGGCGTCGGGCTCCGGCAGGGCCGCCGGCTCTTTCTTCATGCGGGGCCTCAGGCGAAGGCGCGGCTCGTGACGGGCCGCCCGCGTCTCCTTCGTCCTCGGCGCGTCGCCGCCCGGCAGCGCCAGCAGCGGCCGGCGATCGGCGCGCATGACGGCGGCGCCTTCGTCGCTGAGCGCCAGGACGAAGGCCCCGGCGCGGCCCCCCTCGATGCCGCGACGCACAAGCAATCCGGCGTCCACCAGCACCTCGAGAAGCCCCTTGACCTCGTCGAGCGCCAGGTCCTGCAGCCGGCCGAAGGTGGGGATCCGGTCGAGCCGCCGGCCGATCACCTCCCGGCTGCGGCTGCCGACGAGGACCTGGGCGATCCGCTCGACGCCGAAGCGCGCCGGCAGGCGGGCCACGGCCGACAGGGCGATGCGGACCCGCTCGAACTCCCGGTCGTCGAGCGGGCGCCCCTCGGCGCGCCGCCAGCCGAGGCAGACGTCGCAGGTGCCGCAGCGCGGGATCGCCCCCCCGCGCGCCGCCCCCGCGAAGTAGTCGTAGATGAAGCGCGTCCGGCAGCCGCGCCCGAAGGCGTAACGCAGCATGGTGTCGAGGCGGGCCCGGTCGCGCCGCGCCTTGGCGGCCTGCGCCTCGAAGTCGATGGGCGGATCGCCCTGGCCGAAAGACCGCCCGAGCCGTTCGGCCGCCCGGCGCAGGAGACGCGCCGCCGTGCTCGCGGCCATTCCCGAGGCGGCGTCCCCGGCGGCGACCGCGACTTCGATCTCCTCGTCGTCCGTCCCTTCCCCCAGGAGGGCCCAGACGCGCCGGAACAGATCCGGGGACGGGTTCGACCCCGCCAGGAAGAACTCCTGCGTCCGCACGTCGGCCGGCCCGAACAACAGCGCGCCGCGCGCCGGCAGGCCGTCCCGCCCGGCGCGCCCCACCTCCTGGTAATACGCCTCGAGCGACCCCGGCACGTCGGCATGCGCCACGAAGCGCAGGTCCTTCTTGTCCACCCCCATGCCGAAGGCGTTGGTGGCGGCGATCACCTCGAGGCGGCCCGCCAGGAAGTCGTCCTGCACCCGCGCCCGCTCGGCGTCGCCCATCCCCGCGTGGTACCGCCCGGCCCTCAGGCGCCGGCCCTCGAGATGCGCCGCCCAGATCTCGACGTTCTTGCGGGTCGCGGCGTAGACGATGCCGGGCGGCCCGACCTCGTGCAGTAGAGCGTCGACGGCGCGGGCCTTGTCGGCGCGCGAGCGGCAAGGATCGACGGCCAGGGTCAAGTTGGGACGCTCGAACCCCGTCACCAGCTCCAGAGGATCCGACAGGTCGAGCTGGCGGGCGATGTCGGCGCGGACCTCGGGCGTCGCCGTGGCCGTGAAGGCGGCGGCCGGCACCGCGAGCTCGTGCCGGAGGGCTCCGATCCGGCCGTAGTCCGGCCGGAAATCGTGCCCCCACTGGCTGATGCAGTGGGCCTCGTCCACCACCAGCCGCGCCACCCGGATGCGGGCCAGGGCGGCGCGGAACGGGGCGCTCGCGAGCCGCTCCGGCGCGATGTACACCAGCCGCAGCCGCCCGGCGGTCAGGTCGCCCTCCGCGGCGGCGCGCTCGGAGGCTGTGAGCCCCGAGTGCAGCGCGGCCGCGGCGATCCCCCGCGCCCTGAGGCCGTCGACCTGGTCCTTCATGAGGGCGATGAGAGGCGAGACCACGACCGTGGTGCCGTCGAGCAGGAGCGCCGGCAGCTGGAAGCAGAGCGACTTCCCCGACCCGGTCGGCATGACCGCCACGAGATCGCGCCCCTCGAGGACGGCCGCCGCGGCTTCCTCCTGCCCGGGGCGGAAACGGTCGAAGCCGAAGCGCGCCTGGAGGGTCTGATGGAGGCGATCGCCGGCGCTCTCGGACGGATGAGCCACGGGATGATTCTACGCGAGAATCACTCCGCCCCATGGCTCAGGCAGAGTGTACAATCACGCCGCCGCCTCATCTAGACGATCCAACCCACTGCTCCCGAACCTCCCTGGGTCGGCGATCGGGAACGCCCTCTTCGTGTCCCGGAACGGAGGCTTGCAGTGAAGGCCACCGACCCCGTCATCGACGGTCCTTCTCCGGGGGAAGAACCGATCCGCGCCGAGCTCTTCGGCATCGAGCGGCTGGAGCAACACGCCGAGAGCTTGGCCGCGGCGCATCGCGCCACCGGGAAGCCCCCCGGAGGGCGGGCCCTTCTCCCCAGGGTGCGCGAGAACGCGCGCGTGCTTCTGGCCGCGTACCGGGACATCGCCGCAACCGTCCTGGCGAAGCAGGAGATTACGCCCGCCGCGGAGTGGATCCTCGACAACTTCCACGTCGTGGACGAACAGCTCCGGGGGATCCGGGACCACCTTCCGGGCGGCTATTACCGCCTCTTGCCGAAGATCGCCGCGGGCCACCTCGCGGGATGCCCGCGCGTCTATGGGCTGGCCTGGGCCTACGTGGCCCATACCGACAGCCGCTTCGAGCTGGAGACGCTGCAGCGATTCGTCCGGGCCTACCAGCGTGTCCGGCCGCTGACCATCGGGGAGCTCTGGGCGGTCGCCATCCATCTGCGCGTGGCCCTCGTGGAGAACCTGCGACGGCTGTCGCAGCTGATCATCCGCTCCCGCCAGGCTCGGGCCCGGGCCGACGCGCTGGCGGATCGCCTGCTGGGCCTTGGCGATCGTGAGCTCGAGCGCCCGGACGAGGTCTTGAGCGGCCTCGCCGACGCTCCCCTGGCCCGCGCGTTCGCGGTGCAGCTCGTCCAGCGGCTCCGTGGCCAGGACCCTTCGATCATGCCGGCCCCGGCGTGGCTCGAGAAGAGGCTGAGCGCCCAAGGGACCACGGCCGACGAAGCGGTGGCCCAGGAACACCAGGCCCAGGCCGCGGCAAACGTCACCGTGAGGAACATCATCACCAGCATGCGATGGATGTCCTCCATCGACTGGACCGAGTTCTTCGAGAGCGTCAGCCTGGTGGATGAAGTCCTCCGCACCGCTCCCGGGTTCGCCGCCATGGACTTCACGACCCGGAACGAGTACCGGGCCCGGATCGAGCTGCTCTCCCGACGTTCGGAGCTCTCGGAAACCGAGGTGGCGCGGGAAGCGGTGCTCCTGGCCCGGAACGCAGGCCGGGAGAACGGGCCGGCGCAGACGCTCCCCGGCGTCCCCGAGCGTGCCGAGGAGGACCCGGGGTACTACATCGTCGCCGGCGGCCGGAGGGACTTCGAGAGGCATCTGGGGTTTCGCGTCCCCGTGCGCATCCGGCTCCGCCGCGCCTATCGCACCCATGCGCTCTCCGGTTACCTGGGAGCGATTGCGACCCTCACCGCGCTCCTGCTTTCCGGCCTCTTGTTCATGACCTGGACCGCCGGGGCCGCCTCCTGGGTGCTGGTCCTTCTGGGGATCCTCGGCCTGGTGCCCGCCTCGGACATCGCGGTGTCGCTCGTCCACCGCCTGGTTCCGCTTCTCGTCCCACCCAGGCTGCTTCCCAAGCTCGAGCTGGCCCCGGGGGTGCCCCCGGAGCTTCGGACACTGGTCGTCGTGCCCACGCTGCTCACGCGGCAGACCGGCATCGAGGAGCAGCTCGAGCGCCTCGAGGTGCACTATCTCGCGAATCCCGAAGGCCATCTCCACTTCACCCTCCTCACGGACTGGGCGGATGCGCGCGAGGAGACGATGCCCGGCGACCAGGACCTCCTCGCCGCGCTGGCCGACGGCATCGCGCACCTCAACGTGCGATACGGGAGCCCGCCCGGGGGCGGGGAGCGGTTCCTTCTGCTGCATCGCCGGCGCCTCTGGAACGAGAAAGAGGGCAAGTGGATCGGCTGGGAGAGGAAGCGCGGGAAGCTCCATGAGCTGAACCGGCTCCTGCGCGGCGCCGGGGACACCACGTTCCTCCCCATCAACGGCCGGCCGCCCGTGGTCCCCCGGGGCGTCCGCTACGTCATCACCCTGGATGCCGACACCCGGCTTCCCAGGGGCACCGCCCGCCGTCTGGTCGGGGCCATGGCGCACCCGTTGAACCGGCCGCGCTTCGATCCCCTCAAGGGACGTGTCGTCGGGGGCTACGGGATCGTGCAGCCGCGGCTCACGCCGTCCTTGCCCACGGGCCCCGGAAGCACGGCCTATCAACGGATCATCTCGGGCCCCGGGGGCGTGGATCCCTACGCAGCCGCGATCTCCGACGTGTATCAGGACCTCTTTGGAGAGGGGTCGTACACCGGGAAGGGAATCTACGACGTCGATGCCTTCGAGGCGGCCCTCGAGGGGAAGGTTCCCGAGAACGCGCTCCTCAGCCACGATCTCCTCGAGAGCACTTTCGCGCGCGCCGGGCTGGCGACCGATGTGGATCTCTTCGAGGAATTCCCCACCAACTATGAGGTGGCCGCCCGCCGCCACCATCGATGGGTGCGGGGCGATTGGCAGCTTCTCCCCTGGATCCTGGGCCGGAGGGCTCGCATTCCCGCTCAGGGCCGCTGGAAGATGGTGGACAACCTCCGCCGCAGCCTCGCCGCGCCTGCGGCGTTCCTGGCCGCGGTGACGGCGTGGATCCTGCCGGCCGTTCCACCGCTTCTCTGGACCGGCCTGTTCGTCGGATCCGTCGTGGTGCCGGCGGTGATCCCGGTTCTCGATGGGCTCGTCCCCCGCCGCTGGGGAATCTCCAAACGAAGCTACGTGCGCGCCGTAGGCCACGACATCTTCGTGGCGCTGACGCAGACACTGCTGGCCATCTCCATGCTGACCCACCAGGCCTGGCTCATGGTGGATGCGGTGAGCCGCACGCTCGCCCGGCTCTACCTCACGAAGCGCAACCTTCTCGAGTGGGTGACGGCCGCGCAGGCGGGCTACGGAGCCGACCTGAGGCTCCGGGCCTTCTACTGGCACCTCCGTTGGGGCGTGTTCCTCGCCGCCGGCGCCGGCTTGCTGTTCGTGGTGCTCAAACCGCGAGCCTTCATGGTGGCTGCGCCGTTCGTTCTCCTCTGGGTCTTGTCACCCATCCTGGCCTGGCGCATCAGCGTCCCCCCGAAGATCGCGAAGTCGCGGGTCCTCTCCTCGGAGGAGGCGCGTGCCTTGCGGCTCATCGCCCGCCGGACCTGGCGCTTCTTCGAGGCGTTCGTGGAACGGGAGGATCACGCCCTCCCGATGGACAACTTCCAGGACGATCCCGAGCCTGCCGCAGCCCACCGCACCTCCCCGACCAACATGGGGCTCTATCTCCTCGGCACGACGGTCGCCCATGATTTCGGCTGGATCGGGATTCTGGACATGGTGGAGCGGCTCGAGGCGACGCTTCGGACCATGACGAAGCTGGAACGCGTCCGCGGCCACTTCGTCAACTGGTACGACACGCGGAGCCTCCGACCCTTGGAACCGGTCTATGTCTCCACCGTGGACAGCGGCAATCTGGCCGGGCACCTGATCGCCCTGGCTCAGGCCTGCCGTGAGCTCATGCGTCGCCCCCTTCCCGGCACGGGCATCTCCGACGGCATCCAGGATGCGCTTCAACTGCTTCTCGATTCGGTCGCGAAGGGAGGGCATCCCCGGCGCGTTCAGACGGCTCCGGTGGCGCGGCTGCGCGAGGCCATCGAGGCGATGTCGGCGCTCCTCCAGGATCCCCCGACGTCGTCTCCCGAACGGATCGGCCGGTTCGGAGAGCTGGAGTCCCGGGCGGACGTCCTCGTGGAGCTCGCCGGCAAGGTCGCGGCCGACGTCGAGGACGGGACCCTATCCGGAATCGTGACCTGGGCGGCGTCCGTTCGAGACTCCGTGAGGAGCCATGCCCGCGATCGGGAGGCCGACACCGCCGGCCTCGTGCACCGACTCTCCGACCTCGCATCGCTCGCCGAAGAGCTCGTCCAGGCCATGGAATTCCAGTTCCTCTTCGATCCCTCCCGCAAGATCTTCTCCATCGGCTACCGCGTGGCCGACGGCACGCTCGATCCGAGCGGCTACGACCTTCTGGCCTCCGAGGCGCGGCTGGCCAGCTTCGTGGCCATCGCCAAGGGCGACGTCTCGCCCCAGCACTGGTTCCTCCTCGGCCGGTCCCTCACTCCCGTGGGCGGGGGGGCGGCCCTCGTCTCCTGGTCGGGGTCCATGTTCGAATACCTGATGCCGCTCCTCGTGATGCGGCAGCCCGCCCGGAGCCTCCTGGATTTCACCTGCCGCCTCGTGGTGGGGCGCCAGATCCGCTACGGCGCGGAACGCGGGGTCCCCTGGGGAATCTCCGAATCGGCCTACAACGTGCGCGATGCGGAGCTCACCTACCAGTACTCGGACTTCGGCGTACCCGGCCTGGGCCTCAAGCGAGGGCTGTTCGAGGACGTGGTGGTGGCGCCCTACGCCAGCGCGCTCGCGGCCATGGTGGATCCCAGGGCCGCCCTGGGCAATTTCGCCCGCCTCGAGGAGGCCGGAGCCCGCGGCGCCTACGGGTTCTATGACGCGCTCGATTACACCCCCTCGAGGCTGCCGGACAAGGCCCGGGTCGCGGTGGTCCGCGCGTACATGGCCCATCACCAGGGGATGACCGTCATCGCCCTGGGGAACGTGGTCCACGAGGGAGCGACCCAGGGGCGTTTTCACTCCCATCCCATGATCCAGGCCGCGGAGCTCCTGCTCCAGGAACGGACGCCGCGCTCGGTGGCCGTGACCAGGCCCCGGGGCGAGGAGGTGCTGGAGGCCGCGCACGTCCGCGATCTCGTTCCCCCGACCCTGCGGCGGTTCGAGTCGCCGCACGACATCACGCCCCGCACTCATCTTCTTTCGAACGGCCGCTACACGGTCATGCTGACCGCGGCGGGCTCGGGGTTCAGCCGGTGGGGCGACCTTGCCCTCACCCGCTGGCGGGAGGACACGACGCGTGACTGCTGGGGCACGTTCGTCTTCCTGCGGGACGTGGAAACCGGCGACATCTGGTCCGCCGGCTTCCAGCCCTGCGGCGCCGAAGCGGACCATTACGAGGTCGTCTATTCCGAGGATCGGGTCAAGATCCTCCAGCGCGACGCTTCCCTTTCGATCACGCTCGAGACCGTGGTGTCCCCCGAGGATGACGCCGAGCTGCGTCGATTGACCGTGACCAATCTCGAAAACCGGGAGCGTGAGATCGATTTCACCTCCTACGCCGAGGTCGTTCTGGCGACGCAGGCCGCGGACGAGGCCCACCCCGCTTTCTCGAACCTGTTCGTGCAGACGGAGTTCGTTCCCGGCCACGGAACCTTGCTGGCGACGCGGCGCCCGCGTTCCGCGGATGAGCCTCGAATCTGGCTCGCCCACCTGGCCGCTCCCGAGGGAGAAACGGCCGGTCCGCCGCAGTGCGAGAGCGACCGCGCCCGTTTTCTGGGCCGGGGCCACGAGGTCCGCTCACCTCTCTCCGTGGTCTCCGGGAGACCCCTTTCGAACACGACGGGGACCGTCCTGGACCCGATCGTGAGCCTGCGAGAGCGTATCGCGATCCCGCCTCGAGGGACGGCGCGTCTCGTGTTCACCACGCTCGTGGCGCGCTCCCGGGAGCAGGCCCTCGAGACCGCGGAGAAGTATCGTCAGCCTGCGACGTTCGAGCGCGCGAGCTCGCTGGCGTGGACGCAGGCCCAGGTCCAGCTGCACCATCTTCGGATCACCCGGGACGAGGCGCATCTCTTCCAGCGCCTGGCCAATCGCCTGCTGTACCTCGATCGCACGCTGCGCGCGGCGCCTCAGGTGCTGGCCGCGAACCACGGTGGCCCGTCCGGGCTCTGGGCGCACGGCATCTCCGGAGATCTGCCGATCGCCGTGGTGCGCATCGAGAGAGACGAGGAGCGGGACGTTGCGAGGCAGCTCCTGCGGGCGCACGAGTACTGGCGCTTGAAGGGGGTCTCGGCCGACCTGGTGATCCTGAACGCGAAGGGGACCTCCTACGCGCAGGATCTCCAGCAGTCGGTCGAAGCCATGGTGCGGGCGAGCCAGTCCGCGGTCGGGCACGAATCGCACGGGGAACACGGAAGCGTCTTCGTGCTGCGGGAGGACCTCCTGCCCCCGCACGACCTGGCCGCCCTGCGTTCGGCGGCGCGGGTGTTGATCCTGGCGAACCGGGGATCGCTGTCCGAGCAGGTCGTGCGCGAGCAGGCGCCCCGGCCCGAGCCGGCTCCGCCCCGGCTCCGCGTGGAGCGCGAGAGCCCTGAGACCCCACCCCCTCCCGCGTCGGATCTGAAGTTCTGGAACGGCCTGGGAGGATTCACGCCGGACGGCCGCGAATACGTCACCGTCCTGGGCCCGGGACGTTGGACGCCGGCTCCCTGGATCAACGTGGTGGCGAACCCGGCATTCGGGTTCCAGGTTTCCGAGGCGGGCGCGGGGTATACCTGGTGCGCGAACAGCCGGGAGAACAAGCTCACGCCCTGGTCGAACGATCCCGTCAGCGACGCGCCGGGTGAGGCGTTCTATGTGCGCGACGAGGAGAGCGGCTCGGTCTGGGGGCCGGCCTGCCTGCCGATCCGCGAAGAAACCGGACCGTATGTCATCCGGCACGGCCAGGGCTATAGTCGCTTCGAGCACACGTCGCACGGCATCGCTCTCGATCTGCTGCAATTCGTGCCGCTGAGCGATCCCATCAAGATCTCCCGCCTCGTTCTGGAGAATCGCTCCGGCCGCAAGCGGCGGCTCTCGGTCGTGGCCTACGTGGAGTGGGTGCTGGGGGTCGCGCGCACGGGCGCGGCGCCTTTCGTGGTCACCGAGGTGGACCCCGCGACCGGGGCCCTGTTCGCCCGGAACCCCTGGAACAGCGATTTCGCGCAGCGGGTGGCCTTCGCCGACCTGGGCGGGCGCCAGGCCTCATGGACCGCCGACCGCCTCGAGTTCCTGGGCAGGAACGCCAGCCTCGAGCATCCCACGTCGCTTCTGCGCGGAGAGAAGCTCTCGGGAAACACCGGGGCGGGCCTGGATCCCTGCGCCGCCCTGCAGACGACCGTCGAGCTGGAACCGGGGGCACGCACCGAGGTGGTGTTCCTGCTGGGGCAGGGTGGGAGCCTCGAGGAGTCCCGGTCCCTGGTCGAGCGCTACCGCGGCATGAGCTGCGACGCGGTCCTGCGCGAGGTCCAGGAACACTGGGACCGGGTGCTGGAAACGGTGCAGGTCAGGACTCCCGACCCCTCGATGGATCTTCTTCTCAACCGCTGGCTTCTTTATCAGACGCTGTCCTGCCGGATCTGGTCGCGATCCGCCTTCTACCAGTCCGGCGGGGCGTACGGCTTCCGCGACCAGATCCAGGACGTCCTGGCCCTGGCGGTGATGCGGCCCGATCTCGTGCGCGAGCACCTCCTGCGGGCCGCCGCCCGGCAGTTCAAGGAAGGCGACGTGCAGCACTGGTGGCATCCCCCCACGGGCCGCGGGGTGAGGACCCGGATTTCCGACGACCGCCTGTGGCTTCCCTACGCGGTGGCCCATTATCTCGAGACGACCGCGGACCAGGCGGTGCTCGACGAGAAGATCCCCTGGCTCGAGGGCGCGCCACTCAAGGATCGGCAGCAGGAAGCGTACTTCGAGCCCACGGAATCGCAGGAGCGGGCGACGCTGTTCGAGCATTGCGCGCGGGCCCTGGATCGGAGCCTCGACCTGGGCAGCCACGGCCTGCCCCTGATCGGCGCCGGGGACTGGAACGACGGCATGAACCGTGTC
>Ga0066710_100002062_pt1 | contig 15807 bp, 11 predicted proteins | sample GraSoiAngelo_159_FD_79666 | JGI IMG/M metagenome (GOLD analysis project Ga0066710, IMG submission 79666) | Grasslands soil microbial communities from the Angelo Coastal Reserve, California, USA - 14_1009_16_40cm | ecosystem: Environmental > Terrestrial > Soil > Grasslands | place: USA...
GAAGCGCAAGCGCGATAGCGCGCAGCCTCAAAAATAGACCGCCGCTACAGTTATTACACGTAATTCCGGCGCAACATCTCAGCAACCGTCTCATCGAGTTGTTCGGCGCGGCGCACTTCTTCAAAGCGCGCCAGCAAATCTTCGGCGCGCAAGCGGCGCTTTTCGGGGCCGCGAAAATCATGGATGATGCGTCCGCGATACATCATGATCAAACGGTCACCCAGATGCGCCGCTTGTTGCATGGAGTGCGTCACCATCAGGGTGGTGAGCTTATCGCGGTTGATGATCTCTTCGGTGAGCTTGATGACTTGATCCGCGCTTTTCGGATCGAGCGCGGCGGTGTGTTCGTCCAGCAGCAACAGTTTGGGTTTGAGCCATGTTGCCATCAACAGCGTCAACGCCTGCCGCTGGCCGCCAGAAAGACTGCCGATCCGGTTGTCGAGGCGGTCCTCCAGCCCCATATTCAGGCGGGCGACGCCGCGTGCGAACTCGCCTAATGCATGCGCGCGCAATGTCCAACCTAAACCACGCCGCTGGCCGCGCCGGGCCGCCATTGCCAAATTTTCCGCGATCGACATATTCGGCGCCGTGCCGCTGAACGGATTTTGAAAAACCCGCCCGATCAGCCTGGCTCTTGCGTGTTCGGGCCAGCGTGTCACTTCACGCCCTGCCAAATGGATGTTGCCCGAATCGACAAAGAACGTGCCGGCAATCGCATTGAGCAAGGTTGACTTACCCGAACCATTCGTGCCTATCACGATGACCCACGATCCTTCATCAATCGTCACATCCACGCCTTCAAGCGAGCGCACCTCATTCGGCGTGCCGCGGTTGAAGACTTTAGAAATGCCGTGTGTTTCAAGCATGCGCCGAGCGGGTCCCTCTGCCTTCGGGTTTCGCCAAAGGATTGATAACGGTTGCGGTCTTCCTCATCCGCTCGAGAAAACCGGGCAACACGAGCGATAAGAAAACGAAGATCGCTGTGATCAGTTTCAAATCATTCGGATTCAAACCCCAGCGCAGCGCAATTGCAACCAGCAAGCGAAAGAGCACCGAGCCCATGACGCTACCGATGATGGCGAGTCCTAAACTCCCTTTGCCAACCAGCGATTCGCCGATAATCACACTGGCCAATCCCCAAACGACCATGCCGATGCCCATCTGCACATCGGCGAAACCTTGATACTGCGCCAGCAGCGCGCCGGCGAGCGCGATCAAACCATTCGAGACGGCGAGACCTAGAATAATCATGTTGCTGACGCTGACGCCCATCGCGCGAATCATCTGATCGTTGTCGCCAGTAGCGCGCATCGCGGTACCGATATTTGTGCGCAAGAAGAGATATAAGACAACACCGATTAGCGCGCTGATGAGCAGCATCAGCGCCAAAACCGAGGCATCGTGCGAGCTCACCTCCCAACCAAAGACCGTAACGCCGAGGCCGAATCGCTCGCCCAATACTTCGGCGTAAGTGCTGAGCGTTTTTTCTGAAGCCAGAGGCACGTTGCTCTTGCCCATCACGTGCAGATTCACGGAATAGAGCGCGGTCATCACCAGTATGCCGGAGAGCAGACTGTGGATATTAAACTTCGTATGCAAGATGCCCGTCGTCGTGCCCGCAATCATTCCGCCGAGAAAACCTGCGGCGGTGGCCAGCACCGGGTTGACACCGGCAGCCATCATTGTTGCGGCAATCGCTGCGCCTAGTGTGATGGAGCCTTCCGCCGTGATGTCGGCCACGTGAAATATGCGAAAGCTGATGAAGACACCCAGCGCTAGCAGGGAGAGAATCAATCCGATCGTGAACGCTCCGATGAGGAGAGTCATTTCTGAACCCTTTCCGTTATCTCGGAAATCGGCCCCAACCAGCACGCGCCGCGCACAAATTCGCTCTCGCCGGCCCCGCTGATTTGGCGCGTATCGTTGATCAGGTGCATCACGCTCTGCAGGTTCTCGCTTTCAAATAGCGTCGCGACTACCGTCTTCAAATCGAGCGCGCCTTTCTTCAAAGGCCGGTATGAAAACGCGGCCGCGTGAAAGTGACCAGCCGGCCAAGGCGCGGAGCCGAGGGGCCGCAGCATTGAAAGCAGTTTGCCTGCGTTTTCGCGCTGACCGTTTCTCGTTGCAATACCGGCGATCAAAGCCAGGCTCCGTTTGTACGCGCGTTCCGCCGAATAGGAAAGCCACTCGCGCACGGCCGGAAAGGCGAACGGCGACGCGTCGCTGAAGCCGTTTCTTTCGAGCGCCGGCGACCGCCGCAGCGAAACTCCGAGCAAGCCGGCTGTCTCGGCGGCAATGACAACGCCGATGGTTTCGCTATCCGTAATTTCAAACGCGGCATCAATAAGGTCGCTGAGTTTGACGGCACCTATTTCTTTGGTGGCTTCGAAGCGCGCCAAGTAGGGAAAGCCGCCTTCAGCCTTTGCGCAATAAAGCACCTGCAATTCCGGAATGAACGTTTCCGCCGCAAGCATGTAATCCGGCACGTTCCCTCCATCAGCCGGCAGATACGCCGCAGCCCCCGCTATCGACAAGAATTCGCCGAAACGGCCGCGGCAATCCGCGAAATCATTACCGAATGCGCCCAAACCGACAGCGAAGCTCGAAGCGGGAAAAGAAACCGTATGACAATCCTCCTGGCGGAAACGGCAACCGGCCAGCAGCGAAGGATCACCCACGGTGACGCATCTCAACGCGGCGCCCGCCGCAATATCGAAGATTTCAAACATGACCCCGCCGCGTTCCAGCTGACGAAAGGGCGTCGCCGTTGGGGCAGTTGGCCGGGCGAGGACACTATCGGCAATTAAGAACGCATCCAGTTTGGTCAACCTCAGCAGGGTCCGCACCGGGGCCGACGGATTGACGATGGTGAAAGAACCTTGAATCGCTTCGAATTGTTTATAGAACTGCAGGAGCGTGCCGATGCCGGCCGAACTCAAATATTTCACGCCGGCTAAGTCGAGCCGCAGTTCATGCACACCTTCCCGCAATACCTCAGCCAACTCTTTGGCCAGATGGTCGGCCCAATAACCATCGAGCCGGCCTTTGACAATCAAATTCAACGCAGTGCCGAATTGTTCTCTGGTGAGTTCCATACTATGGCTTGATTACTTCATCTGCCCGCTGCAATACCGCCCGCGGAATCGACAAGCCGGCAGCTCGCGCTCTGGCTGGATTGATTATTAACTTGGTGCGTGCCGTCGGCTTGAAAGGAATTGATGCCGTACTTTCCCCCCGCATAACCCGGGCTGCCAACAACGCCGACTCGCGCCCGCCATCGCGAAAATCGCGCGCCAGGACCACGCTCGCACCTTGTTTGGCTTGTGCGCTATTAAACGAAAAGATCGGCAATCGGGCGCGCTCGGCGGCTTTTGCAATGCCGGCGAAAGCGGCGCCAGTCAAGTTGTCGGAAATCTGGCAAACCGCATCGATGTTCCGCGTCATCAAAGCAAGAGCAGCATCGGCGACGTCGCTACTGTTGCTGGCAGCAACGGCTTCGACTTCAAGGCCCGCTTTGCGGCCGGCTTCTGTCAAGAGTTCATGATAATAGGCGGAGTTGACCTCCGCCGGCGTGAAGACCGTGCCGCAGCGCCGGGCGCTGGGCATCACTTCACGAAGCAGAGCGACCATTTCTGCAAACGGACTGGCAATCGTTGCGCCTGTCACATTCGGCAAGTGTTCGTCGTTGGTGCGGCCCGCGCCTGCGATGAACGCATTGCCGACCAGCGCAAAGACTATGGGTGTATTTCGAATCTTTTTCACGGCCGTTTGCAGTGTCGGCGTGGAGAGCGGAATGACCATATCCGCCCCCTCAGTCGACACGGCATCCATAATGCCGTTCAGCGTTGCAATATCGCCTTGTGCGCTGCGGGCCTTGATAACATAATCGCGGCCTTCAATCAGGCCGGCTTCGCGCAAACCATCGATCACACCCTTTTCCGCTTCTTCGGTCGCAGGCGCATCAATATATGTGACCAGGCTGATGCGCCATTGTTTGCCTGATGGAAGACCGATTGCCGCGACCTTTGCGGTAGTTTTTTCGTGAATGCCGGATTCATCAATGAGAGTATCCGCGCGGGCAACGACATCATCAGGAATTTGCCAGGGGTCTTTCAGCCCTCTTAAAGCAAGTTTGTTCACGATCAATCTTTCCGGAACCCGGTCTTCAATCGGAAAATCGGCCGGATTTGCGCCCCGCAAGATCTTTGTAGCCAAATCGCCGGTCTGCCGGCCGATGGTCATGAAATTTGCGCCTAAATCGAAGATCGCGCCCCGCTGCGCCATTGGAGGCGTGAGCGTGAAAACGGGAATGCGGCCTTTTTTCGCCGCGGCTATCACGGAATCGGCCGCGACCATCACGGTGACGTCGCCGCCAATCCAGAGTGCTTGGGCGCCACGCGAAACCAGCGAAGTGGCCGCCTCGCCCACACCGGACGAGTTCTCGACAGTGGTTTCGAGCAGTTCGATGCCCAGCGCCTGACACGCCTCACGCGCTTTTATCGTGAACGCGCGCGAATTCGATTCGGCGGGGTTCCACGCAACGCCAACGGTTTTTAAGCCGGGAAACATTCGCCGCGCTAATTCGAAATTGGCCGACACGGGCATGAACGTGCCAATTCCGGCCAAATGCCGCGGATGATCCATCGGGTTATCCGGGCGGAGTCCGATGCCCGCGCTGAACGGATCGGCCACGGCCCCGAACACGTGAATCGCCTTCCCGGCCTTATTCGCGTTGGCGACGGCTTGCATCGATAGCGTGCTGGCCGTCAGAACCAGATCAAATTTGCCATCCGTGACCTCTTTCGCAATCGCATTGTCCGTCGGCAGATCGTTCGCAGCATTGAATCGCGTGATGACGATGTTCTGCCCGTCGCGATAGCCGGCATTCGCGAACGCATCGAGCATGCCTTCAACCGCTTCATCCAGCAGTGCGGTCGACGCATGTTGCAAGACGGCGACGCGCGGCATTCTGGCGGCGCCGGTCCTTCGCTGAGTCCGGTCCGATAACAAGAGAACACCGGCGGCTAGCGCGATGAAAGTAAATCCGAGGGAAAGTCGTTTGAGGGCAAACCAGAGTTTCAAATGGGTTCCTTGTCTGCTCGTTTGGGTAGGCAAGGGATTATCCTCGAACTCGGTGAACTCTCCTAAAACAAAGTTGAAGGCGAGCCCCCGGACGGGCGTGTGTGAGCGACCCCTGCCGCTTCGCGGCCGAAGGCGGCAGGGGGGCGCTCACACCCGCCCGCCCATCTTCGTAAACGCCTGAAACCCAGAAATGGTATGGATTCCAGACCATTTCATCAGCTTGACCCTGGTCTCGGCGATGGTCGATAATTCGCCTGCTGAGGCGCGAATACAACCACAGATACAACTAAGCCGCCGGCAATGGGGAGGTCTCATCGCAGCGCCGCTCCTCTTGGTTGGGCTGTGGTATGCGCCGACCCACGAACTGCCGGCCGCGCAGCACGCCATCGCGATAGCGGCGCTCATGATTGTTTTGTGGGCGACGGAGGCAGTGGATCATGCACTGGCGGGCTTCATTGGAGTGTTTCTCTTCTGGGCTCTCGGAGTTGCCGAATTTGAGCGCGCGTTTTCCGGCTTCTCCAATGAGACGCCATGGTTTCTGCTGGGCGCGATTTTGATTGGGGCGATGGCAAACAAGTCGGGGATGGCCCAGCGCATCGCTTACAGCATGACAGCGCGAAGTGGAACGTCGTATAGCCGATTACTGCTGGCTTTCATCGTCGTCGATTTTCTCCTGACCTTTCTTATCCCGTCCGGTATCGCTCGAGTCACGATTCTCGCAACAATAGCCGCCGGAACTGTTCAGGCGCTTGGCTTTGGAAATCGCAGCAATGTGGGCCGAGGCCTGCTGATCATCGTGACCTACACGGCCGCGATCTTCGACAAAATGCTGATTGCGGGCGCCACTTCGATTTTGGGCCGGGGTATCATCGAAGAGGTTGGTCAAGTTCGCGTCTTGTATAGCCAGTGGTTCATCGCCTATCTGCCTTGCAGCATCATCACGATTCTGTGCTGCTGGCGAATTATTCTGTGGTTGTATCCACCAGAAAAAGAGGAACTCGGAAGTGACGGCCGGCAGTACTTGCAGGCGCAATTGGACCGTCTAGGCCCCTGGTCCCCAGCCGAAAAAAGATGTGCAATCTTGACCGGGATTGCGGTTGTGCTTTGGATGACGGACTCTATTCACGATCTGAATCCGTCGATGGTGGGTCTGACGGTAGGTTTGCTTGCACTCGCTCCGGTTGTCGGGGTGCTCGAGGCCAACGACCTGCGCAAGCTGAACTTCGGTGTGATCTGGTTTACCGCGGCCGCATTGAGCATGAGCCGAATTCTCGTGGATACCAGAGGCCTGGAGGTCCTTACCGGCGGAATGATGAACTGGATGGCCCCACTCGTGCGAGGACCGCTCACGTCGTCACTCGTCCTCTACTGGACAGCTTTCGTGTATCACTTTTTTCTCGCCAACGAGACCTCCATGCTGAGCACATCGCTTCCTGTGGTGCTCCGGTATTTTGGATCGCAGGGTTTCCACCCGTTGCCAATCGGCATGATCTGGACGTTCGCGTCGGGAGGAAAGATCTTCGTGTATCAGAGCGCGGTTCTCATGGTCGGGTATTCGTACGATTATTTTGAGGCGAAGGATCTGTTGAAAGTCGGCCTGATCCTGACGGGGGTGGAATCGCTGATTTTGCTTTTTCTGGTTCCATTTTATTGGCCGTTGATTGGGATTTCGTGAAAAGGCTTATGGGGATGACGACGCGTGTTCCAGCCATATCCGAGGCCGCCGCGCCGGCGAGCGCGAGAGATTGGTGGAAGCTCGCGACATTGATCTTGTGCACCTTCTATCGGCTGTGAGTTTTTCTGGTCCCGATGCAAATTTCGGCCGCGGCTTACAAGGCTCTCGCAGTAACCGTTTGGATGATCCTGCTGTGGATCTTCGCTCCGATCGATCACGCGATTACGGGCCTGGCCGGCTGCGTCTTCTATTGGATGACGGGCGCGGTGAATTTCGAGACGGCGTTCAGCGGATTCTCGCGCGACACGCCATGGTTCTTGTTCGGGGCGATCATCTTCGGTTCGGTGGCAGTCGAGACCGGTCTGGCGCGGCGTCTGGCGTATTCGGTCATGTCCTTGATTGGCACGTCGTATTCTCGGATTCTGGTGGGAATCATCATCGTCGACTTTCTGATGACGTTCATTGTGCCGTCCGCGACGGCTCGCGTGGTCATATTGGCGTCGATCTGTCTAGGAATTGTCGACGCGTTCGGCGCTGCGCCCAAAAGCAACATCTCGCGAGGTCTGTTCATAATCTTCACGTACTCGGCCACAATCTTCGACAAGATGATCATTGCAGGCGCGACTTCACTTGTGGCGCGTGGCTTGATCGAGGAGGCCGGTGGAGTCCCGGTCTACTACAGCCAGTGGTTCTTGGCCTATCTTCCGTGCGATCTCATCACGATCGCGGCTTGCTGGGCGACGGTCCTGTGGCTTTATCCACCGGAAAGGCGCCAATTGGCAGAGGGAAAGGCCTACGTCCAGATGCAGCTTGCGAAGCTTGGACCCTTCAATCGCCAGGAGAAACGCGCATCCTTATTAATTGCGATGACGGTTGTTCTCTGGCTGACCGACTTCATTCATCACATCCCGCCGGCGATGATCGGCCTCGGCGCCGGACTGGCGGCGTGTCTTCCGAACATCGGGGTATTCCGTTCAGAAGATTTCCGCAAAGTGGACCCGCTACCTATCATTCTCGTGGGTGCGGTTCTATCGATGGCCGTGGTGCTGATCGATACGAAGGCGATTGACGTTCTGAACACCGCGTTTCTGTTACGCATTCAACCGTTGCTGGAGTCAGTGAACTACTCGGCTGTCATCCTCTACTGGATCGGTTTCACCTATCATCTCTTTCTGCCCGAGCCATCCAACATCAGCACTTCGATGCCGCTGCTCATGCAATTTGCGAAATCGCACAATCTGAACCCGCTCGCGATCGGCATGATCTGGACTTTTGCGGCGGGCGGAAAGATCTTCATGTATCAATCACCGGTGCTGGTGGTCGGGTACTCGTATGGACAGTTCGAGGCGAAGGACCTTCTGAAGGTGGGACTTGTTTTGACAGTCGTGGAGTCGTTGATCCTGATTTTCTTAGTTCCGGTGTTTTGGCCCTGGATAGGGATTTCGTGACCCACGAGGCGGAATTCGGGGACGGAGACCGAATTTCTTGTATTTCGGAAATTCGGTCTCCGTCCCCGAATTCCGCCTGCCACGGCTCACAGCTTCAGAAGTTCCGCCGCAGTGCCTCCGAGGACTTTGGCCGCGGCGGCAGGTGGTAGTTTCTTACGGATAGCGCCAACGTATTCAGCTACCGTCGGCTGGCGGGTTCCTGAGGATGTGCTCACGCCCGTGAAGTCCTGAGGGTAGTCGGTTGCGAAGACGAGACGATCCGGCGAGATGCCTCGAAGCGCGGCGTCCAGTGCGAGATCTCCACCTTCAAAGCCGGCCATATCGAAATACAGGCTATCGAAAAGCTCGGCAAAGGGTCTCTTTAGCGGCCGGTCAAAGCGATGGGCTCGTTTGAGCAGCCGCTCTTTGATGGCCGCGATGCCTCCACCGAAATGGGCGATGATGAACTTCAGCGATGGAAAGGTCTCAAGTACGCCGCCGGCGATGAGACGCACCGAGGCCAGGCAGAGATCGAATTCCCGAACCAGAATGCGGCCAAGGTCGTGGTCCTCGGCCAGCGTATAGCCCTGGGGCGCCATTGCGGGATGAACCCAGATCGGGATATCCAATTCGGAGGCCGCTTGATAGATCGGGAAAAACTCCTGAGCGTCAAGCGGCCTTCCCATGATCTGTGACGTGACGGCGAGTCCGCGCAAACCCAACTCGGTTACCGCGTGCTTCAACTCCTCCACGGCTGCCTTCCCATCATGCGCGGGAATGTGGGCGAGCCCTGCAAAGCGCTTCGACCGTGATTGCGCTTCCGCCATTTTCTGATTTACCAAGTGGCAATCCTCCCGCAAGGCATCCCACGCAATGAAGCAGGACAGTACGGCCACGTCGATTCCCATTTGATCCATGTCCGCAAGTTGAATTTCCAGGTCGTAAAGTCTTTCGTGAAGTGTGACCTTTGGTGCTCGACCCTCACGCACCTCGACTCGCCCGCGACCCACCACACCGTGACGTGTGGCCAGCTCGTAAGGCACGTAGTGATGTTGGAAATCGATAATCACGCGATGACCCCTTCTTCTTTAAGCTTCTGGATCTCGTCTCTCGATAATCCCGCGACTTCGCCAAACACATAGTCGTTGTGTTCTCCCAGAAGCGGACTGCGCCGGGAAAGGTCGGCGGGAGTTTCGGACAGAATGAAAGGCGGTGCTTCGTACTCGTAGCTACCGAATTCAGGATGGTCCAGCTTGCGCCATTGCTGCCGGTGAACGAGTTGAGGGCATGAGAACAGGTCCGCAACCGATTGCACAATGCCGGCGCGCACTCCTGCGGATTGAAGCCGTTCCATGATGTCGCGCGCGGGCAGATGACAGGTCCATTCATCGATTAACCGATCGAGCACCTCTTCGTGTACCTTGCGTGCGTCGTGCGTTGCGAAACGTGCGTCGGCAGCCCAGCCGTGATGTTCGGAAGCTCGGCAGAACGCATGCCATTCCTCGTCGTTGAAGACCGCAATAACGCACCACTGGTCTTCACCCTTCGATCGGTATACTCCGTGAGGGACTGCGTGTGGGTCGCGATTTCCCTGCGGGTGGTGAACTCGTCCGTTTGCCTGAGCGTCGAGCAGCACAGGTGTGATGAACTGAATGCCCGACTCATATTGCGAGAGATCGATGTGCTGCCCTTTGCCGGTACGGCGCCGGAAATCGAGTGCCGCCAGCACTGCGATCAAACCGAAACCTACGGCGACAAAATCGACATAAGGGCCAAACAAGAGCATCGGCGGCTGATCTTTACCATAGCCGGTCAGATGTGTGAACCCGCTCATCGAGGTCAACTGCGATCCAAACCCGCGTTGAGCGGCACGCCGGCCGGTTTGACCTTGATTGCAGGAACTGAGCACGATGATGTCCGGTTTGATTTCGCGCAGCGTGTTGTATTCCAGCCCGAGCCTCGACATCACGCCCTGGGCAAAGTTCTCGATCACGATTTCCGACTTCGAAATGAGCTGACGCGCCAGCACGACCGCCTTCGGGTTCTTCAGATCGAGGGTTACGTTCAAAACCTGGTCGTTAAACAAGGCGTATGATCCGCCGCGCTCGATGCCGGGGCGGTTGTCTTTGAACGGAGGGTAATGAACGCGGAAACCGTCGAGCGACTGCCGGGATTCCACGCGGATCACTTCCGCGCCGTGTTCGGCCAGGTGCTTTCCAACAAGCGGTCCCGCCGCGAACACCGCGAATTCCACGACCCGCAGGCCTGCCAATGCCTTTGCTGTGGACTCTCCCCTCAAACGATCTTCTCCTCGAAAAAATGCGCCAGGATCTCCCGATTGTGTTGCCCAATGCATGGCGCCGGCCGGAAGCCGGACGGCGCGGCTTCGGAAAACCTCGCGAAGGGACCCGGGAATTTCACGGCAATTCCGAGCTGGGATTCATCAACGTCTTGCCAGAAATTGCGATCCTGGAGATGGGGGTCTTCGAGAATGTCCCGCGCGTTGGCCACCGGATAGCCCAGCATCTCCCGCTTAAAAGCTTGTGCGAGGAATTCTGCTTTCGTGTAGAGCTTGAACAGCTTTGCCGTGGGCTCCTCGATTTCGTCGATCTCTTCTTGAGTGCTGGATTCAATGCCGAACCTGTTCCAGTCCTTATCCAAAAGCGCGCCGGATGCGAGACCGTGCTCGGCCATCCACTCGACCAGGGCCTGGTTCGAGCGCCGGCCGGCCTTGCCGCCATAGATGATGAAATTGAGGTAGCCGTCCTTGCATTCGTAAATAGCTCGCATGCGCGCCCCGGTCATGCTGCGTCCGGTGAGGCGGCTTCCGCCCCGCATGGGGTTGGTACGATTCGTTGCCCAAAAGGCCGGACCATTGGCCAGCGCCCAAAGCAGTGCGGACTGGGCCGACACGTCGACATGCTGCCCAATGCCGGTCGATTGGCGGAAATAGTGAGCCGTCAGCGCTCCGGCCGCTGCATACATCCCCGACCACATCGGGGATTGCGGAAGCGAAACGCGCAGCGGGGTTTCGCCGGGCTCGCCGATGAGCGACATCAACCCACTCATCGCCATCGCGACCAGGTCGCTTCCTTTGTAATTCGAGTAGGGGCCGCTCTGGCCAAACGGAGTGATGGAGACAACGATGATCCGCGGGTTCCGCTCGCGGAGCGCTTGAAAACCAAGATCGAGCCGATCGAGCATTCCTGGCGGAAACGTTTCAATCAGGAAATCCGCATGCAATGCGAGTCTCCGCAGCAAATCGCGGCCGAGGGAATTTTCGAGGTTCAGAACGATACCGCGTTTTCCGGCGTTGTAGCTGATCCAGTACAGACTTTTGTTGCGGTCCGGCTTGTCATCGGGAAAGGGCCCGAGCATTCGAGCAGCATCGCCGCCCGGCGCTTCGATTTTGATGACGTCGGCGCCGAGATCCGCGAGGATCTTCCCACACAAGAAACCCGATTCGTCGGTGAGATCCAGTACGCGATAGGGCGCCAGGACGGTGGTGGTTTCCATGCGAGTAAAGTTCATGGGACACAAAGACACAAAGGCACAAAGACACAAAGAAAGGCCGCATCAATTAATTCTGAAAGCGGCCTTTCTTTGTGTCTTTGTGCCTTTGTGTCTTTGTGTCCCATAGCAGATGGCAACTACCTTCCCGTTCGCGCCAGGCTCTCCACCCAGCCTCTCATTTGTGCTTTGCCGCGCTCGATGTCTTTTGCGGAAAACCATTTTGCGAGATCGATGCGTTCGATCGGATAAACCGGCCGCTGGAAGTCTTTTTCATATCCAAAGGGTAATGTGGCATCGATCCCCATGCCGCCTTCAAAACGCGTGTTGGAAGCGGTCCATTCTTTGTCTCCCGCCGTCAGGCGTTCCTGCGGCTGGAAGGTTTGGCCAATACCGCCGGGAATCGGATTCAAGATGTCGGTATGCGGATTCACGCGTGTCGTCAAAGTCCACAGGATATCGTCCATCGAGTAGATGTCCACGTCCGTGTCGACGGCTATGGCGAGCCGCATCCCCTGATTGCAGGAGAGAATCGCGGCAAGGAAATTTCGTTGCCAGCCTTCTTCGATTTTGTTCCGCTTTTTCACCTGGATGATGCATCCACCCCAGTCGGTCATACAGAAGGGGATGTTCACGTCCTGAATAATGCCGGGTTGCAGCCGTTCACAAAGCTCGAAAATCGCGGATTCGCGCACGGTGGTATCGATATTATTGCAGTCGAGCATATGGACGCCGAGCACGTAGAGGATTGGCTTGGCGCTGCGCCGCATCGTAATGCCGGTCACATGAAATGCCGGCGCTTTGTAGGCCTTGCCCATGTACCCGGCCCATTCGGGATGGAAGGGGAAGCGTCCTTGTACGTCGGCGTCTTCGGCTTCCTTCGTTTCGTATCGTTTGTCTCGCGGATAAAGATATCCTTCGAGCACAAGATCGCAGTCGGCAAGCGCCCACGCGTCAGCGGTTCGAGCTTTCACGATCCGGATCGGAAATCCCTGCACGGCGCCGGCTGCGCCCAGTTCATCGCCGCCACGCGGAAGCACGACGTAGTCGAAGCCGCCGCCGGCAATCATCGTCGCGGCCGGAGGAACGCCGAAGCACATCGTCAGCGGTATCGGCTTGTCATCGTGATAGTGCTCGGTAATGATCTGCCACATGTGAGCGCCAGGCGCCGACTGAAACGTGCAGACGTTACCCCATCTGGCGTTCATGCGGTTGTAGCCGATATGGCTGCCTCCGTGGAAATACGGTCCAACGACGACGCTGTTTCCGCTGCCAATGGTTCGCTCCGATTCCAGCGAAGTGTGCCGGATGGCCGTCACCCATTTGTTGACATTCAGATCATCCAGGATGACGGTCTCCTGACTTGGAGCTTCGCTCGAAGGAACCTCAACCGGCGCTAACGGATGCGTAATCGCATGAGCAAGCTTTCGCGTACGATCCTGCGGGTTCTCCCAGCCAAACAGGCGGTCGATGATGTCCATCTTCGCGTAAAGGTTGGTGACACATTCCAGGTGGGGATAGCCTTTCACGTTCTTGAACAGAATCGGATAGCTTCCATCGAGGTGCTTTTGAACTCCGGTGATTTCAAGATCGGGATCGACCGGCGCTTCAGTTTCGAGCAAACACTCTGTTGCCCGCAGCCACTCGATCATTCCTCGCAGCGAGCGCACGTGTTCTTTTCCCACTTCCAAACCATGCTGTATTGATACGGCCATACACTCTCCTCAGGATATCGCCTTCACTTTGGTTTCGAAATAATCGAGATGCTCCGACATCAGTTCGCGTGCCCGGCGGTTGTCATGCGCAGCAATGGCTTGATACAACTCCCAATGATCTGCCACAGCCTTCTCCGCCATGTCACGCGTGGGTAAAAATTTTTCGAGCACGTCCGAAAACAGACCTCGGAAGGACTGCACCGTTAGCTCCAGCACATGATTTTTCGCAGCGCGGGCAAGAGCGGCGTGGAAGTTCACGCTGTGTGGCCCGTAGTTGAGATTGCCGGATTCGAATGATCGGCGAGCGGCCTCGACCGCGGTTTGCAGCGCCTGAAGGTCCTCATCGGTCGCCCGTTGAGCAGCCAGCTCCGCCGTCGCTGTCTCGACGATCTTCCGCGCTTCGGCCAGATCCAAAATGCTCGCTTTCTTCGAACGCAACATGGAAGCGAGCGCTTCGCGCAGAGGATCGAAATTCGGTTCGCGAATAAACGCACCGCCATTCGATCCGACTCGGATTTCCACCAGACCCGACGATTCCAGCGTGTGGAGCGCCAAGCGGACCGACATCCGGCTCAGCCCAAACTGCTCGGCAAGCTCGCGCTCCGGCGGCAGCCGGTCGCCCGCCGCGAGCACGCCTGCGAAGATCGCCTCCTGCACCTGCTTCACGACTTCCTCAGAAACCTTGCCGACACGAACTCTTTGGAACATAGGTTTAATGGTTCATTCATTGAATGAACCAAATGTTTTGCCACATTGATATTCGGGACGAAGAGCGCTGTCAAGGATTTTGAGCAAAACGATTGAAAATCAGAAGGTTGTTTGACAAGCTGCGGGAGCTTCTGATAATAGTCGTGCCGATCACTGTCTACTGTAGGGGCGGTCTACGACCGCCCGCGATCCTGAGGCGAGACATTCACTTGATTGCTCGCCCTATCGGGCTTGCATTCGCAGCCGCTGATGCCGGCGGTCCGCGAAGCGCAAGCGCGACAGCGCGCAGCCTCAAAAAGATAGACGGCCGCTACAGTAAAGAGACCATACGTTTCAGACAAAAGAGGGGATTTCATGACTTCTATTCCCAAAGAGCATATAGACCGGCAACCGGATATCCGAGCGAGATCGCGAGACCTGCGAGATTGGATCGCCGATGTCGACAGGATCGGCGAACTCAAAGTCCTCCATGGTGCGGACTGGGACGTGGAGATCGGCACAATCACCGAGATGGGACATCACCGGGGCGAACACAGTCACGCACTTTTGTTCGACGACATCAAAGGTTACCCCAAAGGCTATCGTGTACTTTCCAACACGATGAATACCACGAAACGTCTGGCGCTGACGCTGCATCAGGACACCATCTACACCAGAATCGAGTTCGTTCGAGAAATCAAGAATCGAATCACAAATATTAAGTACATCCCCCCGGAATACGTTGAGGACGGTCCGATCCTTGAGAATGTCTTCAAAGACGGCGACATCGACATGTGGAAGTTTCCGACGCCGAAATGGCATGAGCTGGACGGCGGAAGATACATCGGAACCGGATCCATCGACATCACCCGAGACCCCGATACCGGTTGGGTCAATCTCGGAACCTATCGTGTAATGATCCATGACCGCGACACGCTCGGTTTTTACATCTCGCCCGGCAAGCAGGGCCGCATCATGCGCGAGAAATATTTTGCGAAGGGGCAGCCGTGCAAGGTTGCCGTGTCATTTGGTCAGGATCCACTAATCTATCTCGCCGGCGGTACGGAAGTCCCCAACGGCGTTTCGGAGTACGACTGGGTCGGCGGGCTGCAGGGCCGTCCGGTTCAGGTCATCAAAGGCGACTACACGGGTCTGCCGATTCCGGCGCATGCTGAAATCGTGGTCGAGGCCGAAGCGCTGCCGGGGCAGAATCGAGAAGAAGGACCTTTCGGCGAATGGACCGGTTATTACGCAAGCGATGTGCGTCCTGAGCCCATCATGAAGGTTAAACGGCTCTATCATCGGAACAATCCAATCCTTCTCGGCGCCCCGCCCACACGGCCGCCGTGTGAGTTCAACTACATGCGCTGCTTTGTGCGATCGGCCATGATCTGGCGGGAATTGGAAGCTGCAGGCGTGCCCGACGTCACAGGCGTGTGGTGTCACGAAGCGGGTGGAGCCCGGCTCTTCGTTTTCGTCTCCATCAAGCAGCGCTATCCGGGCCACGCGCGGCAGGCCGGAATGGTTGCGTCGTATTGCCGGGCGGGAGCTTATCTGGGCCGGTACGCGATTGTCGTTGACGACGACATTGACGTCACCAACACCAACGACGTCCTCTGGGCGCTGGCCACACGTTCCAATCCGGAAGCCGATATCGAGATTGTCCGCCGCAGTTGGAGCGGCCCCCTGGATCCGATCGTCCCGAAAGGAC
>Ga0066710_100002063_pt1 | contig 15798 bp, 9 predicted proteins | sample GraSoiAngelo_159_FD_79666 | JGI IMG/M metagenome (GOLD analysis project Ga0066710, IMG submission 79666) | Grasslands soil microbial communities from the Angelo Coastal Reserve, California, USA - 14_1009_16_40cm | ecosystem: Environmental > Terrestrial > Soil > Grasslands | place: USA...
ACGTCCGCGGTCAAGAACTGGCCCGGCTGCTCCACCTGGTCGAGCCTGCCCACCACCTGCCAGCCGCCGAAGACCGCCTTCTTCTCCAGCTCGTAGACACGAGGGTCGACGTACCACGAGGCGGGAATGGTGAAGGCGTGCTCGAGCGGCGCCTCGGCGTCGTAGTCGCGCAGGAGGTCGTCGAGCGAGGCGGTCAACTCTTGCCCATCACCCAGCGGTCGAACCACTCGAGGTTGCGCGACATCGCGTCCAGCATCAGCTTCGGCTCCTGGATGCCGTGCGGCTGGCGCGGATAGACGACCATCTTCACCGGCACGCCCTGCCGCTTGAGGGCGTTGTAGAGCTCGTAGCCCTGGGAGATGGGCACCCGCACGTCGGCCTCGCCGTGCTGGATGAGGGTGGGCGTGACGACCCCCTTGATGTTGAACATGGCCGAGTGCGTCCGCCAGGCGTCGAAGGCGTCCCAGTGCTCGCCCCCGAAATAGTCGGGGATGAAGCTGGGGATGTCGGTGGTGCCGGTGAAGGACATGAGGTTGGTCACCCCCGCCCCCACCGACGCGGCCTTGAAGCGCTTCGTCTGGGTGATGACCCAGGAGGTCATGTAGCCGCCGTAGCTCCAGCCCATCACCCCCAGGCGGTCGGGGTCCGCGATCCCCCTGGCCACCAGCATGTCCACCCCGGACAGGATGTCCCGGTAATCGCCCCCTCCCCAGTCGCGGTAGTTGGCATGGCGGAACGCCGCGCCGTAGCCGCTGCTGCCGCGGACGTTGCAGCGCAGCACGGCGTAGCCGCGGGTGGAGAAGACCGCCACCGGGTAGGGAGACGGGTTGCCGAGGAAGGAGCGCAAGAAGACGCCCGCCGGCCCGCCGTGGATGACGACGAGCAGCGGCGCCCGGGAGCCCCCGGCGTAGCCGGCGGGGTAGGTCAGCAGGCCCTCGATCGTCTTGCCATCCGGGGCCTTCCAGCTCACGACCTCCGTGCGGCCCGTCGGCAGCGGGGGAAGCTCCTGGACCCTGGCCAGCCGCCGCGGGACGAAGGGCTCCACGTCGCTCATGAACGCCTCGGCGGCCGAGTCCGGGGCCTGGGACGTGAAGCCGAGCTTCGTTCGGGAGGCGTTCAGGCTGGCGGCCTCGACCATCGAGTCGCCGGGCGTGAGGTCCACCGGCGCCGAGCCGTCGACACCGAGGGCGCTCAGCCGGCGGACGGTGCCGCGCGTCTCGGCGACCATCACCCGGCGGCCGTCCCTCATCCAGCCGACGATCTGGGGCTGCTCGTCGTAGGTCAGGGCGAGGGCGCGGGGCGGTCCGCCCTCGGCGGCGACCACGTGGACCCGGCTCCGCCCGCCCCAGCTCGGGGGGGCATCGCTCACGACGAGGGCGATCCACTTGCCGTCCGGCGAGTAGAAGGGCTGGCTCTCGGCGGCGGCCGTGACGGCGAGCGGCCGCACCGTGGCCGCGGCCAGGTCCACCACCGAGACGTCCGACCGGGTCCAGTCGTCGGCGTGGGGCGTGGGCTGGTGGGAGAACGCGATCGACCGGCTGTCGGGCGCCCAGTCGAAATCGTCGGCGACGTTGAGGTCGGCCCCGGTCAGCTTCCGCACGTTCCGCTTCCCGTCCGCGTCCGGCTCCGCCGCCACCAGGCAGAGGCGCGCGCGCTTCTCGTTCTCGTCCACCACGCGGGCGTCGCGCCGCTCCTTGTCCGCTTTCTCCTCCTCCTCCCCCTTGGGGTCGGTCTCCAGGAAGGCGATCCACTTGCCGTCGGGCGAGAACGCCGGCGCGCTGATGGCGCCCTTCTCCTCGGTGAGGCCTTCTGCCTCCCCGCCCTCCACCGGTATGCGCCACAGGCTGGCCTTGGCGTCCTTGCCGCCGCGCGCGGAGACGAAGGCGATCCACTTCCCGTCGGGCGACCAGGCGGGGGCGGAGGAGGACTTCTCGGACCGCGTGAGCTGGAAGGCCCCGGTTCCGTCGGCGCGGGCCAGATGGATCTGTGAGACCCACTCGCTCTTCTCGCCGTCCATCGCCGCAGTGCCCACGACGAACGCCGCGCGGCTCCCGTCGGGGGAGACGCGGACCGGGCCCACCCGGCGGACCCTGACGGTCATCTCGGGCGTCCAGCCCTTGGCCTCGGCCGCGGCCGCCAGGCCGGCGGCCGCCATCGCCGCCAGAGTGAGGAGCAACAGCCGAGCGCGCTTCATGCGGTCTCCCTTCCCCGGCGCCGTGGTCTCAGGCGGACCTTCCGGCATGGGCGGCCTGGCCCGGCACCCGGGCCCGCACGTCCTCGAGCGCGCGCGAAGGATCGACCCTCGCTCCGGCCAGCCGGTCACGGGTCAGCGACTCCAGCTTCTCCTCGACCTCGAGCAGGAGCGCGTTCGCGGCCTCCGCGCCCAGGCCGGCGCCCTCGACGAGGTCGCGCAGGGCCTCCGCCTCGGCCTCGCGGTCGACGTCCACGTAGGCGGCCAGGACCTCGCCGATGCCCGCCTTGGTGGCGGCCATGTTCCGCCACAGGAACGTGATGCCGGCCTCGTTGACCAGGTGGTTGACGGCCGCGGTGGCGATGATCTCCCGCTTCAGGGTATGGCCGTCCAGGTGCTCGGCGAAGCTCTCCTGGATCCGGCGCGGGAAGTAGTCGTGGAGGAACGGCCGTCCCGACGGGCCGTCGGGGAAACCGGTCTCCAGCGCCATCTGGAACGCCCACATCTTCGTGTGGCCGAGGAGCACGGCCAGCAGCGGCCGGGGCAGGCCCCGCTTGCGCTGGGGGCTCGCGAGCAGCTCGTCGCGGGCCGGGACGGCGTTGTCGGCCCGGTCGAGGACGCCGGTCCCGGCCAGGTCGTCGACGAACGCCACGAACTCCTCGTAGCGCGCCGCGCTGCGCAGGGAATCGAGGGTCAGGGCCCGGGCCTGGTTGTCGTTGTCCTTCAGGACGAGGGCCGCCACCTCCTCGGTCATCTCGGCCAGGATCCGGTTGCGCTCGTCGCGGCCCTGGACGATGCCCTTCTTGACCAGCGGATCGAGCAGGATCTTGATGTTCACCTCGTGGTCGGACATGTCGACTCCGGCCGAGTTGTCGACGGCGTCGGTGTTGAGCATCGCGCCCCGCGCCCAGCACTCGAGCCGCGCGCGCTGGGTGAGGCCGAGGTTGCCACCTTCGGCGATGACCCGGGCCTGGACCCGCGCGCCGTCCACGCGCACCCGGTCGTTGGCCCGGTCGCCGACCTCGGTGTCCTCCTCGGAGGAGGACTTGATGTAGGTGCCGATCCCGCCGTTGTAGAGCAGGTCGACCTTCATGGTCAGGATCCGCCGGACCACCTCCTCGCCGCTGGCGCTCTCCCCCTCCAGCCCGAGCAGTCCCTTCATCTGCGGGCTCAGCGGGATCGCCTTGGCCGCCCGTTCGAAGGTGCCCCCGCCCCGGCTGATGAGCGACGGGTTGTAGTCCCGCCAGCTCGAGCGGGGCAGGCGGAACAGCCGCTCGCGCTCGGCGAAGCTCTTCTCGGCGTCCGGCTCGGGGTCGACGAAGATGTGGACGTGGTTGAAGGCCGCCACGAGCCTCGTGGCGCGGCTCTGCAGGGCGCCGTTGCCGAAGACGTCGCCCGACATGTCGCCGATCCCGGCCATGGTGAAGGGCTGCTTCTGGACGTCCAGGCCCAGGTTGGCGAAGTGGTGCTTGACGCACTCCCAGGCGCCGCGGGCCGTGATCCCCACCTTCTTGTGGTCGTACCCGTGGCTGCCGCCCGATGCGAAGGCGTCGCCCAGCCAGAAGCCGTACTGGTTGGAGACGTTGTTGGCCGTGTCGGACAGGTGGGCCGTGCCCTTGTCGGCGGCCACGACCAGATACGGATCGTCGCCGTCGTGGCGCACGACCTCCGGCGGATGGAGCACCTGGCCGTCCACGATGTTGTCGGTGACGTCGAGCAGACCGGAGACGAACTGGCGGTAGCGATCGACGAGGTAGGCGTCGAGGGCGGGCCGGGCCGGCACCTGGCCCTTCAGCACGAAGCCGCCCTTGGACCCCACGGGCACGATGATGGAGTTCTTGACCATCTGCGTCTTCATGAGGCCCAGGATCTCGGTGCGGAAGTCGTCGTGCCGGTCGCTCCAGCGGATCCCGCCACGGGCAACCTTCCCGCCGCGGAGGTGGATGCCTTCGAGCAGGGGAGAGTGGACGTAGATCTCGACCATCGGCCGCGGTGAGGGCATGCCCTCCACCTTCCGGCTGTCCACCTTGATCGAGACGACCGGCCGCTCCGGCCGCTGGTAGAAGTTCGTGCGCAAGGCGGAACGGACGAGGTTGTGCATCGCGCGCAGGACCTCGTCCTCGGCCAGGCTGGCCACCGCCTCCAGCGCCTTCTTCACCCCCTCGTCGGCCTCCGTGACCGCCGCCGCCCGGTCGCCGCGCAGGGCCGGGTCGAACCGGGCGGCGAACGTGCCCCAGAGGGCCCCCGCCACGGCGCTGTTGCGCAGGAGCACGCCGTTGACCGTCTCCACGTTGTAGTGGGTGCGGACCTGCAAGAGGTGGTTCCGCACGGTGCGCAGGACCTCGACCTGCCGCCAGCCGAGGCCGGCCCGGAGGACGAGGCCGTTCAGGGGGTCATCCGAGCCCCGCTGCTCGTCGAGGGCCCGCAGGGCTTCCACGAAGCGGTCGGAGCCCTCGACGAGGGCCTTGATCCGGTCGGCGGGCGCCTCCGTCTCGAAGCGGAAGAGGAACCCCCGGCGGCTGTCGGGCAGGGCGAGCGGAATGCGCAGCTCCTCGGTGACCGTCAGACCCAGGTTCTGGAGCGTGCGCAGCGTCTCGGTGAGGGCCAGCGGCCGGACGGAGTAGAGCTTGAGGGCGGCCGTGTCGGCGCTGCGGGGCAGGATGCGCACCTCGAGCCGGCTCTCCAGCTGCTCCAGGTGGAGCAGGTCGTCCGGCACCTCCTCGGGCGGCGTCGACTCACGATAGAGGCCGCTGCGCGTCTCGGTCCGCACGTAGCGCTCGAAGAGCCGGCGGCCCTCCCGCTCGCCGAAGGCCGCCTCGATGGCCTTGGCCGCCCGGTCCTCCCAGGTCATCACCAGCGACTCGGTGAGCCGCTTGACGCGGTCGGCCTCCACCGGGTGCTCCAGCCGCGAGGAGTCGAAGTAGAAGAGGAGCAGGCTCACCGCCCCGCAGTCGGCCGAGGTGCTGAACGAGGTGGGGCCGAACGCCTCGGCCAGGGCCATGCGCAGGTCCTCTTCGACCTTGTAGGAGTAACGGGAGCGCGCGAAGGCGATCTGGAGCGCGACGTAGCCGGCCCCCTTGCGGCAGTGGACCGCGATCTCGTCGTCTCCTGACATGTAGACGATGCGGTCGGTGATCTCCTTCAGGGCCTGGACGTTGGCGTAGAAGAGCTCGCGGGCCGGGAAGCGGTTGAAGAGCGCGCGGATCTCCCGGTACGCGTATGACTTGGGAATGGCGCCGCTGTGCTCGAGGAGCCACTCCAGCTTGTCCTTCAGGATCGGGATGTCGGCCGCCTTCTGGGTGAAGGCGCCCTTGGCCAGGCGGCCGACGAGCAGCGTCGCCTCGACGAGCTTCCCGTCGGCTCCCCACTCCCGGATCACGATGTCGTCGATGGGCTCGATGTGGTAGATGGCGGAGGCGTTGTTGCAGTAGTCGATGTCGACGATGCGATGGTCGTCGGCCTTCGGCAGCAGGTGGGCCTCGACCTCCTCCATGAGGCCCGGGAACACGACCGGCAGCAGCGCGGGATCGGTGAAGACGCCGGCGGCCGTCTCCTGGACCCGATGGGCCTGGCCGTCCGAGCCGACCCGGTACCGCACGGTGCCCTGGAAGATGTAGTTGTCCTCCAGCAGCCACTCGATGAAGGCGCGGGCGGAGGCGGCGTCGGTCTCCCGGCCGCGACGGCTGCGGAGGCGGGGAACGACTTCCCGGGCGCTGTGGACCATCTCCTCGAAGTCGTCCACCGCCATGAAGACGCTCTTGAGGACCGAGTAGACCTCGTGCTCGATGTGGCGGAGCCGCTCCTTCGAGTCGATGCGCTCGATCTGGAAGTGGCAGTAGACCTCCTTCGAGCCCTCCTCGCGCGGCCCCCCGATCCACACGATGCGCTCCCACTGCCGGCGCACCGTGAAGATCGGGTGGACGGCCGAGAAGACGCGGATGCCTGCCTTGCGGAAGTAGTTCTTGAGGCTCTCGAAGATGAAGGGGGCGTCCGGGGTGTGGGTGTCGATCACGGTGACTTCCTGCGGCAAGCCGTTGGCGGGGCCCTTGGTCACCCAGCCGGCCGGATCGGGATTGCGGGCGGCCACGTGGATCCCCGGGACGCCCTTGTACAGCTGGGTCGGGGGCGGGATCTCGCGGGCCACGAAACGGAAGTGGTCCCGTATGCGCGCGGCCAGCGCGTCGGCGGAGAGCCCGAGGGCGATCCGGTCCGGGGTCTCGGCGAACACGACGGGGGCGAATCCCAGCAGCAGTTCCCGGTCCTCGGCCGGCGCGGTGCGGGCGAGGATCTGCTCGAGCTCGCGGAGCCTCGCCTCCCTCTTCTCGGGCTGGGACGTGATCATGAAGGATCTGGATCATAACCCCGCGACGCCGGGGGAGTCGAGGATGGGGGGCGCTTCGATCCGGGGAACGCCCGACCGGCGTGGTTGCGGACCTCCGATTGCGGACACTAGAATCCGGCCACGTGAAGTTCCAGGTCCAGTATCCGAACGGGACGGGACACGAGGTGGAGCTTCAGGGGACCGTCGCCATCCTGGGCCGTGACCCCTCCTGTGACCTGGTGCTCAACGACGTCAAGTGCTCGCGCCGCCACGCGGTGGTGGAGGCCGGTCCGCAGGGACTCGCCATCCGCGACACCGGCAGCGCCAACGGCGTCTTCCTCAACGGCAAGAAGGTCGAGCGCTCGTCCCTCAACGAAGGCGACGTGGTCCGGCTCGGCGACGTCATGCTCACGGTGCTGACCGAAGAGATGCCGGGGACGCTCGTGATGGGCCCGGAAGAGCTGCAGGCGACCGACGCGGTTCCCAAGCCGGCCCAACCGCTGGCCGCGCGGCCCCCGGCCGGGCCCGCTGCGGTCCCGCTGGTCGCGGCGCGTCCGGCCGCCGGCCGGATGCGGAAGACCGAGACCGTCCCGCCCCGGCCACGACCCGTGATCCCGCCTCGCCTGGATGCCGAGGCGCAGCGGCCGCTGACCCTGACCGTCCTGGGCATCCTGTGGATGATCAGCGTCGTGCTGTATCCGGCGGCCGGACTGGTGATCGCTCGGGCTTCGGCGGGCATCGCCGCGGTGGCCGCGGCGGTCCTCGGCGTGGTCCTGGCCGTGCTCAGCGGGGTCATGGCCTTCGGTTTGTGGACACGGCGCGCCTGGGCGCGCGCGGCCCAGATCGCGGTCGCGGCCCTCGGCCTCCTGCTCTGCCCCTTCACCCTCGCCTCGGCCGCCGTGCTGGCCTACATGCTGAGACCCTCCACGTCGGCCCACTTCTCGGGCGGCCGCCCGGCCGGAACGCCTCGGCCCGATGCGGCCGAGCTGACCTTCACCGGGCTCATCATGGGGACCGTGGTCCTGGGCGTGATCCTCGCCGGAGCCGCGGTCTTCTTCCTGCGCGCCTCGAGCACGTCGCTGCCGCCTCGCTAGACGCCGCGGTGCTACGCGGTTTTGACTGATCTGCGCGCTCGGGTTATAAGCGAAAAGAAGGAATGATTCGCGAAGAGGCCTTCGCGCTGTATCGGCAGATGCTCCTCATACGGCGCTTCGAGGAGCGCTGCGCCCAGCTCTACGTCGAAGGCAGGATCGGCGGCTTCCTCCACCTCTACATCGGCCAGGAAGCGGTGGGGGTGGGAGCGATGAGCGTCATGCGGCCCGACGACTACCTCATCGCCTATTACCGCGACCACGGATACGCGCTGGCGCGGGGGGCCGACCCGCGCCTGCTGCTCGCCGAGCTGTGCGGGAAGTTCACGGGAATCAGCCGGGGCAAGGGCGGCAGCATGCACTTCTACGACGTGCCGCGGGGCAACTTCGGCGGCGACGGCATCGTCGGCGGCCACCTCCCGCTCGCGGCCGGCATCGGCTACGGCATCCGGCTGAAGGACACCGACCAGGTCTGCCTGTGCTTCTTCGGCGACGGCGCGGTCAACGAGGGGGCCTTCCACGAGTCCCTCAACGTCAGCGCCCTGTGGGACCTGCCGGTCGTCTACATCATCGAGAACAACCGCTACGGCATGGGCACCTCGATCGACCGCGCCTCGTCGGTCAAGGACCTCTACCAGCGGGCGTCGGCCTACGGCATCCCCCGCCGGGAGGTCAACGGCATGGACCTGCTCGCGGTCCGGACCGCGGTGGCCGAGGCGATCGAGCGCGCCCGCACGGACAAGCGCCCCACCCTGCTGGAGGCCGAGACCTACCGCTACCGCGGCCACTCCATGTCCGATCCCGGCAAGTACCGGACGAAGGAGGAGGTCGAGGAGATGATGAAGTCCGACCCGATCCTCCTCTGGGGCAAGCGGCTCATCGAGCAGGAACGCTTCAGCCAGGCCGACCTCGACGCGGTCGACAAGGAGGTGCTGGCCCAGATGGAGGCGACGGTCGCCTTCGTGGAGTCGAGCCCCGATCCGCCTCCCGAGTCGATGTACGAGGACGTCTACGTCCGCTCGCCCTACATCAACATGAAGGCGGCCGAGAAAGACCCGGCCTGGCGCTCGGCGATCAAGGAGGACCGCATGCCGCCGACGCTGCCGCCGCCGACGGCCGCTCCGGCCCCGGAGGCCCGGCCCGCCGCTCCGCCCGCCGAGTCCAAGCCGGCGGCCGGCGCTCCGGCCGCCCCCAACCCGGCCGAGGCGGCGGTGCAGGCGACGGCCAAGGTGGGGAGCTAGCCTTGGCGGTCCTCACGATGCGGGACGCGCTCAACCAGGCCATGAAGGAGGAGATGGCCCGCGACCCGAGCGTCTTCATCCTCGGGGAAGAGGTGGGTGCCTACCAGGGGGCGTACAAGGTCACCCAGGGCCTGCTGGCGCAGTTCGGGGAGTGGCGGGTGCGCGACACGCCGATCGCCGAGGAGGTGATCGCCGGCGTCGCGGTCGGCGCGGCCTTCATCGGCCTGCGGCCGATCGCGGAGATGATGACGTTCAACTTCTCGCTCCTCGCCCTGGACATGATCATCAACCACGCCGCGAAGTACCGCTACATGTCCGGCGGCCAGGTGCGATGCCCGATGGTGATGCGGGGCCCCTCGGGCGCGGCGGCCCAGGTGGCGGCCCAGCATTCGCAGGCCTTCGAGAGCATCTATGCGCACGTGCCCGGCCTGGTCGTCGCCATGCCCGCGACGCCGAAGGACGCCAAGGGGATGTTGAAGAGCGCGATCCGCGACGACAACCCGGTGATCTTCCTGGAGAACGAGGTCCTCTACAACCTCAAGGGCGAGGTCCCGGAGGCGGAGTATCACATCCCGTTGGGGCTGGCCGAGGTCAAGCGGCCCGGCCGCGACGTGACGATCGTGGCCTGGAGCCGCTCCTGCATCACCGCGCTCGCCGCGGCCACCAAGCTGGCGGAGGAAGGGATCGAGGCCGAGGTCGTCGACCCCCGCACCTTGCGCCCGCTCGACGAGGACGTGATCTTCGACTCGGTCCGCCGGACCAACCGCTGCGTGGTGGCCGAGGAGGGCTGGCGCATGGCCGGCTTCGGGGCCGAGATCTCCGACCGCGTCCAGCGGGCGTGCTTCGACGAGCTCGACGCCCCGGTCGTCCGCGTGACCGCCGAGGACGTGCCCATGCCCTACGCCAAGACCCTGGAGAAGGCCTACCTGCCCCAGCCCGAGAAGATCGTCGACGCCGTGCGCCAGGTGATGTACCGCTGATGGCCATCACCAAGGTCGTCCTGGCCAAGCTGTCTCCCACGATGGACGAAGGGACGATCGTCAAGTGGACGAAGAACGAGGGCGATCCGGTCAAGCAGGGCGACGTGCTGGCCGAGATCGAGACCGACAAGGCCAACATGGAGATGGAGGCCCTCGGGTCGGGCGTGCTGCGGAAGATCCTCGTGCCGGCCGGCGGCAAGGCGCCGGTGGGCTCGCTCATCGGCGTCATCGCCGATGCGAACGAGGACATCTCGAAGGCCCTGGCCGCGGCCTCTACGCCGGCCAGGCCCGCCGCGCCGCCGGCGGCCGCCCCTCAGCCGGCCGCGCCGCCTCAGGCCGCCCCAGCTCCGCAGCCGGCCGCCCCAGCCCCTCCGCCGGCCGCTCCCCCGCCGCAGGTCGCAGCCGCGCCCCCTTCACCCCCACCCTCCGCATCCGCGCCCCCGCAGCCGGCGCCTGCACAGGCGGCGCCTCCACGGCCGGCCCCCGGCCCGGCACCCGCCCCCGGACCACGCCCCGTCCCGGCGGCGCCGGTCGCCGCCGAAGGAGGACGCGTCAAGGCCAGCCCCCTCGCTCGCAGCATGGCGGCCCAGCGGAACATCCCGCTCGGCGAAGTCGCCGGCAGCGGACCGGGCGGACGGATCATCAAGCGCGACATCGAGGCGTGGGCGGGCGCGCCGGCGTCTGGCCGCGCGCCGGCTCAGGCCCCCGCCCCGCCGCCGGGGCCCGCCATCACTCCCGGCGAGGAGATCCCGGTGTCGAACATGCGGCGGGCGATCGCCAAGCGGCTCGCCGAGAGTATGTTCACCGCGCCCCACTTCTACGTGACGGTCGAGATCGACATGGACGCGGCGGTCGCGCTGCGCGAGCAGCTCCAGAGGGGGGAGGACGTCAAGGTCACCTACAACGACCTCGTGTTGAAGGCGTGCGCCAAGGCGCTCACCCGCTTTCCGATGGTCAACGCCTCGTGGATGGGGGACAAGATCGCCACCCACGGCGAGGTGCACGTAGGGGTGGCGGTGACGATCCCCGACGGCCTCATCACGCCGGTCGTCCGCAACGCCGACCGCAAGTCGGTGCTCGACATCTCGCGGGAGGTCAAGGACCTCGCCGGCCGCGCGCGCGAGCGCAAGCTGCGGCCCGAGGAGTTCATGGGCTCGACCTTCACCGTGTCGAACCTCGGGATGTACGGGGTCACCGAGTTCACCGCCATCATCAACCCCCCCGAGAGCGCCATCCTGGCGGTGGGGTCGGTCCAGGAAGTGCCGGTGGCGATCGACGGCAACCTGCGGGCGGGTCATCGGATGCGGGTCACCCTCAGCGCCGACCATCGCGTGGTCGATGGCGCGATGGCGGCCCAGTTCCTGGGCGAGGTCCGCCGCCTGCTCGAGAACCCAGTCAGTCTATTCGTGTAGGTCGGGGGGGCACCGGCAAGCGAAGCACCCCCCGCGGATAGCTGAAGATCTCGGGCGTCCCTGCGCTAGCGCGCTCCGGGATGGCGGGACAGGTATTCCTCGACCAGGTCCTGGATGCAGGTCTGGTCGCCCGCCGACAGCCCCCGGAACTTGATGCCGAACCCCGGCGGAAGGCTGTGGACCGGATGCTGCTGGCGGGGATTCAGCCAGCTCACGACCCCCTCCACCGCCACCTCGCAGGTCTGCTCGGGGAGCTGGAAGCGGCAATGGACGAGCTGGCCCAGCTCCGGCATCTGGGTCTTGATCGGGCTCGGGGCCGCCGCCTCCGGCGGGGCGGCCGCCGCGGCTTTCCTCCGCCGGCCCTCCGCCTTCTTCGGGGGCGGCGCGAGGGGGACGTCGTCCCGGGCCACGTAGGCCCCGAGGATGTTGATATTGACGATGAAGGCCGAGGACGTGCGCCCATCGTCGTAGCTCAGGCTGCACCGCCGGATGAAAGGGACCCTGAGCAGCCCGCTCGAGCGGCGCTCGGTCCGCGTGCTTTCCGGGGACGTCGCCACCGCGGTCATGCCGCGGGAGGGACCCAACCCCTCCCCCCAGATCTCTTCAGCATCGGACCCTCCACCTCTGTCCGCCGGGAGGGCAGCGGACCGGTCGTGGCCGCAGGAGGCCCTGCGGCCGGGTTATAGGTTGACGCCACAGGCCCCAGAATTTCGTGATCTAGCTTACATCAAGACGAGCCGGTCGTTGCCGGAGCGCCGGGTCACCCGCTCCCGATCGAGGTATTCCAGCAGCGGAATCACGAACTTGCGGCTGAGGCCGGTCAGCTCCTTGAAGCCGGTCACGTCCAGGCGGCTCCCCGGGGGCCAACGCCGGCGGACCTCGATCTTGAGGTCGTCGAGCACGACGGCGTCGACCACCGCCTCCCCCACCCGCCGCAGCCGTCCTTCGGCCAGCACCAGCCGGATGACCCGGTCGAAGACCCGGGGATCGCCTCGGGCGGGAACGAGCTTGCCGGGCTCGATCCCGGCCAGGCCGGCCGAGCGCGCCTGGGCTAGCAATGACTCTCGCGCCGCCTCCTCGGCCGGCGTCAGCCGTACGGCGTGTCGGGCCAGCGCAACGGCGTCGGTCTCGGTCCGCACTTCTCCCCGGGCAGCCAGCGCTTCGAGGGCGCGCTCGAAGGCGCCCTCGGGGGCGTGGGCGAAGACCCGCCCGCGCAGCTCCTCGCGCGGCATGGCCGCCTTCAGCGGGTTCTCGGAGTGGAAGCGCTCGAGCTGGGAGCGCGCGCGCTCGGCGAGCGTGGCCAGGCCGCCAGAGGACAGCAGGCGCACCGGGTCGCGGCCCAGCGTCACCACCCCGGGGCTTCGCTCGAGGGTGGCGAGCAGCGACGCGAGGGGCACGGTCAGGCGGGCGGCCAGGCTGGGAGCATCGACGCCGGCCGGACCGGCCTCCTCCAACATCGCGCCCGCGGCCGCTGCGAGGTCCGTTCCCACGGCGGCGGCCGGCGCGGCGTCACGGCGCCGGCGCGGAGACACCGGATCGAGGACCACCGCCCCCCCGATCGTCGTGGCCGGCGAATACGAGCGCAGGATCAAACGGTCGCCGCGGCCGGCGACGGCCGGACTCTCCAACCGGAGCTGCGCGCGGGCGCTCTGCCCCGGAGCCAGCCGGGACGCTCCCTGGAGACGCACGCGGGCCAGCCGCTCGGCGCTGGCCAGGTGGACGCGCACCCGGGCTTGATCTCGTAGCGGCTTCTCGCCGGGGAGCAGCGTCAGCTCGACGTCCAGGATCGACCCGGGCAGGAGCGTCCCCGGCCGGGCCAGCACGTCTCCCCGGGCCAGGTCGTCCACCTCCACCCCGGCCAGGTTCACGGCCACACGGGTGCCGGCCCGCACCGAATCGACGGCATGGCCGTGGACCTGCAGCCCGCGCACGCGCGCCCGGCGTCCCGCCGGCAGCACCGCCAGCTCCTCGCCCGCGGCGAGCCGGCCGGCGACGAGGGTGCCCGTCACGACCGTCCCGAAGCCGCGCAGCGTGAACACGCGGTCGATGGGCAGCCGGAGAAGGCCGTCGGAAGGCCGCTCGGCCGAGTTCCGGGCCAGGTCGAGCAGCGCCGAGCGCAGCCCCTCCAGCCCCTGGCCCGTGCGCGAGGACACCCTCAGGATCGGCGCGCCCTCGAGGAACGAGCCGGCCACGAGCTCCCGGACCTCCATCTCGGCCAGGGCCTGGGTGTCCGCGTCCGCGAGGTCGCACTTCGTGAGGGCGACGAGGCCGCGCGGGATGCCGAGCAGGCGGCAGATGTGGAAGTGCTCGCGAGTCTGGGGCATGACCGACTCGTCGGCGGCCACCACGAGCAGCACGGCGTCGACGCCGTGCGCGCCGGCCAGCATGTTGCGCACGAAGCGCTCGTGGCCGGGGACGTCGATGAAGGAGGCCACCACGCCGTCGCCCAGGCCGGCATGGGCGAAGCCGAGGTCGATGGTGATCCCGCGCTCCTTCTCCTCCTTCAGCCGGTCGGGGTCGGTGCCGGTGAGGGCGAGGACGAGGGCGCTCTTGCCGTGGTCTATGTGGCCGGCGGTGCCTACGATGAAGCTGCGCACACGGGAAGACTACTCCTCCCGGGCGGCCGATACTCCGAAGACCGCCTCGGCCGTCTTGTGCAGCTTCGCGGCCAGGGCCAGGCGCGCCTCCTTTTCCGAGCGCACGATGAAGGAGTAGTTCTCCCTCGCCACCTTGATCAGGAAGAGCAGCTCGTCCCGGGTGAGGTTGAGGACGATGCGGTTCTCGTTCTGGTCGAAGAAGCCCTCGAGGAGCTTGTCACGCAGGCGAAGCCGGGCCTCCTGCTCCTCGTCGGTGATGAAGTGGTATTCCTGGCGGGTGACCTTCTGCAGGAAGATCAGCTCCCGCCCGGTGAGGTTCAGGGCAACGCTGCGGACTTCCGACATTCGCCCTCCTTGGTTTCCGGTGGAGCGGCGGCCGTGGAGGTCTCCTGACGTGTGCATTGCAGTATCTCCCGACAGGTTTGAAGCAGGGCGTATTGTATCGGACCCACCCCCGGGCGTCATACGTGATAGATCACACACCCTCAGCGGGGCCGCCGATGGCGGGCGCCCGGGCCCCGGCGGGGCCCCCCCCGGGGCCCGGTCGTGGTCCGCCGAGGCCGGCGGCCCTTGCGCGCCCCGGCCGCCGCGCGCCGCAGCACGTCCACGAGGGCGAAGTCCACCTGCCGGCGCTCGAGGTCGACGCGCACCACCTGCACCTCGACCTCGTCGCCCAGGCGGTACACCTGCCGCGTGTTCTCGCCCTTGAGGGCGTGGACCCGCTCGTCGAAGCGATAGTAGTCGTCCGTCATCGAAGAGACGTGGACGAGGCCCTGGACGAAGATCTCCTCCAGCTCCACGAAGAGGCCGAAGGACTGTACGCCGGTCACGTATCCCCGATAGACCTCGCCCAGCTTGTCGGCCATGAAGCGGACCTTCTTCCACTCCACCAGCTCGCGCTCGGCCTCCGCCGCCCGCCGCTCCATCTCCGACAGGTGCCGGCCCATCTCCGCGAGCTGGGCCGGAAGCTCCTCGGCCGCCCCCTCGCGCCGGCCCCGGCGGAGGGCCCGCAGCGCGCGGTGGACGACGAGGTCCGGGTAGCGGCGGATCGGGCTCGTGAAATGCGCGTACATCTCGGTGGCCAGGCCGAAGTGCCCGAGGTTCTCCTCGTGGTAGCGGGCCAGCTTCATCGTCCTCAGTAGCAGGTAGGAAACGAGCCTCTCCTCCGGCTTGCCGTCGATCTGGCGGAGGATGAGCTGGAAGTCCTGGGGCCGGATGGCCTCGAGGTGGGCGGGGACGCGGTAGCCGAAGGAAGCGACCAGCTCGGCGAACTCCTTCACCCGCTCCGGGTCCGGTTGCTCGTGGATGCGGAAGAGAGCCGGCGTTCCCGCGCGGGCCAGCCGCTCCGCCACCGCTTCGTTGGCGGCGAGCATGAACTCCTCGATGAGCCGCATGCTGTCCAGCCGCTCGGCGGCCACGATGCCGGTCATCTCTCCCGACGCCCCCAGCACCAGCTTCGGCTCCGGCAGGTCGAAGTCGAGCGAGCCGCGCTCGTAGCGCCGTGCGCGCATGAGCTTGGCCAGCTCGTCCATGTCCTCGAGGGCCTTCCCGAGCGGCGCGTACCGCCGGCGCAGCTCCGCGTCCCCGTCCACGATGGCCTGGACCTGCTGATAGCTCAGGCGGGCAGCGCTGCGGATGATCCCGTCGTGGAACTCGGCCTTGCGCACGCGGCCCCTCGGGTCCAGCTCCAGGACGACGCCCTGCGTCAGCCGGTCCTGGCCCTCGACGAGGCTGCAGATGTGGCTGGAGAGCGCGTGCGGGAGCATGGGCACGACGCGGTCCGGGAAATAGACCGAGGTGCCGCGGAGGTAGGCCTCCTGGTCGAGGGCGGTGCCCGGCCTCACGTATTGGGCGACGTCGGCGATGTGCACGGCGAGGCGCCAGTGCCCGTTCGGCGCCCGCTCGATGGCCACCGCGTCGTCGTGGTCCCGGGCCGTCTCGGGGTCGATGGTGACCGTCGTCCAG
>Ga0066710_100002065_pt1 | contig 15794 bp, 14 predicted proteins | sample GraSoiAngelo_159_FD_79666 | JGI IMG/M metagenome (GOLD analysis project Ga0066710, IMG submission 79666) | Grasslands soil microbial communities from the Angelo Coastal Reserve, California, USA - 14_1009_16_40cm | ecosystem: Environmental > Terrestrial > Soil > Grasslands | place: USA...
TCGCATCGCATCGTCGCATCGTTCGCATCTGCGGCGCGAACTCGAATGTACGAACGCGGCGGGAATGACAGGAGTTCAACGTGTAAGAGAACTCGTTGGCTGATTGAGTTAAGTGCGGAGCGTAAACTCCGTTTGCGCGACTTGGCCGGTCATAAGGTCATGAGAATTTACTTTCCAGCGCCCTTTGGGGTCATTGTAAGCAAGGTGGAAGCGTTCCAAATGAACCGTCGATTCAACCTGTGCATTTCGCCCATAGAGCTCGCAGGGTTTGCCGTCGGGCGTCACGAGCTCCAGTCGAACTATTCGAAAAGTTCTTTCCGGTAACGGCGACTCGTTCCGGAGCGTTACAACCAGTGTTCTGCCTGGTTGAGACTCGGCTGGAGCTTCGACGCGGAGATCCGGAATGGGTTGGGGAGCGCGGGTCAGGACCAGGGGACTCCACGGGTCGAGTGTCATTTGGATTTTGGCAATGGTGCCGAGGTCGCGTCTGCCTCGGATGTCGTACGTCGCCATTGGAGCAGACCAGGCCACGGTAGCTTGGACCTCTTTCTCGAGCAGAGAATTATCGATCGATCCAGCCCATTCGCGCTCCGGTTGGGTCGGCAAATTTCCCCAGCCGCCGTCATCGAACTGGGGATTGCGAAAAACCGCCACGTGTTCATAGGCGCCGTTCCTAAACCGGACAACCTCCGCGCCAGGGAGGCGTCTGCCGCCCCCGTCCAATACGCGAACCTGCGGCTCAATTCGCGCCAGTCCAAAGACCTGCTCCATGATTTCCGGCAGACTCGTCGGCGAGCTCGGAGTCAGTCGCTGATAGGGATAACTGGCCAGTTCCACATTCAAAAAAACAGCTTTCCCCTGTCCAACATCATTGACGATGAGGATCGGGACCTGGCCGCTCCGTGCGAGCGGTTTCCCGGTTGTAGTGCCTAGACTCTCGTCGCCGACCGTGAGATCTAACTTTCTACCTTGTAAGCGCAGTGTCCCGTAGTTTTCAATGCCGGTGACCGCAGATCCCCGGACTTGACCTTTTACATGGGAGACGCCGAACACGGCGTCGAGCTGGCCGCTCCCGAGGTCACGTCCGTGCTCGTCCATGGTTGCAGCGCGATAATCGGCGATCAGCACGCCTCCGGCTCGAACAAATTGCTGGATCTGCTCGACTTCGCGCGAACTCACGGCCAGCGATTGCGGCAGGATGAGCGCCCGATATGCGCCTCTGTTCAGCTTGCCTTCCTCGATCTGACGGGCGCCCACAAACTCATACTGCAGGCCGAGATCTTCAATCAGCTTGGTCCAACCATTGCGAACGCCTGTGAAATGGCTGCCACGATCCCCTCCGCTCCGCAACATCCATTTCCGTGCATACCGGGCGTTGTCCAGCAGCCAATGGACCTGCATCGAGGGCTGGGAATAATGAAGGGCGATTCCATCGTGGAGCCGGCAACTGTTAATAATGAGCTTCGCTATGCCTTTATGGAGTTCCCGGAACGTATCGGCGAAGGTCAAGGCCGCCGGCGTGAGCTGCCGGGTTCTTTCGTCAACGAAGCGATAATCAGCTAAGTTGGCGTCCCAGATTATTGATCCACGATGGCCGTGGAATAATCCCCACCAGATAGACTGCGGTGCGCGCCTCTGGTGAAGGCGCTCTTCTTCCGTTAGCGGCGCCCCGGGTTTGTGTTGGAAGCCGTGCGTGGAAATCATAATAACGTCACGATTGAGCGAGCGGATCACTTCGACGTTGTTGCCAATGTTGTATGGCTCAATGACATCCACCTGCTTGACGACGTTTTCGTAGTTATACCAACCGAACGCAAAGGGAGCTTGGCCGCCCTCGGTAGCGCAGCGGGCGTGCGGATCTTCGGCCTTGCAGACGGCCCGGGCCCGCCCAATCGCGTCGGCGAAGGTCTCGTCCATAAAATTGCGGAAATCGCACCACGGCGAAACGTTCCATCCATCCGTTGACCGGACTTGCGACAACTCTTGATAAAACCGCGTCAGGAAGGCAACGACCTCGGACCAGGACTGGAAACCGGTGGGGCGCTGCTCGGCTGCCCAGGTTGTGTGAGTCCCCCACCGCACATTGGCTTTTTCAATCGGGCCTAAGCGCTCGCTCAGAGCTTTTTCGGTGAATTCCGGGACTGATCGGGTTTCGCTGAGCAATGCGCGCAGTGGCTCCCATTGGTCGCGGCCGGCCGCCCCGGGCCGGGGGGCAGGGAAATTGGTGCCCCAGGCTTTGTTCAGGGCTGCTAAGCCCCCATACTGGGCCTCAAGAGCAGCCATCGCAACGACGTCGAACGCCCGGTCGGTCGTGGTGCGATTCACCATCAGGTTGCTCATTGCCCATTGGGACCCGTTGCGGAGGCTCTCGTCATCCCAGCGCGTTTCTTCGGTCACTGACCACTCTCTCGCGACATTTCCGGGAGTGCCATACATTTTGCGAAGATACTCCGCGAACTTGCTGGTGCAGTACGTCGAGTGGCAAAAGTCATTGGGCCGAATCTGGTCACCCTGGCCGAGTTCGTCGGCAATGTTGTAGAAGAGCGGCCGGAAATCGCGACGTAAGCGGACAAATCGGGTCAGGTGTTCTTTCACGTACTCATCTGTCTTTGGATCATTCACACAGGGCCGCCGGATCCAGAGATCCAGATTGTTGCGATCGAGCTCGATCTGATTCAGCAATCCCCGCCAAAGAGGCTGGTCTTTGTGATAGATTGCAAAAACTTCCCAGGCCATTTGCTCGACATAGAAATTAAAGTTGTTGTCGATCGCGGGTTCGCCGGCTTCCCGATATGCGATCGTCGCGTCCACGCCAGCTTGACGCAGCAGGTCGTAAAAACCGTCCGGATAGTTGGCCCAGCTGATGACATGAAAATCATCCCAAGGCTTGGGAGATGGCGAAAGCAGGAACTGTGCTCCCTCAGCCTGCTCAACATCGTTAACCCAGATTCGAATCCAGTTCCTGTAAGTGAAGCCGCGGTCTAGCTCAAATGAGAAGTTTTGTGGCGCTGCCGTGGACACCAGACTGGGGGGCTGAAACTCGTGGACGGTCCGGCCGAAGCTGTCCACCCAGCGTACGATCACCGGCCCGGCCACGGGAAGACGAAAGTACACCCGAACATTCAAGAGGGCATCGCAGTTGTAGAGCTCATGGTCGAGGGTCACACGCGCGACAATAGCGCTAGCCTCTCCGGACCTGTCTTGACCGCTTGGTGGCGAATAACTCCCCACCAGGCCCGCGATTGGTGCTGCCAGAGCCGCTCGAAGAAACGACCTTCGTGAAGGCAAACGACTGTGACCCACATGTCCCTCAAGATCTTGCAGCTTGCCCTCCGGGCGAACGCTACTTTTGCAGCGATTCGACTCAAACAGCAGCTAGAGTCCAGAGCATACTTCTACGTGAGCCTCGGTGCTCTCGATCGTGAATGCTACTTAACATTTTCGTGCGCATCCACCTTTACCTGGCTGACCGCCTCGATCAAGCCTACGACATCGCCCAAACTGTTGTGGATTGGAGCAAGAACAGATATCCAACCGGGCTTTCTTGCGACCGCGACGCGTCGTCCCGTCTTCAATACGGTCTCCATCTGCGGAAGCATGTCACCATAAAGCTCCCCCCAACTCCAGAATTGGCTCATTTCGTTCTTATTGCGGATGACGAGCTGAATCTTACCGGGATGTCCCTCGATCGGCATCCACAGATTGACATCGGCCGGGTAAGAGACTAGGTGCGAAAGACGGAGCAGCGTTTTCTTGACCGAGTTAAATGCGACGTCATCAACGTCGTAATTGTCGCCCGCGAGGAATTTATCGCGAGGATCACTGGCGAAGAGAAACTCTTTCGATCGCTCCGTGACGATTTTCTGGCAGACGTCACCGTCCACCATGACGCTGCCAACACGAGCCAGGGAGTCCAATTCCATTTGCATCTCTGCCGGCACGTCGTTGCGGCTAAGCTTCAACGTCCCTAACATTACAAACAAGAGACTCACGATCAGATAGAGAATTTTCATTTTGCCTCCGCTTGAAGGCTGAGCGCATATTGATGGACGTTGTACCAGCCGGACGCACCAGGGTCTCCTAGAGCCCGCGTGTGTTTCGTCGCATCGTCAATGGCGCTCCCGAGCCACTGGTCAGAGGGAAGGTCAGCCAGCGCAGGCCGTGGATTCCACCAATCCTCGAGGCTAGAGTGGTTATACCTGCGCGCCGCCCCAGCCCTGAGAGACTCAAGGGACTTGCGACCTTTGAAACTGTCGAGCAGGGCGAGGTCTTGCAAACAGTTGCGTTGGATCTTAAGCCGGATACTGGGAATTGGTTCGGTAAGGCCAAAGCGCTCGCCGGAGTACACGAGCGCGGTCTGGCCTCCATTGAAATGGAACCAGGGGTCTTCGCCGGGGCTGACTGTCAGCCAATGGACATAGCCATTCACGCCCCACAGCCAGGCCCGCAGCGGAAATTCCGTGATTGCCGCAGAACTATCCGTCACCCCGGGAGGACCGCCGTAATACCAGATCACGTCGCCTCGGTCGCGCAACATCTTTGGTGCGTCCTTGTAAAAACTCAAAATGCCTCCGCTGGCGCACCACAACTTCACAACTCCTTTGAGGATCTCAAACTGTTGCTCCATGTCCCAACTGACGTCAACCCGGAAAAGGAAGTGTGCGGGAGTGTCGGCTGGCAAGGCCTTCCTCAACAGCCGGCCATACTCAAGGAAGTATTTCAGGTCCTTGGGAAATCGCACCTCGTCGCCATCCCAGGGGAAACCTTTGTAGCGTTTCTTGTGATTGAAAAAGATTTCGAAGTTCGTGTGGGTCCACCCTTTCTCGCGAAAGTGTCGTTCTATTTCCGAGACCACATTCACGAATTCCGCCTCGTAGCCAGCTTCTCCCCAGAACTCGTAAGATGCCGGCCACTCGGGATTGATGGGCAGGTAGACAAACGGAATCGGGCGCGGAACGCGGCGGCATGCTGAAAACGCTGTGCCATCCAACAGGGGGCCGTAGTGGCGATCGTACAAGCTCCAGCTCGTAATGTGCTTCGCCCGGCCCGAGCCTTCGAGCACGGGCGCAAATTCAGGAGCGACCTTCCCAGAGTGTCCATATCCAAGCTGATGGAAAATTCCCCGGTGCTCGTAGAAGAGGCGATGATAAGCGTGGACCAATCCAAAGAACTGGTCGCTCTCGAACCAATGATCGGGGTTGTGCTGGTAGGAAGCTACGAATTGCTGTGCAAGCCAGGAACTTCCATAGGAGTTGTGATCGATCGTCACAACGTCTTCTCCGGGAATGATAGAAGCCAGGACTGTAAGTCGGATCGGAAGGATGGTGGTCTTCGCGCCAGCTTTGAGTTGGGCCCGGCCTGATAGGATCCCCGGGCGAGTGTCGGGAGGAATATAGACGTCAACCCAGAACGCCTGGGAGGTCTGTTGCGGGATGTTATTGTCCGGTTCAGGCAGGCGCGAACTGTAAGTTGCGTGCACGGGGATCAGGGCGTCCGGATAGTAGTGCCTGTCGGAATCCGTAAAATGAAACCATTCTCGAAACAAATCGATTTGAACTTTGTTTGCACGATCGGGAATCGCCACTTCCAGCGTGTAGTTGCTTGGTGACGGCAGCTTGACGACTAGATGAAAGGAGACGTATCCACCCCGGCAGCCGGTGAGCATAACTCGCTGCTGAGTTCCGTAGAGGTTCGAAGCGAGGTCAGCGCCGCTCCGGTCCGGCGCGACGATGGCTCCAAAAGGATCGGACCGCAGGAATTCAGGAAGAGCCTGCAAATCTGCGGCCGGCAAGGCTTGACCGGAGATGACCATCAGCAAGAAAAGAAATGGAGCTTGAAGTCGGCGCATCGATTGCAGTCCCACTATACCTTTTCTGGGATGACGTTGGGATCGCGGTAGGCACGCTCCGCCTCTCTCATCAAAAGCATGGCTTTTTGATTCGCCTGTTGATCACTTGCCTTTCGGGCCTAAAGGTGAATCGTGCCCATCTGTAAGAGATATTCGCCAGGTGAATCAGTGTGCAGGAAATATGTCCCTCTTCGAATAGAGCCGGACAGCCGTGCGTGAGAGAAAGGAAAGTGATATGTTATACCATATTGAGTATCAGCTGTGATATAAGTGCGCATATCAACTGCCATCGCAGGGGAGTTGTAATTCATCGTAAGATATGCTATATTATATCGATTATGAGAAACGATATAAAAAAACATGTCAGACCACTTCGTCTCGAGGAGCTCCCCGCCGAAATCCGGGAAGAACTAAAAGAGGCGCGCAACAACAAAGGATGGAGCCAACGGGAGCTTGGACGTCATCTGGGTTTGCCGCAGATGCATGTTTCTGGAATTGAATCCGGAAAAATCGTACCCCGCTTCGACACCTTACTCGACTATGTTCGAGCTCTCGACTACGACCTCGTCCTCGTTCCTCGCTCTCTGGTACCCGCCGTGTTGGCGCTCATTCGCGAACACAAGGCGAGTAACAAACCAGGAGCAGAAGAACAGCGTTCCCTGTATGCCGTCATCGACGAAGCGGAAAAGAAGGAACGGCGTTCTGATGAAATCTGAATACGCCAACCTGAACGTACTCGCGGTCCGGCTCTACGGCCGCCAAATCGGTATCGTCACGAAGCTTGCGGGTGAGCGACAGCTGTTTTCCTTCGAACAGGACTACATCGACGATCCCAAGCGGCCAACGCTGAGTCTCTCGTTCAAGAGCACGACGGGCGGTGTGGTGACTTCAACACGCCCTGTCTCTGGGCGCGTGCCTCCGTTCTTCTCGAACCTATTGCCCGAGGGGCAGTTGCGTGAGTATCTGGCGAAACTCGCGGACGTTAAATCCGAACGGGAATTCGTTCTCCTGGCTGTGCTTGGCGCGGATCTTCCTGGTGCGGTGGTCGTTGAGCCCACGGACGCAAAGCAACACGCGGACGAAGAACCGGAACCGAGTGGTGCGGTTCACGCCCCCAAGGCAGCACTGCGTTTTTCTCTAGCCGGCGTGCAATTGAAATTCTCAGCAGTAATGGAAGCGACGGGCGGACTGACGGTCCCCGCGGGCGGGATGGGCGGTTCCTGGATCGTGAAGCTTCCCTCCGCGAAATACATATCCGTGGCGGAGAACGAGTATGCCATGCTCGAACTGGCACGCCGCGTTGGGATCGAGGTGCCCTCGAACAAGCTCGTCGAGATCGAGAACATCAATGGTCTGCCCGAGGAAGCACACAAGGTGGGAAAAACGGCGCTTGCGGTCGAGCGCTTTGATCGCCTCCCCGACCGCAGGCGAGTGCACATGGAAGACTTCGCGCAAGTGTTTGGTCTCTATCCGCGCGACAAGTACGGACACCGAAGCTACGCAAATATCGCGTCCGTTCTGTGGGCCGAAGCGGGACAGGAAACAACCTATGCATTCGTGAAGAGAGTTGTTTTCTCGGTGGTGATGGGCAATGCCGACATGCATCTGAAGAACTGGTCGCTACTCTACCCGGACCGCCGGAAACCAGTGCTGTCGCCTGCCTACGATCTTGTTTCTACTGTGCCGTATCTTCCTAACGACACGCTGGGGTTGAACTTCGGCGACAGCCGCGATCTCCACGAAATTACCAAGGACCAGATCCGGCGTTTCGCGGAAACAGCGCGCATTCCGGTGAGTCCTCTTTGGAAAATCGTTACCGAAACCACCGAGCGAACGGCCGAAAGCTGGAAAACACTCGAGCACCGCGACGCATTACCAAAGGAAATTCGTGCAGCGATCGAGAAGCAGATTCTCGGTGTGGCGATGGCCGTGAAGAAGCAATAACAACAAAGAGCGGAGTGGAAACCGTTGGTAGGCAGTTTTCTATGTGGCACGCTGCGTCGATGAGGAATTCACGGCAGTGCTAGATGTCCAGCCAACGGGAAGCGAGAAGGAAACGGCGCAAGCAACGTTTCGACACTTGCGGGTAATCGGAAAGAAATTCGAGCGCGCGTCGGTTGTTCTCGACAACATGTGGTTCGAGAACTGTTGGTTCGAGAATTGTGACGTGTTCTACAGCGGGAGTCCGACAGAAACGCGTTCCTGCCGCTTCGAAAACGTGCCCTGGTGCTTTCAGAGCGTGATAGTTGCCCCTGTGGGACGCTCTGGCCTATGCCGGAATCGGCACAAAGCGCTGCACCGCCGCCGATCCTTGCTTTTTTTTGAGCCGCCCTTCGTGCTCAGGATTCTTGTGCGGTCGTTTTCTTGCGCGAAGCCGGGTGCTCACCGCCGACACCCCGGCGCTATCTAAGAGCAACTGGCGAAGCTCCTCGATCGCCCTGACCGGAAAGCATCAAAAAGCGGTGCTCGAAAGGGATTTTGAACCACAGCAGAATCGCGAAGGATTTTGTAATACGTCTGCTATCCACCGTGGTGCATAGCTCCTTGCGTTTCCTGGGGGTATCGCAGAGTGCTTTATCCCCATTGCGCCTGGCTATATTCGAGCAATTGTATTCTTATGCGAACCATTGACACGCCGCGAGCCGCACCGTAGCATCGCTTTCACCGGCCGCAATTCTTGCTCTGGAGCGCCGGAAGAGAGGCCTCTCATGAGCCTACGCGACTTCATCACCAAGCAGTTTATCGATGTCATCGAGTGGGTTGAGCCGGAAGAAGGCGTCCTGGCCTACCGCTATCCCATGCAGGATCGCGAGATCCAAAACGGCGGCAAGCTGACCGTTCGTGATTCGCAAGCTGCGGTTTTTGTGAATGAAGGCAAGGTTGCGGACGCCTTCGGACCGGGGCTGTACACCCTGACGACCCAAACTCTGCCCATCCTGACTTATCTAAAGAACTGGGACAAAGCCTTCAAGTCGCCTTTCAAGTCCGATGTCTATTTCTTCTCCGCGCGAATTCAGACTGACCAGCACTGGGGCACCCAGAATCCCATCTCCATTCGCGACAAGGAATTCGGCGCCATCCGTCTCCGCGGCTTCGGCATTTACTCCTACCACTTGAGCGATGCGAAATCGTTCTACAGCAAGATCAGCGGCACGCGCGAACTCTATCGCGTTGCTGATCTCGAAGGTCAGTTGCGCAACACCATTATCGCAAAGATGACCGATGCGTTCGCCGCCAGCCAGGTGCCCTTCCTCGATATGGCTGCGAATCAAGGCGCGCTTGCCGAAAAAATCAGCGAGGCTCTCAAGCCGTCCTTCACAGAATACGGGCTCACCCTGGACAGTTTTGTGGTTGAAAACCTTTCGCTGCCGGACGAGTTGCAGAAAGTGCTCGACCAGCGTATCAGCATGAACGTGCTCGGCGACATGGGCAAGTTCACGCAATACCAGGTGGCGCAGGCCATCCCCATCGCGGCCGCGAATGAAGGCGGAGGCGCGGTAGGAATGGGTGCGGGTCTCGGCGCAGGCGTGGCCATGGGCCAGGCGATGATGGACGCGGTGAAGAAATCGACCTCGGGGCCGGCTGGCGGAGCGACGACTGCCGCGGCCGGAGCCCCCGCTGCCGAAACCAAATTCTGCAGCGAATGTGGCAAGCCCATCCCGCGCAGCGCCAAATTCTGTCCGGAATGCGGAAAGCCCCAGGGGTAGAGTCACTGCCGGCCATGAGCGGAGTCGAGTGGGTTGTTGAAGCTTTCGGATGCTCGTCGCAGTCGCTGCGCGACACGGCCCTCTTGCAGGATTTGTTCGACAGCATCGTCCGGGAGATGAAGCTCCGGCCCGTCGGCGAGACCCAGTGGCATCAGTTTCCCGGCACCGGGGGGATCACCGGCCTTTGCCTTCTCGCGGAGTCGCACCTCGCGTGTCATACCTTTCCGGAGCACGGCTCGCTCTGTCTGAATCTCTTCTGCTGTGTTCCGCGCGCGGAGTGGGATTTCGAAACTGTTCTGCGGCAGCTCTTCGATGCGGATTCCGTTGCGGTGCGCCGCCTGCAAAGGCCCTACGAATCGAAATTGAAGCAGGTTGCCAGTGACTGAGGTGCATTCTCCTGCCGCAAGCCCGGTGGGTCACTCGCGATGACCCGACCCATTGCCAACTGTCCGAACTGCGGCGCCAAGATCGTTTTTCGCTGGTCCAACAGCGTGCAGACGGTTTGCGATTTTTGCAAGAGCATCCTCGTCCGCACGGATGTGGACCTGAAAAAAGTCGGCCAGGTCGCCGATCTCCCGCCGGACAGTTCGCCCATTCAGATCAATACCGAAGGCCAATACGGCAACCAAGCGTTCGTTGTGGTTGGCCGCATCCTTTACGAGTACGATCAAGGCGGCTGGAACGAATGGCACGTCATGAGGAACGACGGCACAAGCGCCTGGCTCTCCGATGCGCAGAGTGAATACGCGCTGTCTTTGTCTTCGAAGGCTGAGAACCTTCCCGCAATTGCGCAGCTCCAGGTTGGCCAGCAATTCACCTGGAGCAACCAGCGCTATACCGTGAGCGTGATCACGCCCGCGCATTACCGGGGCGTCGAAGGCGAATTGCCGTTTCAATATTGGGACAAGACGGACGTCACCTTCGTCGATCTGCGCACGGAGTCCGGAAAATTCGCCACCCTCGATTACAGTGACCCCGAACCGGCTCTGTATCTCGGCGAATTCGTGGAATTCGACGATCTTAAATTGAAAAATCTGCGCAGTTTCGAGGGCTGGTGATGAGCGCGGGCACTCCGCCACTTTCCGGACCGCCGAAGCCGCAACCGAAAGCGCTGAATTGTCCGAAGTGCGGCGCGGCCATTGTGCTGCGTTCGTTTGGCCAGGCCGAAACAGTAGTGTGCGGGAGCTGTCGTTCGATCCTGGACGCCCAAGACCCCCACCTGGCCATCCTTCAGCAGTTCGAAGCCGCCACCCGTGAAGTCAAGCCGCTCATTCCTCTCGGCACGCGCGGCAAGCTGCGCGGCACGGACTATGAAGTCATCGGGTTCCAGCGGCGCAGCACCTCGGTCGACGGAATCGCCTACTACTGGCACGAATACGTTCTCTTCAATCCTTACAAGGGCATTCGCTACCTCAGCGAATACAACGGCCATTGGAACGACATCAGTATTTGCAAAACGCTGCCTACCGCGGAATTTGGCGGGGCAGCGACGGCTAATTATCTCGGGGAGACCTACAAGCACTTTCAATCCGCCGACGCCAGCACGGATTTTGTCCTCGGTGAATTTCCCTGGCAGGTCCGCGTCGGCGAACACGCCGCGGTCACGGACTTCGTCCATCCGCCGCGCGTCCTCTCCAGCGAAAAGCTCGACAAGGAAGTCACCTGGTCCATCGGCGAGTACATGTACGGCCGGGAAGTCTGGGACACCTTCAAGCTGCCCGGCGCTGCGCCCGAACCGATGGGCGTGTACGAAAATCAGCCTTCGCCCGTCACTACCAACGTCACCGGCATGTGGGTGGCGTTCGCCGCATTTGCCGTATTCCTCCTGGTGCTCATGGCTGGTTTCGACATGCGCGCCAAAAAAGCGCCGGTCCTCCATGAAACTTATCAATACAATCGCGCTGAATCGAAAGGTGAGTCCTCTTTCGTCACCGATGTTTTCGCTCTTACCGGTCACCCTTCAACCTTGGAAGTGAAGACCTACGCTCCGATCAGCAACCACTGGATTTATTTGAACTATGCGCTCATCAATCAAGACACCGGACAGGCCTGGGACTTTGGCCGCGAAGTGAGCTACTACTCCGGCTACGACAGCGATGGTTCCTGGAGCGAGGGCCAGCAGAATGACGCCGTCGTGATTCCGAGCGTCCCTCCCGGCCAGTACTATCTGCGGATTGAGCCGGAGGCCGATCCTTCGCTTCCCGGTATTCCGTACACCGTCGATGTCACTCATGACGTGCCCGTCTTCGGAATCTACGGCATCGCCTTTTTTGCTTTGCTCGTGCCGGCAGTCATCATTTCCTTTCGTGCCTACACCTTTGAGCGGTCCCGATGGTCGGAAAGTGATCACCCGCCCTTGGATTTCTCCAATATCTCCACTGGTTCGGGAGACGACGAGTAATGTTCAGAAAATTGTATCTTCTATATGGTGCCCTAGTTCTCGGTACCGCAGCTTTCGGCCAATACCGCGGCTGGAGCCTCGACACCATCAATCAACTCAAAAACGTTCCGAAGTCCGTCCGCGACAATCCCGGCTCGTACCGCTCGGTCTACGGCGGCTATCACCATTACACAGGAGGCAAATAGGATGAACCTCGTTCCGCTCGGCAACATCGTGGCCGCACTGGTCTTCGCGTTTGTCGGAATTCTCATCTTCGTTATCGCGTTCATGGTGATGGACAAGCTCACGCCTTATCATCTTTGGAAAGAGATCGTGCAGGAGCACAACATGGCGCTCGCCATTCTTGTCGGCGCCATGTCTCTGGGCATCTGCATCATCATTGCTGCCGCGATTCACTAGCCCATGGGCATCCTGGTGTTCATTTCCGTGTTGCTGGTCGCGGCTTGCGGCCTCATTTATGAGCTGGTGGCCGGCACGCTCGCCAGCTATCTCGTCGGAGACAGCGTCTTTCAGTTCTCCACCATCATCGGCACGTATCTTTTCGCGATGGGCATCGGCAGCGCCCTCTCGCGCTATATCAATCGCGGCCTCGCAAATCGCTTCGTGTGGATCGAGCTTCTCCTCGGCGTCATCGGCGGTTTTTCCTCGGCGCTGCTGATGCTTGCGTTTGCCTTTACGCAGGGGTTCGAATTGATTCTGTATGCGCTGGTCCTTGTCATGGGCGTTCTGGTGGGCCTTGAGATTCCGCTCCTCATGCGCATCGTCCGCGACCGCTATCAGTTCCGCGACGTCATCGCGCATGTTCTCACCTTTGATTATCTCGGCGCGCTCGGAGCCTCCCTGCTGTTTCCGATTCTGCTGGTGCCGCGCCTCGGTCTGGTGCGCTCGGCAATGTTGTTCGGCTTGATCAATGCCGGCGTCGCGCTTTGGAGCACCTTCCTCTTCGCCAACCAGCTTTCCGCTACGCGCGGCCTGCGCGCCGCGTGTCTCGTTGTGTTGTGCGCGTTGGGCGCAGGAATGGCGCAAGCGCGGCAGATCACTGCCACGGCCGAGGACAATATCTACGCCGACGAGATTATCTTTGCCCGCGACACGCATTATCAGCACCTCGTCCTCACGCGCTTCAAGGACGACCTCCGTCTTTTTCTCAACAGCCATCTGCAATTCAGCTCCCGCGACGAGTACCGCTACCACGAATCCCTTGTCCATCCCGGCCTGGCCGCCGTTCCGGCTCCGCGCCGCGTCTTGATTCTCGGCGGCGGCGATGGCCTGGCTGTTCGTGAAATTCTGAAATATCAGCAGGTCGAGAGCATCACGCTCGTCGATCTCGATCCCGAGATGACCAGGATTTTTTCCACGAACCCCATGCTCACCAAGCTTAATGACAAATCCCTTCTCTCCCCCCGCGTGCACGTTACCAACGCGGACGCGTTTCCCTGGGTGGATTCGAACACCGATAATTTCGATTTCATCGTCATCGATTTTCCTGATCCCACGAACTATTCACTCGGCAAGCTCTACACCACGGCCTTCTACCGCGCCGTTTCGCGTCACCTCAGCGCGCAGGGATTCGTGGCGGTGCAAAGCACCTCACCGATGTTCGCCCGCGACTCCTTCTGGTGCATCGCCGAAACGCTGAAGCAAGCCGGGCTGCAAACTTATCCCTACCACGTCTACGTTCCCTCATTCGGGGAATGGGGCTTCGTCCTGGCCGGCACGCACGGATACGTTCCGCCCAAGTCGCTCCCCGCCGGTCTCCGCTTCGTAAGCGTAGACGGCCTTCCCGCGCTTTTTCAGTTTCCTCCGGACATGGCGCCGCTCCCTATGCCCGCCAACCAGCTCAACAGCCAGGTGCTCGTCCGCACTTACGAAAACGATTGGAAGGACATCAGTCATTGAAGCTGGGCCGCCGCAAGTTCCTCGGTCTCGGTAGCGCGGCGCTCGTCGGTCTCTCCCTCAAAAGTGGAAAAAAAATCGAAGGCTCGTTCGTCAACGATTCTTTCCAGATGGGGCATCTTTTGCGGGGCCGCGCTGGGTTTCCCGCGGCCAGGCGCATCGAAAAATTCTCGGTGGTCATCGTAGGCGGCGGAATCGCCGGTCTTAGCGCCGCCTGGCGTCTTCGCAAGCGCGGCTTCACCGACTTCGTCCTCCTCGAAATGAACGCCCAACCCGGCGGCAACGCCCGCTGGGACGAAAACGAAATCACCGCGTATCCCTGGGCCGCCCACTATGTTCCCGTCCCCGGCCCCCGGGCCGAATATGTCCGCGAACTCTTCGAAGATCTTGGAGTCTTGAAGAACGCTCAGTGGGAAGAGCGCTATCTCGCTTTTTCACCGCAGGAGCGGTTGTTCCTCTACGGCCGCTGGCAAGAGGGCATCGAGCCCGCCATCGGGCTCACGAGGAAAGACCGCGATCAGTTTCAACGCCTCGAAAATCTTTTCAGCAAATTTCGCAAGAGCGGATCCTTCACCGTCCCTCTGGAGCTCGGGCGTTCCTCGCAGTTTCAGTATCTGGACCGCATCTCTTTTTCCGATTGGCTTCGTCAGCAGGGTTTTGATTCCCGCCTTCTGAACTGGTACATGAACTACGCCTGCCGCGACGATTACGGCGCGCTCGCAAGTGACACTTCCGCCTGGGCCGGCATTCACTACTTTTCCTCTCGCGAGTCCGAGGAAAAAGGTCCGCTCACCTGGCCGGAAGGCAACGGCTGGATCACCCGCCGTCTCCTAGAACGCGTCGGCGCGAATATCCGCACCAGCCAGATGGTCGACCGCATCACCCAGACGCGCCGCGGCGCCAGGGTCTTCGCTGGCGATACCGAGTACCGCGCCGAATTTGTCATTTTTGCTGCACCCACGTTTCTCGCTCCCTATCTTCTCGTGGATTTTCCGCAGCTCCAGGATTTTGTCTATTCCCCTTGGCTGACCGCTAACCTCACGCTCGATCGCTATCCCGAATCCCGCGGCGCCGAACCTTCCTGGGACACGGTCTTTCTCGATTCGCCTACGCTCGGCTACGTCGACGCCATGCACCAGAGCCTGCGTACCCACGTCGACCGCACCGTCTGGACGGTTTACTGGGCTCTCGCCGAAGGCGCACCTGCGCAAAACCGCCAGCTTCTCCTCGAGAAAGACTGGGCCTACTGGAAAGAGGCCATTCTCCACGACCTCGAGCGCGTGCACTCCGACATCCGCCAGTGCGTCTCCCGTATCGACATCATGCGCATGGGCCACGCCATGATCCGCCCCGCTGTCGGCGCGATTTTCTCCGTAGAACGGCGCCGCCTGAGGCGTTTGAACGACCGAATCCTCTTCGCCAACTCCGATCTCAGCGGGATTTCCATCTTCGAGGAAGCCCAATACCGCGGTGTCGAAGCCGCCCAAAAAGTGTTGAAGAGACTCCACGGTTAGCCGCTGAAGCAAATACTCCTCCCCATGGCAGCAATCTTCTCGGTAACCTTTCTGCGGCAGATGACTCTCAGAAGATCAGAAGCAGGGAACGGCCTGCCCGGCTCTGGATTAAATGGGGAGGCCCGCTGGCTAGATTCCAGCATCCAAATTGGATAGATGCACGTAAAATGATAGTGAAGCCGAAGGCCCCCGGGAGATCGTGAGGAAAGATGATGTTGATCCGCAAGGCCCCAGATTTGACCTACGCTGATATCACTCCGAAGTCGGTCTACGCTGACCGTCGCAAATTCCTCCGCGCCATGGGCATTGTTGGTTCAACGGTCGCTGCCTGAAAAAGCCTCTTCGATCTGGCCTTGCCGCCGCAAACTGTATTTGCCGCCACGCAGTTCACCGGCCTCGCTAAAAGCCCCTTCAGCACCACTGAAAAA
>Ga0066710_100002068_pt1 | contig 15793 bp, 13 predicted proteins | sample GraSoiAngelo_159_FD_79666 | JGI IMG/M metagenome (GOLD analysis project Ga0066710, IMG submission 79666) | Grasslands soil microbial communities from the Angelo Coastal Reserve, California, USA - 14_1009_16_40cm | ecosystem: Environmental > Terrestrial > Soil > Grasslands | place: USA...
AACGTCGTGCAATCTGCCAAAGAGATCGCGGAATTGGGCAACATTACTGCGAAGTTATGGCAAGCAGACGGCTTCAATCCAAAACTAGAAGAAAGCTACGATCTTATCTTGGTGCTTCACTGGCTTTATTCCGCGTGGGCGGGAAATTACGGCAATCAAGTGCGACGCGCAGACAGGGAGACTCTGCTAAACGACTTCTTGAGTCAATACGCACCTCATGTTAAGCAGAACGGATTCTTGATGCTGGAGCTGATTGATTCGATCTCAGACTATCTGGAGCCGCCAACCGAAATCTATCCGGTAAGGCATTCTTCCGAGGAGGTTGCCAAGTGTGCGGCCAATGTCGGCTTTACCATCGAACGGAAGATGTTCAATAGTAAGTATGGGTACCTGCCCAGGATGGTCTACGTTCTGAAGAAGTCTTAAAGTCAAGGAGTTCGTCTAGAGAAGAACGATTCTTGCTGGAGCAAGAAGCAGTGGCATCCCCCTCTTGATCTAGAAACTATCCACCGGCAAGCCTCGCTGCTCAGGAAGTGTACGCGATGCCATTGTCTCAGATGTGCCTCACATAGGGAAACCTCTATAGCGAAATGTCCATAATCCTGCGGCTCGGCCGCAACACCGCGATCTATACCGTGACCTCCGTGCTTCAGCGGGGCGTGTCCTTCCTGCTGCTGCCCATCTATGCGCGGTTCCTTTCGCAGGAGGATTTCGGTATTTTCACTGTGATTTCCATTGTCAGCGCCGCACTTGCAACGACCTTCATGCTGTCGCTCAACGGAGCTGTCACGCGCTATTGGTTCGAATACCGCGACGATCCCGAGCGCCTGCGGGATTTTCTTGGGACAACCATCACTTTTATGTTGTTGTGCTGTGGTGCGCTTGGCGGCCTGCTGCTGGCAGCAGGAGCCTGGCTACTCTCGCCGGTTCTGGGGGATGTGGCCTTCTGGCCCTATGCGGCCCTCGGTGTGGCGGCGAGCATTTTCCAGCCGCTTGTCACGACTTATTTGGCGCTGTTGCAGACCGAGGAACACACAACCAGATTTGCGGTATTAAGCCTCGCCCAGTTCACGCTAACAATGGGCGTCGCCGTCACGACGGTCGTTGCGCTTGGCGCTGGGGCGGAGGGGCCACTAGCGGCGAATCTGGTGGCCACGGCTGCTCTATTCATCGCCTGCATCATGTCGTTACGGGGACGTGTACGCTTTGTTCTAGACCGATCGCACCTCGCCGTTGCCTTCCGCTACTCTTTGCCGTTGGTGCCGCACTCCTGGATGGGGCAAATCCAAGTCATCGTTGACCGTCTCCTCCTCAACGGACTGATCGGCCCGACTGCCGCCGGCTTGTATCAGGTCGCGTACTTGATTGGAGGGGTGCTGGCGATCGCGACCGACAGTGCGAACCGGGCGTTCGTGCCGATTGCGATGGATGCCCTCCGACGTGACAGGCAAGGGGGCCTTGACGAGCTACGTGATCTCGGCTCGGTCATGGTCATTGGTTTTTGTATGTTGGCGGCTGGCATCGGTGCATTTGCCCCCGAGTTGGTCTCGATTCTCGCAACCGAGCGGTATATCGCCGCCTCAGTCCTCGTACCGCTCGTCGCCGTAGCGTTTGCGGCTATAGGCATATATTACGTGCTCGTGAACATTCTCTTTTACGTTACCAGCGGGACGTCGTACGTGATGCTTGGCACTATGGCGTCCGGGGTGTCTAGCATCTCACTCAATCTGTACTTGATCCCCACGATGGGCCCACAGGGTGCGGCTTTCTCGTTGTTGTGCTCCCAGGTAATCGCCGCAGTGGTGATCGGTGTGATTGGATTCAGGTTCGAGCGCGTACGCTGGCGGTATGCCGCATTCATTGCTTCATTGGGGCTTGCGATTATGGTGGCTTACAGCCAGGTGCTGTTAGACATGACGTCCTTGGGGTGGCGCGTCCTCGCCAAGATGGCGGTGCTGGCGCTTCTCTACGTACTGCTGAATTTCCTGCATTGGGGTAGGGCGAATTTCCTCGGCGAGCACGTGGGACACTACTTCAGGGTCCGGTGGGCAAGCTCAGGATGAATGGACGCGTCGTACCATCAGCGGCCGCGGCAATCATGGATGTGATCGCAGCAGCAGAGTCGCGGTTTCCAGTCAACGATTGGTTGGTGGGTGGGATCAGAGTCTGGCCCCTGATACGAACGAGGCTTTTCTTCAGTGCATCCCAATCATCGTATTGCGATCAGGTCGGCACGCTCACCGACTTTAACGCTGGCCGTACCCTCGGGCGGCTGGCGGCTATAGCTTTTGGTCCGTTCCGTCGCTGGCGCGCGATGGCCCGAGATTCGCATCGTAACGCGCCTCTCAACGAGAGCGCAGACGTCCTATGTCTCAGTGACGGTGTGTCCTTTTCTCTCGTTGCCGGGACATGGTACGAGAGATTCTTAGATCCACTCATCGAATGTGCGAGCGGCTTGGGCCTGCGTGCGCGGCTTATGGTTCCGACCCACGACTATCTATTGCCCAGGCATACGCCATCCGTTTGGGTTCAACCTGGAATTGACTGGCACAATCTGCGCGGTTTCGCCGAAACCATGTTGCTGCCGCTTCAAGTCCGCTTCAGAGACTATCAGCAGTTCATTGATTTCGTCTCGTCGAGACGGCTACCGACACATGCGATACGGGTCGGGAAGATTTGTGCCGACACACACCGTATCCTATCCGTGGCTCGGTACTACCGTCGCTATCTAGAAAGAATCAGGCCCCGCCTGGCTTGTGTCGTGAACTATTACGGTATCGAGGGGTTCGGGTTTCTCAAAGCCTGTCGGGATATCGGAATTGTGACGGTCGACCTACAGCATGGCGTTCAGGGCGAGCTCCACCCTGCTTATGGTCGCTTCTACTCTGCCCCGACGGATGGATATGATTTGTTGCCTGACTTCTTCTGGTGCTGGTCTGAGACGGAAGCAGAGGCCATTCAAGCATGGCAGAAAGGACGGGTGGTTCGCCACGAACCCATTGTTGGTGGAAACCCATGGCTGGAGGCCTGGAGATCTCAGGAGGCATCATTAGTAAAACAGTATGACGAGAAGGTCGCTGAAATGATCGACCTCACCGATGGGAGACGGCATGTGCTTGTGACATTGCAGTTTGGCCTCCGGGACGACGAGCTACTTGCGCCCGCTCTAAGGCTAATGCACACGGCAGGCAAAGGCTGGTACTGGTGGGTGCGTGTCCATCCCTCGATGCGGGATCGGGCGAGAGAGGTGATTCGTGCCTTGAAAGAATCGAACCTCGGCAACTGGAATGTCGAAGATGCGTCTTCTCTCCCCCTCTATGCACTCCTTCGCCACGTTGACGTCCATATCACGCACAGCTCCAGTACTGTCCTGGAGGCGCAGGTGTTTGGCATCCATTCATTAGTTGGCAGCGAGTACGGAGCGGAACTTTACAAAGAACAGATCCAAAAGGGGGTGGCCATCAGCATTCCGTTCGATTCTCCCAAGGCTCCGGCGGTGCTAGAGGCACAAGCTCGGGCGAAGGCAATACCGGTTTCGGATTGTGCTTGCGGGAGCAGGGCGCATGATGCGTTCACCGCCCTCTGCAGAAAGGTGGGCTTGGAGTTACAGCCGTCATGATTGTTATTGTTGATTTCGGCATGGGTAACCTCGGCTCGATCGCGAACATGTTCAAGAAGGTGGGGGCCCCAGCGCTCATCTCTTCGCGATCGAAGGACATATCAGACGCCGACCAACTCGTCCTGCCCGGGGTTGGGGCATTCGATACAGGTATGCGCTGTCTGAAGGAAACTGGCCTAGTCCCGCTATTGCGGGAGAAGGTCATGCAAGGCAAGACACCAACGCTCGGTATCTGTCTAGGCATGCAGTTGATGACAGAGGCAAGTGAGGAAGGGGGCATGGCGGGGCTGGGCTGGATCAAGGGGAGAACAGTGCGGTTCCCCCGGACGATAGGCCTCCGGGTTCCTCACATGGGTTGGAATACGGTTAGCCGGAGGAAGCTCTGCCCGTTGTTAGATCATCTTGGGCCGGAGCCACGGTTCTATTTTGTGCATTCATATCATGTGGTATGCGACCAACCGGACGACATTCTGACAGTGACGCGATACAGCTATGATTTTGCCTCGGCTTTCTCCCATGGAAATATTTTTGGGCTGCAGTTTCACCCAGAGAAGAGCCATCGTTTTGGAATGCAGTTGTTTCGTAATTTTTCTGGACTTGTAGCCGGATGACCACCCCACGTCCGTGATTGACTTTCCACCGTTTTAGCATGCTCAAGAACCGCGTAATCCCTTGCTTGCTCCTCAAGAATGAGGGGCTCGTGAAGACCTTCCAATTCCGTGATCCGAAGTATGTTGGCGATCCGATCAATATCGTGCGGATTTTCAACGACAAGGAGGTGGATGAACTCGTCTTCCTTGATATCGCCGCTACAGTGAATGGCACGAGGCCGAACATTCGCTTGATCCGGGAAATCGCGGGAGAATGTTTTATGCCGCTGGCCTATGGCGGCGGATTGCGCACAGTAGAGGATATCAGGACTCTGATAGCGCTCGGCGTGGAAAAGGTGATAATCAACACCCGCGCCGTGGAAGACCCAGACTTTATCAGGCGGGCCGCTGATGCGGTCGGTAGCCAGAGCGTCGTAGTGTCACTTGACGTGAAAAAGAACCTGATGGGCAGATACGAAGTTTATACCCATAGCGGCAGGAAAAACACCGGCCTTGACCCGGTCGAATGTGTGGCGAAGATCGAAGGGATGGGCGCCGGTGAGATCTTGCTCAATTCCATTGACCGGGATGGCACGCAGAAGGGATATGACATCGAGCTGATCCGTATGGTTGCTTCTCGGGTTTCGATTCCGGTAATTGCATGCGGCGGGGCAGGAAGGACCGAGGACTTAGCCGCTGCCCTGCGGGATGGCGGGGCAGCGGCGGTCGCAGCGGGCAGTCTGTTCGTTTTCCATGGCAAACATCAGGCCGTGCTGATCAGTTATCTGGACCGCACTGATTGGAGCGAGTGCTCAACTAGGCTCTGATAGTCAGTCTGCCGTGAGTAATGTCGGCGAAGGGGATAAATTTCATACAGCCAGAGGTACTCTCCTATCAGTGTCTTCTTGACGGGAAGCTTTCAGAACTAGTCCATTCCCTCTGTGAGAAGGCAGGTCCGTTACACTTGACGTAAGTTCGTTGGCGCCATGTTCAGTCTAGTCTTGAGCACAGTATTGATCCTCCCCTTGATTGGGATTTGGCAGATGGAGTCGGGAGCCATCGGGCTCAATATCGTGGATGCTGGTCATCCCAACGGTGCTACGGCTGCTTACCTAGCGCACCTCTTTGCATTCGTTGCCACATTTTCCTTTGCATCCATAGCGTTGCGAACATCAGGAAGAATAGCTAAAGGCTATGCCATCGGGAAACCCATACTTTATCGCAGGAGTACTTTTCGAGCATTGGCCAGCAGTGTACTTGCTATTAATCTTCTGGTTATCGGCATGTTGTTGCTCTTTACTGGGGCAGCAGACGTCATCACGGGAAGCATGAATAAGGGCGAATTTAGATCGCAATTGGGCCCATTCGGCGTCATTGCATTTTTATCGCGTGATTTCATCATCCCCATGCTGTGTGCACTGGTTGCTTTCGTATACAGGGATACTGCTCCCACTGCATATGACAAACTTCTTCTTTGGACAAATCTCTGCGTGACAGCGTTTGGCGGAGCCATTTGGGGAGGGAAGGCCACGGCCATATTGAAAGTGGTGCCCGCCCTTCTTGTGCTCAAGCCAACCATTCCGATCCTACCACTGGCAGCTTTTTCCCTGCTTGCCATCGTGTCAGCCGTGTTGTTGGGTACTGTTTTCGACGGGAAGGATCTTGAGGGGGCGTTTGTGCTGGTGTTAGCTCGTGCGACTGTCGGTGAGGGGGACACGGCCTGGAAGATATGGGACCTCCACGAAAACAGCGAAGAGCTTCCGGCGTACTGGCCGACCTTACTTTCCGCGCTTGGCGGACGTGCCGCATCAGTGTTCGGCATATTTGCCCGCGGGACGGGTGATTGGTCATGGTATGAGTATGATTTCTCCGCGCTTGTTTCCTTAGTGGTCAAAAATTATGAACCGACCCTTGAAGTGATGACGTCTAACGTAACAGCTACCGTATTTGGAGAAGGTGTTATTGCATTTGGTAGTCCCGGCTACCTAATCATGTCTATTCTAGCCGGGGTTGTGGTTGCACTCAGCCGTCATATGTTGGACAGGGCGCAACAACAACGTAAACCGCTTCTAGGAATTTTTGCGGCAAACTTTTTCGGGTTTTCCGTTGTTGCCTGGCTCGACAGCGGAGGCATCACAACATTGATTAACCTTCCACATGTTGTGAGCTACATTCTGGTAATCGTTGGTGCAAATTTGCTGCTAAGTGCGTCAGATTTTCGACGAGATCGGCACCTGGGGTTGAAAAGTCAATTTCAACCAAGCAAGATTTAGTAGTGGTGGCTTTTTGGAGGGAGGTCATATCATCGGTTTCCACCTCCTAGCAGGGCGTAGCGGTGGTAGTGGTTGGCGAAATTGCAATGTGCCTCTAACCCTTTAACTTGGCAAGAATGAATTACTATCAAGTTTGTTCCCAGTGTGTAATGGACACCTCGGACTCGGAAATCGAGTTCGATGACAAGGGTATCTGTAATCATTGTCGGCGACGCGAGAAGAAGGTTGCCGACAGCCCCTTTGCCCATTCGAATGCATCGCGGCTTTTGGAAACGCTGGTTTCCAGTATCAGGGCAAGCGGGAAGGGCGATTACGATTCCATCGTGGGACTTAGCGGCGGGGTGGATAGTTCGTATGCCACATACATCGCCAAAAAAACGCTTGGGCTCCGGCCACTTGCAGTCCATTTTGACAATGGATGGAATTCGGAGCTCGCCGTCAGGAATATTGAGAACATCGTCAAGAAACTCGGGATCGATCTGCATACGTATGTCATCGATTGGGAGGAGTTCCGTGATATTCAGCGTGCCTTCTTCAGGGCATCGGTCATCGATATTGAGATGATCACAGACCACGCCATCCTCGCCTCGATGTATCGGCTTGCCGATCAACATGGGATCAAGTACGTCATGAGCGGATCCAACGTGGCGACGGAGACTGTGATGCCGCGGTCATGGTTGCATATGAAAGCCGACTTGCGGAACCTCACCGCGATTCACAGGCGTTTCGGCAGCCTGAAGATCCGGAGTTTTCCGACCATGAGCATTTGGAGGATGGCGTACTACCACTACATCCGCGGGATACACTCGGTCAGCTTGCTGAATTATATCCAGTACAACAAACATGCAGCGATGCGAACGCTCGAGCGCGAGCTTGGCTGGGAATATTACGGGGGGAAGCATTATGAATCCCTATTCACTCGCTTCTACCAAGCACACATCCTGCCGGTGAAGTTTGGAGTTGATAAGAGGCGGTGCCATCTTTCGGACCTGATTCTAAACAGGGAGTTGACCCGTGATGAGGCGTTAAAATCTCTTGAAGAACCGTTATACGTGGGAGGGAAGTTGGAGCAGGACCAGCAATTTGTCATGAAGAAGCTTGGATTTTCCAAAGAGGAATTCGAGAATTATCTTCATCAACCGCCCGTTCCTCATGACATCTTTCCGTCCCATGCAAGGCTGGCCAACTCTTTGATTGGTTTAAGACGCAGGTTCTTGCGAAAGGATTGAGCCAGGGTCTGCAGAGAGGTTGGGGTGCGACCTATCTCCGTTCTGTATATTCATCCTGTTGGCGCCTTTGGTGGGGCATCTCGAAGCCTTCTTGAGATGATCGGTGCGTTTCCCAGCGGTCGTGTCAGGCCCTACGTCATCACGCCGAGGGGAGGCGTTGCAGCCCTCTGCAAACGCAAGGGTATTCCGACCATTGAGACAAGGGGGCTTTCTCAGTTCGACAACACTCGGTACGGCTATTATCGCGGAATCAGATGGCTGCTCTTACTGCGAGAGGTGTGTTTTCTCCCCTTTACGCTCCTTGCTATCGTGAAGGCTCGGATTCGGTGGTCCATGGTCGACGCGATCCATGTGAATGAGTTGACCGGGATCTCAACGGTGGTGCTTTGTAAACTCATTTTCAGACGGCCCATCGTCGTTCATGTGCGTTCCGTACAAGAGTGCGAGAAATCGCCTCGCCGGACATCCTGGATCAATTTCGTGCTGCGCCATTTCGCTGATGCCGTAGTCGCCATCGACCAGACGGTACAGCGGAGTCTTCCACGGGATCTGAATGTCTACGTTGTGCATAATGGGTTAGCACAATCAGCCAACACAGAGCCTCGAGGAGAGCCGGATACCTCAAATCAGTCAGCTGGCTCGAATTTGCTGCGAGTTGCAATGGTTGGGAATCTGCTGAAAATGAAGGGGGTCTACGATTTCGTCGAGGCTGCTCGGCTTTGTATCGCCAGAAACCTCAATGTCGAATTTCTGATTGTGGGGAGCAATACCAGGGATCTCAAGGGAGTCATGGGACTCCTAATTAAGATCGCTGGATTTGGACGTGACGTGCAGGCTGATATCGACAGAATGATACGGGAACATCGCCTCGAAAAACGGCTACGGTTACTGCCTTTTACATTGGACGTTCACGAAGTTTACCGAAGCATGGATGTGCTTTGTTTTCCATCGCATCTGAACGCGGTGGGTAGGCCCGTTCTCGAGGCCGCACTATCGCACATTCCTGGTATCGTCGCCATTACTCAGCCGGACAGTGACACAATAATTGATGGACAGACTGGAATCTGTGTAGAGCCCCGGAGTCCCACTGCACTGGCAGATGCCATCGAATACTTTTGTCGTCATCCCGAGGAAGTCAGGAGGATGGGAGAGATGGCTTATAAGCTCGCCATCGAACACTTTGATATTCAGAAAAATGCGCTGCGTATTCTGCAAATCTATGAGGAACACCTTATTGAGCACCCACCTCGAACACGCTGTATCGGTAATGGCGCTGCGGTTGATGGGAGAGTGAGCGCGACGTCGCCTGGTAAAAGACCCGTTCGGTTCTAATCCAATGCCATATGGGGAGCCCTTTTCACCCACCGACAAATAGCCATCTTGAATAATCGGCAGTGGTTTGGAAGAAGTATGATCCCCGCCATCGATCCATCGCAAGTGCAGAGGGACCTTGAGGATTCTTATCCTCTCCCAATATTTCTGGCCGGAGTCTTTTCGAATCAATGACCTCGCAGTAAGTTTACACAAGCGAGGTTACGATGTGATTGTCCTTACGGGGTTTCCTCATTACCCCGCGGGCAAAGTTTTCCCCGGTTACAGTGTACGACCCTGGCTAAAGGAGACCTATGAGGGCGTCACGATCGTTCGTGTACCGCTTTATCCGTATAAAGGCTATTCACTTCTCCGACGATCATGGAATCACCTGTCGTTTGCACTCAGCGCGAGCCTGATGGGGCCCTTTTTGGTGGGACAGGTAGATCGCATTCTCGTTTTTCAAGTGGGTCCGATCACTGTGGGTATTCCCGCCATCGTGTTGAAGTATCTCAAGAAGGCCCCGGTGATCTTCTGGGTCCAGGACATCTGGCCGGACACCCTTGAAGCCACGGGGCTGGTCCGACGCTCTTGGATCCTGTCGCTGGTCCGACGTCTTGTGCAGTTCATCTACCGGCATTGCGATCTTATCCCGGTTCAGTCACGTGGATTCGCGCGCCGCGTCGCTCAATTGGGAGTGCCTCCTGAGAAGGTCCAGTACCTTCCCAACTGGGCCGAGGAGCTATACAGGCCCGTGCCTCGTAATGACGGGATGGCGGTCACGGAAGGCATGGCTGATCGATTTATCGTGATGTTCGCGGGAAATATCGGCCGATCCCAGGATTTCGACACGCTGTTGGGAGCAGCCGCACTTCTGAAGGATCGCACGGATATTCAGTTCGTGATTCTTGGTGACGGGGCAATGGCGCAGCACTATCTTGAGCTCTCGAGGCGGCAAGGCCTTTCAAACGTGGTGTTCAAGGGCAAGAAGCCTGTAGAGTGGATGCCGAGGTATTTCGCGCTGGCGGATGTTCTGCTGGTCCAACTGCGTAATGAGCCTATCTTCGCGCTGACGATTCCATCAAAGCTGCAATCCTATCTCGCCTGCGGAAGGCCTATCGTCGCAGCCCTCAAGGGAGACCCGGCTGCGATCGTGTCGGACTCCGGGGGGGGAGTGGTCTGCATGCCGGGAGATCCTATCGCACTGGCCGAGGCGGTGCTCCACGTGTATCGGAAGTCACCAGAGGAACGCGAGGCGTTGGCAAAAGCGGGGACTGCTTACTACCATGCCGAGTTCGATCGCTCGATGTTGCTGGATCGATTCGATGCCTTGCTAAACATGGCCTCAGTCGGACGGGCGCATACCGCATGAGGATACTGGTTTGCGGCGCAGGGGGTATGCTGGGGCACAAGTTGTGCCAGGTTCTTTCGCTTCGGTTCGAGGTATTCGCGACGGTGCGGAAGCAAGTCTCGGATTACGACCGGTTCAACCTGTTCAACCCCAAACATCTACTCGGGGGTATTGATGGAAGGCGAGCAGGGGATATTCTCACTGCATTTGCATGGGCGAAGCCGGATGTGGTGCTCAATGCCGCCGGAATCGTGCCACAGCGCGAGCCAACGGACGTGATCGAATACCTGGAGGTCAACTCGGTGTTGCCTCATCGGCTGGCCCTTGCGTGCCAGTCTTGCGGTGCTCGTCTGATTCACTTCAGCACCGACTGTGTGTTCAGCGGGAGGCGTGGAGGATACACCGAGGATATTCCAGCAGATACCTCCGAAGTGTACGGGCTCACGAAATTGCTCGGGGAGGTGCGTGGGGGCAGGACATTGACCATCCGGACCTCGATGATCGGGCGCGAGCTGTGCACGCGGCAAGGATTGCTCGAGTGGTTCCTGGCGAAGCGGAACGGCCGGTGCCTTGGTTATGCCCGTGCGAGCTTCAGTGGATTGACCACACTGTCTCTCGCGCGGGTGACGGGCGATATCCTCGAGAAACATTCCGATTTGCACGGTCTCTATCACGTGTCCGCAGACCCTATCTCGAAGTACGACTTGCTTGGCCTGGTCAACGACGCATTTGGCCTCGGGATTGCCCTCGAACCTGATACAAAAGTCGTCTGCGATCGGAGCCTCGATTCGACACGCTTCCGAGAGGCCACAGGTTGGCGGCCAGATACGTGGGGAGCGATGATTTCCGAGTTGAGGAAGGATCCGACTCTTTACGACCTCTGGGCTGACGAGAGAGCGGCCTCATGATGCTCGAAGGAAAGCGAGTCCTGATCACAGGAGGGACGGGGTCCCTGGGGAAAGTGCTCACGCGCCGCATTCTACGGAATGAGTTTGGGTGTCCAGCAAAAGTCGTCGTTTTTAGTCGTGACGAGGAAAAACAGCACGCGATGAGACTGCAGTATTTGCGGCACCGTGTGGCGACTGACGAAGTTATCTACCACAATTTCGAGAAGCTCCTGGAGTTCCGGATCGGCGATGTACGGGACTACCACTCAGTGGCTTCGGTCCTCCGCGAAGTTGACATTGTCTTCAATGCGGCGGCCATGAAGCAGGTACCAACTTGCGAATACTTTCCCTATGAAGGAGTTAGGACAAACATCGACGGTGCAGAAAACATTGTCCGGGCGATCCGAGAGTTGAGGCTGCCTGTCGAAGAAGTCGTTGGCATCTCAACCGACAAAGCCTGCAAGCCGGTCAATGTGATGGGCATGACGAAGGCGATTCAGGAACGAATTCTACTGAGCGCCAACATCTTGTGCCCTGATACACGCTTCATCTGTGTGCGATACGGGAACGTTTTGGCCTCCCGTGGTTCCGTGATCCCCTTGTTCCACAGCCAGATCAGGGCCGGGGGACCGGTCACCATCACCACACCCGAGATGACAAGGTTCCTGCTAAGCCTGGAAGAGGCAGTGGACACCATCTTCGCGGCGGTCCGCGAGGCGCTCCCAGGGGAGATCTTTGTTCCAGACGCACCTGCTGCACGGATGACGGACGTGGCTAGAGCCCTGATCGGCGATCGGCCCATAGATATCAAGATGATCGGCATGCGGCCCGGCGAAAAGGTGCATGAGATTCTGATTTCCGAAGAGGAGTGCCGTCGGTCTTTTCAATGCAATGGCTTCTATGGGATACGGCCGATTCTGCCGGAGCTCGATGCACGTCCCGTCTGGGAGCCTCCTCCATTCCGGACGGAGTATAGCTCGGCACTGAATCTAATGACGATGGCTGAGACCGAGGCTCTTCTGCGAAAGCACCGTCTCATGACAACCGACGTCGAGCCGGGTGAGGTGGAGTTGCTACGATGAAAGTAATGACCGTAATAGGCACGCGCCCGGAGATCATCCGCCTCAGCCTGATCATCCCGAAACTTGATCAGTGGACAGAGCATACCCTGGTCCACACAGGGCAGAATTACGAGCCCGAGCTTGATTCGCTTTTCTTTGAGAGCATGAAGATCAGGCGCCCTGACGTAATTCTGGACGTTCGTTCCGAGACGCTGTTCGGCCAAATCGGTAAAATTCTTGAAGGCGCCGAGCGCTGCATTGATCAAGTACGGCCTGACGCCTGTGTCATACTCGGCGATACGAACAGCGGACTGTCGGCGATTGTCGCTGAAAAGAAGGGAGTCCCGGTCTTTCATATGGAGGCGGGCAACCGGTGTTATGATCCCAGCGTTCCGGAGGAACGCAACCGAAAGATCATCGACCATGTCAGCTCATGGTTGCTTCCCTATGTGGAGAATAGTCGGTTCAACCTGCTGAAGGAAGGAATCGACGGAGCAAGAGTATTTGTCACCGGCAACCCGATCTTCGAAGTCCTGGAACACTACCAGACCCAAATTCACAGCAGTGGCATCTTGAGTCGGTTGGGCATCGAGGAAGGCAAGTTTTTCTTGGTGACGGCCCATCGTGCTGAGAATGTTGATGTCCCGGAACGCTTATCCGGCATTGTCTCCGCACTGAACCGGCTTGCGGAAAAGTATGCATACCCGTTGATCTGGAGTTTGCACCCGCGCACAAGCTCACGGATGGAGAGACTACCGCTTCAGCTCCATCCACTGATCAGGTTGTGCACGCCGTTCGATCTGTTCGATTTCGTCAAGCTCGAACAGACCACGTTCTGTGTACTAACGGACAGCGGTACGGTTCAGGAGGAATGCTGCCTCTTTCACATTCCGGCCGTCACAATTCGCGATACGACCGAACGGCCGGAAACGATCGAATGCGGGAGCAACGTTCTCGCCGGATGCGATCCCACACGAATCGTCAGCGCGGTGGCGCTGGTCGCGCGCTCGGGCTTTCAGTGGCAGGTGCCAAGTGAATATCTGGATCCGCATGTGTCCGATAAAGTGATGCGCCTGATCCTGGGGCACTCTGGTCGCCCCGGGGGATGGGAAGCCTGAGTGGACCCTGACCAATGCCGCATGTCCTAGTCACCGGTGCCTCTGGGTTCATCGGCTCCCATCTGGTAGATCACCTTCTGCGGCAGGACGCTATCTTGCGGGTATTGTGTCAAAGGACGGTCACTGAAAAACCCTGGCCGGACGGCGTGGAGTTGTTCCAGGGCGATGTCGGCGATGAGATCGCCATGAAACGCGCTGCCTCGGGAATTGACTTGATCTTCCATCTGGCCGCGAAGGTGCACGAGTCCTCAAGCACGTGTTCTCCCACAGAGGAATACGATGCGGTTAACTTAACGGGCACCAGCAACGTGCTCCAAGGCGCAATCGCTGCAGGCGTACGACGGTTCGTGTTCTTCAGCTCCGTCAAAGCCATGGGTGAGCGAACAGAAGCTTGTGAGGATGAAACGGCGGAGTCGCAGCCTGAAACAGCTTATGGAAGATCAAAGCTAGCGGCGGAGCGCCTCGTCATGGAGTACGGCCATCGATACCACCTGCAGGTGAGTTGTTTGCGGCTACCGCTCGTCTATGGACCAGGGCAGAAAGGCAACCTCATCAGGATGATCGACGCGATCGATCGAGGAGTGTTTCCACCAATCCCTGAGTTTGGCAACCGGCGCAGCATGGTTCATGTCTCGGACGTGGTGCAGGCAGCCATGCTGGCTGCGACCAAATCAGAAGCGAACGGTCAGCGTTACATTGTGACAGACGCTCGACCTTACTCAACACGAGAGATTTACGAGCGGATGTGTCGAGGATTGGGAAGGCCGATTCCTCGATGGCACATGCCAGTGTGGGCGCTCAAGGCCATCGCTCGAGTGGGTGACGTGATCGGTCGGGTCCGTGGGAGACGATTTGTGTTCGACCCCGATGCGTTGGAGAAATTGATCGGATCGGCCTGGTACAGCTCAGACAAAATCTCCAGAGAACTGGGATATCGCCCCACCGTGTCTTTTGAAGAGGCCCTCCCCGAGTTGATCGCCTGGTATCGGAAATCGCAGGCGTGATTCATTCGCTGCTCGTCCTAATTAGCCTTGCCGTCTTTGTTTTCCTGGTCTCCTACTGGACGACGAAACTGCTATGCGCACCAAACTCCAAACTCTATCTCCTCGATAATCCAAACGAAAGGTCTCTCCACGCTTCTCCAACCCTTCGGACAGGGGGACTCGCGATCCTAGCCAGCCTTGGAGTTGGTCTCTTCATGCTTCTGGTGTTGAATGAAGCAGGCCGCCCTCAGCCTGACACCCTCTCGAATAGCGAAACTGATTTTGGTTCTGGGACGATCTTTTTGATAACAGGGACAGCCTTTGTGCTGGCAATAGTTTCCTTCTGGGATGATCGAGCTGGGCTTTCGCCCAGTGTGCGATTCTGTGTCCATGTGCTTTCTGCAGCTGGGATCGTCTGGTGGTCTCGAATGACGATCGATACCGTGGCTGTTCCACTCTTTGGCACTTTCTCCCTGGGATGGCTGGCCGCCCTCTTCACCATCCTCTTTATCGTGTGGATGACCAACCTTTACAACTTCATGGATGGCATAGATGGATTGGCCAGCGGGATGACTGTCGTGGGATTTGTGTTTTTGAGTTCGTTGGGGTGGACCGGTGGGCATTCATTAATTGCTCCTCTCTCCCTTCTTGTTGTCGGCGCAACTGCGGGATTCCTCCCTTATAACATGCCGCCTGCAAGGATTTTTATGGGAGATGTCGGAAGCGTCCCACTGGGGTTTCTAGCCGGGGTGTTTGTGGTAATGGGTGTGCATGATGGCCTGTTTGATATTTGGGTGCCCGTGTTGATCTTTTCTCCTTTCATTGTTGACGCAACAGTGACGCTAGCCCGGCGTTTAATCCGTGGGGAGAAGATCTGGCTGGCCCACCGAGAACACTACTACCAACGTCTTGTCTTGAGCGGATGGAGCCATCGGAAGACGCTCCTCATTGAATACCTGTTGATGCTGGCTTGCGCGGTAAGCGCAGTTATGTACAGCGAACTCTCCGAGCAGTGGAGGCTTCTTCTCTTACTAGGGTGGGTGGCCGTTTATTCCTTATTGGCAATTGGCGTTCACTCTTTAGAACGCTACGGGATGCAATGCGGACTAGCGCCCTGAAAATAATCTTGGCTTATCGCAGGCCTCTCGTCGTGGCCCTACACCTGTCCGTTATCCTGATCGCCAATTATCTCGCTTTCTGGCTACGATTTGACGGGGAAATCCCTTCTGAACAATGGACCCTCCTCGTGCGTATGCTGCCATGGTTGTTGATGATCCGAGGAATTACTTTCATTCCGTTTCGGCTCTACGAGGGGCTCTGGCGGTACACGAGCATATGGGACCTTCATAATATTATTGGAGCCGTAGCCAT
>Ga0066710_100002070_pt1 | contig 15788 bp, 15 predicted proteins | sample GraSoiAngelo_159_FD_79666 | JGI IMG/M metagenome (GOLD analysis project Ga0066710, IMG submission 79666) | Grasslands soil microbial communities from the Angelo Coastal Reserve, California, USA - 14_1009_16_40cm | ecosystem: Environmental > Terrestrial > Soil > Grasslands | place: USA...
ACACGGCACAGCTCGAGGGCCCGATCGGGGCGGGCCGCCTCCGCCAGAAAGCGGGAGGCGGGGAGGGTGATGTTGGCGTTGAAGCCGCCGCAGAGCCCATTGTCGGCGGTGATCACGACCAGGAGCACCTTCTCGTCGCCGTGCTCCTCGAGCAGCGGGTGGGCCTCGGGCCGGGCGCGGGTGGCGAGGCTATTGAGCACCTCCATCATCTTCCGCGCGTAGGGCCGGGCGGCGAACATCGCGTCCTGGGCCCGGCGCAGCTTGGCCGCCGACACCATCTTCATGGCCTTGGTGATCTGCTGGGTGTTCTTGACGCTCCGGATCCGGCGGCGGATGTCGATGAGTGCGGGCATGGGTAGTTATTCCGGGATGCGGCGCGCTTCGCTCCGCGCTCGTCCTTCAACAAGCGTCTGGCGGCGGAGTGAATCCGCCGCCAGACGGCAAGGGAAACGCTCCGCTTCGCGCGCCGAACGCTCACTCAGGAGAGTCATCCCGGGTCGCCGTCAGTGCGCCGCGGGCTTGGCGGCCGTTTCGACCTTCGCGGCAGGCGGGGTCTCTTCCTTGGCCGTGGCGGGCGCCTCGGGCTCCTCGGTCTTCACCTGGAACACCTCGGCGAACTCGGCGAGGGCGGCCTTCAGCCGGTCGGTCAGCTCTCCCTTCAGGTCCTTCTTCTCGGCCAGCTGCTTGAGGAGCGCGGCGTGCCGGGCGTCGAGGAACGAGTACAGCTCCTTCTCGTAGCGCCGGCACTCCGCGACCGGGTAGCGGTCGAGGTACCCGTTGGTGGCCGCGAAGATGATGATGATCTGCTTCTCCACGGGCAGGGGCTGGTACTGGTCCTGCTTCAGGATCTCGGTCGTCCGCTCGCCCTTGGCCAGCGTCTGCTGGGTGGCCTTGTCGAGGTCGGAGCCGAACTGGGCGAAGGCGGCCAGCTCGCGGTACTGCGCGAGGTCGAGGCGCAGGCGGCCCGCCACCTGCTTCATCGCCTTGACCTGGGCCGAGCCGCCGACCCGGGAGACCGAGTTGCCCACGTTGATGGCGGGCCGGATGCCGGAGTTGAACAGGTCGGACTCGAGGAAGATCTGGCCGTCCGTGATGGAGATGACGTTGGTCGGGATGTAGGCCGAGATGTCTCCGGCCTGGGTCTCGATGACGGGGATGGCGGTGAGGCTGCCCCCGCCCTTCTTGTCCGAGAGTTTGGCCGCCCTCTCCAGCAGCCGGCTGTGCAGGTAGAAGACGTCGCCCGGATAGGCCTCGCGGCCCGGCGGCCGGCGGAGGAGGAGCGAGACCTCCCGGTACGCGGCCGCGTGCTTCGACAGGTCGTCGTAGATGCAGAGCGCGTGCTGGCCGCGGTCGCGGAAGTACTCGCCGATCGCGCAGCCGGCATAGGGCGCGATGTAGAGGAACGGCGCGGGCTCGGAGGGGGAGGCGGTGACCACGATCGTGTGCTCCATGGCGCCGAAGTCCTCCAGCGTCTTCACCACCTGCGCGACCGTGGAGCGTTTCTGGCCGATGGCCACGTAGATGCAGATGACTCCCTTGCCCTTGTTGTTGATGATGGTGTCGATGGCGAGGGCGGTCTTGCCGGTCTGGCGGTCGCCGATCACCAGCTCGCGCTGGCCGCGGCCGATGTTGACCATGCTGTCGATGGCCTTGATGCCGGTCTCGAGCGGCTCTCGAACCGGCTGGCGCTCGACGACCCCGGGCGCGATGCGCTCGATGGGCGCGTATTCCTTCGTCGCCGCCGGGCCCCGGCCGTCGAGGGGCTGGCCCAGCGCGTTCACCACGCGCCCCACCAGCGCCTCCCCCACCGGCACCGACATGATGCGGTGGGTGCGCTTGACCTCGTCCCCCTCCTTGATCTCGCTCGTCTCGCCGAGGAGGACCGCGCCGACCGAGTCTTCTTCCAGGTTCAGGGCGATGCCGGTGACGCCGCGGGGCAGCTCGAGCAGCTCGCCGGCCATGCACCGCTCCAGGCCGTGGAGGCGGGCGATGCCGTCTCCCACCGACAGCACCGTCCCCACCTCGGCCACGTCCACCCCGGCCGAGAAGCCCCCCAGCTGCTCGCGGATGATCCGGCTGATCTCGTCGGCGCGGATGTCCATGGCCGGCTAGCTCCTGGTCTCCCCTTTCAGGACCGCGCGGAGGGCGCGCAGCCGGCCCCGGACCGTGCCGTCGTAGGTGTGGCCGCCCATCTTCAGGAGCACGCCCCCGAGGACCGAAGGATCGGTCTCCGCGGACAGCTCGGCCGTGAGCCCGGTCGTCTTGCCGATCGCCTCCTCCAGCGCGCGGCTGAGCTGCTCGTCGAGCGGCACCGCCGTCACCGCCTGCGCGGCGACGACGCCCCGCCGGGCGTTCCACTGGGCCGAATACGCCTGCTCGACGAGCTCGAGGAGGCCGACGCCTTCGTGCGCCACCAGCAGGTCCAGGAAGCGGCGGACCAGCTCGGGCACGGGGGCGAACACGGCGGCCACGATCCGTTGCCGGCGCTCGACCGACAGCGCCGGATTGGAAAGGGCGGAGCGCAGCTCGGGGAGGGCGCGGAGGGCGGTGAGCGCCTCCCGCAGGCCGGCCTGGACCCTCGACGCGTCGTCGTTCTTCTCCGCAACATCGAGCAGGGCCCGGGCCATCCGCCGCGCGGCCGCCAGCGGGCTGGTCCTCACGCGGCCCTTTCGGAGCGGCTGGGCATGAGAGCTGTCCTCAAGTGCGCCCTCGGAACCGACGGCGCTCCTTCGACAAAACGCGGGAGGTTATCACGCCCCGCGCGAGCGAGTCAAAGCTCGGGATGCGCACGTCATGAGATGACGATGCGCCGCGACGCCGGGGGCCGCGCCCGGCCGACGACTCGGGCTCCGGGCAGCTCGGCGGCGAGCGCCGCCGTCTCCTCGGCGGGCACGAGCAGGAAGAGACCGCCCGAGGTCTGGGGATCGTAGAGCAGGGCCATCAGCGCTTCGCCGGGGTCGACCCGGTACTCGACCTCCGGCTCGAACTGCCGGCGGTTGGCCTTCAGGCCCGCGGGCTGGAAGGCGGGTGCCAGCTCCAGCGCGGCGGGGAGCAGCGGCAGATCGGCGGCGCGGATCTCCAGGCTGAGGCGACTCTGCCGGGCCAGCGCCGTCGCGTGGCCCACCAGCCCGAAGCCGGTGATGTCGGTGGCCGCGGTGGCGCCGTGGCGCAGCCCCGCCTCGGCGGCGGCGCGGTTCAAGGCCGACATGCTGGCGGTGGCTGCCGCGACCGCGTCTTCGGGTGCCCGCCCCGCCTTGAGCGCGGTGGCGACGATGCCGGTGCCGAGCGGCTTGGTGAGCACGAGCGCCTCGTCCCCCCGGCCGCCGGCGTTGCTCAGGATCCGTCCGGGGTCGATGAGCCCGGTGATGGCGTAGCCGAACTTGATCTCCGGGTCCCGCACGCTGTGACCGCCGAGAAGGGCGCACCCCGCCTCGGCGAGCTTGGCCGCCCCGCCGCGCACGATGGCGGCCGCCCACTCGGGCGGGAAATCCTTCTCCGGGAAGGCGGCGATGGAGAGCGCGGTCAGCGGCCGCCCACCCATCGCGTACACGTCGGAGAGCGCGTTGGCGGCGGCGATCGCCCCGAAGGCCGCCGGGTCGTCCACCACCGGGGTGAAGAAGTCCACCGTCTGCACGAGCGCCGTCTTCTCGTCGAGGCGGAACACGCCCGCGTCGTCCCCCGTGCGATGGTCGATCAGCACCCGGGGGTCGTCGGAGGCGGGAAGCGCGCTCAGGACCTGAGCCAGCTCGGCGGGGCCGAGCTTGCTCGCTCAACCGGCGCAGGACACGCGCTCGGTGAGCCGGCGGATGCGCTGCCGGTCGTCGGCGGCGTCGGTCATGACTTCCTTTCTATTGAAAGAACGATGGACAGAGCCGCTCAGGAGCGGTGCTCCGGGCCGCCCCCCGCCAGCACCGCCGACGGGAGCGGCAACAGGGAGGGGGCGGCCTTGGGCAGGCTCCCCATGTCGCACTGCCCCTGGAAGAACGCGCCCTCCTCGATCACCAGCCGGGGCGAGACGAGCGTGGCCTGCACGCGGGAGCCGGCCAGCAGCTCGATGCGCTGGCGCCCGTGGACGCGGCCGGTCACGGTGCCGCGGATCGAGACCACCCCGCAGTCGATCTCGGCGTCCACCTTTCCCGACTCTCCCACGATGAGGGTGTGCTCGGAGACGACCTTGCCCGTCAGGTGCCCGTCGATGCGGAAGGTGTCGCGGAAGCGCAGCTCACCGTGGAACTGGGTCCCCTCGTCCATGAAGCCGTTGAGGTCTTCGCTGGGCAGGCCCTTGAGCTTGATCATGCTTCGCTCGCGCGGAGCCCGGGGCCCGCGCTCCCGTCAAGATTAGCACGCCCGCCCTAGCGCCCGCGGCCCGCGCGCAGCAGCATCTCGTAGAGCCGGTGCAGCTCCGGTTCGGTCTTGAACTCCACCCGCAGCGCGCCCCCCTTGCCCCGCCGCACGATCCGCACCCGGGCGCCGAGGGCGGCCCGCAGCCGCTCCTCGGCCGCGCGCGTGTTGGGATCGCGGGCCCGGCGCGGTCGCGGCGCGCGCTGGAGGGCGGCCCGGCGCTCCACCTCGCGCACCGACAGCCCCTTCCGGGCCGCCTCCCGGCCCAGCGCGAGCTGGTCTTCGGGGCGCTCCAGGGCCAGCAGGGCCCGGCCGTGGCCGGCGTCGAGGCGGCCGCCCGCGATCATGTCTTTCACCTCGGCGGGCAGGCGGAGCAGGCGCAGCGTGTTGGCGATCGTGGAGCGGTCGCGGCCGACCTTGCGCGCCACGTCCTCCTGGCTGAGGCGGAACTCGTCGTGGAGGCGCTGGAAGGCCTGCGCCTCCTCCAGCGGCGACAGCTCCTCGCGCTGGATGTTCTCGACCAGGGCCAGCTCCAGGAGCCGCTCGTCGGGTACTTCACGCACCACCACCGGCACCGTCGCCAGCCCGAGGCGCTGGGCCGCCCGCCACCGCCGCTCCCCCGCGATGATCTGGTAGCGGGGACCGGAGCGGCGCACCAGCAGGGGCTGGATCACGCCGCTCTCGCGGATGGACGCGGCCAGCTCCTCGAGCCGGGCCGGCTCCAGCAGCGTGCGGGGCTGGAACGGGTTCGGCTCCAGCCGGTCGGGGCTGACGTTGAGCGCCGTCTCGTCGGGAGGCGACGCCTCAGGATCGGGCAGGAGGGCGGAGAGCCCCTTGCCCAGCGCCTTTCTTTTCATGGGCCATCACTTCCTTGGCCAGCTCCAGGTAGGCCTCGGCCCCCCGGGAGCGGATGTCGTAGAGAAGGATCGGCTTGCCGAAGCTGGGGGCCTCGCCCAGCCGGACGCTGCGCGGGATCGCGGTGCGGAAGACCCTGTCCTTGAAGTGGCCGCGGATCTCTCCCGCCACCTGCTGGGCCAGGTTGGTGCGCTCGTCGACCATGGTCAGCAGGACGCCCTCGAGCTCGAGGGCGGGGTTGAGCGAACGCTGGACGCGGCCGAGCGTGTTCACGAGCTCCGAGATGCCCTCCAGGGCGAAGTACTCGCACTGCAGGGGCACGAGCAGCCGGTCGGCGGCCGCCAGCGCGTTAACGGTGAGCAGGCCCAGGCTGGGCGGACAGTCGACGAGGACGTAATCGTAGCGCGGGGCCACCGCGGCGAGCGCCTCCTTCAACCGGAACTCGCGGGCCAGCATCGGGACCAGCTCGACCTCGGCGCCGGTCAGGTTGCGGTCCGACGGGGCCAGGGTGAGGTGCGGGAGGTCGGTGGGCAGGAGGATCGGCTCCAGCGGCTGCTGGTCGATGAGCGCATCGTACAGGCTCGGCCGCTTCGCGGCTGCGCGTCGGCCCAGCCCCGAGGTCAGGTTGCCCTGGGGGTCCGCGTCGACGACCAGGACCTTGCGCTCGGCCGCGGCCAGGCTCGCCCCGAGGTTGATGGCGGTGGTGGTCTTGCCCACGCCGCCCTTCTGGTTGGCGATCGCGATCACCCGCCCCACGCGCTCAGCTCCTCCGACCGCCGCGCCGGCTCTCCCTGGGCTCGGGACGCGGCTCCCCGGCCGGCTCCAGCCGGTACCGGTCGCACATGGACCGGAAGCGCGCGGCGGCGTAGTCGTCGAGCCGGGGCAGGTGCTCGCGGACGAGGGGAACGAGGCGGCGGCGCAGGAAGTCGCCGCGGGCCATCCACTGGTAGTAGTCGCGTCCGCCGTGGTGGTAGGGGCCGTAGAGGCGGCCCTCGGGGAACACGTGTTCCAGCCAGCGGAACAGCTTCTCGTGGCGCACGTGCATGCGCAGGGTGACCTGCGGCTGGCGGCCGTCTCCCCCGAAGTGGCCTTCGCCCACCAGCAGGCCGATGAGGAAGCCGGCCGAGAACGCGTCCGGTCCGCGCGGCGCTCCCACCGGGGAGCGAGGATCCCACACCGGACGTTTCACCGTCAAGTTTCCCGTGGAACGCGAGGGTCCCGCCGGCCCGCGCGTCTTGTTTCACCGTCAAGTTTCCCGTGGAACGGCGAGGCGGCGCAGCGACTGGATCCCCGGCGGGGCCGGCTCCTCGCGCCACCCCGCGCCGGGCAGACGCCGGGAGCCGAAGAAGAGCACCCGGCCGTCGTCCTCCACGAGCGCCGCCAGGTGGGCGGGCGACAAGGCGACGCCCCGGACCGTGACCGTGGCCGCCGGAGGGCCCGCATACTCGTCGTGGCGCTCGCGCCGGACCTCCACGTCGGCCCGCCCCGCCGCCCGGCAGGCCTCCCGCAGGAACGCCCATCGCCGCCGCCGCGGCTCGAGCAGCGTGACCTGGAGCTCGGGCCGCAGGAGGGCGAGGACGAGGCCGGGAGAGCCGTTGCCCGAGCCCACGTCCAGGAGCCGGCCCGGCCGGGCCAGCGGCGCCGCCGGAAGGACCTCGCCCACCAGCAGCGCCACCCGCTCGACCGGCGTGCGCGCGCCGGTCAGGTTCACCCGGGCGCTCCAGTCGGCCAGAAGGTCCAGGTAGCGCTCCAAGGCGGGCCGCGCGGCTTCCGGCGCGCCGGCCGCTTCGAGCGGCGTCCGATGCGGGCCCGCGGCTAGGCCTCCCCGGACGGCTCCTCGCCCTCCGGCCCCTCGTGGGGGGCCACCGTGACCCGGCGGTTGCCCTCCTCCCCCACGCTGTAGGTGCGGATGCCCGGCTCGCCGGTCAGGGCCACGTGCACCACCCGGCGCTCGTAGGAGTTGAGGGGGCGCGTCGTCCGCGGCACGCCGTCGCGGCGCACGGAGGCGGCCAGCTCGCGCGCGGTCCGGCGCAGGGCCTCGTCCCGCTCGGTACGGTAGCCCGCGCAGGCGACCACCAGCCGCCGCGGCTCGAAGGCACGCTGGTACATCCGCTGGAGCAGGTGCTCCAGCCCTTGCAGCACGTCCGCGTCGTCGTCGAGGAAGAAGGCCAGGTCCCGGCCTTCCAGGCGCACCGTCACCGCCTCGGGCGCCTCCTCGATCTCGGCCGCCACCTCCAGGTCCGCCGCCTCGGCGATCGCCCGCACGACCGCTCGCGCCCCCGCCCGTGGGTCCCTCTCGGGCCGGACCGGCGCGGGCTCGGCGGCCGGGGCCGGACCTTCCGCCGACGCCGGGCGCTCCATGAGGACGGCGATGCGGGCCGGCTGTCCGGTCAGGCCGCGGCCGGGCGTCGTCCCCGCCTCGAGCACCACGTAGCGCAGGCTGGCGGCCGGCCGGCCCAGCGCCCGGCTCGCCGCGGCGAGCGCCTCCTCGACGTCGCGCCCAGAGAAGACCTGGTCCTTCACGTCCGCCTCCGCTCCCGGCGCGCGGGTTCGTCCCGTGTCCGGAGGATGCGCAGCGTCACCGCCTGCTGGATGATCGAGCAGACGTTGGACGCCAGCCAGTACAGGTTCAGGCCGGAGGGGGCCCACAGGAACATGCCCACGAGCATCACGGGCATGATCATCATGACCCGCTGCTGCGCGGGGTCCATGGAGGTGGGGGTCATCCGCTGCATCAGGAACATCGACGCCCCCATGAGCAGCGGCGTCACGAAGAGCGGGTCCTTCTGGGAGAGGTCCGGGATCCACAGGAACGACGCTCCCCGCAGCTCGATCGACACCGACAGCACGCGGTAGAAGGCGATGAGGAAGGGCATCGTGAGCAGGAGGGGCAGGCAGCCGACCGTCATCTGCGTGCCCATGCTCATCCCGTGACGGGCGTAGAGGGCGGCCACCTCCTTCTGCATCTCCTGCCGCCGGGGGTCCAGGGCGGGAACCTTGCGGTACCGATCCTGGATCACCTTCATCTCCGGGGCCAGCTTCGCCATCCGCACCCCGTTGGCGATGGAGTAGTGCCGCAGCGGGCTCATGACCAGGTTGATGAGCACGGTCAGGACCACGATCGACCAGCCGTAGTTGCCGACGTGGCCATGGACCCAGCGCAGGAGCGACATGAGGGCGACCACGATCGGTCCGATCCACTCCCCGACCGGCACCACCCGCTGGAGGTCGTGCCCGAGCCGGGACAGCATCAAGTGGTCCTTGGGCCCCACGTAGAGGAGGGCCGGTGAGGGTCCCAGCGCAATGCCCGCCTGAGCGCCCACCCGGGGCTTGCCGTCGTCGCCGGGGGGCAGCGCGATCCCGCGCATCTCCGCTTCGCCGGGTCCGGACGGCACCCACAGCGCCGTGAAGTAGGTGCTCTCGACGCCCGCCCAGCTCACCGGGGAGACGGTGCGGGCCGGACCGATCTTCTGGGCGGGCACCCGCTCCACCCCCGCCGGTCCCAGGTAGACGGCCTGGGGCGCGTGGTAGCCGGAGACCTCCATCTCGGCCGGGGTGGGGTTGCCGATGCCCGGCCCCCAGAACACGCGCACGGGTAGCTCGCGGCCGGCCTGCCGCACGCTGGCCCGCACCTCCACGAGGTAGTCATGGGGGTCGAGGTGCAGGATCTTCTCGGCTTCCAGGTCCCCGTCCGCATACGCGAAGGCCAGATCGGCCGCCTGCCCGGCGAGGACGAGGCTCGCCGCCGAGGGCTTGAAGAGCGCGTCCCGGAGGCGCGCGTCGACCGCCGGCTCTCCGGTCTCGAGGTCGAGCGGACGCGGTCCCCCGATGACGGCCTGCACCATCTCTTCCGGCCGTCCGCGCGGGTCCTTGAAGCGCAGGAGCTGCCACGACAGCAGCCGGGCACCCCGGTTGGAGAAGGCGAGGGCGACGTCGGGACCCTGCACCTCGACCCGTCTCTCCTTGTCGTCGGCGATGCGGGCCACGACCGCCCGGGTCGCGGGCGACGGCGCCGGCTGGCCCGGGAAGGGCGGCGCCGGCGTGGGGGCCGGGAGCACGCTCGCCCCGGCCGCCGGAGACGGCGCCGGCGACGGCCGCGGGCGGGGCGGGGGCGCGAAGAGCAGCTGGTAGGCCGTCAGGACGAGCAGCGACAGCGCGACGGCGAGGAGCAGCCTTTTCTCGTCCATTACCTAGGGGACGGGGTCGGGTCCGCCGGCGTGGAACGGATGGCAGCGGAGAAGGCGGCGCAGGGCCAGGCCCGCGCCCCGGCGTGCGCCGTGCCGGCGGATCGCCTCCGCCGCATAGACGCTGCAGCTGGGGACGAACCGGCAGTATCCTCCGATGAGGGGCGCCAGGAGCGCACGGTAGGCGTCAATCGCGAGCAGGAGGATCCGCGCCGCGAGGCCGCGCGGGGCCGCGGCCGGCAAGGCGTCGCAGGCGCTCTCGGTACTCACGCTCCACCTCGGCCTGGGAACAGCCGACGATCTCGGGCTTCGCCACGAGCACCAGGTCCAGGGCCGGCGGCCCACCGCGGGCGTTGCGGCGGAACGCCTCCCGCAGCAGCCGCTTGGCCCGGTTGCGCCGGACGGCGCCCCCGAGCTTGCGGCTCACCGCCAGCCCCAGCCGGTCGTGGCTGCATTCGCTCGCCGCCGCCACGAGGAAGAAGAGCGGTCCGTCGATCCGGACCCCGCGGCGAAAAGCTCGCTGGAACGCGGCGGCGGATCGCAGTCGCTGGGGCCGGCGGAACCGCCCGCCGCCCTCGAGCGGCCTAGGCTCCGACCCGCTTCCGTCCCTTCTGGCGGCGCCGCTTGAGGACGAGGCGACCCCCCTTGGTCCGCATCCGGACCAGAAACCCATGGGTCCGCTTCCGCTTCCGGTTGTTCGGCTGGAACGTCCGCTTCATATGTGGGCGCCCTTCATCCGGCGTAGCTCAGGCCGCGCGGGCCTGCCTGTCCCGGGCAAAGCTGCAAGTCTAGCGGCGACCCGGGGTTTTTGTCAAACCCGCGGCAAGACCGCTCCCGCTTTGCCTTGTCCCGGTCGCGTGCCGTGTGATAGCCTAGGCTGCTTGGAGCAGCGAGACCTCGCCCAACCTTTCACCGAGTTCAGGCTTCGATTTCCACAGGTGTTGAAATCTCTGTGCAAAAAGGGCCCCGGTCGGGAAGACACGCGGTTCGATACCGGCTCTCTCACGTAAGTAACTTATAACAAACGGGTTAAATGGCGACTGCGGGCTTCGGGGACGGCCAGGCCGGCGGGGCGGGCTCTTGGAGGCCGGGCCCATGAACCTCTGGGACGAGGTGCTGGCCAAGGTCGAGGCCAAGGTGAACCGCCACAGCTTCGCCACCTGGTTCCGGCCCACGAGCTTCCACGCGCTCCAGGGCTCGAGTCTCCTCGTCCAGGTCCCGAACTCCCAGTTCAAGGACTGGCTGGCCCGCAACTACCACGGCGTGATCGCGGAGTCCCTGCACGACCTCGGCAAGAGCGAGGTCCACGTCGTCTTCGAGTGCGAGCCGGCTGCGGCGGGGGGCGCCGAGGCCGTGGCCGAACGCGAGGTCGCCACCTCCGCCGCCCTCAACCCCAAGTACACCTTCGAGAGCTTCGTGGTGGGCTCCTCCAACCAGTTCGCCCACGCCGCCGCGCGGGCGGTGGCCGAGATCCCCAGCAAGTCCTACAACCCGCTGTTCCTCTACGGCGGGGTGGGCCTCGGCAAGACGCACCTCATGCATGCCATCGGCCACTACATCCAGGCCCGCAACCGGCACTTGAACCTCGTCTACATCTCCTCGGACCGCTTCATCAACGAGATGATCAACGCCATCCGCTTCGACCGCCTGCCCGCCTTCCGCCAGAAGTACCGGGCGGTCGACGTGCTGCTCGTGGACGACATCCAGTTCATCGCCGGCAAGGACCGCACCCAGGAGGAGTTCTTCCACATCTTCAACGCGCTGCACGACGCCCAGAAGCAGATCGTGATCTCGAGCGACTGCCCGCCGCGGCAGATCCCGACCCTGGAGGAGCGGCTCCACAGCCGCTTCGAATGGGGCCTCATCGCCGACATCCAGGCCCCCGACATCGAGACCAAGGTCGCCATCCTGCGCAAGAAGGCGGAGGCGGAGCGGGTGGAGATCCCGGAAAACGTGGCCCTCTTCATCGCGAGCAAGGTGCGCACGAACATCCGCGAGCTCGAGGGAAGCCTCATCCGCCTCATCGCCTACGCCAGCCTGACCGGGCGGGACATCGACCTCACCCTGGCCCAGGAGATCCTGCGCGACCTGCTGGCCACCGAGGACAAGCCCATCACGATCGAGATGATCCAGAAGTTCGTGGCCGACCAGTTCGGGGTGAAGATCACCGAGCTCAAGGCCAAGAACAACTCCAAGACCGTGGCCGAGCCGCGCCAGATCGCGATGTACCTCATCAAGGCGCTCACTGGGGCCTCCCTGCCCGAGATCGGCAAGGCCTTCGGGGGCAAGCACCACTCCACCGTGATCCACTCGGTTCGCAAGATCGACACCCTGCGCAAGCGCGACCCTGAATTCGACCGGCGCATCAACAGCTTTGTCCAAGCGTTCCGATGAGGTTGCCGGGGTTTTCCACCACGGGGTCGCGGCGCTCCGGGCGCGCGGGGGCTCGGTCCTGGCTGCTTCCACGTCAGGACGGGGCATGAGGCGCAGCCGTCCACATCTGCTCGCACAGGCGAAGCTCCGGGGACGGAGGGGCTTGGCCGGCTTTTCGCCGTTTCCGCAACCCCTCTCTTCCTCCTTGAATCTTCTCCAGGGAAGAGAGATCTGGAGGTAGAACACCGATGGAGATCACGGTCCACAAGAACGACCTCGTGCGCGAGCTGCACCTCGTGCAGGGCATCGTGGAGAAGAAGAACTCCATCCCCATCCTGTCCAACGTGCTCGCCGAGGCGAAGGGGAAGGAGCTGCGCATCTCGGCCACCGACCTCGACGTCTCGCTGCGGTGCGGCTGTCCGGCCGAGGTGGCGGGCGAGGGCGCCATCACCCTGGCGGCCAAGAAACTCTACGAGATCGCCCGCTCGCTGCCGGAAGCGGACGTCCGCATCAAGGTGCTGCCCGACGCCTGGGCCTCCATCGAGTGCGAGCGGGTCAGCTTCAAGATGGCGGGGCTGCCGAAGGAGGACTTCCCCTCGCTCCCCGAGGCCAGGGGGAAGGGCGGCACCGAGATCCCCGGCGATGTGGTGCGCGAGCTGATCGCCCGCACCGCCTTCGCCATCACCGCCGAGGATGCCCGCTACTACCTGGCCGGCGCCCTGATGATCCTGGACAAGGACGGCGTGGCGATGGTCGCGACCGACGGCCACCGCCTTTCGTACGCCCACCGCCAGAGCCCGCTCAAGCTAGCGGAGCCGCAGCGGGTGCTGGTCCCGCGCAAGGCGATCTACGAGCTGGCCCGCCTGCTCGAGGAGGAAGAGACGTTGACCTTCCAGCAGGTCGAGAACCACCTCGTCTTCGCCGTGGGGGGCCGGACCCTCGCTTCCAAGATGATCGAGGGCCAGTTCCCGGCCTTCGAGAAGGTGATCGCGGTCGCCGGCGACAAGGTGGTCGACCTCGGCCGGGAGGAGCTGGGCACGGCCATCCGCCGGGTGAGCCTCCTCTCCTCGGAGCGCAGCCGGGCCGTGAAGCTGACGCTGGGGTCGGACCGCCTCGACCTGGCCGCGTCTTCACCCGACCTCGGCGAGGCGCGGGAGTCGCTGGCCGCCGAGTACAAGGGGGACTCGGTCGAGATCGGCTTCAACGCCCAGTACCTGCTCGACTTCCTCGGAGTGGCGGGGACGGAAGCGGTGCGCATGGAGCTGAAAGACCACGAGAGCCAGGGAATCTTCCGGCCCCAGGGCGGGGCGGAGACCGATTACCGCTACGTCGTGATGCCGATGCGGCTCTAGGTGGATGAAAGGTTCTTTCTACGCCGGCGTTCGGCGCGCGGAACGGAGCGTTTCGTCTACCGCCTCGCGACGGATTCATTCCGACGCGAGGCGCTTGATGACGGCGGGCGCGGAGCGAAGTGCGCCGCATTCGGTATAGACGCGGTGTGGGTGGGACGGATGGAGGTGCGAGACCTGAGGAACATCCGGCGAGCCAGCCTGGAGCTTGCGCCCGGGCTGAACGTGCTGATCGGCCGCAATGCCCAGGGCAAGACGAGCCTGCTCGAGGCGGTGGGGCTGCTGGCCCGGGGCCGCTCCTTCCGTACCGAGCAGACCGACACCCTCATCCGCCGCGGGGCGCCGGCTCTTCAGGCCCAGGGGACGGCGGTGGCGGAGGACCGTCGCACCTGCCTCGAGGTCGAGCTGTCGCCGGGCCGCCGCCGACTGCGGGTGGACGGACGCGAGGTGACACCGCGGGAGTACCACGGGCGGCTGGAGGTGGTCGTGTACTCGACCGACCGCCTGCGGGTCGTGCGCGGCCCGATGCGGGAGCGCCGCCAGTTCCTGGACCGCGCCGCATCGGCGCTGTGGCCGGCCTACCGGCAGGCGGTGCGGGAGTTCGAGCGCGTGCTCGGCCAGCGCAACGCGGCTCTCGAGGCGGGAGCGAAGGACCTCGACACCTGGAACGAGCGGTTCGCCCTCCTGGGGGCGCGCCTGAGGGAGCGGCGGGCGGGCTATGCGGCGCGCCTGCGCCAGGCCTTGCGCGGCGGCTACCAGCCGGAGGGCGAAGCCTACGACGTGCTGCTCGTGCCGCTGCCGCTGGCCGACGGCGCCGAGGCGGAGCGGCGCCGGCTGGGCGACGAGATGGAAGCTCGGCGGAAGGACGAGGCGCGCGCCCGGCGCAGCCTGGTGGGGCCGCATCGCGACGGCGTGATCCTGAGCGTCGACGGGGAGGACGCCTCGGAGTCGGCCTCCTCCGGCCAGGCCCGCAGCCTCCTGCTCGCGCTCGCCCTGGCCACCCTGGAGGTCTACCGGCAGGAGAGCGGGCGGGCCGCGGTGGCGCTGCTCGACGACCTGGACTCGGAGCTGGACGAGGGGCGGGCCACCGAGGTGTGCCGCGAGGTGGCGAGCCGGGGCCAGGCGCTCGTCACCACGGCGCACGCCGGCTGGGCGCGCCGGCTGGCCGAGCTGGGACGGCTCTTCGAGGTCGAGGCGGGAGAGGTCAGGGCGGCGTGATGGGTCCCGCGCCCACCGGGTCCGGGGATAGGTTACCAAGGAGCGAATGAGCGATCCGACGAAGGCCGTCGCGGACGACGAGATGGGCGAGTACGGGGCGGAGGCGATCCGGGTCCTGGAGGGCCTGGAGGCGGTCCGGGTCCGGCCCGCCATGTACATCGGCTCCACGGGCGAGTCCGGGCTCCATCACCTCGTCTACGAGGTGGTGGACAACTCGGTCGACGAGGCGCTGGCCGGCTACTGCACCGAGATCAACGTGACGATCCACATCGACAACTCGGTCACGGTGGTCGACAACGGCCGTGGCATCCCCGTCGAGGAGCACCCCACCGTTCGCGGGATGAGCGCGGCGGAGGTGGTCCTCACCAAGCTCCATGCCGGGGGCAAGTTCGACAAGAAGTCGTACAAGGTGTCGGGCGGCCTCCACGGCGTGGGCGTCTCCGTCGTCAACGCGCTCTCGGAAGACCTGGAGGTCGAGATCTGGCGCGACAAGAAGGTCTACCGCCAGAGCTACAAGCGGGGCGCGCCCCAGGGCCCGCTCGAGAACACGGGCGTCACCGACAAGCGGGGGACGAAGATCCGGTTCAAGCCCGACGCCCAGATCTTCGAGACCACGGCGTTCAGCTTCGACACGCTCTCCCAGCGCCTGCGCGAGCTGAGCTTCCTCAACCGCGGGATCCTCATCCTGCTCGAGGACGAGCGCGACGGAAAGAAGAACCGCTTCCAGTACGAGGGCGGCATCGCGTCGTTCGTGGAGCACCTCAATCGCAACAAGGAGACGATGCACCCGCGGCCGATCCTGATCGAGGGCGTGCGCGAGGGCGTGGAGCTCGAGATCGCCCTCCAGTGGAACGACGGCTACGCGGAGAACATCTACTCCTTCGCCAACAACATCAACACCCACGACGGGGGGACCCACCTCGTCGGGTTCAAGAGCGCGCTCACGCGCTGCCTCAACAACTACGCGACGTCCTCCGGGCTCGGCAAGGACATGACCGAGCCGCTGCAGGGGGAGGACGCGCGGGAGGGGCTGTGCGCCGTCATCAGCGTCAAGGTCCCGGAGCCCCAGTTCGAGGGCCAGACCAAGGGCAAGCTCGGCAACTCCGAGGTGAAGGGGATCGTGGAGAGCCTCATGGGGGACAAGCTCTCCGCGTTCCTGGAGGAGACGCCCGCCGTCGCCAAGCGCATCGTGTTCAAGGTCCTGGAAGCGGCCCGGGCCCGGGAGGCGGCCCGCAAGGCCCGCGACCTCACCCGGCGGAAGGGCGCTCTCGACGGGGCCGGGCTGCCGGGCAAGCTGGCCGAGTGCCAGGAGCGCAACCCCGAGCTGTGCGAGCTGTACCTGGTGGAGGGCGACTCGGCGGGCGGCTCGGCCAAGCAGGGCCGGGACCGCCAGTTCCAGGCCATCCTTCCCCTGCGCGGCAAGATCCTGAACGTGGAGAAGGCCCGCCTGGACAAGACGCTCGCCTCG
>Ga0066710_100002071_pt1 | contig 15787 bp, 14 predicted proteins | sample GraSoiAngelo_159_FD_79666 | JGI IMG/M metagenome (GOLD analysis project Ga0066710, IMG submission 79666) | Grasslands soil microbial communities from the Angelo Coastal Reserve, California, USA - 14_1009_16_40cm | ecosystem: Environmental > Terrestrial > Soil > Grasslands | place: USA...
CAACGACACGCCCCGCTCGTGGACGAGCGTGTCGACGCCTTCGGGGAGGCGGTCCACCAGCTCGGTGAGGCCGACCCGCTGTACGGCTTCCGCGACCTCGTCGTCGGTCGCGTCGGGCCGGGCGAAGGCGATGTTGTCGCGCATGGTGCCGGCGAAGAGGAACGGCTCCTGGGGCACGACGCCGAGCTGGCGTCGCAGCGAGTCGATGGTGACGTCGCGCAGGTCGTGGCCGTCGATGGCGACGCGCCCGCCGGTCGGGTCGTAGAAGCGCGTGACGAGCTTGGCGATGGTCGACTTGCCCGCACCCGTGGCGCCCACGAAGGCAAACGTCTCGCCCGCGCCGATGGTGAGGTCGATGTCGAACAGCACCGGGCGGTCGGGCTCGTAGCCGAACGTCACGTGCTCGAGCGTGATCTCACCCCGGAGTGGCGGCAGCTCCTCCGCGTCCACCCGCTCGCCCACGGTGGGCTCGGTGGCCAACAGCTCGCGCAGCTTGCGGAGGGCGGCCTGGCCCTGCTGGTAGGTGTTGTACAGCTGCACCATCTGCTGAATGGGCGCGAAGAATGCGTTGAGGTAGAGGACGAAGGCGGCGAGCTCGCCGATCGTCAGGCTGCCGCGGAGCACCATGTTGCCGCCGACCAGCAGGATGAGCGCCTGGCCTCCGACACCGATGACCTCGGTGCCGGGTCCGTAGAAGGCGCCGACGCGGGCCGTGTAGTTGTTCGCGGCGCGGTAGTCGCCGACGACGTTGCGGTGGTCGCCGATGTTGTGACGGGCCCGGTTGTACGCGGTGACGATGCGCACGCCCGACAGGCTCTCCTGCAGGTGGGCCAGCACCTCCGCGATGCGGTCGCGCACCTCGTCGAAGCCCCGGTCGGACGCTCGCCGGAACCAGAACGTGAGCACGGCCATGGCGGGCACGACCGCGAGCACCGTGACGGTGGCCAGCGCGACGTTCAGCGAGAACAGCACGATGGTGACGAAAACGATGGTGAGGGCCTGCACCACCATCTGCACCATGCCGTCCTGGAACAGCTGTGTCAGCGAGTCGACGTCGCTCGTCATGCGGGTCATCAAGCGGCCCGCCTTCTCTCGCGTGAAGAACTCGAGCGACAGCCGCTGGAGGTGGGAGAAGATGCGGACGCGGAGCGAGAAGAGCAGACGTTCGCCCACCCGCCCGGTCCACGCGGTGCGCGCGTACGACGCGACCCCGCCGACCAGCACCGACGCGAGGTAGAGGATGGCGACGGTCGCGAGAACTGCGGTGTCGCTCCGGCGGATGCCCTTGTCGATGCCGATCTGGGTGAGCAGCGGGCCCGCCTGCGTCGCGGCCGTCTCCAGCCCGACGAGCACGAACGCGGCGAGCATCGCGGCCCAGTAGGGCCCGATGAAGCGACGGAGCGTGAGCGGCCGTCGGTCGTAGTCGACCTGGCTGAACGTGACCCGCTCGACCGGGTGCTCGGGCTCACCCGCCAGCACCTTGTCGACGCGCGTCTGCAGCTCCGGGGGGATGCCCGCGAACGGGAGGCCCCCCTGCGGCCGGCCCGGAGGTCCCCCGGAGAAGCCGTGGCCGCCGGCGCCGGGGCCGGCCCCGCCCCACGCCATCAGACCGGTCCCCGCACGACGCCGCCGCCGGGCGCCGATGTCGACGCTCGCGCCGCGGCCGCCTCTTCCTCCTCGATGTGGGCCAGCACCTCGGCGTAGCGGGGCTCGGTGGCCATGAGTCCGGCGTGGGTGCCGTCCGCGACGATGTGGCCCCGTTCGAGCAGCACCACCCGCTCGGCCAGCCGGATGGTGGAGAGCCGGTGGGCGATGATCAGCGTGGTGCGACCATCCAAGAGGCCGCGGAGCGCGCCGTGGATCTCCTCTTCCACGTGCACGTCGACCGCGCTGGTTGCGTCGTCGAGGATGAGGACGCGGGGGTTGACGAGGAGGGTGCGGGCGATCGCGATGCGCTGGCGTTGCCCACCCGACAGCGTGTAGCCGCGTTCGCCGATCTGCGTGTCGTAGCCGTCGGGAAGCTCGTCGATGAACTCGACCGCGTTGGCGGTGCGTGCCGCGGCCACCACGTCGTCGAACGGCGCGTCGGGCCTTCCGTAGGCGATGTTGTCGCGCACGGACGCCGAGAAGAGGAACGGCTCGTCGAGCACCATGCTCACCTGACCGCGCACGCTGACGAGGGTGAGGTCGCGGACGTCGTGCCCGTCGATCTCGACGTGCCCACTGTCGACGTCGTAGAAGCGCGTCAGGAGCCGGGCCACCGTCGACTTGCCACGGCCCGTGCGTCCCACGAGGGCCACGGTCTCGCCCGCTTCGATATGCAGGTCGAAGTGGTCCAGCACGGGCGGCGCGCCTGCATAGCCGAACGTGACGTCGCGGTAGTCGACGCGTCCCTCCGGGCTCACGAGATCGATCGCGCCCGGGCGATCGAGGATCTCCGGAGGCGTGTCGAGGATCTCGTAGATGCGACCGGCCGAGGCGGCCGCGCGCTGGCCCATCATCATGAAGAACCCGAGCATGCGGAACGGGGCCTGCAACATCACCACATAGGCGCTGAACGCGACGATCGTGCCGATCGTGACGCGCCCGTCGATGGCGAGAACGCCACCGTAGAGCAGCACCGCCGCCATGCCGAGCCGAGGAAGACCCTCCATGATCGGGGCATAGCGGGCCCGGACGTCGATCTGTCGCACGGAGGCCCACTGCAACCGCCGTGCCGCCGCCGCGAGCACGCCGATCTGCGACTTCTCGGCCGCGAACGACTTCACCACCCGCACACCGGTGAGGTTCTCCTCGACGATCGTGGCGGTGTCGGCCGAGCGGGCCTGGATGAGCCACGAGATCGGGAACGTGAGATCGCGCATCCGCACCCCCACGATGTAGACGAAGGGCAGTGGCGCCAGCGCCACGAGCGCGAGGGGCACGTCGACCGACAACATGAGGCCGAAGGCGACGAAGAAGCTGACGATGTTGAGGACAAGGAGCGGCGCGAACGTCAGGAAGAGCTGCATGGACCGGATGTCGGAGTTGGCGCGGGAGATGAGCTGGCCGGACTGCACGCGATCGAAGAACGAGAACGACATACGCGTGAGGTGCTCGTACATCGCGACCCGCAGGTCGTACTCGACGTCGTACGCGACGCGGTACAGGTAGTAGCGATAGACGAAGGTGAGGAGGCCGCGTCCGGCCGCGAGCGCCAGCAGGATCCACACGTAGGGCATCAGCCCGCCCGATCGGTGCGCCAGGGTGGCGTCGATCGCGGCCATGGTGACCCGGGGAACCGCGACCTGGCCGAGCATCGCCGCGAACGCACAGACCAGCGAGCCGATCACCGCGACCCGGCGCGCCGCGAACAACGGCAGGACGCGCCGGATCCACCCCCGCTTCGGATCGGGGTCGATGAGCGCCAGAGGGGGCCCGTGACGCGCGTCGACCGCCATCGGCTCCCACGGCCCGCTCAGCGCGATGAGGTCGCGCTCGACGGTCGAGGTCATCGCGGCCGGGGGGGCCGCGCCACGGTCAGGGCCTGCGACCACAGGCCCAGCCCGTCGATCGCACGCCGGCGCCGGGCCGGGGGCAGACGCTGGGCGAGGGTGGTGAGCTGCCGCTCGACGGCCCGGTCCGCGGCCGCCAACGCGTGCAGGCCCTTGCGGGTCACGACGTGGGCCACCCGGCGACGGTCGGCTGGATCGGTGCGCCGCTCGACGAGGCCCCGCGCCACCAGCCCGTCGGCGAGGGCGGTGAGGCTGGGCGGGCTCACGGCGAGCTGCCCCGCCAGCGCGGTGGCCGCCGACGAGCCCTCGGACAGGAAGGCCAGCAGGCGGTACTGGGGGAGCGACAGACCCTCGCCGGCCAGGGCCCGGTCGAGCGACTTGGCCAACCAGGCGACGGTGCGACCGGGCAGGAGGCCGACGCCTCCGGCCGCATCGGCCGTCGCGGGCGCCTCGTTTCTGGATGCGTGGTTGGAGGATGCTTCGACTCTCACACTATGAGTATGTCGAAGTAGTGGGCGTTGCGGTAGTTGTTCGACGCGCCAGGGCCGGGTGGGGCGGTCCGGACCCTACGATGCGGCCATGAGGTTCGGGATCTTCTACGAGCTCCAGCTGCCGCGTCCGTGGGACGACGGTGCCGAGCTGCGACTGGTGCAGGACGCGCTCGATCAGGTCGAGCTCGCGGATCGGCTCGGCATCGACTGCGTGTGGGAGGTCGAGCATCATTTCCTCGAGGAGTACTCCCACTCCAGCGCGCCCGAGGTGTTCCTCGCGGCGGCATCGCAGCGAACGCGCGACATCCGCCTCGGCCACGGCATCATCCAGACCGCGCCTCAGTACAACCACCCGGTGCGCACCGCCGAACGGCTCGCCATGCTCGACCTCGTGTCGGGTGGGCGCGTGGAGTTCGGGTCGGGTGAGTCGTCGTCGACGGCCGAGCTCGGTGGCTTCGGCATCGATCCCGCGCAGAAGCGCGATGCCTGGAGCGAGGGCCTCGAGGTCACCATCCGGTGCATGACCGAATCGCCGTTCACCGGTGTCGACGGCGCGTACGTGCAGGTGCCGCCGCGCAACGTCGTTCCAAAGCCCGTGCAGAAGCCCCACCCGCCCCTCTGGGTGGCGTGCTCTCGCCGCGAGACGATCCTGCTCGCGGCCCGGCACGGGATCGGCGCGCTCACGTTCGCGTTCATCGACCCCGAGGAAGCCATTCACTGGGTCGGCGACTACGAGCGCGCGCTCGCCGAGAGCTGCGTGCCGATCGGCCGCGCCGCCAACCCCCAAGTGGCGTGCGTCACCACGATGATGTGCCATCGCGACGAGCGCGAAGCGATCGCGCGTGGCCTCGAGGGCGGCAACTTCTTCGGCTACTCGCTCGCCCACTACTACGTGTTCGGCGACCATCGTCCCGGCCGCACCAACGTGTGGGAGGAGTTTCAGGCCAAACGGGCCGAGCGCGGCTACGACCCCGAGGTCGCGGTGGCGCTCCAACAGGAGACGCTGGGCGCCAAGGTCGCCGCGGGCGAGACCGAGGGGCTCCGCGGCGCGATCGGCACGCCCGCGCAGCTGCGCGAGTTCCTGCGCCGCTACGAAGAGGTCGGCGTCGACCAGATCATCTTCGTGCTGCAGGCGGGCCGGACGCGCCACGAGCACATCATGGAGTCGCTCGAGCTCTTCGGTTCCGAGGTGCTGCCGGAGTTCAAGGCGCGCGACGAGAAGCAGCACGCCGCGAAGGCGGCCCGGCTCGAGCCCGTGGTCGAGGCGGCAATGGCGCGCCGGGTCGAGCCCGACGTGGCGATGCCCGACGACTACGTGATGGAGGCGCTGCCGAAGCAGCTCATCAAGGCGGCCGGCGGCGACGAGCTGCTCGACAGCATCGCGGCGGGCACATCGGTGGGTGATCGCTCGCCCATCGAGGGGCTCGCGGCCCGCGAGGCGTAGAGGCGCGACGAGGCGGCGGTAGCGTTCCGTCGATGGGAACCCGGCACCGGCCGGGCAGCGACTCGCTCCCCAATGCGGCTATGGCCGGCGGTCCGGAACGGGCCGGCTCGACGGCCGGAGACGTCGTCGTGGCGCTGTGGCGGCTGGCTCGGCCTCCGATCTGGATGGTCTCCCTCGTGCCCCTGTGGGTCGGCCACCTCCTTGCCACGCGGACGATCTTTCCCGGCTTCGATCGTTGGACGCGCTTCTGGGCGGACGCGTCTCAGTCCGGAGCCCGCTCCGCCCACTTCTGGGACACGTTCCGTCACACCCTGGGCGATGCCCGGCCGCTGCTCGTGGCGGCCCTCGTGCTGGGCCCCGTGGCGTGGACGGCCGCGCTGTCGATCAACGATGTCCACGACCTTGACGGGGATCGCAACAACCCTCGCAAGCAGAACAGCCCGCTCGTCGACGGTGCGCTCTCGCCCGCGTTCGTTCGACGGGCGGCGTACGGGTTCGGGGCGGTGGCGCTGACGGGGGCGGCCGCGGTGAGCGCCGGCTTCGTCCTGGTCACGGCCGCCTTCCTGGTCCTGGCCTGGGCGTACAGCGTGCCACCGGTCCGGCTCAAGTCCCGGGCGGGGGCCGACGTGCTCGTCAACGGCCTCGGCGTCGGCGCGCTTCCGTTGCTCGCGGGCTGGAGCGTCGCTCGTCCGCTCGCGTCCTTCCCCTGGGTGATGCTGGCCCAGGGGGTTGCCGTTGCGATCGCGCTCTACGTGCCGACCACCCTCGTTGATCACCAGGCCGACCTCGCCGCGGGATACGACACGCTCGCCACGCGGCTGGGTTATCACCGGGCATATCAGATCGGTCTCGTCGCCTGGACCGGCGCATGCGCAAACGCAGTCATGCTCTCCGCACTCGATGTTGTGATCTCCCGGCGGATGCTGCTCGTGCTGGCCGTGGCGGCGCCCGTTCTCGTCGTGGCCTACCACCTGCTCATCGGTCACGCACGCGGGCCCGCCCAACTCGTCCGAGGCATCGTTGTGATCAGCTGGATGTTCCTGGCACCGAACGTGATGTTCGCCCTGATCTACACCGGTCTGTGGGTTCCGGGTTCGGCGTGATCGTCGGCTCTGCTCTCGCGACCTTGTGAGTGCCGTCGGGGCGTCGCCGCCGCGCCGGGCTCGGGGTGCGGCGGCCTACGCCTGCGAGCAGGCGCGTATCGCGGCGTCGGCGGCGGTCTCGGTGGCGAGCCTGGCGCCCTTGGCCAGCCGGGCCATGCGGGGGATGCGTCCCGGGTGCTTCGCGAAGTAGCGCGCGACCGCTCGCGGGTTCGGTGTCCCGTCCTGGTTGCTGAGGTGGAAGACCTCCTCGTCGATGCTCCCGTCGGTCGCCCGATCGCTGATCACGCGGAACACCGACCACGGGATGCCACGCGTCTCGCAGAGCTCGGCGATCGCGGCGGTCTCCATGTCGAGCGAGACGACGCCCTGGGCCCGCAGCCCTGCGATGTGCTCGGCGTCGGTGAGGAGCACGTCGGTCGTCCACATCTTTCCGTGCGACTTGCCGTCGCCCAACGCAGCCGGGCGATGCTCCGTGCCCGTCGCGCTGTTGACGACGACCTCCGGGAGGATGAGCGTGCCGATCGGCGTCTCGTTCTCCACCGCGCCCGTGATGCCCACCACGACCACCCGGTCGACCGACACCGCGTCGAGCATGCGCCGGGTTCCCTCCGCCGCCAGCTCGGTTCCCATCCCCGTCACGATGGCGACGACCTCGCGCCCCCCGAGCGTGCCCGTGTGGACGGTGACGCCGCCGATCTCCGTCTTGTGAAGGGAGAGCTTCTTCACCAGCGGCTTCAGCTCCATCGGCATGGCACAGATGAACGCGATGCGGCTCGGGCTCGTCGGAGTGTCCACCCGCCCAGCTTGCCGGGTCTTCCGGGTGGCGGCCAGGTTCGCAGGACCTCGGTGCGACGCTGACGGGCAGACTCTTCGCACGAGAGCTCGGGAGGAGCCGCGATGGAGGACAAGGCAATTCCGTACAAACGACCCGGCTGGTTCACCAAGCACGTCTTCAACCGGATCGTCGGCTGGCTCACGGGCGCCGGGCTCAGCGTGTGGGGCTCTCGGGTCCTGCGGGTTCGCGGCCGCCGGTCGGGCGAGTGGCGCGAGACGCCGGTGAACGTCTTGACCCGCGACGGGGAGCGCTACCTCGTCGCGCCGCGCGGCCACACGCAATGGGTGCGAAATCTCCGAATCTCGGGGGAGGGCGAGCTCCGGCTCGGAAGGAAGACAGAGCCGTTCCGAGCCACCGAGATCTCCGACGAGGACAAGCCCGAGCTGTTACGCGCCTACCTGAAGCGCTGGAAGGCCGAGGTGGGCGTGTTCTTCGGAGGTGTCGGCCCGGACTCGTCCGAGGAGGACCTGCGCCGCATCGCTCCCGATCACCCGGTCTTCCACATCGAAGCCGGACGACCCTGATCCGCTTCGCCGGCCGGCCGGCCGGCCGGTGCTCAACCGTCGAGCTTGGCCTTGGCGATGCAGATGGCGAGGTGGGCGTCCAGCACGACCTGCCGGGTGGCTTCCGCCACGCCGGTGTCGGCTTCCACCGCCGCCTTGGCGCTGTCGCCTGCCTGCTCGAGCTCGATCACCGCAGCCCGTTCGTCGTCGGCGCCCGCGGCCTTCTCGGCCTTGCCGGCGAACTCGTCGACCACCGCGACCAGCACCGGCGACGCCCCCGTATCGCCGTGCACGACGTCGCGGGCGTCGTCGATCTTGACCCGGGCCTGGCGCAACCGCTCCGCCATGGTCGTCATGGCCCCAGGCTAGGCGGTGGGCCGGAGCCGCCGGCGCCGAGATGGAGCCGGCACCAAAGGGTCCAGACCGGGTGCCTCGCAGCCGATGATCCGCTGCAGTGCTCTCATCCGTTCGAGATCGACACCGCGGCGTGCGGCAGGTGGCGGTGTTCTTCGCGCTCGGAGGGGTGTTCTCCTTCACCGCGAACCGGGTGCCGGGGACGCCCCATGCGGGCCTCGCCGCCGACCTCATCGCGCTCGCCGACGTGCTCGTGGCCGTGCTCGCGTGGGTCGCCCCGTGGGATCGCTGGCCGAAACGGGCCGGCCTGCTGCTGGTCGGGTCGGCGTTGGCCCTCATCGCCATGCCGACGTACCTCGGGATGGCCCCCAGCTACTCCTACAGCGCCTGCTTCGTTGTGGTCTTCGTCTGGGTGGGGATGACCCAGCCGCCACATACGTCGTTGTTCATGGCGCCGATCGCCATCGTCACATACCTCGCCCCGCTGCTGTTCGGGCCGGGCGATCATGCTGCCGCGCTTCCCTCGGCGACCGTGACCCTGCCCATCTGCGTCCTCGTCGCCGAGATCATCGCCCGCACAGTTGCCGAGCTCGACGCGGCGCACGCCGAGTCCGACCGCCAGGCCGTCCTGCTCGGCGCGCTCGCCCAGCGCGACGAGCTGACGGGTCTCGGGAACCGGCGTCATGCCACGGCGATCCTCTCGACGCTACAGCCGGGCGACGCCGTGTTGATGATCGACCTCGACCACTTCAAAGCCGTCAACGACAACAGCGGACATGCTGCCGGCGACGACGTGCTCCGCGAGCTCGGCGCCTACCTGCAAGGCGCGCTGCGCGACGCCGACCTCGTCGCCCGGTACGGCGGCGAGGAGTTCCTGGCGGTCTTCCGGGCTGTGGGCGAAGGCGCCGACGTCATCGCCGGTCGGTTGCTCCAGGGTTGGCGAGCGCGTCGACCCCGGACGACCTGGAGCGGCGGGCTCGCGACCCACGAGGAGGCGATCACGACGGCGGTGACCTTGACCCGTGCGGACTTGGCGCTCTACGAAGCGAAGCGCCGAGGACGAAACACCATCTGCAACTATCAGTCGCTGCACCAGCTCTACGACGTCGGGATCGCCATCTAGAGCACGCGGCGCGCCACCCGCGAGTACCTTCGGCTCAGACGACCAGCAAGGAGGGGAAGATGCGCGCCGCGATCTTCGTCGGGGAGGGCGAACCGCTGTCGATCGAGGAGGTGACTCCCCGGCCGCCCGGTCCGAAGGACGTGACCGTGGAGGTGCTGGCCAGCGGCGTCTGCCACTCCGACCTCTCGATCGTCAACGGGTACGTGCCCCTGCCCCCGCCGTCGATCCTCGGCCACGAGGGCGCCGGGGTGGTGCTCGAGGTCGGCGCGGAGGTCGGCCGGGTCCGCCCCGGCGACCGGATCGTCGCCTCCTTCGTCCCTGCCTGTGGCACGTGCTTCTACTGCCTCCACGACCGGGCCAACCTCTGCGAGCAGATGTGGTCGTTCTCGGCGGTACCCCGCGCCACCCGACCGGACGGCAGCGTCGTCACGGCCATGACCGGCCTGGGCACCTTCTCCGACGTGATGACGATCGACGAGCGGTCGGTCGTGAAGGTGGACACCGACCTCCCGGTCGAGCAGTTGGCTCTGATCGGCTGCGGCGTGACAACGGGTGTCGGAGCCGCGCTCAACACCGCCCGCGTCGAGCCCGGCTCGACGGTCGCGGTCGTGGGGTGTGGGGGTGTCGGCACCGCCGTCATCCAAGGCGCCCGCATCGCGGGCGCGGCCCGCATCATCGCCGTCGACCCGATTGAGCTGAAGCGCAAGACCGCCGAGCAGTTGGGCGCGACCGATCTCGTCGACCCCTCCCAGGGCGACCCGGTGGCCCAGGTCCAGGCGCTCACGAGCGGTCGGGGCGCGGACTATGCGTTCGAGGTGATCGGGTTGCCGGAGACGATCATCCAGGCGTTCTCGATGGCGCGCCCGGGCGGCACAGCGGTGATCGTGGGGATGCCGCGCATGGATGCCACGGTCACGTTTCCCGCATGGCAGCTCTTCGGCGGCGAGAAGCGCTTGTTGGGCTGCGTCTACGGTTCCGCCCAGGTGAAGCGCGACTTCCACCGCTTCATCGCGCTCGCCGAGACCGGCCGGCTCGACCTCGGTGCAATGGTGTCGCGTCGCATCTCGCTCGACGAGGTCAACGACGCATTCAAGGCCATGGAGGCCGGCGAGGTCATTCGCAGCGTCATCGTGTGAGGCCCGGTTGACCGGCGGCCGGCGCGGGCGGGGTCGGGCTCGGGTGGGCTGCTCGGGTTGGGCGTACCGAGACTGGCGCGGTCCGGTCTACCCGGCTGACCTGCCGCAGCGGCGCTGGCTCGAGCACTACGCCGAACTCTTCGACACGGTGGAGGTCAACAACACCTTCTACCGGTTGCCGCCGGCGACGACCGTCGAAAGATGGGCCGCGCAGGCGCCGCCCGGCTTTCTCTTCGCGCTGAAGCTGGGCGCGTTCGGCTCGCATCGCATGAAGCTCAAGGACGCGGCCTCTTGGCTTCCGAATCACCTCGATCGCGCGCAGCGGTTGGGCCCGGCTCTGGGCCCGACCCTCGTGCAGCTGCCGCCCCGCTGGCGTCGCGACCCCGAGCGCCTCGACGAGTTCCTCGCCGCCGCGCCGCGGACGATGCGGTGGGCGGTGGAGCTGCGCGAGGCGTCGTGGCTGCATGACTCCGTCTTCGATGTCCTGCGCAGGCACGGTGCCGCGCTCTGCGTGCACGATCTGCTGGCCCAGCACCCGTGGGAGCTGACCGCCGACTGGACCTACGTCCGCTTCCACGGGCCGCACGCGCTCGAGCGCAAGTACTGGGGCAGCTACGGCGGGCGCCGTCTCTGGCGGGTGGCCGACCGCCTGGGCACCTGGCTCGACGAGGGGTGCGATGTCCACGCGTACTTCAACAACGATCACGAGGGCTTTGCGGTGCAGGACGCCCGGTGGTTGGCGGAGCGGCTGCGCCGACCATGACGGCGGTGAGCCCGTAGCGTTCGCTCCAATCGGTGGGCGGCGTTCACTTCTCCCGTTCGAGAATGATGACCGGGATCGACCGCGTGGTCCGCTGCTCGTACTCCGCAAAGCCGGGGTATGCGGCCTTCTGCTTCGTCCAGATGCGCTCGCGCTCCTCGCCCTCCGCGACGCGAGCCACCACCGCGAACGTCTCCGAATCGACCTCCACGGTCGCTCGTGAGTTCGCCACCAGGTTGTGGTACCAGTCGGGATTGGACGGGGCGCCGCCCTTGGAGGCGAACACGGCGAAGCTGTCTCCGACCTTCTGGTACATCACCGGGTGCACACGGCTCGCACCCGATCTGGCGCCGACACTGTGGAGTAGCAGGAGCGGAGCCCCCTCGAACGGACCGCCGACCTTGCCGCGGTTGGCTCGGAACTCCTCGATGATCTTGTCGTTCCATCCGGCCATGCAGGTGGCAACGGCACGCCCGGCGGAAAAATGCCCACGTCGGCGCGGACCCGACATGCGGACAGCGCACGAGGGTCATGGTGAGATGGGGGCGGTGAGCGAGGGGCGACCCACGATCGAGGTGCTGTTCCGTGCCGAGTTCGCGCGCCTCACCCGCTCGCTCGCGGTCGCCGAGGGCGACGACGAGGCCGCCGGCGCCGTGCTGGAGGCGTTCGTCGAGGCCGGTCGCCGGTGGGCGAGGGTGGCGTCGCTGGACGACCCCGCCGGCTGGGTCCGGCGCGTCGCGATGAGCCGGCTGCAGAACGGCGGGCGCCATCGCCGGCGAAGGGCCGAGGGGCTCGCGGTGGTGCAACCGCGTGGGTTCGCCGAGTCGGGCGCGCCCGAACCCGACCTGCTCGGCGCGGTGCGGGCCCTGCCGGTTCAGCAGCGCCGTTGCGTCTGCCTCCACCACATCGGCGACTATCCGGTCGCGGAGGTGGCGAGCGCGCTCGGGATCGCGCCGAGCGCGGTCGAGACGCACCTGCACCACGGGCGCGCCGCCCTGCGCCGAGCGGTGCGATGGCCCGACGGTGGCGGGGACCCCGTCGACCGGCTGAACGGGTTGACACCGAATGTCGACGAGGACGCCGCGCTCGCGTGGCTCGGTCGCGCACGCACGCGGCGCGTCGTTCGGAGCGGCGTGTCAGCGGCTGTCGTCGCCGCGTTGGTCGTTGCCGCCGCGGTCGTGAGCTGGAGGCACGCCGACCACCGCCAGAACGTGGCAGCAGGCCCGACGACAACTGCGATCCGTGGTCTGCTCAGCGCATCGACCGTCCGGGACGGCATCGAGCTGACCGTCACCCTGCCTGCCGGCCAGGTCGACGTCGGACAGCGGGTGAGGGCTGAGGTGGTGGTACGCAACGTCGGCGCGGTGCCCGTGCACTGGGTGCACGGTGGGTGTGCCGTACCCGCTGCCGCCGTGCTCACGACCGCCGGTGCACCGGTGGTCGATCGTCGCGCGCCGATGCAATGGGACGGCACGACACCACTGGCGGGCTGGCTTGGACCCCACAACGCGCTCGCGCCGAGCGCCCTCGTCGACCCGAAGGCCGCCGGTTCCCGTTTGCAATTGTGCACGTTGAACCTCGTCGTCGAGACGATCGCGCCCGGCGGCGAGACGCGGTGGTCCGGCACGACCGACGACCGCGTGCCCCCCGGACCGTTGGCGCCGCAGGAGCTGGCCGCGACCTTCGTCGGCTACAACCAACCCGCCGACTACCCGGGCATGCCTCGCCCGCCCGTCGAAGTGCGCGTCGCGGTGCCCGTGCGGGACGACCCGGCGCGCGCCTCGAGCGCGGACGCCGCCGGTGCCGCGTTCGCGGCCGATCACCGCCTGCAACCGTTCCTCGACCTCACCCGCCACGAGCTCGACGCCAATCCTGTCGCGGTGACGCAGACGTGGGCGACCGAGGTGTCGTGGTGGCAGCGCGCCTGGGAGCTGTGGGTCACGCCCTACTACAACAGCAACCGCGCGTTGCGCCTGCGCTACGACCCTCGTGTCGGTGCTGTCGTCGACGCCCGCCTCGTCTCGCCCTACCAGCCGCCCGGTGACGACCCCGACCACAAGAGCGCTCCCGGCCCGCCCGACACGTCCCTGCCGTAGCTGCCGAGACGACGGCCGGCCCCTCGATAACGTGAGGCCGTGACGAGCCCTGCCGGTGAGGCCAAGAGCCTCCCCCTGATCCTCGCCCGGGAGCTCGCGTCGAACCTGGCGACGCCGATGTTCCTGATCGATGCCGGGGGGACGCTCGTCTTCTTCAACGAGGCCGCCGAGCTCCTGATCGGGCGCACGTTCGCCGAGCTCGGCGAGATCCCGGCGCTCGAGTTCGGCGCGGTGCTCGAGCTGACCGAGCGGGACGGCTCTCCCGTGCGTCGGCGCGACACCGCCGCGGGGATCGCCTTCTTCCAACGGCGTCCCGCTCATCGCACGCTGATGGCGACGGGCTACGACGGTGTGCGGCGGCTCGTCGATACCACCGCGTACCCCTTGTTCGGTGCTGCCGACGAGATGCACGGTGTCGTCGCGGTGTTCTGGGAGCGCGCGCCGGAGGGCGGCGGTTGATGCGCGCTCGGGTGTGGGGTTGTCGAGGTTCCGTGGCGGCGCCGGGCGCGGACACGGTTCGGTACGGCGGCAACACCTCCTGCCTCGAGGTCCAGCTCGAGAGTGGGCACACGCTCGTCCTGGATGCCGGCACCGGCATGCGCGCGCTGGGCGTCGCGATGGAGGACGAGCATCCCAAGGAGCTGCACATCCTCCTGACGCACCTGCATCTCGATCATCTCCAGGGCCTGGGCTTCTTCCGCCCACTGTTCCGACCCGACCTCGACGTGCACGTCTGGGGCCCGGCGTCGCCGGTGCAGGGCCTCGAGGAACGCATCGCGATCTATCTCTCGCCGCCGCTGTTCCCGGTGCGGCTGGGCGACATCCCCGCCCGACTCACCTTTCACGACGCGCCCGAGGAGGCGGTGTCGATCGGCTCGGCCACCGTTCGCGCCGCCAAGGTGACGCATCAGGGCCCCACCGTCGGGTACCGGATCGAGGAAGGCGGGAGAGTGCTCGTCTACCTGCCCGATCACGAGCCGTCGTTGGGCGTGCATCTCCGCGATCAGCCGACGGCCTGGATGAGCGGGTACGACGTGGCGCGTGACGCCGACATCTTGTTCCATGACGCACAGTACGGCGACGACGAGTACCCGCACCACGTCGGGTGGGGTCACTCGTGCATCGAGCACGCCCTCGCATTCGCGCGCAAGGCCGACGTCGGAATGGTGGTGCTGTTCCACCACGATCCGTACCACAACGACGACGAGCTCGAGGTGCTCCTCGCCGAAGCCCGCCGGCAGTGGGACGGCACCGAGGAACGCGTGTGCCTCGCCCACGAGGGGCTGAAGGTCGTGCTCGACGCGAGCGGTGTACGTCTGACAGCGTGAGTCAGCGTCCTCTTGCCGCGCCCCGCGGCCGACTGACAGGCTCGGCGCGTGGCTGATCCCTCCGACGCGTTGGTGTTCTTCGGTGCCTCCGGCGACCTCGCGTACAAGCAGATCTTCCCGGCCCTCTACGCGATGGCGAAGCACGGACGTCTCGGCGTGCCCGTGATCGGCGTCGCGTACTCACGATGGGACCTGGCCCGATTCCAGGCTCGGGCCCGTGAGAGCGTCGAGGCGCATGGCGGCATCGACGACCAGGCGGCGTTCGATCGACTGCTCGGGGCGCTTCGCTACATCGACGGCAGGTACGAGGACGCGGCGACGTTCGACGCCCTACGCGATGCGCTCGACGGTGCGAAGCGGCCGGCGCACTACCTCGCGATCCCCCCGAGCCTGTTCCCCGTCGTCGTCGAGGGACTGGGGAGGGCGGACTGCGCCAAGAACGCACGCGTCATCGTGGAGAAGCCCTTCGGCCGGGATCTGGCCTCTGCGCGCGCGCTGAACGAGGTGCTGCGATCGGTCTTCCCCGAGTCGTCGATCTTCAGGATCGACCATTTCCTCGGCAAGGAGGAGGTGCAGAACATCTTATACTTCCGCTTCGCGAACTCGTTTCTCGAGCCGATCTGGAACCGCAACTACGTGGCGAGCGTGCAGGTCACGATGGCGGAGGACTTCGGGGTTCGCGGCCGGGGGCGACTCTACGAGGAGGTCGGCGCGCTCCGCGATGTCGTGCAGAACCATCTGCTGCAGGTGATCGCGCTGCTCGCCATGGAGCCCCCGGTCGAGATGGGTGTTGAAGCACTGCGCGACGAGAAGGAGCGACTGTTTCGAGCGATGCGCCCGCTCGAGCCCGACGACGTCGTCCGCGGCCAGTTCGACGGCTACCGCAACGAGGATGGCGTGGCGACGGACTCCGACGTCGAGACGTTCGTCGCGCTGCGGATGTTCATCGACTCGTGGCGTTGGGGCGGCGTGCCGTTCTACGTGCGGGCCGGCAAGAACCTCGCGGTCACGTGCACCGAGGTGCGCGTCGAGCTGAAGGCACCGCCGCAGAAGGTGTTCGCCGACTCGGAGCCCGCGCCGGGTGCCACGAACTACGTGAGGTTCCGCTTGAACCCGGAGG
>Ga0066710_100002072_pt1 | contig 15787 bp, 14 predicted proteins | sample GraSoiAngelo_159_FD_79666 | JGI IMG/M metagenome (GOLD analysis project Ga0066710, IMG submission 79666) | Grasslands soil microbial communities from the Angelo Coastal Reserve, California, USA - 14_1009_16_40cm | ecosystem: Environmental > Terrestrial > Soil > Grasslands | place: USA...
CCGTGAGCGCTTCAATATTTACTGCGCCCCTTGCCACTCCCGCCTGGGTGATGGCAACGGAATGGTCCCCCAACGCGGCTACAAGCATCCGCCTACATATCATCAGGACCGGTTGCGCAAAGCCCCGCTCGGATATTTCTTTGACGTGATGACCAACGGTTTCGGTGCAATGCCCGACTATGCCGCGCAAATTCCTCCGGATGATCGCTGGCGCATTGTCGCTTATATTCGCGCACTGCAGTTGAGCCAGAATGCGGGCCAGGCCGATGCTGCACAGGCGGTTCCATCGAATTCGCCGGAATTTGAAGAGCCTGGATCGGGCGCAACCCCGCCAATTCCAGTTCCGCCATCGAGCCAAACAGGAGAAGAGCAGAAATGATCCCGGCGCGCACAAACGGTTCTGAATTCATGGCGCCTGAGATCACGCAGACGATCTATCAGCGCTCGCTCGGCGTTGGTCTGCTCTTTGGAGTCGTGTCGCTGATCGCTGCGATTTTCCCCGACACGCGTGTACAGTTCTTCCGTTCTTACCTGCTTGGATTCATGTTGTGGCTGGGAATCACGCTGGGCAGCATGGCGATTCTGATGATTCAGCACATGACTGGCGGCAAGTGGGGTATGGTGATTCGGCGCCAGCTTGAGGCGGCCGTTAAGTGCCTGCCGCTAATGGCTCTGTTGTTCATTCCCATCATCGCAGGAATGCCATATCTCTATGGCACGTGGCTGCACCCTGAAGCAAAAAACAAACATCTGGTGGATCTGAGCCATGTTTATCTGACCCACCACGGCACCGCGAATTTTCTGTTTCTCAACGGCTACATTGGCCGCGCGGTTGTTTACTTCGCGATTTGGATCATCATCGCATTCTTCCTGAACAAATGGTCGGAGGAACAGGATTCGCCTCCCGTTCAGAATCTCAGTCCGCGTTTCCGCCGGATTGCAGCGCCCGGCTTGATCCTTTACGCATTCACGATTTCGTTCGCGGTAATGGACTGGATCATGTCGCTTTCGCCGCCGTGGATTTCCACGATTTACGGGTTCATCTTCATCGTCGGCGAGCTGCTCTCAGCCATGTGCTTGATGGTCGTGATCGAGCGCATTCTTTCGAACTATGCGCCAACTGCCTCGTTGCTGAAAGCAAAAGAGGTGCACGATCACGGCAAGCTGATGCTCACATTCGTGATGCTGTGGGCGTACTTCAGCTTCTCGCAGTTGCTAATTATCTGGGCGGGAAATCTGCCGTCGGAAATCAATTTCTTCACCAGGCGGTTGTATTCCGGTTGGCAGGCCATTGCGCTCGCGCTGGTGGTCTTCCACTTTGGCGTGCCGTTCCTGTTGTTGCTCTCGCGGCAATTCAAACGCGATGCGAAGACGTTGGTCTGGCTGGCGAGTTGGCTTCTGTTTATGCGATTTGTGGATCTGTTCTGGTATATCGAGCCGAATTTTAACCAGACACTTGCCTTTCGCTGGGGATATTTGCTTGATCTGGCAGTACCCATCGCGATTGGCGGCTTCTGGTTTGCGTTCTTTTTCCGCAACCTGAGGTCGCGTCCGCTGCTGCCGGTGTACGACATGCACGCGCAGGAATTCCTTGAATACGTAGGTGCGGCACATGAATGACCTGCAGAATCACGGCAACGGCGGCTTCGAGCGCGAAGACCTGGGCTCTAAGCCGATCATCGGCTTCATTGTTTCGGTGGTCGTGGGCGGAGTGCTGATCTATTACGTGCTGTGGGGGATGTTCCGTTTTCTCGACGCCTACGAACGAAAACAGCAGCAGAGTGTCAGCCCCCTGGTGAACGCGGAGCAGGACACGCGTAACGCGGATCGCCAGACTACCGCCAGGAAAGTTCAGGAGCAGTTTCCGGAGCCGCGGCTGGAAGACAACGAACGCACCGAGCTGAATGACTTCCGCTACAGCGAAGAAGAGAAGCTCAACAGCTCCGGATGGGTGGACCAGAGCGCGGGAGTCGCGCACATTCCAATTACCCAGGCGATGCAGTTGATCGCACAACGAGGACTGCCGACCACGCCTCAGGCTGGAACCGCCCCACCGTCGATTGTGAATACGGGTCGAGAGGCAGCGGTCAAATCAGACACCAGCAGTTCGCCGAAAAATCCGGCAAAGAAGAAGGGAAAGTAAGTAGTGAGAGGTAGGCACAACAATTCGGCTCTCAACAAAGTGGGGACAGCCGCCCTCGGCTGTCCGCCGAACGCAGTTCGGCTTAATTGTTTTCTGAAGCTGCGGAGCAATGCAGGCGAAAGAATTGGCGAGCAAGCTCGCCAGGACAGCCGAGGGCGGCTGTCCCCACGTTTGTCCAAATATGTAATTGCAATCTTAGCCATGCTCTTCACTACATCCTTCGCTTCTGCCCAGAGCATGACGGGCGGCATCTTGGGGCCATCTGCTTCTGTCAAGCCTCCTGGCCTGAAGAACGTAGGAATCGAGCAGCGGCTGAACGAGCAAATTCCGCTTGACCTCACATTTCGAGACGAAGCCGGCATGGCCGTCCGGCTCGGCGACTATCTTGGCAAAAAGCCTGTGATCTTAAGCCTGGTTTACTACCGCTGCCCCATGTTGTGCAGTGAATTGTTGGTCGGGCTCGAGAGTACGCTCAAGGTGCTGAAGTTCGATGTCGGCAAGGAATTCGACGTCCTCACCATCAGCTTCGATCCCAAAGACACTCCGGAGCTTGCTACCTCAAAGAAGGCCGAAATCCTCAAGCGCTACAAGCGAGCGGGCGCTGAGCAAGGCTGGCATTTCCTCACCGGCCCACAGGAATCAATTGACGCGCTGACTAAGGCTGCTGGGTTCCAATACCAATACGATCCCAAGACCGATCAGTTCGCGCACTCGACGGCAATCATGATCCTGACTCCGCGGGGCAAGATCGCACAGTACTACTACGGCGTGGAGTTTCCGCCGAAAGACATGCGATTGGGATTGATTCAGGCTTCACAGAACAAGATTGGAACGCTAGCAGATCAGGTGATTCTATATTGCTATCACTACGATCCGAATACGGGTAAGTACAGCGCCATTATCAGCCGGATTATTCAGCTCTCCGGCGGCTTGACCATTCTCGGCATTGGGACGGTGCTGTTGGTGCTGTTCCGGCGCGGCTCGGATTCTGACTACGGTTCCAGGAGGCGAAGCGGCTCTCATCAATATGTTCGATAATTTTCCAATCTGGCCGGTCGCCGCGTCATCGCACGCGTTTTGGGAAGACCTGCTCTATCTGTTTTTGGTGGCGGTGTGCACCGCCATGACCTTGCTGATCTTCGCCGCGGTCGCCATCCTGGCCACGAAATATCGGCGCCGCCATGGCCGGGAAGCCACTCCCATTCATGGTTCGCTGCTACTAGAAATCACTTGGTCAGTGCTCCCGATGGGTGTCTTCCTGGTGATGTTCGTCGGGGGCGCGGTGCTCTTCTTCAAAATGCGCACACCACCACGCGATGCTGCGGAAGTCTATGTCGTGGCCAAGCAATGGATGTGGAAGCTGCAACACACCGAAGGCCAGCGCGAGATCAATGAACTCCACGTTCCCGTAGGACGCGACACTAAGTTGATCATGACCTCGCAGGATGTGATTCACAGCTTCTACGTGCCCGCATTCCGCGTCAAAATGGACGTGATCCCCGGCCGTTATACGACCATGTGGTTCCGCCCGACCAGAGCCGGCACATATCATCTGTTCTGTGCCCAATATTGCGGCACTATGCATTCAGGCATGATCGGGGAGGTTATCGTTATGGAACCCGCCGATTATCAGGCTTGGATGTCCGGCGGTCCGGTGGCTGGCTCACTCGCAGAGAACGGTCAGGCATTGTTCCAGCAGTTTGGATGTTCCACTTGCCACCGCTTTGACGTGCAGGGCCGCGGGCCGAATCTGATTGGCATCTACGGCAAGCCTGTGCAGCTTGAAGACGGACGCACTGTAGTTGCCGATGAAGACTACATTCGCGAATCAATCGTGAATTCCCAGGCCAAGATCGTTTCCGGATTCAAGCCGATCATGCCCATTTTCCAGGGTCAGATCAGCGACGAACAATTAAACGCGCTGGTGGCTTACGTGAAGTCATTGAGCCAGGCGCCGGCCGGGCAGGCTGGAACTCCGGAGCTGAAGAGTCCTGGCACTCAGCCGCAGAGCCCGAAGTAGGAATCGAAGTGAAGGGACAGCAATGGCAACCCTAGCAGTAAGCGGAGAACGAAAGAACTACTTAAATGCGGAGTACGGCATCCGCTCGTGGTTGTTCACCACAGACCACAAGCGCATTGCACTACTGTACTTGCTCTCTATTACCGCATTTTTCTTTATCGGCGGCTTTGCTGCATTGCTCATTCGCCTGGAACTGCTGACGCCGGCCGGCGATCTGCTCAGTGCCGATGCCTACAACAAAGCCTTCACTATGCACGGTCAGGTGATGGTCTTCTTTTTCCTGATCCCCTCGATTCCGGCGGTGCTGGGAAACTTTCTGATTCCCATGATGGTCGGGGCAAAAGACCTCGCGTTTCCGCGCATTAACTTAATCAGCTGGTACATCTACGTCATCGCTGGCATTCTGTATATTCATTGCCTCGTGACCGGCGGTGTGGACACCGGCTGGACATTCTATCCGACATTCTCGACGGAATTTAGCAACACCAAAGTAATTGAAGCTGGCCTGGCAATCTTCGTTTCAGGATTTTCTTCGATTCTCACCGGACTGAATTTCGTGGTCACCGTGCATCGCATGCGCGCGCCAGGGATGACGTGGTCGCGCCTGCCACTGTTTGTGTGGTCGCACTATGCCACCAGCATCATCATGCTGCTGGGCACACCGGTCATCGCCATCACGCTGGTGCTGGTGGTCTTGGAGCGGGCTTTGAACCTCGGGATCTTCGATCCCACGCGCGGCGGCGATCCCGTTTTGTTCCAGCATTTGTTCTGGTTCTATTCGCATCCAGCTGTTTACATTATGATTTTGCCTTCGATGGCAGTCATCAGCGAGATCGTACCCTGCTTCTCGCGGAAGCGGATATTCGGCTACAACTTCGTGGCCATGTCGAGCATTGCCATTGCCGCGATCGGCTTCCTAGTCTGGGCGCACCACATGTTTGTCGCCGGGATTTCTTTATATTCCGCGATCGTGTTCTCATTCTTGAGCTTCCTGGTCGCAGTGCCCTCAGCGGTCAAAGTCTTCAACTGGACCGCCACCTTATACAAAGGTTCAATTTCATTCTCCACGCCAATGCTCTACGCGTTCGGCTTTATCGGATTGTTCACCATTGGCGGACTTACCGGCCTGTTCCTCGCCAGCCTCGGGACTGACGTTCATATTCATGACACCTATTTTGTGATTGCGCACTTCCACTACGTAATGGTCGGCGGTGCGGTCATGGGATACCTAGGCGGAATGCACTTCTGGTGGCCAAAAATTTCCGGACGCATGTATCCCGAAGGGTGGGGACGCCTGGCGGCGCTAATTGTATTTATCGGATTCAATCTGACGTTCTTCCCGCAGTTCATTCTCGGCTATCTTGGAATGCCGCGCCGGTACTGGCAGTATCCGCCGGAATATCAGGTGCTGAATGTGCTTTCAACAGCAGGCGCGACGATTCTCGCGGTCGGATATCTGCTGCCGATGGTTTATCTGCTGTGGTCGTTGCGCTACGGCAAGCCAGCACCCGACAATCCGTGGCAGGCTACAGGGCTAGAGTGGCAGACGTCATCGCCACCACCGACATTCAATTTCGATGAAACTCCGATCGTGACTCAAGAAGCCTACGAATACGAGAATATGCCGCTGCCCGAAGAGGTGACACTTGAGCGATAGTCCCATTGTCATGGAACACGCCGAGCACGAAGCGCGGCCGGAACTGCGGCACCACTTTGCCGACGTGGAGCAGCAGCGCAATGCCGCCTCGCTCGGAATGTGGTGGTTTCTGGGCACCGAAATTATGTTCTTCGGCGGCATGTTCTGCGCCTACCTGATTTATCGCCGATGGTATTTCGAGGAGTTCGCCGCTGCCAGCCGAAGTCTCTCTCTTGGCATCGGCACATTCAACACCACCGTGCTGATTTGCAGCAGCTTGACCGTTGCAATGTCGGTCCGTGCGGCGCAGCTTGGCAATCGCAAACTTCAGGTAAAGATGTTGCTATTAACTCTTGTTTTTGGCTTGTCGTTCATTGGAATAAAGGGCATAGAGTGGCACAAGAAGTACACAGAGCACCACATCCCAACCTTCGACTACAACGTCATCAGCGGCGAAGGAAGTTTGGTTAAGGGCAACGAGCACCTACTGGGGATAGACAAAGTTGAGAACGATCCAGTCAAGCTGAGGGAAAGAAAGGTGGAAATCCAGCAGCATACGAAGATTTTCTATTCTCTCTATTTCGCCCTCACCGGAATGCACGCGATCCACATGATTGTCGGCGTCGGCATCTTCATCTGCATTACCTGGATGGCCCATAAGGGACGGTTTACGCCCGAGTACCACACGCCTTTAGAAATCGCCGGCTTGTACTGGCACTTTGTGGATATTGTCTGGATTTACCTATTCCCGTTGTTGTACTTGATTGATCGCAAACCCATATCTTGAGCAGCTATGTCTGAACATTCTGAACACATCGTTTCCGCCAAGCTCTACTGGCTGATCTTTCTTTCCCTGATCGTCGGGACCGTGGTCACGGCCTGGGTCGCAACAGTCGATCTAGGGAAGTATCACGGCATTGACGCCAACACCGTGGTCGCCCTCTTCATTGCAACCTGCAAGGCTTCGCTAGTTGTCCTTATTTTCATGCACGTGAAATACACCAGCGAGAAGATGACCAAGGCCATTCTGCTGGCAGCCATTTTCTGGTTGTTGCTCCTGCTGGTTCTGAGCCTTACGGATTATTCTTCACGCTACGACGGCAGCTTAAATCCGTTGCCCTCGGACTTCACCGCTTGGCTCGCATAAGAACACCGTTCAGCACTCGACCAAAAAGCCAACTCACGCCGCGCCGGACAGCCGTCCCGCCCTGTGCTGTTCTCCTCCAGACCGTGCGTTGGGACAGCCTAGCCGCGAGGCGGCGCTAGAATGCAGCCCCGGGGTGCAAGCCTTGGGTAAGCGTAAGAGATGGCCAGCCCCGGCGGGGCGAAAGGTGCGTCACGCCTCTGTATAGCCGCAAGGAATGTCTTCACCTGTGTTAATCCTGGAAATCCGCGGCGAAGTTTTGAGGTTGCCGAATGCTATCTTTACTCCATGCCTTCGGACCTCGATTCCGTGGCGCTCGAGTCGGCGCTGCGTCGCAATCTACGCGGTGACGTTCGTTTCGATAACGGCAGCCGCGCCCTCTACGCCACCGATGGTTCGAATTATCGCCAGGTTCCAATCGGAATTGTTCTGCCGCGCGATAATGACGACGTAGTTGCTACAGTTTCTATTTGCCGCGAGCATGGCGCGCCCTTGCTCTGTAGGGGTGGAGGGACGTCGCTCGCCGGACAGTGCTGCAATGTCGCCGTTGTGGTCGATTTCTCGAAGTACATGGCTCGGATCCTCGAGATTGATCCGGTTCGCCGCAGAGCACGGGTCCAGCCTGGCGTCATCCTCGATCACCTGCGAGGCGCTGCCGAGAAACATAATCTGACCTTCGGGCCCGACCCTGCGTCTCACAGCCGCTGCACCATCGGCGGAATGGTCGGGAACAATGCTTGCGGTGTGCACTCGGTTATGGCCGGCAAGACGGATGAAAATATCGAGGAACTGGCAGTCCTCACTTATGACGGTGTCCGCATGCGTGTCGGTCCAACGAGCGACAGCGAGCTCGAAAGCATCATTCGGGAGGGGAACCGCCGCGGTGAGATCTACGCAGGGCTGAAAACAATTCGCGACCAGTACTCCGACCTCATTCGACAAAAATTCCCGAACATTCCACGCCGCGTCTCCGGCTACAACTTGAATTTCCTGCTTCCGGAGAACGGCTTTAACGTTGCGCGGGCCTTAGTTGGCTCAGAAGGCACATGCGTTACCGTTCTTGAAGCAACTTGCCGGCTGATCGAAAGCCCGCAAGCTCGAGTCCTGCTCGCAATCGGATGTCGGGACGTGTTCGAATGCGCCGATCTCGTCCCTGAGGTGCTCACTCATCGTCCAATTGGACTTGAGGGAATGGACAGCCAGCTGATCGAATACACGCAGCGCAGGGGAATGAATCCCGAAGGCTTGACTCTTCTTCCCGAAGGTGGAGGATGGTTGTTGGCCGAGTTTGGCGCCGATACTATCCCCGCCGCCGAATCCCGGGCGCGCCGATTAACGGAAGCACTCGGCCGCACCTCGTACGCTCCATCCTTTCGTCTTCTTACGGACATCCGGCAAACAAGAAAAGCTTGGGAGGTACGAGAATCCGCTCTGGGCGCGGTCTCTCGCGTACCGGGAGAGCCGACAACCTGGGAAGGTTGGGAGGATGCCGCAGTTGCTCCGCACAAACTCGGAGGTTATTTGCGCGATTTGCGCAAGCTGACCGACGCGTACGGCTATGGCTGTGTCGTGTACGGTCACTTCGGCGACGGCTGTGCGCACAATCGCATCAGCTTCGACCTTGAGTCCGGAGAAGGCATCAAGAAATTCCGCAACTTCATAAACGAGGCCGCAGATCTGGTCGTCTCCTACGGCGGCTCTCTTTCCGGTGAGCACGGCGACGGACAGGCGCGTGCCGAGTTGCTCCCCAAAATGTTCGGACCCGAACTTGTCCAGGCGTTTCAGAAATTCAAATCGCTATGGGACCCCGATTGGAAGATGAATCCGGGCAAGTTGGTTCGCCCGAATCGAATGGACGATAACCTGCGCCTCGGTGCCAATTACAAGCCCTGGCAACCGGACACACATTTCAAATTTCCGCACGATCATGGCAGCCTGGCCGAAGCAACTCTTCGTTGCGTAGGCGTTGGCAAGTGCCGTCAGTATGAGGGCGGCGTCATGTGCCCGAGCTTCCGTGTGACTCGCGAGGAAGAGCATTCCACTCGCGGACGCGCGCACTTGCTCTGGGAGATGACCAATGGCGAAGTCATACCCGACCAATGGCACGACACGCGCGTGAAGTCCGCTTTGGATTTGTGCCTTTCCTGCAAAGGCTGCAAAAGCGACTGTCCAGTCAACGTAGATGTCGCGACCTATAAAGCTGAATTTCTGTCCCATCATTATGACGGTCGCAGTCGCTCGCTCAACCACTACGCCTTCGGCCAGATCGACCGCTGGGCGCGGATTGCATCGGTCTTACCTGGAGCAGCAAATTTCTTTGCCCAAGCGCCAGTATTGCGAGATCTGGCTAAATCGCTTGCCGGAATTTCTCCCAAACGTACAATCCCGGCGTTTGCCAAGCAGAGCTTTCGGCGTTGGTTCGCAAAGAGGAAGCCGCGTGGGACAGGCGGCTCGCCTGTCCTGACCGACTTACGTACCGGCTCCAGACACACCAGCCCCTCTTCAGTAGTTCTCTGGCCCGACACATTTAACAACTATTTCCATCCGGAAACAGCGATCGCCGCCATAGAAGTATTAGAAGCCGCCGGTTGGCAAGTGCGACTGCCGAAAGGAAACGTCTGCTGCGGACGCCCACTCTACGATTTCGGCATGCTCGATCGTGCCAAGAAACTGCTCCTTGCAACCCTCGACGTTTTGGAACCCGAAATTGCGAGTGCGACTCCGATCGTTGTCCTCGAGCCGAGCTGTGCTTCCGTATTTCGCGATGAGATGCTTAACCTCTTTCCCGACGATGACCGCGCGAAAAAACTCTCGCAACAAGTGTTCCTATTAAGCGAGTTTCTCGAGAAAAATGCGCAGGCGTTCCAACTGCCCATACTCTGCCGCAAAGCGCTTGTCCACGGCCATTGTCATCACAAGTCCCTGATGAAGATGGCAGATGAAGAGTCGGTCCTTCAGCGCATGGGCATTGAGTATGAAATGCCGGCGCCAGGATGCTGCGGAATGGCGGGAGCCTTCGGATTCGAAAAAGAAAAGTACGATGTGTCAATTGCAATCGGTGAACTCGAACTGCTACCTGCGGTCCGCCAAGCGCCGGCGGACTATCTGATCATTGCCGACGGCTTCAGTTGCCGCGAACAGATTTCCCAGTGTACTGGACGCCACGCCATTCACCTCGCCGAAGCGATTCAGATGAGCATGCGAACCGCAATGTAGAGACGTCGCTTGCTACCTCTGAGGTGTTGCGAAGCAACGTCTCTACACCATTGCCATAGCGATTGCCCGCTTCAGCAGCCTTCCCATTCTTACGGCGCGATACAACGGAAAGAGCGAGTCCGGTATTCGCATACTTTCCCATTCGCTGAGGCTTGGCGTCAGCGCCAGCCGCGTTGCAAACCGAATACGGTCCTGCCAACGTTCCCGCGCGGCGGCGAACTCACGAAAATACCGCAAAGACCATGTGTCTGGTTCTTCAGCTGCATCGAATCGCAGCTGGATAGCGTCGGCCAATTTCCCTGCATCTTCAATCTGACCTAGGCCGGGCATGTTTCCAGGAAGCGGACAGCGTAGGAGATCGCGCGCTAGCAACAATGAAACGTGCAGAATCTTGCGAATGCCCAGCCGCCCTGCCCCCGCCCATACCCACTCCCAATCCAGTTCGAAATCCGCAAGCGTAGCGATGTCTCGCAGCATTCCCAGATGCGCCCAGCCGTGCTTCGCGGCGTGAACGCAGAGCACCAGCATTAAGTCCTCGCGACACAAGCTTCGCACACGAAGACCTTCTATCTTGATTTCGATGGACTGCTTAAACATCGGCTCGATGTCGAACTCGACGGCATAGAACCGAGGCAGGATTTGCCACTGCAATTCCAACAAATTACGGTCGTCATTCAGCCCGAATACGTACTCATATCCTGAATGAAGATAGGCCTTCTCCTGACGCGGCGAAAGCTGCAGTTGCGGCTCATATCCAAGTTGCTGCAATACCGCTTTCGTCTGCACGACGTTCCTTGGCCGGACTAGCAAATCCAAGTCACCGAATTGCCTCATCGCCGGATCGCCATACAGGACTTGCGCCAGAGCCGGCCCCTTGTGCGCCAGCACTTTAATTCCGCTATCGTGAAACACACGTGTGATTCTGGCCAGCTCTGCCGTGAAGCGCAGCGCCGTTAGCGCGTTGCTTTGAAATCGTGACCGCAGGGCAGACTGGATACTAGCGGGGACATCCACCCGGCCGTAAAGCGCTGAATGCAGCGCTGGCAGAATACGGTGATGCTCCGAAAGGCGCAAAACGGAATCCCAATGAATGGGTGATCGGAGCGCCTGCGTTAGGCGATCGCCATGACGGCCAGATTGACAGCAGGCAAGAAGCAATTCGAATTCCGGTGAGAACTGTCCGCTCTCCTGACCAACAGCTATTTCGACTTGCACCGCGATCGCCATGGTGAATGTGAACTAACTATGTGCGCGCATTATTCTTAGGCTCGCAATTCCGCCTGACGTCCATAGAATCTTCTTACAGCAGAAAGCCGCTTCATAAGTATCTCTCATTGCACCGACGACAAATGAATACCGTCGCACTCGAATCCGTCAGTAAGATCTTCCAGCAAAGGGCTTTCTTTTCCAGAACCGTCAGGGAAGAAACTCATGCCCTAAAGGATGTCTCACTGGAGTTGGCTCAAAGTGAGGTCGTGGGACTGCTCGGTCCGAACGGAAGCGGCAAGAGCACCACGCTGAAGCTCGTTTCCACCGTGCTGCTGCCGGACAGGGGACGGGTGACTATAGAAAAATTCGATACACGCCTCCACGGCCCAGCAGTGCGCAAGCGAGTGGGATTCGCACTTGCCTCAGAGAGATCTTTTTTTCCGCGCCTCACTGCACGGGAAAACCTCGAATTCTTCGCTGCTCTTGATGACGTCCACCGCAGCGACTGCCATGATCGAGTCGAGTCAGCCCTGAACCATGTTGGGCTCTGCGATGCGGCTGAAAAGCAGGTGATGAAGCTATCGTCCGGCATGCACCAGCGGCTTGGGATCGCCCGCGCGTTGCTCAAGAAGCCATCAGTCTTGTTGTTGGATGAACCTTCCCGAAGTCTTGACCTCGCCGCGGCCGCGCAGCTATGGGATCTGATCCGAGACCTCGCGACGATCGGAATGAGCATCCTGATCGCGACCCACAACTTTGCCGAAGCCGCAGAGGTCTGCGACCGTGTCGCAGTCTTGCAGAAAGGTTCGCTAATTGCGACATCCAGAACGCGCCACCTGAGCGACCGCCAACTCCGCGAGTTCTACCTGACTTTGATAGGAGAGCAAGATTTGATCGCCTGGAACGAAGAGGTCCCGGCATGATCTTCGCCAAGGCCGCCGCGGTCTTAAAAAAAGACATTCTCACGAGCGTGCGATACCGCAGCGGCTTCTTCCTTAAACTGGTTTCACCGGCCCTGCAACTCGCCACCTTCTATTACCTGGCGCGCGCCGTGGGCCCACAGTTCCGTCCAGACGGAATGCCGTATGTCGTATTCCTGATTGTCGGAACCGGGTTCTACACGTTCTTGGTTGCGGGTATTCACAGCTTCCTGCAGACCATTCAAGATTCGCAGCAAACCGGAACGCTCGAAGTCCTGATGACTACGTCCACGCCGACGACGACGCTTCTGTTACTGAGCGCGCTATCATCGTTCGCCGGCAACTTGCTGCAATTTGTCGTTTACGTGGGCAGCGGCATCTTGCTGTTTGCACCTGCGGTAAACATCAGCGTGTCTGCGGCAGCCGCAGTCCTCGTGCTGTCGCTGCTCGTTGCGATTGCCTTCGGTCTTTTCGCGGCTGGCTTGCAGGTTTCCATCCACAAGGGTTCTGCTGTACTGTGGCTGCTCGGTTCCTGTGCCTGGCTCATGGCTGGAACACTTTTTCCTGTGGCCGCTTTGCCAAGACCAGTACGTTTTCTGTCGGCACTACTGCCGTTCACACACTCTTTGGCCGGATTGAGAATAGCCATATTTCAGGCCGATAATTCAGCTGCACTGTTCCGTGAACTCGAATCGCTATTTCTTTTCTCTTCAGTGCTCCTGCCTCTCGCTATCTTCTTCTTCAGTTGGACAGTGCGCCGAGCGAGACAACGCGGATCGCTCTCTTTCTATTGATTTCGAGAGAGTTACTTCGGTTTTTCTTGCCTCCGAATTACACCTCGAGCCCGCCAGCAGCCGCCTAGAATGAGATTTAGATATGCGGAACTGCCAGAGAACCCCGCAACGTCGGCGTGGCACAAGAGTTCGAGCGCAGATTCCTGTCCGCCTCACCAGCCTCGATCCTGCCACTAAGTTTTCTGAAAACTGCCATACATTAGTAGTGAACCCCCAAGGCTGTGGTGTGCGTTTCAGTCATCCGCTGGAACCAGGAATGCAAGTCCGAGTTGACGATTTACCAGGGGGAGGAAGCGCCACCGCGCATGTTGCCAGCAGCATTCCTTTGCAGCCTTTAAGCAAATATTGGCTTATCGGCATATGCCTTGAGCAACCGGCTAACTGGTGGTATCTCGCTCCTACTCCGCAAGATTGGGATCAGTATTCCCCGGTTTCCCGATTCCTTCCTGCCTCGGTCAGGAACCCATGCGAGGAAATCTTCACCGCGCGCTCATCCGTCCGCTCTAAGTAAAACGCCGTTCACCTTCGCCTAATTCTTTCGCTAACCGGCTTTTCGTCGCTCGCCAAAAATTGCCGCACCAATCCGCACGCAACTCGATCCTTCTTCGATAGCAACTTCGAAATCATGCGACATGCCCATAGAGAGAACGTGCATTCGGATGGAGGCAAGGTTTCGCCGTGCAATCTGATTGAACAGCTCACGCATCTCGCGGAAATGCTGGCGAGATTGCTCGGGATCGTCGTTATACGGCGGAACCGTCATAAGCCCACGAAATTCCAGTGATGAGAATTCAGGCGCGCCAGTCAATAGATGTTCCAGTTCCGCTGAATCAGGCGCGACGCCGTTCTTGACCTGTTCTCCGCCGATGTTGATTTCAATCAACACGGAAAGTTTCTTGCCCAGCTGTGACGCTGCTGTGTTGAGTTTTTGTGCCAGGCGAAGCGAATCCACAGAATCTACACGAGCGAACAACTCCGCCGCTTTCACAGCCTTGTTGCTCTGCAAGTGGCCGATCATGTGCCACTCCGCTCCTACCAAATCCCGCAACCCATCAGCTTTCGCGGCAAACTCCTGCACGCGATTCTCGCCAAAAAGACGCAGCCCGGCATCGTAAGCTTCGCGGATCCGTTCGGGCGGGACAGTCTTTGTGACCGCCATCAGGTGGATGTTCCTTGGATCTCGGCCAGCGCGGTGTGCGGCCGACGCAATCGCCTCGTGCAGGCGCGCAATGTTGACAGCTATGGACACTCAAAAACAGTAAACCACAGAAACTCGCTCGCTCTGCCAACGAGAATCTGATCTCAACTACATACCGGCTGGCTCAATAGAGGAGTCTTTCTGAAAAATCGAAAATGTCAACTCTGCTGCACTGGCAGCGCCGACGGTTAGATAAGGGCTCCATCCGAGAAGTGCGGTTAGCAGGTAATACAAACCCCAACTTCTAAATATCCAGCCGCCCCATTCTCCCAAGCGAATGATTTCAAGAATCAAAACCAGCAGATTGGCTACGATCGCGAATGTGCGGAGTCCGTCGAGCGCGCGGTATCCATTTCGAATTCGGAGGAAGTTGATCATTGCGACTGGAATCCAAAATAGAGGGGAGTCGAAACCAGCCCCGCGCGGACGCCATAACTCAATCACCGCGAGAAATATGACGGCCGTTAAGAACATAGTCCACGCGCATGCGTAATCAAGATATTTCATCGAAAGCAAACTCGATCCTTTGAATGACCAACGACGAACGACCGCCCCTACATCATGGCCGTCGGTGGTGCCGGTTCCTTCGGATCGCCCGCTGCGGTTAGCGGAAGGGCGATCATAAGAAGTGCCAGCAACGCCATGACCACAATTCCGACCAGATATAAGGGATGTGTAAAAAATTGCCACGATGTAAGTCGCTTTGCCCAAACTGCCGCTACCCGCAACCAAGGTTGCTGCGCTAGCGCTAGCGCTACTAAACCGGCCCAGAGCAATCCAAGCAACGATTCCCCGGCGATTAGTCCGGAGGCCGTCAACACTCCAGCGTTCTCCACTCGCGCATGCTGTGCTTCGTTGAAGCCGCGTTTCTTGGCCAGCCAATCGCCGAGGGTACGAAACACTCCGCCCACAAAAATGGCAAACGTGGTTTCAAACGGCAAGTACATGCCGACCGCTACCAGCATGGGACTGCGTACCTGCATCATGATCATCGCGATGCCAAAGAAAATGCCGACTCCTACCAGCGGCCACGGCATTTCCCCGCCGACGATTCCCTGCGCAAGCGCGGCCATCAGTCCGGCTTGGGGTGCAGCCAATTGACGGCTGCCAAAACCGAACGCGGTATTGAGGAGCGCCAACGGGAAATACATTACCAGGCTCGCAACAACCACCGCGATGAGCTCTGCCTTCTGAATCTTCGCGGGCGTGCCGCCCAGAATATAGCCAACTTTGAAGTCCTGTAACAACTCTCCGGCAACCGACGATGAAACACACACAACGGCAGCGACCCCCAAGACGGTTGCTACACCCGATGGTCCGGAGACCCCAAGAAAGACCATGAGGAGCGCGGCAATCAGCAATGTAGAAAGAGTCAGCCCGGAAACCGGGTTGTTAGAAGAGCCGATGAACCCACACAGGCTTCCGGAAATAGTTGCGAAGAAGAAGCCAACAATCAGCATCACCACTGCGGCCAGAATCGCCGGTAGCGTAAGCCCGGTGATGTGAA
>Ga0066710_100002073_pt1 | contig 15784 bp, 11 predicted proteins | sample GraSoiAngelo_159_FD_79666 | JGI IMG/M metagenome (GOLD analysis project Ga0066710, IMG submission 79666) | Grasslands soil microbial communities from the Angelo Coastal Reserve, California, USA - 14_1009_16_40cm | ecosystem: Environmental > Terrestrial > Soil > Grasslands | place: USA...
AGCCGCCCTTCATGGCCAGGTACTTGGTGATCGCCGCGGTGAGCGACGTCTTGCCGTGGTCGATATGGCCGATCGTGCCGATGTTCACGTGCGGCTTGGTGCGCTCGAACTTCTTCTTGGCCATGTTGGCTGCTCTCCTGTGCGCCCTGGGACGGGCTGCTAGACCTTGCTCTTGGCTGCGAGCTCCGCCGCGACCGTCGCGGGGACCTCGGCGTAGTGGGACAACTCCATCGAGTAGCTCGCCCGGCCCTGGGTCATCGACCGCAGTTCGGTGGCGTACCCGAACATCTCGGCAAGCGGCACGAAGGCGCGGACGACCTGCGTCGTCCCCCGCGAGTCCATGCCCTCCACCTGACCGCGCCGGCTGTTCAGATCGCCAATGACGTCGCCCATGAACTGCTCGGGCATCGTCACCTCGACCCGCATCATCGGCTCGAGCACCGTCGGGTCGGCCTTCTCGACGGCGTCCTTGACCGCCATGGACCCGGCGATCTTGAACGCCATCTCGGACGAGTCGACCTCGTGGTAGGAGCCGTCGAAGAGGGTCACCCGGACGTCGACCATGGGGTACCCGGCGAAGATCCCGGTCTCGAGCGCCTCGCGGATGCCCTGATCAACCGACTTGATGAACTCGCGCGGGATCGTGCCGCCGACGATCTTGTCGACGAACTCGTAGCCGCCGCCCTTCTCGAGAGGCTCGAGCTTGATGACCGCGTGGCCGTACTGGCCCTTGCCGCCGGTCTGCCGGACGAACCGGCCGTTGCCTTCCGCGGCACGCCGGATCGTCTCGCGATAGGAGACCGATGGGCGCCCGACGTTGGCGGCGACCTTGAACTCGCGGACCATTCGGTCCACGAGGACGTCGAGGTGGAGCTCACCCATGCCGGCGATGCGGGTCTGTCCGGACTCCTCGTCGGTGTGGACCCGGAACGTCGGGTCCTCGTCGGCCAGCCGCTGCAGCGCGATTGCCAGCTTGTCCTGGTCCGCCTTGGTCTTGGGCTCGATGGCCACCTCGATCACCGGCTCAGGGAAGGTGATCGACTCGAGGATGACCGGATGGTCCGGCTCGCTCAGGGTGTCGCCCGTGAACGTGTCCTTGAGGCCGACCGCTGCCGCAATGTCGCCGGCGTAGACCTCGTCGATCTCCTCGCGGTGGTTGGCGTGCATCTGCAGGATCCGGCCGACTCGCTCCCGCTTGCCCTTCGTGGCATTGAGCACGTACGACCCGGACTTGAGCGTGCCCGAATAGACCCGGAAGAAGGCGAGCTTGCCGACGAACGGATCGGCGGCGATCTTGAAAGCGAGCGCGCTGAAGGGCTCCTTGTCGTCGACCGTGCGCAGCACCTCGGCATGCGTTCGGGCGTCCTCACCGATCACGGGCGGAACGTCGAGGGGCGAGGGCAGGTAGTCCACGACGGCATCGAGCATCGGCTGGATGCCCTTGTTTTTGAGCGCCGAACCGGTCAGCACGGGGACGAACTTGTATTCAAGGGTGCCCAGGCGCAGGCCGTGCTTGATGTCGGCGTCGGTGAGGGTGCCTTCGAAATACTTGTGCGTCAGGTCGTCATCGACCTCGGCCACGGCCTCCAGCATCCGCTCGCGGTTCTGTTTGGCCTCGTCCCTGAGCGCCTCCGGTACCTCCGTCTCCTCGATGTGCTCACCCCGGTCGTCGCGGTACTGGATGGCCTTCATGCGGACGAGGTCGATCACGCCAAGGAACCCGTCTTCGGATCCGATGGGGATCTGGATCGGCACGGGCGTGGCGCCCAACCGCTCGCGGATCATGTCCACGCAGCGCCAGAAGTCGGCGCCAGTGCGATCGAGCTTGTTGATGAAGCAGATCCGGGGTACGCGGTAGCGGTCGGCCTGCCGCCAGACGGTCTCCGACTGGGGTTCCACGCCGGCGACGCCGTCGAACACGACGACCGCGCCGTCGAGCACGCGCAGGCTCCGCTCGACCTCCACCGTAAAGTCCACGTGCCCGGGCGTATCGATGATGTTGATGCGATGATCGCCCCAGAAGGCGGTTGTCGCCGCGGCCGTGATGGTGATGCCCCGCTCTTGCTCCTGGGGCATCCAGTCCATCGTCGCCGCGCCGTCATGGACCTCGCCGGTCTTGTAGATCTTCTTGGTGTAGAAGAGGATCCGTTCAGTAACTGTCGTCTTGCCCGCGTCGATGTGCGCGATGATCCCGATGTTGCGGGTTCGCGCGAGCGGTACCTGGCGTGCCATGCCCGTCCGCTCCCTACCACTTGAAATGGCTGAAGGCCTTGTTGGCCTCGGCCATCTTGTGGGTGTCCTCGCGGCGCTTCACGGCGGCGCCGAGGCCGTTCATGGCATCGACGAACTCCGCAGCGAGCTTCTCGCCCATGCTCTTGCCGCTCCGCTTGCGGGCGGCCTGGACCAGCCAACGCACTCCGAGCGAGAGCCGACGATCGCCACGGATCTCGACCGGGACCTGGTAGGTGGCGCCGCCGACCCGGCGGGGCTTGACCTCGATGATCGGGGTGGCGTTCCGAAGCGCGGCCTCGAGCACCTCGAGGCCCGGACGGCGAGCCTGTGCCTCCGCGCGCGCGAGCGCCTCGCGCAGGATCCGGTCGGACAGAGTGCGCTTGCCGTTGGTCATCAGCTTGGCCGTGAAGCGCGCCGTCGTCCGATTGGCCGGAACGGTCTGGTACTTGGTCTTGCGGGGGATGTTGATGCGGCGGGGCATTCTAGGCGCGGCCTCCGGCCCCGGCGGCCTTGGCGCCGTACTTGCTGCGACCCTGCTTGCGGTCGCGCACCCCGGCTGCGTCGAGGGTCCCCCGGATGATGTGGTACTTGACCGACGGCAGGTCCTTGACCTTCCCGCCGCGTACCAGCACCACCGAATGCTCCTGCAGGTTGTGCCCAATACCCGGGATGTAGGCGGTGACTTCCATCTGGTTGGTGAGGCGCACGCGCGCGATCTTGCGCAACGCGGAGTTCGGCTTCTTGGGCGTCATCGTGCGCACCTGGAGGCAGACGCCACGCTTCTGCGGGGCGCCCGGGATGGGCTCCTGGCGCTGCTTCAGGCTGTTCCAGTTCTTGCGCATGGCCGGCGCCTTGACCTTGGAGATCTTGCGGGTTCGGCCGTGACGCACGAGCTGGCTGATGGTTGGCACGGAGACGTGGTTCCTTTCGAAGGCAAATGGTGATGGGTCGACGGCTGGGTCCGCCGACACCTCGGACGAGGTGGGTCCCGATCGGTGACGACCCGGCTCGCTGTGATCCTCCACGGCGTCCGGCGCACACGCCGGCCAATGACCCCGCCGAGGCCACGAGCGCGGAGTTTAGCAGCGGGCCGAAATGAGTGTCAAACGCGTGTCAGGGGCGATCAGCGCCCACTCGGCCGCGCCGCTGTCGTCTCTATTCGTCGTTGTCCGAGCGTGCTCCGGCGGGAGTGGGTTCCTGGTCGGAGGGCTTCTTGGCGAACGGGTTTTCCGCGTCTTCCGGCGGGCTGCCGGCGCCGTCGGCGGCCCCGTCCTCGCCCGTCAGGAAGGGGTTGAAGTCGGCATCGTCCTCGGGCGACTCCTCGCCCGAGGAAGCGGCCAGCAGCGAGGCAGCCAGCTCGGCCGTCTCGTCGGAAGCCGGCGGCCGATCGCCCTCGTCCAGGAACGGGTTGAACTCCTGGCCACCTGCCAGCGCCTCGAGAGACTCGCCGGCCAGCGCTTCGAGCGCAGCACGGCGGGCCCGCTCGCGCTGGGCTGCCACATTGGCCGGCGCGCCGGTCCCAGCGGGGATCAGCTTGCCGATGATGACGTTCTCCTTGAGGCCGATCAGGTGATCCCGCGAGCCATTGATGGCCGCCTCGGTCAGTACCCTGGTGGTCTCCTGGAACGAAGCCGCCGCGAGGAAGCTGGAGGTGTTCAACGATGCCTTGGTCACACCCAGCAGGACGGTCTGCGCAGTGGCGGGCTCGCCGCCCTGGGCCAGGACGCGGTTGTTCTCCTCCTCGAAATCGAGCCGATCGATGAGCTCGGTCGGCAGGAGATCGACGTCGCCCGGCTGGTCGATGCGCACCTTGCGCAGCATCTGCCGGACGATGATCTCGATGTGCTTGTCGTTGATCGTGACGCCCTGGCTCCGATAGACCTTCTGGACTTCCTTGACCAGGTAGCGCTGGACCGCGTCCTTGCCCCGGGTCTCGAGGTATTCCTGGGGGTTGATCGGGCCGTCCGTGATCGGATCGCCGGCACGGATCTCCTGGCCGTTCTCCACCTTGAGCTTGGCGTTGTGAGGGATGCTGTACTCGCGCTCGACGACGTCCTCCGCACGGACGACGAGGCCGTCGCCGTCCCTGACGAGGAAGCCCTTGACCGGGGCGGTCAGCTCGGGCGAACCCTTGCTTTCGCCGCGGGCGATGACCTGGTTGGCCTCAACGAGGTCGCCTGGTGCCGCCAGCAGCTCGGCTCCGGCCGGAACGGTGAGCGACGTGTCGTAGCTCTCACGGCTGGTGACCTTGACCTTGCGGCCGGACTCGCCCTCGATGATCTCGACGATCCCGTCGATGTGGCTGATCTCGGCCTTGCCCTTGGGCACGCGCGCCTCGAACAGTTCCTCGACGCGAGGCAGACCGGCCGTGATGTCCAGGCCGGCGACCCCGCCGGTGTGGAACGTCCGCATGGTCAGCTGGGTGCCCGGCTCTCCGATGGACTGGGCGGCAATGATGCCGACCGCTTCGCCCGACCCCACGAGCTCGCCCGTGGCGAGGTTGCGGCCATAGCACGACCGGCAGACGCCGTAGCGCGCCTCGCAGGTCAGGGGTGAGCGGACGAGCACCTCGTCGATGCCCGCCGCGTCGATCGCACGAGCGATCTCCTCGCTGATCTCCTGGTTGCGCTCCACAACGGTCGTGGCGCTCTTGCCTTTGCCGTGCACCACGGCGGCCGCGGCCAGCCGGCCGGTCAGACGCCGCTGGAAGGCATCCGGTTCGTCGCTCGATTCGGCGCGGATGATCCAGCTGCCCTCTTCGGTGCCGCAATCGTCATCTCGGGTAATGACGTCCTGGGCAACGTCGACCAACCGTCGGGTCAGGTAGCCCGAGTCGGCCGTCCGCAGCGCCGTGTCGGCCAGTCCCTTGCGGGCGCCATGGGTCGAGATGAAGTACTCGAGGACGGTCATGCCCTCGCGGAAGTTGCTCCGCACGGGGACCTCGATGATCCGGCCGGATGGATCGGCCATCAGGCCGCGCATGCCGCCGAGCTGGCCGATGTTGCCTTTGTTTCCGCGGGCTCCCGACGTGGTCATCATGGTGACGGCCCCACCCGACGACTGCGGGTCGACCATGGCGTCGGCCATGTCCTTGGTGGTGTCCTGCCAGATCCCGACGACCTGCTCGTAGCGCTCCTCCTCGGTGATGAGCCCACGCTGGAACTGGCGATCGATCTGGGCGACCGCGTCGTCGGCCTTGCCGAGGCGCGCTGCCTTGTCCGAGGTGGTCGGGATGTCGCTCACCGCGATGGTCATGCCGCCGCGCGTGGCGAATTCGAAGCCGACGCTCTTGATGCCGTCCACCAGGTGGGCGGTCTCCTCCGGGCCGAGCAGCCGGTAGCACTCGTCGACCAGGCGCTTGAGCTCGGACCGCTTCATCACTTCGTTGTTGAAGCGCAGCCGGTCGGGCACGATCTGGTTGAAGATCACGCGCCCCACGGTGGTCGCCCGGCGGCTCGTGACCAGCGTCTCGGTCTCTGGATCCCACGATCGGACCTCGGCCTCGACGGGCTGATGGAGCGATACCGTGCGCAGCTGATACGCCCGGATCGCCTCGTCCTCGTCGCTGAAGAGGCGCGGCTTGATCTTGGACGGATCGGGCTCATCCATCGTCAGGTAGTAACAGCCCAGAACCATGTCCTGGGTCGGCGAGACGATCGGTTCGCCGTTCGCCGGCGACAGCAGGTTGGCGGTCGAGAGCATCATCTCCCGAGCTTCGCGCTGGGCCTCGCTCGAGAGCGGGACGTGGACGGCCATCTGGTCACCGTCGAAGTCGGCGTTGAAGGCCGTGCAGACCAGCGGGTGGATCTGGATGGCCGAGCCCTCGACGAGCACGGGCATGAACGCCTGGATTCCCAGGCGGTGCAGGGTCGGTGCGCGGTTGAGGAGGACGGGGTGATCCTTGATGACCTCTTCAAGGACATCCCAGACCTCGGGCCGGACCCGCTCGACGATGCGCTTGGCACTCTTGATGTTGTGGGCGAAGCCCTTCTCGACGAGCTGGCGCATGACGAACGGCTTGAACAGCTCGAGCGCCATCTTCTTGGGCAGGCCGCACTGGTGGAGCTTCAGCTCGGGGCCGACCACGATCACCGAACGGCCCGAGTAGTCGACGCGCTTGCCGAGCAGGTTCTGCCGGAAGCGGCCCTGCTTGCCCTTGAGCATGTCCGACAGGCTCTTCAGGCGATGGTTGCCGGTGCCCGCGATGGCGCGGCCGCGGCGACCGTTGTCGATGAGCGCGTCGCACGCCTCCTGGAGCATCCGCTTCTCGTTGCGGATGATGATCTCCGGCGCGCCCAGCTCGAGCAGCCTCTTCAAGCGGTTGTTGCGGTTGATCACTCGGCGGTAGAGGTCGTTCAGGTCGGACGTCGCGAAGCGGCCACCATCGAGCTGGACCATCGGTCGCAGGTCGGGCGGGATGACCGGCAGGACAGACAGGATCATCCATTCTGGCCGGGTACCCGAGCGGCGGAAGGCCTCGATCAGGCGCAGGCGCTTGATCGCCTTCTTGCGGCGCTGCCCTGAGCTCGTGCGGACCTCGACGTGGAGGTCGCGGGCGAGGACCTCGAGGTCCATCCGGGTGATGATGTCGCGGATTGCCTCGGCGCCCATGCCGGCCCAGAAGATGCGACCGCCGCGGGCCCCCGAGCCGTACTTCTCGTCGAGCGTCCGGAACTCGGACTCGACCTGGAGCTGCATCGGCTTGAGCGACTCGATCTCGTCGCGCTGCTTGCGGATGTCGTCCTTCAGGCCCTGTGCCTCCTGGTGGAGGCGGTCGCGCTCGGCCTGGAGGGTGTCGTTGATCGCGGACTGGAGGTCGGCGACCTTCTGCTCGGTGGCGCGCGCCTCGTCGGCCTCGCGCTGCTGGAGCTCCTCGTTGACGCGCTCGGTTTCGGCGCCGACGATCTTGCGGAGGCGGCTGGTGGCCTCCCTGCCACCCTTGTCGCCGGCCGCGACGATGACCTCGCCGGTCGGCTCGAATGCGATCGTCTCATCGGCCGCTGTGCTGCCGAGCTTCGCCAGCTGGGCCTCGACCTGCTGAGCTGCGGCAACGATCTCCTCGGTCCGCGTGGTGCGCTGGCTCTCCAGCTCCGCACGCGTGGACGCGAGGGTCGCGTTCAGCTCGTCCTTCTTGCGGTTGACGTCGGCGCGCAGCTCATCCTCAAGCTCGCCGAGCGCCTTGCCGGCCGAGCCGCCTCGGCCCTCGGCCTCCTCCTCGAGCTGTAGCAGGGCACGCTTGCGGGCGTCCTCGTCAATGTGCGTGACGATGTACAGCGCGAAATACAGGATTCGCTCCAGGTTGCGCGGGCTGATGTCGAGCAGGATGCCCAGGCGCGACGGGGTGCCCTTGAAGTACCAGATATGGCTGACCGGGCTGGCCAGCTGGATGTGCCCCATCCGCTCGCGGCGGACCTTCGAGCGCGTGACCTCGACGCCGCACTTGTCGCAGATGATGCCCTTGTAGCGAATGCGCTTGTACTTGCCGCAGTAGCACTCCCAGTCCTTGGTGGGACCGAAGATGCGCTCGTCGAAAAGGCCGTCCTTCTCAGGCTTGAGCGTGCGGTAGTTGATCGTCTCCGGCTTCGTTACCTCGCCCTTCGACCACTCCCGGATCTGGTCCGGGCTGGCGAGCGAGATGCGGATGGCAGAGAAATTATTGACCTCGAGCATGATTCTCCTCCGCGCCGTCGCCTGGCTCGACGGCACGATGCGGAACGGTCGCGAACGGCGCCCGACCGGCCGGAGCCGGACGCCGCGCTGGCGTTGTCACGAATGGGCATGGGTGCAGGAACGGGTGCAGCGGGACGGTCCCCTCAGTCCTCGAACCCGGCGAGGTTGATCCCGCCGAGGTCGGGCAGCAGGAAGCCCGAAGCGTCGTCCTCGGCCAACGGGATCTCCTCGTCGTTCTGATCGAGGATCTCGGCGTTGAGCCCGAGGCTGCGCAGCTCCTTGATGAGCACCTTGAAGGACTCGGGAACGCGCGGTGGCTGGATCTCCTCCCCCTTCACGATCGCTTCGTAGGTCTGCACTCGACCGAGCACATCGTCCGACTTCACGGTCAGCAGCTCCTGCAGGATATTGGCGGCGCCGTACGCTTCGAGCGCCCAGACCTCCATCTCGCCGAAGCGCTGGCCGCCGAACTGGGCCTTGCCGCCCAGCGGCTGCTGGGTGATCAGGCTGTACGGGCCCGTGGACCGGGCATGGATCTTGTCCTCCACCAGGTGGTGGAGCTTGAGCATGTAGATGTAGCCGACGGTGATGGCCCGATCGAACGCCTCGCCGGTACGACCGTCGCGCAGCTCGATCTTGCCGTCCTCGGGCAGCCCCGCGTCGCGGAGCTCACCCCGGATCTGCTCCTCGGTCGCGCCGTCGAAGACGGCGGTTGCCGCCTTCTGGCCCGTCTCGTGGAGCGCCCAGCCGAGGTGGGTCTCAAGGATCTGGCCGATGTTCATCCGGCTCGGCACGCCGAGGGGGTTGAGGATGATGTCGACCGGGGTGCCGTCGGGCAGGAACGGCATGTCCTCCTGGGGCAGGATCTTGGCGATCACGCCCTTGTTGCCATGCCGGCCGGCCATCTTGTCGCCGACGCTGATCTTGCGCTTCTGGGCGACGGACACCCGGACCAGCCGGTTCACGCCAGGCTGGAGGTCGTCGTTCAGCTCGCGTCGGAACTCCCGGATCTCGACGACCTTGCCGCGCTCGCCGTGCGGTAGCCGCAGGCTGGAGTCCTTCACCTCGCGGGCCTTCTCGCCGAAGATCGCCCGAAGGAGGCGCTCCTCAGCGGTGAGCTCCGTTTCGCCCTTCGGGGTGATCTTGCCGACCAGGATGTCGCCCGGCCGAACCTCTGCACCGATGTAGACGATGCCCTCTTCGTCGAGGTCCTTGAGCGATTCCTCGCCGACGTTCGGGATGTCCCGGGTGATCTCCTCGGGCCCGAGCTTGGTGTCGCGCGACTCGATCTCGTGCTTCTCGATATGGATGCTCGTGAACAGGTCGTCCTTGACGAGGCGGTCGCTGATGACGATCGCGTCCTCGTAGTTGCCGCCTTCCCAGCTCATGAACGCGACCAGCACGTTGCGTCCGAGCGCGAGTTCGCCGTTGTCGGTCGAGGACGAGTCGGCGATAGCCTGGCCGGCGGTCACGCGTCCCCCGACGTCCACAATGGGACGCTGGTTGATGCAAGTGCCCTGGTTGCTGCGGACGAACTTCTGGAGCCGGTAGGCATCCAGCTCTCCAGCGTCGGTCTCCACCTCAATTCGCTCGGCAGTGACGCTGGTCACGACACCTTCACGCTCGGCAACCAGCACCTGGCCGCTGTCGCGTGCGGCACGGACCTCCATGCCGGTGCCCACGATCGGGGCCTCCGGCTCGAGCAAAGGCACGGCCTGGCGCTGCATGTTCGAGCCCATCAGGGCCCGGTTGGCGTCGTCATGCTCGAGGAACGGGATGAGCGCGGTCGCGACGGACACGACCTGCTTGGGGCTGACATCCATGTACTCGATCTGGTTGGGGCGCGCCTCCGGGAAGGTATCGCGGTAGCGCGACGGCACGCGCTCCGAAAGGAAGTGGCCGCCCGCGTCGAGGGCCGCGTTGGCCTGCGCAACGACGTGCTCCTCCTCCTCATCGGCGGGTAGATACTCGATTTCATCGGTGACGATCGGCCGGATGGGGAAGGCCAGCGCCTTCTGCTTCTTGAGCTCGGCCCCGGCGACGTCGGTGAACTTGCGTCCGGCCTTGACGATGACCGTTCCGTCCTTGGCGGCCAGGTCCGTGCCCGCCTCGTAGGCGGTCAGGTTCGGGTCGTCCCAGGCGACCGTCCGCTTGACCTTGCGGTAGGGCGTTTCGATGAAGCCATAGCTATTGATGCGACCGTACGTGGCGAGCGATCCGATGAGGCCGATGTTCGGACCTTCCGGCGTCTCGATCGGGCAGATCCGGCCGTAGTGGCTGTGGTGGACATCGCGGACGTCGAAGCCGGCGCGCTCGCGAGAGAGTCCGCCGGGGCCCAGCGCGGACAGCCGGCGCTTGCTCGTCAGCTCGGCGAGCGGGTTCGTCTGGTCCATGAATTGCGACAGCTGGCTGCCGCCGAAGAATTCCTTCATCGCGGCCACGACGGGACGGATGTTGATGAGCGCGTTGGGCGTCGCCTTGTCGATCTCCTGGATCGTCATCCGCTCGCGGACGACGCGTTCCATGCGCAGGAGGCCGATGCGGAAGGCGTTCTGGATGAGCTCGCCGTTGGCGCGGATGCGCCGGTTGCCGAGATGGTCGATGTCGTCGCGCGGGTGCAGCCCGCGGTTGCACTCGATCAGGTGACCGACGATGGCGGCGATGTCCTCACGGGTGATCGTCCGCTGCTCGCGCGGGAGCTCGATGCCAATCCGCCCGGCGACGCCGTCGAGCTTCTTGTTGAACTTGTAGCGGCCGACCCGACCCAGGTCGTAGCGCCGGAAGTTGAAGAACAGGCTCTCGACCAGCTGGCGCGCGTTGTCGCCGGTGGGCGGATCGCCCGGCCGCAGCTTCTTGTAGACCTCGATCAGGGCGTCCTGCTGCGTATGCGTCAGGTCCTTGTCGAGCGTGCTTGCGACGTAGGGGTGTTCGGGATCACCGTCGATGCCCGCGAAGAGCGCGCTGATCTCTTCGTTCGACTCGTAGCCAACGGCCCGCAGCAGGGTCGTCGCGGCGAGCTTGCGCTTGCGGTCGACCTTGACCCACAGCTGGTCCTTGTTGTTGGTCTCGAACTCCAGCCATGCGCCGCGGTTCGGAATGACCTTGGCGGAGAAGAGCATCCGACCGCTGGTCGGGTCCTCGGCCTCGCTGTAGTAGACGCCCGGCGAGCGGACGAGCTGGCTGACCACGACGCGCTCGGCACCATTGATCACGAAGGTGCCCTGGTCCGTCATGGTCGGGAAATCGCCCATGTACACGCGCTGGCGCTGGATCTCGCCGGTTTCCTTGATCAGGAGCTCGACGTTCACATAGAGCGGCTTGCTGTACGTCAGGTCCTTCGTGCGGCACTCGAGCTCGGTGTACTTGGGAGGCCCGAACTCGTAGTCCAGGAACTGCAGTTCCATCACCTTGCCGGTGAAGTCCTTGATCGGGCTGATCTCGTCGAACAGCTCGCGCAGGCCCTTGTCGATGAACCAGCTGAAGGAATCGAGCTGGAGCTCGATCAGGTTCGGGATGGGCAGCTTCTCCTCGATCCGGGCATAGGACTTGCGTCCCGGGCTTACGAGGGCGCGCGTCGACGACTCAGCGGTAAGCAGCATGAACCGCTCCTTGACGGAGGAGGAAGAGGGTGTGGGGGGCCGCACTCACAGAAGGAGTAGGATACCGCGCGATTCCCTATTGTCAAACGTGGCCCAGCGTGGAAACGCGGCCTGAATCACCACTGCCGGAGAGCTGATCCCAATAGCTCGCGGGAGCAGCGCCACCCTCGGGCCGATGCGGTCGCGGAGACCTCGGACGGGTGCGGAGCTGGCAGCCCCGGAAGGTGCCAGCCCCTCGGCTGGTTCTACTTGATCTCGACCTTGGCGCCCTGTTCCTCGAGAGCGGTCTTGATTTTCTCCGCCTCGTCTCGCGTGACGCCTTCCTTGACCGGCTTGGGCGCCGCGTCGACGACGTCCTTGGCCTCTTTGAGACCGAGGCCCGTCAGTTCGCGGACGACCTTGATCACGGGGATCTTGTTCGGGCCGATCTCGGTGAGGATGGCAACGAACTCGGTCTGCTCCTCCGCCGGAGCGGCTGCCGCGCCTTCAGCAGCGCCGCCGCCCGCAGCCGGAGCGGCAGGGGCCGCAACCGCCACAGCGGCCGTGACGCCGTAGCGCTCTTCGAAGCGCTTGATGAACTCGGACAGCTCGAGGACGGTCATCTTGTCGATGGCCTCGAGCAGGTCGTCCTGCGTGGCAACTGCCATTTGATCTCTCCTTTTTCGGTATCTCGTAGACCAGCAGGTCGATCAGCCCTTGGGCTGTTCGGCTGCCGCCGCTTCGTCGGCTGCGGTGGCTTCGTCGGCTGCGGCCGCTTCGTCGGCTGCGGTGGCTTCGTCGGCTGCGGCCGCTTCGTCGGCTGCGGTGGCTTCGTCGGCTGCGGTGGCTTCGTCGGCTGTGGTGGCCTCTTCGGCTGCGGTGGCTTCGTCGGCTGCGGTGGCTTCGCCGGTCGCGGCCGGCTCATCGGTTGTGGTGGCTTCGTCGGTGGCGGCCGGTTCGTCGGCGGCAGCCGGTTGCGCGATGGCCTCCGGTCGTGCGGCGGCCTCGGGTCGCGCGGCGGCTGCGGGCTGCGCGACAGGCGTTGGTTCTGCCGCGGCCTTCTGTTCGGCGACCTGCACGAGCAGGGACCCGAGGTTGCGAAGGCCTGCCGCGAGCAGGCCGGCGAGGTTGGCCATGGGCGACTGCATCACGCCGCCGAGCCGTGCCAGCAAAACCTCCCGTGAGGGCAAGCTGGCCAGCCGCGTGACGCTGGCGGCGTCGATCGCGCGATCGCCCAACAGCGCGCCCGTGATTCTGACGACACGGAATGGGCGCGTCGCATCCAGCACGGCCTTGGCTGTCCTGGCCGGATCACCCGTACCGAAGGCCAGGGCGGTCGGTCCCTGGAGCAGGGGCGCCAGGGCCTCGGCCGCACCGTCCCGGGCGGCGATCTTGAGGAGCCGGTTCTTGACGACCCGGTAGCGAACGTCCTGCTTGCGCAGGGCTTTGCGGATCTCGGCCAGTTCCGACACGGTGAGGCCGCGGTATTCGGAGACGACGAGCGTCGAGCTTTCGGCCAGCTCGGCCCGCAGGGCCTCGACTTCCGCGCGTTTTGCCTCTGTCGGCATGGCACCTCCTTGAGCTCGCGAACTCCTCGGCCCGCAGTGGCTCTTCGTCAGGCGCGCGACCGGCGCGCGGCGGTGGGCTCTTCGCGGCCCGAAGACTACGAAACCCCTGCGACGGTCCGGTCCGCAGGGGCGCACCCACCAGGCGGTGGACGAGCCGGTCCTGCCTCGGCGTGCTGACCGTCGTCCCGGACACCTCGATGGCATCCGTCCGGCCGGTGGATCAAGCCTGGTCCGTCACTCGGAGAGAGGGGCGGCTTTGGCGCACGCTGTCTTCAGCGGTCCGTCGATCTTCAATTGAGGGCCATGCCACGAGGCACGACCCCGTGCGATAGCCGCGACGTTCAGGCCGCGGCGGCCAGAACGGCCGGCACGTCGACCCGGATACCCGGACCCATCGTGCTGGCGATCGTCAATCCCTTGAAGTACTGGCCCTTTGCGCCCGTGGGTTTCGCCCGACTGATGGCGTCGAGCAGCGTGGCCAGGTTCTCGAGAAGCGCCTCCGGCTCGAAGCTTCCCTTGCCAAAAGCGACGTGGATGATAGCGCCCTTGTCGACTTTGAACTCAACCCGGCCGCCTTTGACCTCGCGGAGGGCGCGTTCGATGTCAAAGGTGATGGTTCCGGCTTTCGGATTCGGCATCAGGCCACGACGCCCCAGGATCTTGCCGAGACGACCGACCAGGCCCATCGTGTCGGGGGTTGCCAGGGCGACGTCGAACTCGAGCCAGCCCGCTTCGATCTTCTTGACGAGGTCCTCGGCGCCGACTTCGTCGGCCCCGCCCCGCAACGCTTCCTGGGCCTTCTCGCCCTGAGCGAAGACGGCCACCCGCACCACCTTGCCGGTGCCGTGAGGCAGAACGACCGTGCCGCGCACCATCTGGTCCGCATGGCGTGGATCGACGCCCAGCCGGATGTGCGCCTCGACGGTGGGATCGAAGTTAACGGTGCTCGTGTCCTTCAGGAGCTGCACCGCCTCGGCCGGCTCATAAAGCCTGGTCGGCTCGACCAGCTTGGCCGCTTCGAGATATTTCTTGCCGTGCTTGGGCATTTGTTGGGTTCCTCCGACCGAGCGGCGTTCTTCCGCTCTCCCCCTGTCAACGCGGGGTGACGTCTGTATGCGCGTCGCGGCCATGCCGCGAAGCGCGAGTGGCCGAGTCTAGCCGATGACCTCGATGCCCATGCTCCGGGCGGTGCCCTCGATCTGGCGTGCCGCCGCGTCCGGATCCCCGGCGTTGAGGTCGGCCATCTTGATGTTGGCGATCTCCCGGATCTGGTCCCGCGTCACCCGGCCCACCGACTCGCGCTTGGGCGTCGAAGCGCCCTTCTCGAGGCCGGCGGCCTTACGCAGCAGGTCGGCGGCGGGGGGTGTGCGCAGGACGAACGTGAAGGATCGGTCCTCGAAGACCGTGACCTGCGCCGGGATCACCTGACCGACCTTGTCGGCCGTCTTCTCGTTGTAGGTCTTGGTGAACTCGACGAGGTTGATGCCGTGGGGACCCAGCACCGTACCCACGGGCGGCGCAGGCGTGGCCTTGCCGGCCGGCAGCTGCAGCGTAACGACGGCTCGAATTTTCTTGGCCACGAGTGCTGGATGTCCTTTCTAGAGCTTCTCGACCTGCAGGAAGTCGAGCTCGACCGGGGTTTCCCGACCGAAGATGCTGACGAGCACCTTGACCTTGTTTCGCTCGGGGTTGACCTCGTCGACCGTGCCGATGAACTCGGCGAACGGGCCATCCGTGACGCGGACGCTCTGGCCCTTCTGAAATGCCACGCGATACTTCGGTGTCTCCACGCCCATCTGGCGAAGGATCTGCTTGACCTCCTGCTCGTCCAGCGGAATCGGCTCGCTGCGCACGCCGGGAATGTTGGCCCCGCCCACGAAGCTCGTGACGCCCGGGGTATTCCGGACAACGAACCAGCTGTCCGGGTCGAGGATCATCTCGACGAGGACGTAGCCCGGGTAGACCTTCTTCTGAACGGTATGGCGCTGGCCCTGGCGGATCTCGATCTCGTCCTCCATCGGGACAAGCACCTGGAAGATCTTGTCCTCCATGCCCATCGACTCGATGCGGTGCTCGAGATTGGCCTTGACCTTGTTCTCGTAGCCCGAGTAGGTGTGGATCACGTACCAGCGCTTCTCGGGGGCTCGGGTCGTTTCGGTCGTCGTCTCAGTCATCATGTTCGCCTAGCGTGGAATGAACGCGATCGCGCGCAGGAAGATCAGGTCGAAGAAGGTGATGTAGAGGCCCACGGCGATGCTCACCACGAAGACGAGCACCGTCAGGTTGCGCGTCTGGGCGGGCGTCGGCCAGGACACCTTCTTCAACTCGGACCACGCTTCGTCCACGAAGCGTCGGATTCGTTCCACGTGGGTCTAGTCTCGAGCTACGGATTGGAATGGCAGGCGCGGCCGGACTCGAACCGACAACCACTGGTTTTGGAGACCAGAGCTCTACCAATTGAGCTACGCGCCTCCGGATCGCCGCTACTTCGCCTCCCTGTGGAGGGTGTGGCGGCGTTCACGAGGACAGTACTTCATGAACTCGATTCGGTTCGGGTCGTTCTTCTTGTTCTTACGCGTGGTGTAGTTGCGCTGCTTGCACTCGGTGCACGCAAGCTGGATGACAGGACGGGCCTCGACTCTCGCCATCGCGTTAGTCGGTGATGCTGGTGATGGCCCCGGCACCGACCGTGCGGCCACCCTCGCGGATGGCGAAGCGCTGGCCGGTCTCGAGGGC
>Ga0066710_100002074_pt1 | contig 15781 bp, 15 predicted proteins | sample GraSoiAngelo_159_FD_79666 | JGI IMG/M metagenome (GOLD analysis project Ga0066710, IMG submission 79666) | Grasslands soil microbial communities from the Angelo Coastal Reserve, California, USA - 14_1009_16_40cm | ecosystem: Environmental > Terrestrial > Soil > Grasslands | place: USA...
ACCAGGAGGAACCGCGCATGTCGTCGAGCGCGTCCGTGGCATTCGCGTATCCCGCGGCGATCGTCGGCACGACGTCGCCGCGCAGCGTCGTGCTTCGGCCGAGCGCCTCGATCTCCGGATAGCGGCGCGGCGTCTCCGACGCCGCGCCCACCGCGACGCGCAGATCCACGCAGCGGCGTCCGTCGAACCGCGCGAGCGCGACTACGCCGACGCACGGCCGATCCTCCGACGATCGGGTCACGAACTTCTCGTAGGCCCCTCGTGTGCCGGCCGGCGGGACCGGGACGCGTACAGCGGTGACGACCTCGTCCCGCGCGAGGGCGGTCTCGAGGAAGCCGACAAAGAACTTCGCGACCGGGATGCGCCGCCCGCCCTTTGGGCCTTGGGCCTCGATCTCCGCGTCGAGGGCGAGGAGGACCGCGGGAGGATCGGACGCGTAGTCGGCCTCCGCCACGACCCCGCCAACCGTCGCCACGTTCCGCACGCGCACGTTGGCGACCGTCGCGAACGTCTCGGCGAGCACGGGAATCCGCTGGCGCACGAGCGGGCTTTGCTCGACTTCGCGGTGCGTCACGAGCGCGCCGAGGACCAGCGCCCCGTCCTCCTCGCGGATCGTTCGCAGTCCGTCCCGCACGCGTCCGAGGCTGATCAGCGCGCGCGGGGCGATCAGCCGGTTGCGCAGCAGGATCGTGAGCGCGGTCGCCCCGGCGACGACCTTGGCGTCGCCGCCGTACTCCTCGAGCAACCCCACGACCTGCTCGACGGACGCGGGCTCATGGAACGCGAGCGACTGGGCTATCCCCGCGGCCCTCCGTCAACGAGCACCGCCCCTACCACGGCCGACCGCTCGTATACCGTTGCATCCTACGCGCGCGGGGGTGCCCGTCAACGAAGACAGCTTTGAGCGCCGGGCGTTACGCGACCGGTGCCGCCGACTCCGGCGCAGCGGTCGCGGTCGGTCTCTCGGGGAGCGCAAAGCGCTCCACCTGGCGGATCAGCCGGCGGATCGCGAGGCCCTTCAGCGGCCCCAGCGCGTAGCCCCAAAGCGGCGCGAGCCACGTCTCGCTCCCCAGGCTCACCGCGTCGGCCCCGGCCCAGAAGAACTCACGGCAGTCATCGAAGTCGCGGATCCCGGCGCTCGCGATGATCGGCAGGCGGATCCCCGCGTCGCGCAGCTCAGCCACAACACGGAGCCCGATCGGCTTGATGGCGCGCCCGGAGAGACCCCCGTAGCGGTTCTTCAGGAGCGGCTGCCCCGTCCTTGGGTCGAGCCGCAGCGCCTTCACGGTGTTCATCGCGGTCAGTGCCGCGACGCCGTACCGCTCGGCGAGTCGCGCGTGCACCACATAGTCGTAGTCAGGCGAGAGCTTGAGGATCACCGGATGGCGGCTCCGCGGGACCGCCTGAGCGAGGACGTCCTCGAGGATCGTCTCGAAGGGAAAGTTCACGTTGTGACAGGAGACGTTGAATTCGACCGCGGCGATCTCGCCCGGCGCCGCCCGTTCGTTGACGTAGTCGACGAGCCGGCTGAACTCGTTCGCGGAGAAGCCGCCGAGAGAGACGATCCGATTCAGATGCGCCGTGCGCGGGAAGTATTCGCGGAAGTACGCCTCGATGCCGATGTTGCACCAGCCGAAGGCGTTGATCCACCCAGCGTCCACGCGGCGGAGCGCGCCGGCGTAGAGCCGGAGCATCGCGGGGAACTCGGTGAGCCGCCAGTCCGCCCGGAGCGAGAAATGGCCTTCACGAGGCTCGTAGGTGAGCGTGCGCGTGGTCACCGCGCCGAAGCGCTCGAGGGGTACCCACTGCGCGATCGGGGAGAGGCCGTAAAGGATGAGCTTGCGCTTCGCGGCCCCATAGCCGAGGAGGCTGGCGGAAGTCAGGACGCGGTTGCGCAGTCTGACGCCATTCAGATCAATCACAACCGAGAACTCGGGGGTTCTGCCCCCCGTTCCCCGTCATGCGCTGCCCTTGATCGCTCGCGTGCCCAGTTCGCGCGAGACGTTGCGCGCGAATTCCGCCATCAACTGGTCGGCCTGCCGCTTGATGATCGCTTGCCCGAACTGACCAAGCTTGCCGAGCACCGAGGCGTCGGTGTGCACCGCCATATCGGTGCCGCCGTCCGGGCGAGCTTCGAGCCGCATGGTCATCTTCGCGCTCACCGCGCCGCCGATGTGCCGGTCCGAGCCCTGGGCATCCATGCGCGCCCGCCACACGTCGCGGTCGCGCTCAGCGAGGATCATCGTGCCCTCGAGGCGCGCGCTGATCGGTCCGATCTTCATGCGCAGCACGCCGTTATAGCGGTCGCGGTCGAGCGGCGTCACTGCCTCGACGCCCGGGACGCACTTCCCGACCGCAGGGACGTCCATGAGGAATTCCCACACCTGTTCGCGCGGCGCGTCCAGCGCGATGCGTTGCTCGATGATCACGTCCTAATACTCGTCGAAGATGCACTGGATCTTCGCTGGGTCGTTGGTGCGTGTCAGCGCCAGCGAGAGAAGTGCCCGTGCCTTCCAGGGAACGAGGTTGTCCGCGGCGACGAAGCCGCGGCGCACGAGTGCGGGAGCCCGCACGACCCGTCCGGAGCCGACGCGGGTGCTCTGGCACACGACCACGCCCTGCTCGTGCGCGCGGGTGAGCGCCTCGTCCTCGAGGGGCGTCGGTCGTCCCGCGCCGGTGCCGGCGCTCACGATCCCTTTCGCCCCCGCCGCGACCGCGGCGTCGATCATCGTTCCATCCGCACCCACGTAGGAGACGACCACATCGACCCGCGGCAGCGACTCCAATCCACGCACGTCGAACTCCGTCTCGAGCGTGTGGCGTCGCGCGGTGCGGTGGTAGAAAACCACGCGTCCGTCGGCGTCGGCGTAGCCGAGGGGACCGAGGTCGCCGCCCTCGAACGTCTGCAGGCGATAGGTCGCCGTCTTCTTGACATCGCGCCCGCCATGGATCGTGTCGTTGAGCACGACGAGGACGCCGCGTCCGCGCGACGTGGGATCGGCCGCGACGCGAACCGCGTTGAGGAGGTTGAGCGGCCCGTCCGCGGATAGTCCGGAGGCCGGACGCATCGAACCCACGAGCACGACCGGTCGGTCGGTCTTAACCACGAGATTCAGGAAATACGCGGTCTCCTCGAGCGTATTCGTGCCATGCGTGACGACGAGACCGTCGGGACCGTCGCCGTCGAAGACGTCGTGGATCAGGCGCACCAGGTCGAGCCAGTCCTTCACCACCAGACCGTGGCTCTTCAGGCGGCGGAACGGGATCTCCTCGATCAGCGCGATCTTGGCGAGCTCGGGGATCTGAGAGAGCAGTTCGCCCGGACCGAGACGCTTGTCCGCCTCGATGTACCACGCGAGGTCGAGACGGTCGACGCCGACCGAATCGATGGTCCCACCGGTGGCGATGAGTGCCACGCGGCGTGGGGCGTCTGTCATGCGCTCTCCGTCCTCGTTCGCGCTTAGAATGCGCGACGGAATGCTACCGCATACAACAGCTTCGACGCGCTGATCCACGCTCATGGAGGGCAAGATTCTCGCGCTCGCGTGCGCCGTTTGCTTCGGCCTCAACCCGGTGATGGTGCGGATCGGTTTCACGCGGGCCGGCAGCGTCGACGCAGCCGTGATCATCGGGCTCGTCGTCGCGATCCCGGTGTACGTTGCTCTGCTACCTCTCGCAGGCGGCCTTCATTGGAGCGAGGTGACCCCTGCCGCTGTCGTCGCATTCGCGCTGGCCGGCCTGTTCGGCGCGGGGATCGGCCGGCGCTGGCTTTTCACCGCGATCGAGCGGATCGGCGCGGCGCCAGCGACCGCCCTCAAGAACACGGCGCCGCTTTTCACGACCGCGCTCGCGATCCCGATACTCGGCGAGCGCGTCGGCCTGGCTCAATGGGCCGCGGTCCTGAGCATCATCGCCGGCATCACGCTGGTCTCCTGGCGTGGCGGTGGCGGCGCCAAGCAGCTCCTGGACATTGGCGTCATCGCGGCGCTCGGTGCGGCGCTGTCGTATGGGATCAGACCACTCATTCTCAAGTTCGGTCTGAACGAAGCGAACCTGCCGACGACCGCCGTCCTCATCGGGGCGATCTCGGCGCTCGCCTACGCCGTACTCATGTCGCGACCGTGGCGAACCCGGCTGGCGCTCGAAGGTCCGGGCGCGATGCGTGGCAGGATCGCCGTCGCGGCCGGGCAGCCCGTCGCGGTCTGGCTCTTCGTCGGCGCCGGGGTGGCGCAGGCTTTCGGATTCCTGGCGCTCACACTCGGGCTCGCGACCGACGCGGTGAGCCTTGTCTACCCCATCACGTCGACCGCGCCGCTCTTCACGCTCGTCTTCGCCTGGTTGTTCCTGCGGGGAACCGAGGCCCTGACGTGGCGCCTGGCCCTCGGCGTCGTCGCCGTGACCGGAGGCGTGATCGTGCTCTAGTCGATGGCGTCTATGCGATACGCGTTCTCGTTGCTACGCGCAATGACTGAACGTCTTGGCGAATGAAAGGGGAGGCAGATGGCACAGGATCTCCGCACCTATCTCGACGAGCTCGTGAACACGCGTCCAGAGCAGCTGAAGATCGTGGACGCGGAGGTCGACCCCGTCTTCGAGGCGGCCGCGATCGTGCATAAGACCCAGAACGACAGCCGCTACCCCGGCTTCCCCGCGGTGCTGTTCCGCAACATCAAGGGCTCCACGGTGCCCTGCCTCCTCAATCTGCACGGAACGTACGAGCGGCTCGCCCTGTCGATCGGCACCGACGTCCACGGCATGGTGGCCGAGTACTCGAAGCGCGAGGGCAAGTCCCTCCCGACGACGCAGGTGCCGTCGGCAAAAGCGCCGGTGCACGAGGTCGTGCTGACCGGCGACGACATCGACCTCACGAGATTCCCCCTCCTCGTCCACCAGGAGCTCGATGCCGGGAGGTACATCACCTCCGCGGCGACCATCTGTCGCGACCCTGAGAGCGGCCGTCTCAACGCAGGCATCTTCCGCCACCAGCTTCAGGCGCCGACCGAGCTTGGGTTCATGACCAACCCCGCGCACCACACCTCGTACGTTCTTCGCGCGAACCGCGAGCTGAAGAAGCCCATGGAGGTCGCGCTCGTGCTCGGCCATCACCCGGCGATGCTCATGGGCGCGGTGTCGAAGCTCGCCGGGATCGGCGGCGAGCTCGAGGTGATGGGCGGCCTCATGGGCGAGTCGCTCGAGGTGACCAAGGCCAGGACCGTCGACCTCGACGTTCCGGCACGGGCCGAGATCGTCATCGAAGGGGTCGTCGACACGGACCCCGAGGCCCAGCGGAACGAGGGTCCGTTCGGCGAGTACCCGCGGTACTACACGCGGATCGGACCGATGCCCTGGGTGAAGGTCACGGCGATCACCATGCGCCATGACCCGATCTACGTCGACGTCTTCAACGCGCACGCCGAGCACAGCATGCTCGGCGGCCTGCCGCGGATGGGGAGCATCCTTCGGCGCGTGAAAGAGGCCATGCCGACGGTGACGGCGATCAACCTGCCGCTCTCGGGCATGGCCCGTAGCCACTTGTACATGAGCATGAAGAAGCGCGTCGACGGTGAACCGAAGATCGCCGCGTGCGCCGCGTTCGCGGTCGATCCCCTCCTCAAACACATCTTCGTGGTCGACGACGACGTCGACGTCTTCAACGAGGTCGACGTTCTCTGGATGCTCGCCACGCGATTCCAGGCCGATCGCGACCTCGTGATCATGCCGAACTTCCTCGGCGGCCACCTGAATCCGGTCACCTATGGGTTCCACCGCGAGGAGAAGGGCCCAATGGAGACCAAGCTCATCTTCGATTGCACGAAGCCCGCGCCGCCGGCGACGTTTCCGCCGATCTGCCGCGTACCGCCGGACGTCGTGAAGCGTGTCGAGCCGGAGAAGTTCCTGAAGGACTACGTACCCGGCACGTCGCTCGCGAGCGACGGCGCGAAGCCGCGCGTCAAGGCGGCGGCGAAGACACCGGCGAGGAGCGCCTAGCGGTCTCGCCCCCTTCGATTGGCGAGACCTACCCGGAGGCGCGCAGCGCCTCTCGAACGACACGCTTGACGGCGTCGTGATCGGGGAAGCCGCCTTCGCGGCGCATCGAGTGGATGAGCGCGCCGTCGAACGACACGTCGAACGTGCCTGAGTCCCACGGGATGAGCTCGATGGATGAGAGACGAGCGCCGAACTCGAGCATGAGCGCACTTGCCAGCTCGAGGGTCTGTGGCTCGTAGCCGCACTCCGCGCAGTAGGTGATCTTGATCTTGTGCGGCGCCATCACGTTGCTCCCCGAGTTAATGACTTCCACCGGCGTGCGCCGCACCCTCCAGGCTGATCCCCGCCGGGCATCCCCCAGCACGCGACGCCGAGCGCGCGATCAGGCTCGCGGAGGGTTGCTGGTCAGGGTCCGTCGCGCAGGCGAGAGGTAGGATACCGCGGTATACGAGCAAGCACGTGGACCGGAGAACGCGCACCGTTCGTCCAGAAGCGCGAGAGAATGATGGCGCGCGGCCGACCTGAGGTCAGGGTTTCACGTCTTTGACACGCCCGGCATCGCATGAGTTCCGGGCAGGGGGGAGCGATCGAGATGGGAGTCATTGAATCCGAAAAGCGACCTGTGACCAAAGAGGCGCGCGGCGCGTACGCTTATCCGGCCCCGCGCTACCCCGACTACATACGGCAGCCTCGCGCGACGACGGTCGACGAGCTCGTTCCCATCGCGCGTGTGCACATCGGCCGCCGGTATTCATTCCCCGCCCTCGGCACGGTCAAAGAGGGCGACCACATCCTGATCATGACCTACACGAGTCAGGATCCGCCCGTCCTCGAGGCGGTGGAGCGGGCAATGCTGGAGTCCGGGGCTAAGCAGGTCGATCACCTGACGTGGTCGGACCTCGGCGTGCGGGATCCGAAGGAGCGATGGAGCGCGGCTGACGGGTGGCGCGAGATCACCGACCGGCTCGGCCCGATGGTCGACGACGGGGTCGAGTACAAGGTCGAGGCGACCGCGCTGCGCGGATACCTCGAGAAACACCCCGAGTACACCGCGATCTACGCGGGCGAAGCCGGCGGCAATCACTGGCGCCGCACGACCTCGCAGCGGTATCGCGGAAGCTGGCTCTTCGCAACCTATGAGAGCTTCATCCAGCGGTGCTCGGCCTATCCCGACGAGATCTGGCGGTTGATCGACCAGAAGCTCGTCGAGCAGTTCCGCCGCACCGCGGGCGTACGGATCCGTGACCCGCAGGGCACGGACATCTCGTGGGACGTCACGGAGGAAGAGGCGACGCGCTGGGCGAAGACCGCGACCGTCCCGGGTCACATGCTCGCCTCCACGATTCAGGGTGTCCGCCGCGCGACGCCGGTCAGCGAGCTCCTTCCATTCCATGAGCGTCACTACCCCACGATGAACGGCGTCGTGGCGGGTACCGCGAACCACTCGGGCTACTACCCTCACATCAAGGTCACCATCGAGCGCGGGATGGTCGCGAAGATCGAGGGTGGCGCTCGTTATGGCGAGCTATTCCGCGAGGTTGTCGAGCGATTCAAGGAGGCCCAATACCCGGGATTCCCGTACAAAGGTTGGGCGTACCTGAACGACTGCACGATCGGCACGAACCCCAAGGGCATTCGCAATCGCGAGGGCTTGTGGAACTACGGCGACCGCCAGACGAACTTGAGCGAGCGCTTACGCGCCGGAGTCATTCACTGGGGTTGGGGCGCAGAGCATTGGGACAAGGCCTTCATCGACTACGCCCGCGAGAAGCACCTTCCGATCATGCACTTCCCTCACGTCCACAACTATTTCTCCGACTACGAGATCAAGCTGCGCGAGACGGGCGAGTGGGTGAAGCTCATCGACAAAGGTCGCCTCACCGTGCTTGACGACCCGGATGTGGTCCGGGTCGCCGCGCTCTACGGCGAGCCGGCACACCTTCTCGATTACGACTGGATCCCCACGATCCCAGGCATCAACTATCAAGGAACCTACGAGAGTGACTACGCGCCGGATCCCGTGCGCTGGATCCGCCGTGACGTCGACGGGGAGTTCGCAGGCGCCCCGGGAAGTGGCGCGCGAAAGTAAGGTAGCCGGTTTCGGTGAGGGCGAGGTGGACACGCCGGTGACCTCGGTGCTGTTCCGCAACATCGGCACGCTCCTAAGCGGTGACCTCGCTCTACCCATGCTTGACGCGACCAGTCTGCTGATCGAAGACGGGTTCGTTCGCGCGATCGGTACCGTCGGCACGGCCGACGTCGAGGTCGACGTACGTGGCGCGACGGTCGCGCCCGGACTGTGGGACTCGCACATTCACCCCTATTTCGGCGAGTACACGCCCCGTCAGGAGGCGTTCGGCACGATCGGGCGAATGGTGCGAAGCGGCGTCACGTCCGCGATCTCAGCCGGCGCCGGTCACCAGCCCGGAATGTATCTGCCCTCGACAAAGCTCCCCAACGTGCAGGCGCTTTCTCGCCATGCCTTCCAGGGTCGGCCCGAGCGCGCGCGCGACGCGGCCGGCACGAAAGCGCTCGCCATCGTGATGGCAAAGGCGTGGCGCACCGAGCGGCCGAGCGGGCTGAAGCTCCACGCGGAAACGGTCTTCGCCGAGGACGGCATGACCGAAGGCGATTTCGCGGAGCTGTCGGATGCGGGGATCCGGCGTCTGAAGTTCCAGCGACCGATCTCACGCGCCGCGGATGCGGAGCGGTACCGGCAGTGGGCGCATGACCGCGGAATGCTCGTGCTCGCGCACACCGGCAACCGAAGCCTGATTCGCGACATCGATGACATCGCTGAGTCGCTCCGCGTGATCCACCCGGACGTCGCGAGTCACGTGAATGGCGGTCCCACGCCGGCGCCCTGGCCCGCGATCGAATGGCTTGTGACAAACACGCCGGCAACGCTCGAGGTCGCGTTTATCGGCAATCTGCCAGTCGCGCGCCGCCTTCTCCGCCTCGTGCTCGATCGGGGCGAGCTGCATCGCGTGACTGTGGGCAGCGATCTTCCGGGCGGGACAGGAGTCGTGCCGGGCGCGATCCTTCGCACGCTTCAGTTACTGAGCCACCTTCTCCCGGAGCTGCCGGTGGAGCAGCTCGTCTGCCTCGCGACCGGCAACACCGCGCGCCGGTTCGGTCTTCCGGGCGGCGTCATTGCGCCGGGAGAACCCGCGGACATAGTCGTCTGGGATCCGGTGGACGGATCGGTGACCGAGACATTTCTCGAGTGCGTCGCGTACGGTGACCGCGCATATCCGGGCCTGGTGATGATCGACGGCGCGATCGTCGAACATGGGAATCCCCTCCTTCTTGACCCGAAGCGTCCCCCACTTGTGACGCGGCGGCCGTTGACGGCCGAGGCTCGCGCAACGGCGAGCGCATGAGCCGGACCTGGAAAAAGAAAGTCATCGACGTGCCGGCCGGCCGTCTGCCGCAGCCGCGCATTCGCAGCACCGCACCGGCGGTCCGGGTCGGGCCACTCCTTTTCGTGACCGGGCAGTCCGGCCGGCATCTCGGCGGCGAGGACGCGTACTCCGCCGATCCCGCGGAACAGGCGCGTCAGACAATGGAAAACATCCGCGTGATACTCGAGGAGGCCGGGACCAGCTTCGAGAACGTCGTCAAGCGGACGATCTTCGTCAAGGATCCGGGGCTCTACGACGCGATGCGCCCCGTCGTCGACGGGTACTTCCCATCACCCGTCGCGAGCACCACCGTGCAAACCGGTTTCCTGCGCGACAAGATGATCGAGATCGAAGTGATCGCGGTCATCCCCGACGATGAGAGCGGCGGGTGACCGAGACACTCCTTCACAACGCCGCGAGGGTCGCGACCGGCGACGTTCAACGGCCTCTCATCGAAGGGCCGACGGACATCCGGATCGCGGACGGCGTGATCGCCTCGGTCGGCCCGTCAGCCGGCGGCAGCATGGACGTCGTCATCGACGCGTCACACCTGCTGGTGATGCCAGGGTTGTGGGACGCGCATCACCATCCGTATTTCGGCGACCACACGCCTGAGTTCGACGCGCGCGGTTACCTCGCCGAGACCGTCCGCGCTGGCACCACGACCGTCGTCTCCGCCGGCACGATCGACTTCCCGGGTCGTCCGCGTGACGCGGCAGGCGAGCGCGAGCTCGCGATCCTCGCGCAGCGTTCGTGGATCCACGATCGACCCCTCGAGATCAACGTCCTGTCGAACACCGTGACCGCCGCGACCGGCCTCGAGGAGCGTGACTTCGCGGTGCTCGCGCGAGCCGGCATCCGCCGCATCGTCGTGCAGACGCCGCTCCCGACGGCGGCGGAGACGCGTCGCCAGGTCGCCTGGGCACGGTCGGCCGGCATGAGGATCATGGCTCACGCCGACGGGCCGACGCCGCTGGTGCGCGACGCGGGGTCGGTGGGAGAGGCCCTTGCGCTCATCGACCCGGACATCGTTCTCGCGGTGAACGGCGGAGATGTCGCGCTGCCCGAAGCGGTCATCGACGGGCTCGTCGGGCGGAGCCGCTCGGCATTGGAGGTCTCACTCACCGGGAACCTCAAGGTCGCGCGGCGCGTCGTCGCGGCGCTGGTCGCAAAAGGCGAACCTGAGCGGGTGATCCTCGGCACCGATAGCCCCTCGGCCCGCGGAGTCGTCGCCCCTGGTATCCAGCGCCTGATCCAGCACGTTATCGGAGCCGCGCCGTCCGTCTCCTCTGCGATCGCCATCGCTTTCGCCACCGGGAACACCGCCCGCGCATATGTCGCTCCAGGTGGTCGCGTGGCGGTCGGCGAGCCGGCCGACCTCGTCCTGTGCCGGGCGCCGCTTCGCTCGTCGTTCGAGGACGCCCTCGACGCAATCGAGCATGGCGATTGGCTCGACGTGGATTCGGTGTTCATCGGCGGCACGCTGCAGTGGGCTCGAGATCGACCGGTCGCAGCGCAGAGTCTTCCGCTTCTGACGATGAGATGAACACGGAGCTGGGGGTCGCGGTTAGCCGCCGCGTTGACTGACCGCATGCAAAGGCATACCGTTGCCGACGGGTTCGGAGGGTCGGTCGTGGCGACCGCAGTCCGTGACGGATGCAGCATCGCCGTTCGCAACGTACACAAGACGTACCGGTCGTCGTCGCTTGATGCGGTGCCCGCGCTCGCCGGGGTGTCCTTCGACGTGGAGGCGCGCGAGTTCGTCTCCATCGTCGGCGCGAGCGGCTGCGGGAAGAGCACGATGCTCCGGATCATCGGCGGCCTCGACAGCGGGACGGACAGTGGCGAGGTCCTCATAGACGGCTCCGGGGTCAACGGACCCAGGAGGGACGTTGGCATCGTGTTCCAGGACGCGACCCTCCTGCCGTGGCGCGACGTGCTGCAGAACGCGATGATCGGCATCGAGATCCTCGGTATGGACCAGAAGGCGTATCGCGCCCGGGCGATGGATCTCATTCACCTGGTCCAGCTCGATGGCTTCGAGCACCGATACCCTTACGAGCTGTCCGGGGGCATGCAGCAGCGGGCCGCGCTCGTCCGCGCGCTGCTCCACCAGCCCAAGCTGCTCCTGCTCGACGAGCCGTTCGGAGCGCTCGACGCGCTGACGCGGGAGGCGATGGGGCTCGAGCTCCTCAGGGTGTGGCAGGCCAACCGCACGAGCATCGTCTTCGTGACCCACAGCGTGCTCGAGGCGGTGTTCCTCTCCGATCGCGTCGTGGTCTTCTCTGCGCGACCGGGCCGTGTGCTCGACATCGTGACGGTCCGGCTGCCGCGGCCCAGGCGCCTCGACATGCTCGGGAGCCCGGAGGTGGGTGCGATGGCGAACCACATCCGCGGGCTGCTTGGCGCGCAGGTGGTCTCATGAGCTCCGACGCCCTGGCTCCGACGCGTCCTCTCGGCCCGCCGGGATCACGCGCCGGACGCACGTTCGGCACCTACCGGCGCGTCGCGCTGCTCATCGCCGTCATCGCGGTCTTCTTCTTTGTCTGGGAGATGGGCGTGACCCTGACCGGCACTCTCGAGATCATCCTGCCGAAGCCGACGAGCATCTATCGCGCGCTCGTCTCCGGCTTCTTCGCCCAGCCGGTCACGAGCCGGGCGAGTTACATCTTTCACCTGCAGCAGAGCTTCAGCCAGATCCTGGCCGGCTACGTCGTCGGCTGCACGCTCGGGCTGCTGCTCGCGATGGTGAGCGTCCGCTTCGCCATCGTCGAGTTCGTCCTCCGCCCTTTCGTCGTGGCCCTCCAGAGCATGCCGAAGATCGCCCTCGCGCCGGTCCTCATCATCTGGTTCGGGCTGGGCTTCAACTCGAAGTTCGTGCTCGTGATCCTCGCGACGTTCTTCCCGCTGTTCGTCAACGGGGTCACGGGATTCAAGTCCGTCGAGGAGGGCCCGCTCCGCATGATGCGGTCCTTCGGCGCGAGCCCGCGGCAGATCTTCACCAAGCTGACCTTCCCGACGGCCCTGCCGTTCGTTTTCGCGGGGCTCGAGATCGCCATGGTGCACGCGATCACCAGCGGGATCGCCGCCGAGTTCCTCGGGGGTCAGCGCGGGCTCGGCACCATGATGCTGATCATGCAGCAGATCGTGGACGTGCCCGGGATGTTCTCGGTCCTGATCATCCTGGCGTTCGTCGGTTGGCTCTTGAGCATGCTCCTCGCTTTCCTGCGTCGGCGGATCGTCTACTGGGCACCCGAACAGCGCGCCCGGGGGGAGGCGAAGCAATCATGACCGTCTCACTACACGAAGGAATGCACAGCGAAAAACAGAAAGGGGGTTGGGGAGAACAGACATGAGACGAGTAGGTGAGCGCTCACACACGCTTACGAGGCGGGAGGTGCTAGCGGGTGCACTCGCGGTCTCGGTCGCGGCCGCCTGCGGACCGGCGGCGGCTCCCGGACCGTCGGCGGCCTCCGGAACGCCGGCCCCCGCAACGCCGGCGCCGAAAACGAAGATCAGCGTCGGCTTCGGCATCGCGCTGGGCAACCCGTCCAACCCGTTCGCGTGGATCGGCAAGGAGCTCGGGTACTTCGACGAGGAGAATATCGACCCGGACATCATCAGCACCTCCGGGAACACCGCTCAGGCCGACGCGATGCTCGCATCGAACCAGCTCGACGTCGGGATCTTCGGCCTCGACCCGATTCTTCGGGCCGTCATCGCAGGAAGCCCATTCCCGGCCCAATCGGTCTTCAACGTGCAATCCAAAGTCCAATACGAGCTCTTCACCGTCGGTACCAACCCCAAGGTGAAGACCTACGCCGATTTCAAAGGGAAGAAAGTGGCGGTCTCCGAGATCGGAGGCACAGCCGACCCGTACCTGACCGAGGCGTTGAAGGTCGCGGGTCTCACGCTGAAAGACGTAACAGAAGTGGCCACGGGCATAGGTGTGCCGATGGGAGAGGCCCTCAGGCGCGGCGACGCGGACGTCGGCATCTCGACACGCGGCCAGATCGGCCCGGTGGAGACCGCTGGGACGTACAACCTGACGTTCCTACCTCGTCCGCCGTTCTTCGATTCGATCATCAGCGGCAACATGGTCGCCCGGTCGGACCTGAACCCCGCGAAAGAGGCCGCGCTCAAGGGCTACATGCGGGCTTACGCGAAGGCGATCGTGTTCACCAAGGCAAATCCGGAGGCCGCCATCAAGGCGAACTGGAAGATGTTCCCGGAAGCCAAGCCGAAGGGCGTCGCCGACGACGTCGCGCTCAAGGCCGCGGTCACCACGAATACGAACTACATGAGCTACATCGACAAGCTCGAGGGAAAGTGGGGATTCATGCCGACCGAAAAGATGACCGCCTACGTGAAGTTTCTCGGCCTGGACTCCCCCAAGCTCGGGGACATCTCCAAGTACTGGACGAACAAGTACATCGACTTCGCGAACAACTTCGACGAAAACGAGATCAAGGAGCAGGCACGGAACTACAAGCCGTAAAGGTGCTGTTGGAGAGCGCGAAGCGCGATCCTCGCGCGTCGCGCTCTCCACGGTGAGCTGAGGAGGAGCTGACGTGGGCGAGCGATCAGAGCGGGCGGTAGCCGAGCTCGAGGCCGAACGCGGCCAGACCCTGCGGACGCTGCTGGGCATCGACGAGGCCGCTTGCCGCACCCCGATGGAGTGGTACGGCCGCAGGCAGAGCGTCGGCCACATGCTGCGGCAGTTCACCAGCCACTCGCTGGACCACTTTCAGCACCTGCACCGGCTGCTCCAGGCGCGCGGACGTACGCTCACCGAGGCGCAGTTGCTGCTCATGAAAGCGGAAGCGGCACAGGCCGAGTTCACCGCGCTCGTGCGTAGCCTGTCCGACGCGGAGTTCGCCGCCGGCGGTCCGAACGACGGCGACTGGTCGGCCGAGCAGATCATCGAGCACGTGATCGACAGGGAGCGACGCTACCGCGACGCCATCCGCGACGTTCTCGCCCAGCCGCGGCAGGAGGACGTGCCGGCCGGCAGTGAACGCTAGAGCGCGATCCTCAGGTCAGCATCGACGTCGACGTCAGAACGTCGCAGCTGGGGAACTTTCGCGAGGATCGCGCCGAGCCCCACCAGGACCAAACCAGCGGAGGCCGCGACGGCCGCGGGCGCGCCGAAGAGGAACGCCGCGCCGCCCAGGAGCGGGCCGTTGACGACGCGCAGGCCCTGCGTCCCAAATGAGTACGCGCCCATGACCCGGCCGCGGAGCCGGTCGGGCGCCGCCAACTGGAGCGTCGTGTTGGTGAGCGCCTGGGTCAGCACCGCCGCGCCGCCGACGACGAACATGAGCGCAAGCGAAAGCGGATAGCTCCGCGAGAAGGCGAAGGTGAGGATTGCGGCCACCTCGAGCGCCGCGGTGCCGAGGATGAATGCGCCGGCGTTCCGCGGCTCTCGCGCGTAGGCAAGGTACAGGGCGGCGGCGACGGCGCCGACGCCACTCGCGACCAGGAGCAACGCGTAGCCCAGCTCGCCCGCCGCCAGGACCACCGTCGCGAAGATCGGGATCAGAGAGTTGAAGGTATGACCCAGGAAGATGACGGGCAGCATCTCGACCGAGATGAGCGCCGCGAGACGCGGCCGGCCCCGGATGAAGGCGAGGCCTTCGCGGAGCGCGTCGACGACCGGCTGCCCTGACCACTCGTGGAGGCGCGGAACACGGATGACGGCCAGGAGGATCAGGAGCGGAACGAAGGTGAGCGCATTGACGAGAAACCCCCAGCCCGGTCCGAACGCGAGGTAGATGAACGCGGCAACGCCCGGGCCGATCACCTGGGAAAGCTGCCGCGCGGTCGAGTTGAGGCTCACCGCGGAGAGGAGCTTGTCGCGCCCGACGATCGCGTGGATCAGCGTCTGCTGCGCCGGGCTGCCGATCGCACCGGCGAAGCCGTGGACGAGCAGGAGTCCGAAGAGCCACCACACGGTCACGAAGCCGGCGAGCGTCGCCACGGCGGTACCGAGGGCCGCGCCCATGAGGAGCAGCTGGGTGGCGATCTGGATCTTCCTGTTGTCGTATCGATCGGCGAGCGTGCCGCCGTAGAGCGAGAAGACAGTGAACGGCACCCAGTGCGCCAAGACCATCATGCCGAGCCAGAACGCTGCCGCTTCCGTCCCGACGAGTTGGAGGATGAGGAGGTTACGGATGACGTTCTCCATCCCGTCGCCGGTGCTCGAGACCCAGCTCGTGATCCAGTACCAGCGATAGGTGGGGACCGCGAGGGCGGCGAAACGGAGTCTCCCGCCGACCGGCACTGCCGCGTACAGCTCGGCGGGGGCGAATTGCTCGGGTTGGTCGTTCACGCGAGTGAGCCTACGGTGTGATGAAGAGCTGCGTCACCATTCGTCCGTAGGCGCCGGC
>Ga0066710_100002076_pt1 | contig 15780 bp, 12 predicted proteins | sample GraSoiAngelo_159_FD_79666 | JGI IMG/M metagenome (GOLD analysis project Ga0066710, IMG submission 79666) | Grasslands soil microbial communities from the Angelo Coastal Reserve, California, USA - 14_1009_16_40cm | ecosystem: Environmental > Terrestrial > Soil > Grasslands | place: USA...
GTTCCGCGCCATAATCCCCGTCATTTTGGGGGTGGTCCTGCGTTCGGCCGCCGCCCTCCAACTCGACTCTCTCAGTCATGTCTAGGTACCTGTTTCATCCAAGTTTAGGACGCCGCTCCTGTTCAGGTTCGTTCGTTTTCCGCGAAAACACTCGGCGAGAAAGGACCAAGAAAAGTAACACTCTATTCTAGCAAAATAGCACCAATCGGCCTAAGCGAAACTTCGATCGAAGCGATCCGAAAAAGCACAACTCTATGGTGCTCTGAGGCCTGTATTACACAATATTGTGTGGAGTTGACATCGAGCGACAAGGGGGTCAGATCCGCATCGGCATCACAACATATCGGTAATTATAGTCGCCAGGGGGATGCGCACGTAATTGGGCGGCGCTTTCGCTATCCTTGAACTCGAAACTAACTTCCGGCTCATCCGCATTTAGGAGAAAATCCAAGAGGTATTGGTAGTTGAACCCCACCTGAAGGTCCTCCTTGTCGTAGTCCACTTCGAGTGTTTCATGAGCCTCACCTAGGTCCGAATGACTGGCGGTAATCTCCAGTGATCCGTTTCCAAGGGCGAACGTGACGGTCCGTGAACGTTCGTCAGACAGAATGGAGGCACGCCTTATAGCTGAGGCGATTTCTTCCCGATTGACGGTAACGACACGGTCGTTGGCGCGGGGAAGTACGGCTTCGTAATTGGGAAACTGACCTGTAAGCATTCGGGAAATCAGCAGGCGTTTCCCCATATGGAAAAACAGGTGAGTTTCATCCCGTGAAAAGCCGACGCGATCGGCGTCCGGACTTTCCGAAATGATTTTTACCAACTCGCCCATTGCCCTTTTGGGGACGAGCACCTTCATTTCCTCCCGGACATCGTCGAGCGGTTCGGATTTTTCAACGTACGCCAACCGGTGACCATCTGTTGCAACCATTGTGATGGTCCCTGGCTTCAGCAGTAGTAAGGCAGCGCTTAACGTGTACTTGGAATCTTCTGTACTTATTGCAAAAACGGTTCGAGTCATCAATTTTGCCAGCACATCAGCGGAAACGCTTGTGCTATCCGGTTTCGGATCCGGCAACACAGGAAAGTCCTCCTTCGGCAAACCTGCCATGCGGAATCGGCTCGTTCCGCAGGTCACGGACACCCAGTTTCCTTCGCCGCCTTTAAACTTGATTTCCTTGTCAGGCAGGGCCTTTACAATCTCGTACAACCGTTTGGCTGGCAACGTCAGCTTTCCCGGTACAGTTGTTTTCACCTGGCATACCGATTTCAGACCAATTTCCAAATCCGTAGCTGCTACCCGCAGTTCGCCTCCTTCAGCCTCTAAAAGCACATTGGCAAGGATAGGAATGGTTGTCTTACGTTCTACGACCCCTTGGATGAGAGCAAGCTCCTGCAGAAGATCGAATTTTCTGATTGTAAATTCCATAAGGTGTTTAGTAACCCCTAGTCGTAGTCACCTGAATATCTATACTCAATAGGTGAAGCCTAATGGAAACCTAGGTTTTAAGGAATAGCTTGTTGTGGATAACGAGCCGCCCTCTCTGTGCATTGACTGTGAAAAAACAGAACCCATCGAATTTTCACAAGCGCTGAACATTGCCTGAGCAAAATTTACTGGAACGAATTTAGGAGCCCTTGAATTTGTTTGTCCAACACCTGATCCCGCCGCCGCATCAGTTCGATTTTGTTAATGGAGTGCAACACTGTGGTGTGATGTTTGTTCCCGAACTCACGGCCGATTTGTGGCAAGGAAACCTGCGTGAGCTTCTTGCAAAGGTACATGCAGATTTGACGCGGCTCAGCGACGGCCTTGGAATTGTTTTTAGATTTTAACTCCTGAACACGCATTCCAAAATGATCGGCTACGGTTTTCTGAATCATTTCGATCGTTACGGCTTTCTCTCCTGTCCCGAGAATATCGTGCAGAGTGTCCTGGGCCATCTGCAACGTAATTTCGCAGCCACGCAGCGAGCAGAAAGCAAGGAGCCGAACAAGCGCTCCCTCCAGTTCCCGGACGTTGGATTTGATCTTGCTTGCGATATAAAGCGCCACGTTGTCGGGGATCGAAATGTTCTGCCGCTCCGCCTTCTTTTTAATGATGGCCACTTTTGTTTCGAGGTCAGGAGACTGGATATCGGCTATCAAACCCCATTCGAATCGCGAGTGCAACCGTTCCTCAAGTGTGGGTATCTGGCGCGGTGGACAATCCGCCGAAATGATGATCTGTTTGTGGGCATCATAGAGCGAATTGAAGGTGTGAAAGAATTCTTCCTGAGTTCGCTCCTTCCCGGCGATGAACTGGATGTCGTCAATCAGCAGGACATCGTTGTTGCGATAGCGTTCACGAAAACTCAGCATCTTGTCGTAACGGATCGCGTTAATCAACTCGTTCGTGAACTTTTCCATGGAGATGTAAGTCAAGCGGAGCTGTTTGTTTTCCAGCTTGATCATCTGTCCGATCGCATGCATGAGATGGGTTTTGCCAAGGCCAACACCCCCATACATGAATAGCGGATTGTAAGCCTTCGATGGATTCTCGGCGACGGCGAGCGCGGCCGCATGCGCGAACTGATTCGACGAGCCTACAACAAATGAATCGAAGGTGTATTTGGGGTTGAGCGTGTTATCTATCGATTCAAAATCCAATCGTCCTTGAGTGGGCACATCGCCGGCGGACTCCGCGGGTACTTTTTCGGTGATGTAAATGACACTGACGTCGCCTATACCGGCACTCTTTGCGGCCTCCAGCACAACATCGATATGGTCGTTTAACCAATCCTGAAAAACCGGGTTCGGAACACGCACGTAGAGTGCCTTATCGTCGTGTTTGATCAGTTGTGTTGGTTTGAACCACGTACTGTAACTATGCTGGTCGATCTTTTTTTCGACAATATCTAGAACTTGTCGCCACGTATCCATGGAGTGACCACACGCGAAGGGATATGATTTCCACAACAATTTCCACATCTGTGGAAAAGCTGCTGACGGGTCCTGAGCTTTTCACAAAGGTGTCACATTGGCGTGAGAAACGCGAAAGAGTAGCACTTTCGTGGGGTGCTTTTCAATGACGAAACCACTGCTTTTTATGTGACGCTGTGCTAAGATTTTAGGTTTCTAAGGAGCCGAAAGGATGCCGCAGAGAACCTATCAGCCGAACAATCGGCGCCGCGCGAAAACACATGGATTCCGGCAGCGCATGAAGACACGTGGAGGGCGGCTCGTCCTGAAAGGAAGGCGAGATAAGGGTCGCAAGCGCGTTGCCGTTGAGCACTATTAAGTGTTTTGCGACGGGGCTGGGCCAGGGAAGCGGCCGCATTTCGAAAGATTTTAAATTGCGGAGTGCGGAGCAATTTAGGGCTGTCTACGAGAGGGGCGCAAAGAAGGTTTCGCGCTCCTTTGTGTTGTTTGCGTTGCCCAATGGGTTGGCGCATAGTCGTTTCGGTTTGACAACGTCGCGAAAGTTCGGCAAAGCCCATGACCGAAATCGGGTGAAGAGAAGGGTTCGAGAGATTCTTCGAACATCGCGCCCGCAGATTCCAGCCGGATTCGATTTCGTGGTGAACCCGCGTCGTTCGGCCAACGAAAGGGAGTTTAGAGAACTGGGTGCGGAGTTATTATCGCTACTTGGAGCGGGCAAATGACGACAGGAGTTGTCTGCCGGACGCTCGGTGTGAAAGTCCTGCGGGTTTACAAGTCTATCGTCTCACCATGGTTGCCGCCTGCCTGTCGTTTCACCCCAACATGCTCCGAATACGCTGTTGGAGCGATAGAAAAATACGGCTTGATCCATGGTGTCGTCCGCGCGATAGGACGACTCCTCCGCTGCCATCCCCTGCACCGCGGGGGATTTGATCCTTTGACATAAAGAGTTTTTATCTTTGATGGAAAAACGCATCATCCTTGCATTTATCTTATCTTTCGCCGTCCTTTACGGCTTCCGTGCGCTGTTTTCGCCTCCCGAGCCCACCAGCCGGCCGCCCGCCAGTGCGCAGATACCTACGCCACCGGGGGCGAACCCTTCTGTTGAGAGTGCGGATCCGGTAGGACGCGCGTCACCCGATCGGGATATTCGGGCCGATAAACCGGAGGACCTGGTGGTGGATACCCCGTTGTATACGGCGACAGTATCCAACATCGGAGGGGTGCTGAAAAGCTACAAGCTGAAAGCCTATTCGGATGCTGATGGCCATCCGATCGAGCTTATCGATGAGAAATCGGCTAACAAAGTGGGCTGGCCGCTGGCTCTAGCAACGGGCGATACCGTCCTGGATGAACTACTCGCGAAGGCCAGCTTTGTAGCTCGCCGTGAGGGCGACCGGATTTCCTTGGAATTTGCCGCTAAGGGTGTCGATTCCCAGAAAATTGTGCAGTTTGACCCCAAGAACTACGGGTTCTCTTTGACTGTTAAGGTTACAAACGGCGGAAGGAATGTCTCGCCTGCGGTCGTCTGGCAGGCGGGATTTGGGGACCCGATGGCGGCAGATTCCACCAAAAGAAATGCCGTATACGAGGTGGATGGCGCCTTCAAAAGAATCGGTCTCGGTAGTATCAAAGAAGAGCAAAGCTTGACGGCTGTGCGCGCCGGTGTCGAGGACCAGTACTTCCTCGCCATGTTCTTGTCGCCCGAAAATCCGCTTGCCGTGAAGGTCAATAAGCAGGAATTTACGGGCGCCGATGGTAAGGCTGTCCCCGAACTCCATGTGTCTGCACGAATGCCGGATTCAAAACCCCTGCGGGTGTATGTGGGTCCCAAGAATCGGGACTGGTTGAGCGCCGCAGATCCGCGACTCGCCTCCGTCGTCAGCTACGGCTGGTTTGAATTTATCGCTCGTCCGCTGCTGTTTGGCTTGCTCTTCATTCACACCTACATCGGCAACTTCGGTTGGTCGATCATTCTCCTCACGCTTGCCATCAATTTCCTGCTCTTTCCGTTGCGCCTGAAGCAGCAGATTTCCATGCAGCAAATGCAGAAAATCCAGCCGCAGATGAAAACGCTGCAAGACAAGTACAAGAAACTCAAGTCTACGGATCCGAGGCGGGCCGACCTTCAAAAAGAAATGATGCAGCTTTACAAAGAACATGGCGTTAATCCGATGGGTGGCTGCCTTCCGCTACTACTACAAATGCCGGTGTTCTTCGGTCTCTATAGCATGTTGTCGGTCTCGATAGAGTTGCGTGGAGCCCCTTGGATCTTATGGATCAAGGACTTATCGCAACCAGAACACCTATGGCTGCCCGTTCTTCCCGTTCTCATGGCGGTCTCGATGGTCATCCAGCAGAAGATGACTCCTACAACTGTCGATCCCGCCCAAGCCAAGATGATGATGATCATGCCGGTGATGTTTTTGTTCATGTTCCTACGGGTGCAGAGTGGCTTAACGTTGTATTGGCTAACCAGTAACCTGGTCGGCATTGGCCAGCAGTTCTTCATCAACAAGTATTGGTCCACGCGCTCAGACTCCACACTCCGTGCTCGATCAAAGCTAAAAGAACCGCGCGACAAGTGAGCCATGCAGGAAGGTCTGCACAAGATCATTTCCGGCGAAGAAACGATTGTTGCGATATCAACACCGCTGGGAAGGAGTGGAGTCGGTGTGGTTCGCATGTCGGGCCGTGAGGCGGTTGCGATAGCGCAGCAGTTTTTTGAATCACATTCCCCGAATTCCCATCTCGAGCATCGAATGGCCACTGTTGGGACCTGGATGAACGAAGCGGCTGAAAAGATCGATGAAGTTGCCGTTACCGTGTTTCGCGCACCGCAGTCGTATACGGGTGAGGACGTCGTCGAGATCAGCGGGCATGGTAATCCATTGATTCTCGCCCGTATCGTGGAAAATGCGCGCTCCGCAGGCGCCAGGATCGCGGCGCCCGGTGAGTTCACCATGCGCGCCGTAGCGCATGGGAAGATGGATTTGATCCAGGCCGAAGCGGTGCGGGAGTTCATCGAGGCGCAAACCGAGCAGCAGGCCAAGACGGCATTGAGGCAGATGGGAGGCTCTGTCTCGAAACGGATCCGCCCAATCCAAGAAAAACTCCTGGATGTCATTGCAAGGCTGGAAGCCGGAATCGATTTCGCGGAGGATGACGTCGACGTTCCCGATAACACGGCGATTGTTGAAATGATCCAGCCGTTGTTCCGGGCCCTGGACGATTTGGAAGCAACGTTCCAGTACGGAAAATTGCTGGTGGGCGGCTTCCGTCTGGCAATACTGGGGAAGCCCAATGTCGGAAAGTCGAGTCTGTTCAACCGCCTGGTCTCCGCCGATCGGGCAATCGTCACCGACATACCCGGAACAACACGCGACGTCCTCACAGAAACGGTCAGCATGGATGGTGTTCCCTTGCGTTTTGCGGACACGGCGGGAGTTCGTCAGACCTCGGATCGCATCGAAAGCATCGGCGTGGTCCGAACGCTGGAAACGCTGTCGGACGCGGACCTCGCGTTGGTCGTCCTTGATGGTTCCGCCGCGTTGGATCTCGATGACCGCGAGGTCCTCGCGAAAGCCGGCGCTATTCCCCATATCGTTGTGATCAACAAATCCGATCTTACGCAGGCGCTCGATCCCGCTTCGCTGGACGGCTCATCTTCGGTTAAAAGGGTCCATGTCAGCGCCAAGACCGGCAATGGCCTCGCCGCGCTGCGCGAAGCCATTCGAGGTTTTCTCCACGAACGGAAAGCCGATTTAACCGATGATTTGGTCTTAACAAACGCACGGCAACACGAAGCGATCGTCAAAGCGATATCGGACTTGCAAGCCGCGTCCGCCGCACTGCTTCGGAATGTTCCGCATGAAATGGCTCTTTTGGATCTCTACCAGGCCTTGACGGCGCTGAACGAACTCACCGGGGATGTCGTTACGGACGACATCTTGGACAGGATTTTCTCGACATTTTGTATAGGAAAATGATGCCAATTCGTTAGTTAGCTGCGGATTGCGCGGATTTACGCGAATGCGTCCCTGAATTCCTCATATGACCAACTTATCCGCGCAATCCCCGGCTCAAAAAAAACGTGTCACAGTCCCGGTGTTGTGTAAACTTCACAGCAACGGAACGGATCCCGCCGGCATCCGGGATCGTAGCCGGTCCGCATCGTCGTTCGCTGATAAAACAGTCCTGACTGCTCCAGACGCCAGAAATCCATGAGGTCGTCAGCACCAAAATCCTTGGCTTTCTCGCGCTCGCCCCGGCAGGCGTGGTTGTTGTGCGCATCCCAGAAACCGAGCCACGCGGATGCGGCGGCTCCTCCTGCTTGATCCCGTGCTAGGCGTCGACAAGTAACACGCAAGATTTCACCCGAGTTCGTCGTACTTGCGATCTGAACCGCGAAATCTTTCCGGCGGATATTTTTCTGCGTTCAATGCGATCTTTCTTTCGGCGATTGCCTCTAGATCGATGTCGGCCTTGTCTGCAAAGCGAATGAGGTATAGCAGAATATCCGCCAGTTCGTCCTCGACCCTCGCCCGGATGGAAGGATCAGTAACTTCATCCCAGCCCTTCTCTCCCCTTGACCACTGAAATAATTCCAATAGTTCGGCTGCTTCTACCGATATTGAGGTGGCGAGATTCTTAGGCGTGTGGAACTGGTCCCAGTCCCTCGCTGCGGCAAAAGATCTCAATGTAATTGCGAGTTTTTGGTTATCGATCACGAGATATTCCTGAGGAGTTGCAGCCTTGGGGCTGCGAAACGTTTCTGTGGGTCCAGGCGAGACTATACAGGCAAAACGCGGTGCTAGCGACTGTGTAGCAAGCGCGGTGCGCGAAATCGCGGCAGCTCTTGGCATTTCTTGGAGGTGTCGGCGCAATGTTGCGGCTTGATTTCATCTGCCGCGAATCGGCCGTTGTGCTGGGTTTGTGACGTGGCGGTGTTTTGCTCCACGCTTGCACCATTCCGGGCGTCCATTGCGCTTCGTCGAGCCCAGCGCAGCTTGGCACTGCGGCTGCGTGGATTGGCGCGAAGTTCTTCTGAAGTGGCTCGCAGGACTTCGTGCGCCACCTCGGAGTATGCACCGCGGCGTTCACCGGACTGGAAAGATTTTTTCACGCGACGATCTTCGCCGGAGTGAAACGTAAGAATGGCGACTCGGCCACCGGCCTTCAGGCAGAACGGAAGATTGCGCAGAAACGCATCCAGCGCGCCGAATTCGTCGTTCACGGCGATTCGCAGCGCCTGGAAAACGCGGCGCACGGTGTCCTCGTCTCCTCCGGTGCGGCGAATGACTGTAGCAAGTTGTGTCGTCGTCGACACCGATGCCTGCAGGATGGCTTGCGCCATGCGATCGGCATTGGGTTCGTCGGCATTCTCGAGGAACAGGGCGGCAAGCGCTGGTTCGTCAAGGCTCGCGAGCAGTGCGCTGGCCGGCTGGCCGCGTTGAGGGTTCATGCGCAGATCGAGTGGGCCGTCGTACTTGTAGGTGAAGCCGCGGGTGGGGTTGTCCATCTGCATGGACGAGAGTCCAAGGTCCGCGAAAACAACGTCGGCCGGTTCGGGGAGAACGCTCGCAAGACCAGCAAAATTTGTCCGGTGCACGGTAAGGGTGTCCAGACCAAATCCGAGTGTGCGCAGACGGGCTTCGGTTTTCGGCAGTTCGATGGGATCGACGTCGAGGCCGATAAGCCGGCCGCCAGGCTGGAGCGCTGTGAGGAGTGCGACCGCATGGCCGCCGTAGCCGAGCGTGCAATCAACGGCGAGTTCGCCTGCCTGCGGAGTCAGGACTTCCATGATCTCGCGAACCATGACCGGCCGATGCATGCCGGCGGGCGTCTTGCCGCTGGCGATCACCTTGGCGACGTCGCGGGCATAACGCTCCGGGGCGTGTTCTTTATACTTTTCAGAAAAGTGTCGCGGATTCTTTCCTCTGTACCGCGTCCGCCGCTTGGGTTTTTGCGTGCTCATGTTGGAGTAAGGGTGTTCGTGAATGTAGAGTCCCCAGGATCAGCAGTGACACACGTCGAGAGCACCTGACGCACTGTCTGGGTTCTTGTCGCGCATGGACAAAAAGCAATAGTACCCGTCCCGGCGGGACTGGCAAAGAAATCCTGCAGATTTTTTCTCATCGCCTCCGGCAAACCCAGTTACGGGCCGCAGCAAATACACCCAAGGGAGGCAGTCTTCAAATCTTCACCGCCGCCATTATCGCGTTTGTTTGCCTTCTGCCGTATATGTGCTAGAAGGCCATTTCCTTGCGCCGATGATGCTGATTACTCTTCCAGTTTCGGCAGCCTGCGCACTGCTTGTCAAATTAGGTCAATTGGTTGTGGCTCGATTGTGGCCTCGTCGAGCTCGTGCTCAATGCTAGCCGGACCGTTCTGGAGCTCATCATGCTTCACGTCGCTGGTTCAAATGCTCTACATTTAAAAATGCTCTAGACTATGTTATGCAGGACAAAAAATGGTGAGCCTGTGGTCAGCGTGGCCGGCGGTAAGTCTCCATGACCTGAATCTGATCCGAATTGATTGACGGTCAATCGGGCGTTTGAAAGGGCAATGAGAATGTTCGATGAACAATACGATGTTGCTGTTGTAGGCGCGGGTCACGCCGGCTGCGAGGCGGCGCATGCTGCGGCGCGAATGGGTCTGAACACGGCGTTGTACACGATGAATGCGGATCTGATCGCGCAGATGTCGTGCAATCCCGCCGTTGGGGGCATCGCGAAGGGCCATCTGGTGCGCGAGATCGATGCCCTGGGTGGCATCATGGGCCTTGCCGCTGACGAGGCGGGAATCCAGTTCCGATTGTTGAATACCAGCCGCGGGCCGGCGGTGTGGTCGCCGCGGGCGCAAGAGGACAAGGCAGGCTACCGCTACGTGATGCGCCGGATTCTGGAGAGGGCGCCGAATCTGTTCATCAAACAAGCCGAGGTTGTTGAGATTCTCTTCGAAGGCAATCTTGTCGTTGGGCTGGAGCTGCAGGATGGCCGCCGGGTTTCCGCATCGGCTGTGGTTCTCACGACAGGGACGTTTCTCAATGGCTTGATTCACATCGGTGAGAAACGCTTTACAGCCGGCCGCAACGGCGAACCGGCTTCCATTGCGTTGGCAAACTGCATCCGGAATCTCGGTTTCGATTGGGGCCGCCTGAAGACGGGAACCCCGCCTCGTCTCGATCGCCGCACGATTGACTTCTCCGTCTTCGAACCGCAACCAGGCGATGCGGAGCCGACGCCGTTTTCGTTTCGCACGACGCAAAAACTGGAAAACAAGATTTGCTGCTACGTCACGCATACGGACGAAAAAATCCATGCGATCATCCGCAACAACATGTATCGGTCGCCGCTATATAGTGGACAGATCAAAGGCATCGGACCACGCTACTGCCCATCGATCGAGGACAAGGTGGTTAAGTTCCAGGACAAGGATCGACACCAGATTGTGCTCGAACCGGAAGGCGTCGACACGCAGGAGATCTATGTCAATGGCATGTCGACCAGCCTTCCGATTGATGTGCAGCGCGAGATTCTCAGCCGCATGAAAGGTCTGGAATCGGCGCAGATGATCCGTCCCGGCTACGCGATTGAGTATGACTTCGTGCAGCCCACCGAACTTCATCCGTCGTTGGAAACGAAGAAGGTCGCGGGATTCTTCTTGGCGGGACAGATTAATGGGACCACCGGCTACGAAGAGGCTGCGGCCCAGGGTCTTCTGGCGGGCATCAACGCCGCTCTGAAAGTGAAAGGCGAAAAACCGATCGTGCTCGATCGCGCGGATGCCTACATCGGCATCATGATTGATGATTTGGTAACGAAAGGGACGAATGAACCGTACCGGATGTTCACGTCACGCGCGGAATTCCGGCTGAATCTCAGAATCGATAACGCGGACCTGCGCTTGACGCCGATTGGGCGCAGGATCGGCATTGTTGGCGACGAGCACTGGAACCATTATCAGGAGCGGCGCGCGCGCATCGCCCGGCTGCGGGATTGCATCGAGCAGATCCGGGTCGATACGTCGCATTCGTTTTTCGTGTCACGTGGTTTGGATTTTCGCGACCGGCCGAGTTTCGTTTCCATTCTGCGCCGTCCGGAAATCCATGTGGAGGATCTGGTTCGGGAAGGTGTGCTGACCGTAGAGACACACCGCCGGGAAGATATCATTTCGTTGGAGACCAGCATCAAGTATGAGGGCTACCTCAAACAGCAGGAGCGCGAAGTGGAGAAGCTGCGGAAAGCCGAGTCCCGGCGGATCCCCGAAGATATGGACTACGCGCATATGCCGGGCCTTTCCCGCGAAATCAGTGAAAAGTTGAATCGTGTCCGGCCACAGTCGATCGCGCAGGCCAGCCGCATTCCCGGAGTCACGCCCGCCTCGCTATCCATCCTGCTTTTCCACATCGAAATGCGCCATCGGACGCATCCGGAGACCATGCCGGAGACCATGGTGTAGTGTCGCACCTGGAAGTTCTGGAGTCCGAGCTTCGGATATTTCACCTCGACCTTCCTTCCGACCAGAAGCTTGCTCTCGCGCGCTACTGCGATGAACTGGTCCGCTGGAACGCGAAGATGAATCTCACCGGGCTCACGGGCGTACCAATGGTCCGGCGATTGGTTATCGAGCCCGTATGGGTCGGGCTCCAACTAAAGCCGGCTGGAGTCCTTGCCGATATCGGGTCGGGGAATGGATCTCCGGCGATCCCACTGCACCTCATTTCTCCGTTGGACAAGACGCATTTAATTGAGGTCCGCGCGAAGCGTGCTGCATTTCTTCGACACCTCAGAACGTCTCTCGGCCTATCTAAGCTGATCATCCATCGCGGCCGCTTCGAGGACGTGGCTTCTAGCCTCGGAATCGTCGACTGGATCACATTGCAAGGTGTGCATTTCAGCGCGGAACTGCTGGTTTCGATGCGTCAAGTAGCCTCTCCGACGACTACCATCGTCTGGATTACTTCCTCGGCGAAAGCCGAGTTCGAGCCGAGCCGGACTCTACAAGTGCCCATTACCGGCACTCAGGTTTTATTGTTTCGCCTGGACCAGTCCTGACCGCCACTCGCGGAAAGCTGTTCCACGTGGAACGAAGGCACCCCGCACTTACGGGGTCACGGGGTCAACGTACTTGGCTCACCACTCGAGCGAAGACACTTCGAAATTGGACGAGTCCTGCATCTCAAATCCGAAATCCCGAAATATCGGATTGGAGTTTCCGGCTCAGTAATGCTTCAGTCTCGATGTGGTGCTACTGGCTTTGCCCAACGGAAGAAAATGCTCTGACTGTAGGGGCGGTCTATGACCGCCCGTTCTTCCTAGATTCAACGAAATACGGGCGGTCATAGACCGCCCCTACAGTTCCGAACTTCGGATCCGACGATTCGTTGGGCAAAGCCGGTGCTGCTGTAGAGGTGGGTCTATGACGGCCGGCGATGTCGCAATTGTGGCACTCTCGGCGGTCATAGACCGCCGCTACAGCTCAGGTTTCCGTGGTGCCGATTTCCGCGCATAACTGAGGGATTACCCGGCTCAGCCTAGTTTCCTTGTTCCACGTGGAACATCGGTGTAAAGTCGGCTTCCATGGGAAAAGTCATTGCCATAGCGAACCAAAAAGGCGGTGTTGGAAAAACCACAACGGCCATCAACCTGGGCGCCTCCTTGGCCGCAGCCGACATGCGGACGTTGCTCATCGACCTGGACCCGCAAGCAAATGCGGGATCGGGATTGGGAATCCGCAAAGGTTCCTATCCCAGGTCCACTTATCACGTTTTGGTCCATCGGGAACCGCTCGCCTCCATCATACAACCCACGGAGATGGAAGCTTTGTTTCTTGCGCCGGCAAGCCGCGAACTGGTCGGAGCGACCGTTGAACTGGCGGGAGAGGAAGATCGCGATCAGCGCCTGAAAAGTGCCGTCGGTCCCTTGATCGAGAGTTATGATTACATCCTGGTGGATTGCCCACCATCGCTGGACATCCTCACCGTCAACGCATTGATTTCCGCTCAAAGCGTTCTCATCCCCATTCAATGTGAGTATTTTGCGCTCGAAGGCGTCTCCGAATTGATGGAAACCACCCGATACATTCGCCGCGTGCGCAATCCGGATCTGGAGATTGAAGGGGTGCTGCTGACCATGTTTGATGAGCGGACGAATCTGTCCCAGCAGGTGATGCAAGATCTAAAGGCATTTTTCCGGGAGCAGGTCTTTTCCACCGTGGTGCCTCGCAATATTCGCCTTGGAGAAGCACCGAGTTACGGCCGGCCGATCCTGCTCTACGACATTAAATCCAAAGGAGCCGAAAGCTATATTCGACTTGCAAAGGAGATTATTCATGGCCGAGAGAAAGGCTTTGGGAAGGGGTTTGAGCGCTTTGCTGGGGACGCCCGATCTTGAAGCCGATAAATTAATCGAAATCGACATTGAACGCATCCTGCCCAACGCACACCAGCCGCGAAAAAGCTTCGACGAGGAGAGCCTCAATGAATTAGCCAACTCCATCCGGGCCCACGGTGTCGTCCAGCCGATTGTGGTTCGCCCGCTTCCCGACGGCTTCTTTCAGTTGATCGCCGGTGAACGGCGTTGGAGAGCCGCCCAGCGTGCCCGCCTATCCCGTATTCCCGCCGTTGTGCGCGATACGGACGAGCATGCAGCCCTGGAGATCGCACTTATCGAAAACCTGCAGCGCGAGGACCTGAACCCCATAGAAGAAGCGCTAGCTTACGAACGGCTCATCGTCGAGTTCTCCATGACGCAGGAAGAAGTGGCTCATCGAGTCGGCAAGAATCGAGCCACAGTCGCCAACATGCTGCGCCTTCTGAAACTGCCTCCCGAAGTTCAGCAGTGGCTTCGCGAAGACCGGCTCACGACCGGTCACGCCAAGGCCCTACTGTCACTGTCCGACCTGACGCAAATACTCGATTCGGCCAGGAAGATCATTCAAGGCAATTATTCGGTGAGACAAGCCGAAATGCTTGTATCACGCTACTCCCGAAACGCCTCTGATAAGAATGAGCCTGCTTCACGCTCAGAGAACCTGGACCCCAACGTCAAAGTTGCTATCCACGCATTAGAGCAGGTACTTGGGACTAAAGTTTCAATTCAGCAGGAAGGCGGTCGAGGCAAGATCGAAATCCATTTCTTCTCTCTCGAAGAGATGAACCGATTGTATGAGGGTTTGCTCAAGGCGAAATTTTGAAGAGCGAACTCTCCTAAGGGAGTTCGCCACATGAGTTTTCGCTCGAAAAAGTCAGCCGATCATATTTCGGGATTCTTAGACAGAGAAGCCACTCTAACCGGCGAGTTGGAATTTGCCGGTACCCTCCGCATCGATGGTAATTTCCACGGTTCGATCTCCACTGATGATATTCTGGTTGTGGGTGAGCACGCGATGGTGCATGCGGATATCAAAGTGGGCGAAATCGAAATCCACGGCCAGGTCTTCGGCAGTATTGCAGCCAAACGCCGGGTCAAAATCTACGAAACGGGCCGCGTTCGCGGAGATCTCCATACCCCGGAGCTCTCGGTTAACTCCGGCGCGATGCTCGATGGCCGAACATCGATGGCCGCCTCCGCCGCTTTGACGGAAGATCCAGCTTTGACGCCGCACGCTCTTGAAATGCAAAACTCCACCCGAAAAGAAGGGGTTTGATGAGACTAACAGAGCTGGCCAAGTCCGCGGGTTGAGCTGGAAAGCTCGGTCCAGGGGACCTGGAATTGGCATTGAAGACCATCCCCCGGCAAAACATTCCGGAGGTCCTTGTCGGATATGAAAACGCCGACGATGCCGGAGTGTATCAGCTCACAGCGGATCTTGCTCTGGTTCAAACCGTGGACTATTTCGCTCCGATCGTCGACGACCCGTACGCCTACGGGCAAATTGCAGCAGCAAACGCATTGAGCGATGTCTACGCCATGGGGGGTACCCCGAAGACAGCACTATCCATTGTAGGTTTTCCAACAAAAGGCGTGGATATGGTCGTCCTTGGGGACATCCTGCGCGGTGGAGTGGACAAGCTCAATGAGGCAGGCGTAGCGCTACTGGGTGGTCATTCCGTTCGTGATGACGAAATCAAGTTCGGATACGCGATCACCGGTCTTATCGAGCCGAAAAATATAAAGGAAAATAGGAATGCAAAGCCGGGGGCCCGTCTGATCCTGACCAAGCCGCTAGGAACAGGCTTGATCACGACAGCTCTCAAACGCGGCAAAGCTTCACCGGACCATGTGCAGGCGGCCATCCATACAATGTCGCAACTCAACCGCCGCGCATCGGAGATCTGTCTTGAATTCAGAGTCGATACCATGACCGATGTCACCGGTTTTGGACTCGCCGGTCACGCGCTGGAAGTCGCCAAGGCAAGCGGTGTCTCCATTGAGATCAATCACCGGCAGCTTCCGCTTCTGCCGGGGGTGATCGAATACAGCCATGAGGGCTTCTGCGCCGGCGGACTTACAAATAATCGCGAGTTTTTCGGACCCCAGCTCAGCATCGCCAGTTCCATCTCGTCGGATATCCAGAATATTTTGTTTGATCCCCAGACTTCTGGTGGACTCCTCGTTTTTTGCCGCTCCGACGATGCCGATATTCTCCAAAAAAAGCTTCAAAGCGCCGGAATCCATGCTGTCGAGATTGGCTCCACCCGTAAACTTTCTGCCGACCTGTTGACAGTAAGTTAACCCGATGTTATTTTTCCACTTCTTGTATCGACTAGCGCGGATTGTCTGACGCGTCGCCCGCTTCCCAGAGCAAAACATGATCAATTTGGATTTTTATCGCTGCCACCACTCTGCACCTCCACATTTTCGTGAGCTGCATAAGGAGAAAGATGTCGGTAGCCGCCAATCGATACGCTAA
>Ga0066710_100002077_pt1 | contig 15775 bp, 17 predicted proteins | sample GraSoiAngelo_159_FD_79666 | JGI IMG/M metagenome (GOLD analysis project Ga0066710, IMG submission 79666) | Grasslands soil microbial communities from the Angelo Coastal Reserve, California, USA - 14_1009_16_40cm | ecosystem: Environmental > Terrestrial > Soil > Grasslands | place: USA...
ACATGAGAAATTTTCCCCCGTAGGACTCCACACGATAGCCAGCGGCTAATTCTGATTCCGCCACCGGCCAAACAAAAGGTATCCGCTTCGTTTCCGCGATGGCCGCGGTGAAGAACAGCAAGAAGGCCACGGGCTAGAGAAAAATGCCCCAAGCCGGCAGCCAGCCCCAGAGAAGGCTCCCCTGAGCGCGCGCGATTCCCTACAATTCGAGTGTCTCATAGATCATAACAACGCCTATCACCGAAAGGCCCATGGCGACTTCATAGGAGATCATTTGCGCCGTGCCTCTCACTCCTCCGAGCAGCGAGAACTTATTGTCCGAGGCCCAGGCGCCGATCACGATTCCATAAACGCTCAACGAAGTCATGGCAAAGACATAAAGGATGCCAACGTTGAGATCCGCGACCTGCAGGTTGATCACCCGATTCCCCAGGATAAGAACATCCCCGAAGGGAATCACCGCAAAGGTCACGAGAGCTGGAAAGAAGGCGAGACAGGGAGCCAGCGTGTGCAACAATTTGTCTCCCCGTGGAGGGATAAAATCTTCTTTCGTGAGAAATTTGACCGGATCGGCAATAAGGGTATTGACGAGCCCCAAGCCGGCAAAGCCAAAGACGGAGGCTCGGTTGGCGCCGATCCGGTCCTGGATCAGCGCGCTCCCTTTGCGCTCGATCCAGCCCAAGAGACCGGCGAGATTGAGCACCATGAAGAGGACGAGCAGAGCCTTAGCGGCGATGATCCCGAGGTCAATTATCATAGTTGCTTTGTCTCATCGCTCAGTTGAATCCCCAGCTCTCCAATCGTCGCGTAGCTCAGCCCGCCATATCGCGGAATCTGCCGAGAGATCTCCTGAAAGATCTCGGCGGGCGTGTGACTTGAAATTTTTTCGCCGACGTCGGGCAGGAGGCGGGCGAAAATCTGCCAGTCATGCAGAGCCCCGACAGGGGGCACCAAGGCCGCGTTGAGTTTCTGGACTCTACCTTTACGGTTCGTGTAGGTGCCCTCCTTTTCCGCAAAGTTCGTTGCGGGAAGCACCACATGGGCCAGTTTCGCCGTCGAGGTGAGCTCCGTGTCCTGGACGACCAAAAAAGAAAGTTTCTCGAGAGCCTGACGGATCTTCTCTCCGTTTCCAGGCAGAGAAACCAAATCTTCGCCGACTATATAGGCGCCGCGAAACTTTCCCTCGATCAGCTCCCGGAGCAACAAGTCAAAGCCTCCATTGGTACTCACTCCCATATCACGTGCGCCCTGGAAATTCGGCGACCGGTCGGGGCTCTTGAGAACTTTTTCCGTCTCCGTGAGCTCTCTTTCCTGATAAAAGACTTCCAGGGCTGGTTGAGCAGAGAGTTTCGCGATGACCTTGCCAAAGAGAAACGCTTCCTCATTCGTGTTTCTGCCTGACAGAACTCCGGCCAAGGGGTCGGCTTTACCGAGACCGGTGAGCGCAGCCCAGAGAGCGGTCTCCCAGTCCGTAGGGACGAGCCCTCCCTCTTGCCGAATCAAAGGAGAGGTGAGCCGTTCCACTTCAGTGAGGGCATGAAAACAATATCTCCCCTCATCGCAGAGCCAATGGCTGTTGACCTCCTCATTGACTCGCGGCTTGAAGCGCGCGATCCGGTTCTGGTAGGTCTCGACGGAAATATTGCACCCAGTACTGCAACCAGGACAAACAGAGGGCGTCTTTTTGAGATACCAGACCCTTACTTTGAAGCGAAAGTCGCGGTCGGTCAGCGCGCCGACCGGACAGATATCGACGACATTCACTGAAAGCGGGTTATCCAGAGTCCTACCCGGAAAGCGTGTGATCGTGGAGTGGTCGCCTCTGTTGAGCACCTCCAGCTCCCCCGTGCGCGTCACCTCCTGGAGAAACCGCACACAACGGGTGCACTTGATGCAGCGCTCCCCATCGAAGACCACATACGGTCCGAAGATTTCCCGCTTCCGGTCATGCTCTTTCCTCTCTTCAAACCGGCTTCCTTGAAGATCATGCTGCATGTAGTAGTCCTGGAGCCAGCATTCCCCTGACTGATCGCAGATTGGACAGTCCAGAGGGTGATTGACAAGGAGAAACTCCATGACCGACTTTCTCGCCTCCACCACCTTGGGGCTCTGTGTCAGCACCACCATCCCTTCGCTTACGTCCGTATTGCAGGCGATCTGGAGCCGAGGCATCTTTTCAATCTCGACGAGGCACATCCGGCAGTTGCCGGCGATGGAGAGCTTAGGATGATAGCAGTAATAGGGAATCACGATGCCCGCGTCCGCGGCGGCCTGGATCACCTTCTTACCCTTGGTCGTTACGACCTCTCGCCCGTCAATGGTGAGTTTCACCGGATCCATGTTCTCAAAGGGCTATCAGCTGTCAGATTAGTTTCGAGTTTGGCGTTTCGTGTTTGTGCGTCAAGTGAGCACGCACCTCTTCTGTCGTATGTGTTCCTCAAACTCGTCGCGATATTTTTTGATGAAGGCTGCAGCGGGCATCGCTGCCGCGTCCCCAAAGGGGCAGATCGTTCTTCCGATAATGTTGCCACTGATATTTAAGATGAGATCCAGATCCGCCTTTTCTCCGCTCCCATTGTCGATGCGTGCAAAAATCTTCTCCATCCAATGACACCCCTCGCGGCACGGGCTGCACTGGCCGCACGACTCATGGGCAAAGAAGCGGGCGATGTTCCAAGCGGTCTTGACCATGCAGGTCGAATCGTCCATGACAATCACGCCACCGGAGCCAAGCAAGGTCCCTGCCGCCTGCATTGACTCGTAGTCCATCCGCACCCCTTCAATCTCATCCGCGCGCAGCACCGGCATCGAGGCGCCGCCGGGGATCACCCCCTTGAGCTTTTTCCCTCCCGGAACGCCGCCGCAATCTTCCTCCAAGAACTGCCTGAAGGGGTAGCCCATCTCTACCTCATAGACTCCTGGGTTACGGATATGGCCGCTGACGCAAAAGAGTTTCGTCCCTTTGCTCTTCTCGGTCCCGATCGCGGCATAGCGAGCGGCCCCCTGATCGATGATCCAGGGAACCACGGCCAGGGTCTCGACGTTGTTGACGATCGTCGGACAGCCGAAGAGGCCATGCGTCGCCGGGAAAGGTGGCTTCACCTTAGGCCAGCCCCTTCCGCCTTCTAAAGACGAGAGCAGACCGGTCTCCTCGCCGCAGATGTAAGCGCCTGCGCCCCGGTGCAAGATCAGTTCGAGATCATAGCCCGAACCCGAAATATTTTTACCCAGGTAGCCTGCCTGATAAGCTTCCGCGATTGCCCTTTCCAGAACTTTCGCACCGAAGGCAAGCTCGCCGCGAATATAGATGAAGGCGGTGTGGAACTGTATGGCGTAGGAAGCGAGGATGACTCCTTCGACCATGGCGTGGGGATCCTTCTCGATCAGCAGCCGGTCCTTAAAAGTGCCAGGCTCGCTCTCATCCGCGTTGCAGATCAAATATTTAGGCTTCAGACTGTCCTTGGGAACGAAACTCCACTTCATTCCTGTCGGAAAGCCCGCGCCCCCTCGCCCTCGAAGCCCCGATGCTTTCACCTCTTCGGTCACGCGCTCCGGAGTCATTTCCTTTAAGGCTTTTCTTAAGGCGCGGTAGCCGCCGCGGGACTCATAGACCTGTAGCGTGTGCGAGTCCTGGATATCTATGTTTCTCAGCAGAATTTTTTCCATCTATTTTAGACTCTCGAGAACATCATCTACTTTCGCTTCCGTCAGATTTTCATAGTAGTCTTCGTTGACCTGCATCATGGGACCTGTCCCACAGGAGGCCAGACACTCAACCTCGGTCAAGGTGAAGTTCCCATCTGACGTCGTCTCTCCTACCTGAATGCCCAGTTTCTTTTTGAGACGGGCGGTCATCCTTTCCTCTCCCATTAGGGCGCACGGAAGCGTGCGACAGACTTGGATGTGATATTTTCCCACGGGCTTCATGTTAAGCATGGTGTAGAAGCTCACCACGCTGTAGACCCGCGCCGCAGGGAGCTCGATGATTTTGGCTACGTATTCCATCGCCTGAAGTCTTAAGTGGCCGAACTCCTTTTGCGCCATGGAAAGGACCGGAATAAGGGCAGCTTCTTTCTTGGGATAGCGCCCGACAAGTTCTTCGAACCTCCGCCAAGTCTCTGGTGAGAACTCAAGGGCCATCTGACCTTCTCTGTTCCGAGTTTCGGGTTTCTGGTTTCGGGTCTTCGTCTAACTCGAAACTCGATACTCGAAACGCGAAACTATCTATCGCATTCTCCACCGATCATGTTGATCATACCAAAGGTCGGCACGATGTCCGCTACCATGTGTCCCTTGATCATTTCATGAAAAGCAGACATTCCGATGAATGAAGGGGGCCGGACCCGGATCCGGTACGGCCGGCCACCGCCATCGCTCACAATATAAAATCCTAGCTCCCCGTTGCCTCCCTCCACTGCGAAATAAACCTCTCCGGGAGGAACTTTAATCCCCTCCATGATGAGCTTGAAATGGTTCATCAAGCCTTCGATGCTGTTATAGACCTTCTCTTTCTCCGGGAGCGCGATGCGCGGATCCTCCAGCATGATCGGGCCAGGCGGCAGTCTCTTCAATGCCTGCTCCACGATCCGCATGCTCTGCTCGATCTCCTGGATGCGGACGACGAAGCGATCGTAATTGTCGCCTTTGACTCCTAGAGGGACTTCGAATTCCATCTGATTATAGACCAGATAGGGATCGGCCTTGCGCACGTCATACGAGACCCCCGTCGCGCGCAGCAGCGGACCGGTGAGCCCATAGGCCAACGCGGTCTCCTTGGAGATCACTCCCACGTTGGACACGCGATCAATGAAGATGCGATTCCGAGAGAGCAGCCGATCACAGTCCGCCAGAATCCTCCGGACTTTCTCGAAGGCCCGTCCCACCTGATCGTCAAAGTCGTGTGGGAGATCGTGCTTCAAACCACCGATGCGGACGTAAGTGACGGTCAAGCGGGCGCCGGTCACCGCCTCGACGATCCGCATGATGAGTTCCCGCGCCTCCATCATGTAAAAGCCGACCGTAATCGCGCCGAGCTCCGACGCGGACATCCCGCAGCAGGTCAGGTGGTCGAAGATACGGGAGAGCTCGCTCACGATGACCCGAATAAACCGGCATCTCGGCGGCGTCTCGATCCCCAGCAGCTTTTCTACAGCCATCGCATAGCCGACATTATTGATCAGCGGCGAGGCGTAGTTGAGTCGATCCGTGTAAGGAATGACCTGGGTCCAGGTCGCCTGCTCGCAGCTCTTGGCAAACCCGCGATGTAAGAAGCCCACTTCTACATCGCAATCCAACACCTTCTCGCCTTCAAGTTTGAGATTGAACTTGATCGTGCCGTGCGTGGCGGGATGGGAAGGCCCCATCTGCAGCTCCATCGTCTCCCCGGGAAGCTCTTTTACGGTGGTTTTCATCGTCTGTGGAAAGAGCGTCAGGATCGGCTCTTGGCGCCAATGTTGTGCTGCAGTTGCATCAGCTTGTTGTGTGATCTCTGATCCACGAAGGTATCCTGAACCTCTCTTTCGGGGACCAAGGGCTGGCATTGATTCACTGGATAGTCCTTGCGCAGAGGATAGCCTTGGAATTCTTCGTAAAGCAAAATTCTCCTAAGATCGGGATGTCCGTGGAAACGAATACCGAACATATCCCACACCGCCCGCTCCAGCCAGTCGGCCCCCCTCCACAACGGGGTAAGCGACTCTACGACCGGGTCTTCCTCAGGGACAGGGACTTTGATTCTTAACCGGTGCTTTAGGAGAAGCGAATAGAGATGATAAACCACTTCAAAGCGCGGCTCCTTTTTACCGAGGTAATCCACTGCTGTGATATCGGTAAGAAAATTGAAATCGAGCTTGGGGTCCTCTTTTAGCGAGCGAAAGAACTCCCTGAGCCCCGCGCCGGAGATGACGATGGTATCATCGCCGCGGAAGGCGTGAGAGTCGAGAATCTTTGCCGCAAACTTTTCTTGCAGATACTCGATAGTAGGATTAACTCTTTCCACCGACTCTCACTCCCACTCCAACGCTCCTTTCCTCCACGCATAAATGAAGCCAATCACCAAGATGAGCAGAAAGATTCCCATCTCTACGAGGCCCAAGATTCCTAGACGGCGAAAGAGAATAGCCCAAGGATAGAGAAAGACCACCTCGATATCGAAGATGAGAAAGAGCATGGCTATCAGGTAAAATTTCACCGGGAAGCGGATCCGGGCATCTCCCTTGGGCGGGTTGCCAGACTCAAAGGGCTCTCCCTTAACCGGGCTTGGCTTCTTGGGACCCACTTTCTCGGCAATGAGGAGAAGGGCAAGCACGACGATCCCAGCAAAGAAAAAAAGAATTGCTACAGCTAGATAGGGATCAGCCATAAGAGATCGATATTAAAAAAAACCATACCTCTCAGTCGAGAGGTATGGAGACAGCTCCGGCGACGCCGTCAGGAGAGCCAATATAATTTTTTTTTATTGGAAAAAAGGCTATAAGTCAAGGTAAGAAGCCGCGCCACCGGGCGGCATGTCAAGGAATTCAAGAGCGTCTATTGTAAGGCTTCTAGTGTGATTTTTACCTGCTGCCATCTTCCAGGTCAACAATTAAGCTTGCACTCTTATCTTGACCCGCTTGGTCTTCGCTTGTTCTGCCTTAGGAAGCGTCACTCGTAAGAGCCCGTCCTCGTAACGGGCTTGACCCCTATCAGGATTCACCTCGCAAGGCAAGGCTACCGCTCGCGCAAACGAGCCATAGCTCCGCTCAGAATACGAATAGTTTCTTTCCCGTTTCTCGTACGAGCGCTCCTTATTGCCTCTGATCACGAGACGATCCTCAGTAACCTCCACCTTAAAGTCATTCTTGCCGAGGCCAGGAAGCTCGGCGATCACAATGACCTCATCGTCGGTCTCGCCAATATCGACCGCAGGACCACCCGACTCAAAGACAGGCGGCAAAGAAAATCCTTCCTCATCCACGGGACTCCCTCTCCGCTTTGATAACCAACGATCAAATGCTCTGTTGACGTTTTCGCGTAATTGCATCAGGTTATTCTTCCACGAAGTAGGAACCAATTCTGCCATAACCTTGCACCTCCTTTTCAAATCTAAATTCCGCAAAGGAGGCTGAAGTTCGATTCGGTGTGGTTTTAGCTTACCTTCACCTCGATCTTCTTAGGCTTTGCCTCCTCTGCTTTTGCAAGATTCAATGTCAGAACACCGTGCAGACTAAAGTTAGCCACGACCGGCCCTTTGTCAAGAAGCACACACGAGCCCCTGCCCTCGCTCGATGTAGGGGGCCCACCAAGGCGGCTTCCTTGACGCGCTGCAAGGTTGTGATTAGATTTTGTACGCCAAGGATGGAAAAAAGAAATGAACATTTTCTTTTACATCTTTGTAGCGGTTGGCGGCGGGATCTTGGCTGCGATCCTGGCTATCACCCTGGTTATCTTCATCGTTAGCTTTGGAGGATGGCTGGCCACTTTGGTCCCATCGTTTAGAAAATGGAACAAAGATTCAACCCTTCAAAGGCCGGCAGCTGCTGAGTGGATACAAAAGGCGGCCGCTTGCCAGCCCAAGAAAATTTCCAATCGCCTGTCGAACAATCCCTCTTACTGAGCGAAAGAGACTTCCCTAGCGAGCAGCGATTTCGACTTTTTCTGAGATAGAGTCCTCTTGACAGCCTCATCAGCGTGCTTATTTTTCAAGTGAATCGATGACGTATAACTCTCTATGAAAGGAGGTGAGTGATATGAGAGCATTGGTACCGCGGAATCCCTTTCAAGAGCTGACCAACTGGCACAGGGACATTGATGATCTCTTTAACCGGTTCTTCCGGTCCTTCTTGGCTGATGAGGACCAGAAGGGCACGTTGCCTTTGGCCAATTGGTTACCCGTCATGGAGGCCTTCGAGAAAGACGGCCGGTACGTCATCCGTATGGATCTGCCGGGCGTAGATCCTAAAGAGGTGGAACTCTCTGTAGTGGAGGACTCCTTGATCATCAAGGGGGAGCGGAAGAAGACCCAAGAGGTCAAGGAAAAGGATTATCACTACAGCGAGACCGCGCACGGCAGGTTTGAGCGGAGCCTTGCCTTCCCAAAAGGAGTGGACAAGGACAAGATAACCGCTCGCTATGAGCACGGCGTCCTTGAGATCTCCATGCCGCTCCCTGAAGAAGCGGTGGCGAAGAACGTGCCGATTGAAGTCAGCGGTAGCGAACCCAAGCAACTCCGGGCAGCCTGATCTGCCTTGAGCCATCCACTGCCTCTCTGAGACAGGAAACCCTCCGTGCAGGAGGGTTTTTTTATTTTTAGGTCCTACTTCGCAGCTTGTTCAGCTGTCTTCCCGGATGAGAGACCTCAAACAAATCGACCAGCTCCTATAGCGCTGGAGGGAGCGAATCGCCAGAGGGTAATTCAGACTGGGAACGAGATGGCTCTGTGCCCTGCTCCCTTTTATCCGGCTCCAGCGCAAGGCTCAATGCTTGATCGACTGTTTCCAAAAATTCAAACCGCATGGACTCTCTGACAGGCGCAGGGACTTCCTCTAAATCTTTCCGGTTGAAATCGGGAAGCAACACGGACGAAATTCCAGCGCGTTTTGCCGCCAGTACTTTTTCTTTAATGCCACCGACGGGTAAAACCAATCCACGCAAACTGATCTCGCCGGTCATAGCGACATCGTTCCTTATACGACGGCCGGTAAATAAGGAGACTAAAGCAACAAAAATCGTAATCCCCGCGCTCGGTCCATCCTTGGGAATGGCCCCTGCAGGAATATGCACATGCAAATCGTTCTTTCTGAATAGCTCCGCGTCTATGCCGATCATTGCAGCCCGGGACTTCACCAAGCTCAGCGCGGCTTGGGCGCTTTCCTTCATCACATCGCCTAGTTGACCGGTAAGGATCAATTTCCCCTCGCCGGCCATTTTCGTCGCCTCAACAAATAAAATATCTCCACCCACCGGCGTCCAGGCGAGTCCCGTCGCCACACCCGGCAGGCTTGTGCGCAGCGCGACCTCATTAAAAAATTTGGCTGGTCCGAGATAGGTCAACACCAATCCAGCATCGATCGTTATGCCGCCTTTGAACCCTTCGGCGAAACGAGTAGCCACGCCGCGGCAAATCGCCGCAATCTGCCGCTCCAGTTGTCGAACCCCCGCCTCTCGCGTATAACCGCGGATCACTTCTCGCAACGCATCTTCCGTAAAAGTCAATTGCTCGCTCTGCAATCCAGACGCCTCAAGCTGACGCGGCACGAGATAGCGTAGAGCGATCTTCAATTTATCCTCTTCAGCATAACCCGGCAGCTCAATGATCTCCATGCGATCCCGTAAGGGAGCCGGGACGGTGTCCAGGATATTCGCAGTGGCGATAAAAAACACCTGGCTCAAATCGAACGGCACGTCCAGATAGTGATCCTGAAAGCTCGCGTTTTGTTCAGGATCCAAGACTTCCAGCAATGCCGCGCTCGGGTCGCCGTGGAAACTGGCGCTGAGCTTATCGACCTCGTCCAGCATGAAGACCGGATTTTTGCTTCGCGCTCTTTTGATTCCTTGGATGATCCGGCCGGGCAAAGCGCCTATATAGGTGCGACGGTGTCCTCGAATCTCCGCCTCATCGTGAACGCCCCCGAGACTCTGACGCACGAACTTGCGGTTTGTAGCACGGGCAATGCTTTGGCCTAGAGACGTTTTGCCCACCCCAGGCGGACCGACGAGACAAAGGATCGGGCTTTTCCCTTTCGGATTGAGTTTGCGAACAGCCAGAAGCTCTAGGATGCGCTTCTTCATTTTCTCCAGGTCATGGTGATCTGCATCAAGAACCTCACGAGCCTTTGGCAGGTCTATTTGTTCCTGGGTAACCGCGCTCCAGGGCAATTCAATCATCCAATCGAGATAAGTACGAACCATAGAGTATTCGGCGGCGCCGTCAGGCATGCGTTCCAGCCGAGCGACTTCCTTGAGCGCCTCTCGCTCGACTTCAGGCGGCATCTTCGCCGCTTGTATCTTTCTCCTGAGTTCTTCAATCTCAGCTCCCTTGCCCTCTTCCTCACCTAATTCTTTTTGGATCGCCTTCAGTTGTTGGCGCAGGATATAGTCACGCTGGGCTTTATCCATGGCATCTTTGGCTTCTGTGCCGATTTTTTTCGTCAGCTCCAGAACTTCGATGTGGTGAGCGAGCTTCTCCGCAACCTTCTGCGCGCGCTCTTCAACATCAATGGTCTCCAAAATCTCCTGCTTTTCCGATAACGGAAGGTCGAGCCAGGAAGCTACAAAATCAACTAAGACCGATGGATCATTGAGCGCCTGAAACGTGGAAGCCAGATCTGGGATGGGTTCCGGGAGCAGCGACCAAGCCCGCTGAGCTTCTTGGCGCAGGTGCAACATGCGCGCCGCAAACTCCTTGGTTTCCGGTACAGTCTCCGCCAAGACAGAGATCCGGGCAACCAAGAACGGCTCCGTCTGTATGTAGTCGAGAATCTTAAAGCGTTTGCGGCCCCGAACTAGCAGCTGCAATTGGCCATCGTTTGAGGTCACTAAGCGCAAGATGTCGGCGATGGTACCGATTTGATGCAGATCCTGGGATTTGGGGAGCTCTATCTTCGAGTCTTTCTGGGCAACAATTCCAATGGGAGTTTCTTTACGGACCGCCTCCTGAATCGCCTGAGCGCTCCCGGGTCGGCCGATCGTGAGCGGCGCGACCGTAGCAGGAAAGAGAACAGTATTGCGCAACGGAAGTATAACTAACGCATCCGGTAAGGCGCGTGGTTTTGACGACTGGTTGTCTTCCTCGTTGGGAGATGTTTGACTCATCGTCTCTTCACTCATCACAGTTTTTTTAGCTGGACGAATATCAATCCTTTTTCCTGGTGGCTCCCCGCCAAGCTAAGTGATAAATCCAGCGGCAGCTCTACTCGCCGTTCAAACCGGCCAAACGGAATTTCCAATACGCGGACCTCACCATGAATACAGCACTCTAAGGGCGGACGGCGACCGGCGATAACTAAACTAGCGCCTTCCAGACGTAACTCCACTTCATCGGCACCTGGTACGGCGCAGACCACCCACACCGCGTCCGCGGTTTCTACTATATTCACCGGCGGCACCCACGAACCAGTATGACCAAGCGACAACACATTCCTGTGAACCCGTTCTGCGTGTTCAAATAAGTCGCGGGCGCGCTGCCAGATCCAAAGCTCCCAAAGGTCCGGAGGCATAATTATCATCCTAGATAACTCGGGTCTACGGCCATACTAAACAACCTAGGCTCGGATAGGAGGTCTGTCAAGATAGCCGACCATCTTGACATGACCCGAAGCCGTGCTTAGCTTTCTTGTAGATTGATTATAACCATGAAAGGAGGGTAAATTTATGGAACTCGTGAATTGGGAACCCTTTGGAACGCTAAATAGGGTTCAGACTCGCATCAACGACCTCTTTGAGGACACTTTCGGACGACCCAAAGCCCTAAACACGGCTACTGGCGGGGTTTGGTATCCTCCCGTGGATATCATCGAGAGCAAGGACTCCTATTTAATCCGCGCCGAGGTTCCGGGCATGAAAAAAGAAGACTTCAACTTGGAGCTCAAGGACGGCGTCCTTACGCTCAGTGGCGAACGGAAGGTTGAAGAGACCACCAATGAGGTCGAATATCATCGGTCGGAGCGGCTTGCAGGCAGATTTTTCCGTTCCTTCTATCTTCCTCAGGCGGTTCAACATGAGGGGATAAAAGCCACATATAGGGACGGAATCCTAGATGTCTACGTTCCAAAGGCCGAAGAGGCTAAGCCCAAGCAGATCCCTGTAAGCGTCAACTAACGGGGGACTAACCGTGTAAGCGAAAAAAAGGGGGGGGCCATTCATCTCCCCCTTTTTTTATGCGATCGACCTCACTGGGGAAAGCTCGATCGGCGCCTGCCTTCTAACTCCTCTTTGACCTCTTTGACGAGCCTGAGATTAAGAACCCGCTCCGGAGCAATCTCGTCCTTTATTTTAAGAGGAGCTTTCACGTCATACTCGAGCAAATTTTTTAGCCCCTGCTGAGAGGGAAGTCCGGGAACACCGTCAGGCAAAGCCCGAACAAAACGGCGAATCGCCTCCACCAGCATCGGTTGGCTCATATTGAGCAGGGGAAGTTTTCTTTTAGCTATCTCGGCAGCCTCTTCCGGTCTTTCGCGGATGAACATCAGCGCCCTCATCATGGCCCTGAGCCACTTTTTGATCTCGCCGGGTTTTTCGGCGATCTTTTTGTCCGTCGCCAGAAAGCCTTGGAAAGGGTAGGGAAACAAATCCCCGATAAAGACCAGCGTATGAAACCCCTCTTTTTCACCCAGCAGCGCCTCGTCTCCGTTCACGACGGCTGCGTGGACCGCTCCCGACTTGAGCGCCAAAAAGGTCGTGGCGGCAGTTCTCGAAGGCATCGCTACCCGAGTCACGTCACGCCCAGATAGTCCTTCCCGTTCGATCACCATGGTGATTAACGTGTCCTGCGTGTCGCCGATGGTGCCGACGGCGATCCTTTTACCCTTCAGCTCCGAGATCTTAAGCACATCTTGAGCGGTCAACAGATACCAGGTAACCTTCTCCGTCTGAAACATGATCGCCTTGATGGGAATGCCTCTCACCGCCGCCCGCATGCCGCTGCCGCCGGCGCCACTGTAATCTACCTCGCCGCTGACGAGCGCCGCGATCGCAGTGCTCCCCGGGATGATGATGGTCTCGTTTTCGAGACTTTCGTCGCGGAAGAATCCCTTCGCCTCTGCGACTGGCAGGGAGAGATAGTTCAGCGTCGCGCGTGGCGTCACGGTTCTCACCTTCTCGGCCGAGACGCTTGCGGCCAGAAGGCCCACGATTGCAAAGACGAACAGCGGTGTGGTCATGTTCACCTACCGAGTTCCCAGCGAATCCCTCCGAGCAGCCGGAAGCCAACCAACAAATTGAAACCCTCTTATCTTACGGCGAAGAAAATGTCTATCACCGCATTCAGTATGCCTGACGTTGAAATAACAGTAGGCTAACGGAGAGTGACTTTAACCTAAGTCGAGCTCGATTCAACTTCGGGGGCAAAACAAAAAAGGGGGCCTTGCGGGCCCCCTTTTTTGTTCGACTGTTGCTGTCCGACTTAGTAGTCGTCTCCGTGAGGCATCGGCGGCATTTCTTTCTTTTTCTCCGGCTTCTCCGCTACCATCGCCTCTATGCTGAGAAGTAGTCCAGCCACCGAGGCCGCATTTTGCAGCGCGCAACGCACCACTTTGGTAGGATCGACAATGCCGGCCTTGACCAGGTCTTCAAATTCCTCAGCAGCGGCATTAAAGCCATAGGCCCCTTTGCCATTCTTGATCTTATCTAGAACCACGGCGCCTTCGGCGCCAGCGTTCTGGGCAATCCAACGCGCCGGCTCCTCCAGAGCCTTTTGCACAATCCGCACTCCTATCTTCTCGTCATCAGAGACACGGAGGTTGTTCAGGGATGCAGAGGCGCGAATCAACGCCACTCCGCCACCCGGAACGATACCTTCTTCAACTGCAGCACGGGTAGCATGCAGCGCGTCCTCCACGCGGGCCTTCTTTTCCTTCATCTCGACTTCGGTGGCAGCACCTACCTTGACAACGGCCACCCCTCCGGCCAGCTTCGCCAGCCGCTCTTGAAGCTTTTCACGGTCATAGTCTGATGTGGTCTCTTCGATCTGCGCCCGGATCTGGTTGATCCGCCCTTCAATCGCAGACTTCTTGCCCGCTCCCTCAACAATCGTCGTATTGTCTTTGTCAACGATGATCCGTTTGGCTCGGCCCAGATCCTTGAGCGTGACATTCTCGAGCTTAATTCCCAATTCCTCGGCGATCATCCGCCCATCTGTCAGTATGGCGATATCCTCCAGCATCGCCTTACGTCTGTCACCGAAGCCAGGCGCTTTCACTGCGACGCACTTAAGCGTACCGCGAATCTTATTGACGACCAGGGTCGCCAACGCCTCCCCTTCGACCTCCTCTGCAATGATCAAGAAAGGCTTCCCGGTCTTCGCCACATTCTCCAGTACGGGCAGAAGGTCTTTCATGCTGGAGATCTTCTTTTCATTTATAAGTAAATAGACATCCTCGTAGACGGCCTCCATCCGTTCAGGATCCGTCACGAAATAAGGAGAGAGATAGCCTCTGTCAAAACGCATCCCCTCGACGAGATCGAGAGTGGTCTCGAGCCCTTTCGCCTCCTCAACCGTGATGACTCCCTCCTTCCCCACCTTATCCATCGCCTCAGCGAGGATATCTCCGATAGTCTTATCGTTGTTCGCGGAGATCGTTCCCACCTGGGCGATCTCTCCCCGGTCACGGGTAGGCTTGGAAAGCGCCTTGAGCTCCTCGACGGTTTTTTCGACCCCTTTATCAATCCCCCGCTTAATGCTCATGGGGTCATGCCCGGCAGCCACCATCTTCAGGCCTTCGTTAAAGATCGCCCGCGCCAAAACTGTCGCCGTCGTGGTCCCATCTCCGGCCACATCGGAGGTCTTGCTGGCAACCTCCTTCACCATCTGGGCTCCCATGTTCTCAAACTTGTCCTCAAGTTGGATCTCCTTAGCCACCGTAACTCCATCCTTCGTTACGTTCGGGGCACCCCACGATTTTTCCAATACGACGTTGCGGCCCTTAGGGCCCAAGGTAACCGTTACTGCATCAGCCAAGATATTAACTCCACGGAGGACCTTGCTTCGCGCCTCCTCGCTAAATTTTACTTCCTTTGCAGCCATACTCTTCCTCCTTATTCAATAATTCCCAGGATATCATCTTCACGCAGGATAAGATGCTCTTCCCCGTTGAGCTTTATCTCCGCACCTGCGTACTTGCCAAAGAGAATCTTGTCTCCCGCCTTTACATCCAGGGGTACAACCTTTCCGTCCTCGTGTTTCCCTGGACCAACCGCGACCACTCGGCCCTCCTGAGGTTTTTCCTTGGCGGTATCCGGGATAATGATTCCGCCTTTACTTTTCTCCTCTTCCTCAAGCCTTTTGACAATGACCCTGTCATGCAGGGGACGAACCTTTAACGCCATAAAACCTCCTTGAATAAAACGTAGTTTACTGAATCACTACAGAAGGATAGCGAGTGCAAATTTAATCCTGCTTCTTCAAACGTCAAGGGGGGATTTAAAATTAACCGCCTCTTTATTGCTTCGGAGGCTTATAGGGCGGTGTAGCAAGGCTTCGGATATAGGCGACGACGTCACGGATCTGGTTTTCTTTAAGCTGCCCGCCCCAGCCTGGCATCATAGGCGATTTTTGTACCGCAGCACCCCCCTTTGAAATAATATCAAACAGGAACTGATCGGACTGTTTATTCATCACTTCGCCATTCGTATGGTCGGCAGGCTTGACAGCCATAGAGCCAGCCGCAAGCCCATCGCCCTTACCCGATTCCCCATGACAAGCCGCACAATAGGTAAGGTAAATCTTCTTCCCTTCGGCCTTATCTTGGGCAGAGACAAGCTCAACTGAAAAAGCCGCAATCACCGCCGACACAACTAAAAAAACGAGGTTTTTTGCCATGGTCCCTCCTGAGTTGCCGAATTCTTAGCTCTTTTCCTTATCAAATAATAAATGATAGGACAAAAAGGAAGAAGCGAGACCAAGCCTACACTTTTCCAGCAAAGGATGATAATGATCCAAAAAAACTTAGGAGGTCCCAATGGCAGGCAAGGCAATCAAGATTTGGGGCAGAAGAGATTCCTCGAACGTTCAAAAGGTTCTATGGTGTTGCGACGAGCTCGGCATCGCCTTTGAGCGAGTCGACATTGGCGGCCGCTTCGG
>Ga0066710_100002081_pt1 | contig 15766 bp, 15 predicted proteins | sample GraSoiAngelo_159_FD_79666 | JGI IMG/M metagenome (GOLD analysis project Ga0066710, IMG submission 79666) | Grasslands soil microbial communities from the Angelo Coastal Reserve, California, USA - 14_1009_16_40cm | ecosystem: Environmental > Terrestrial > Soil > Grasslands | place: USA...
AACCATCAGCACGAATCCCCCGAGACAGTGGACCTCGGTCGACTCCGCCAAGCCGTGGTCGACTTCTCGGAGAAAACTGAGCCAAGGTTCAGGGATCTCGATCGGCATAGGGGAGATTCTCCGCTCTGAGGTCCGTCAGCAAATTCCAGTGCTTCGCCGCCTCCGAGCGATGTTCCCGGATCCACTCAAGAATTCGCTCGCTTGACTCTCGTTTTCCGAAAGTATCTTCCCGCGCAAGGCGGGACGGTTCCAGAGCCTCTTCCAGTCGTCGGAACCCCTCGGTTCGATGATGGTACCGGGCGTTGCGCTCTGTGATTTGCCGTGCCAAGGCGACGGTGAATCCAAGCCGGTTTTGGAGGTCCCTGGCCTTCGCACGGGCGATGAGTGCATCGAAGTCGATCTCTGCAAATTCAAGGAGGAGCCAGGGGAGTGCTTCGCCGAGGCGCGCTTCCAAATTGTCAAGAGCAAGGGCACTCAGGAGTACAGCTGTCGGATTAAGGACCTCTCCGTGTTTTTTCTTATAAGCCAGTCCTGGGTATCCCAGCCTCGCGAGATCTGCTTCAACCATTGCATTCGTGACAGGCCGCTCAAGCCTCTCGGTTGGGGGAAGGGGCAATACCGAGGCCGGCATGCGCAGAAGACGCGCTGCGGTTCGCGCGACGCGATCTGGAATTCGACGCTTTCCAGTCTCCATCAGGGATACATATTCCTGCGTTACACCTAGTCCCCGAGCCAGGCGCATCTGAGTCCAGCCGGCCTTGTCTCTAGACTGTTTCAACTGATTACTAGTCATGATAGAACGTAATATAACATATGATGTTATATTGTCAATGACATCACAGTTTCTTCAGTCCGAAGGACAGAGTTTCGAGTTCCTGAAATTTTCGTAACTTATTGACAGTACTAGAAGTGGTGGAGGTGGCGGGAGTCGAACCCGCGTCCGGAACGGTCCCGCCCAGAGTCACCGCAAGCCCGAGTCGTCAGAGCATCGCACGCAGGCGGGTGTAGCCCTCGCGGCTCAGGGGGAGCCGGGTCCCGTCACGGAGGATGGCCAGCCGGCTGTCCTTCGCGATCAGCTCGATGCGGTCTAGGCGGTCCACGTTGAGGAGGTACGACCGATGGATGCGGACGAAGCGTGCCGGATCCAGCTGGGTTTCCATGGCGCCGATCGTCTGCTGCTTCAGGTGGCTGCGGCCTGCCACGTGCAGCGCGATGTAGTCGTCCTGCGCTTCGACGTAATCGATGATCTCCACCGGAATGACGTGTACCCGTGACCCGTCGCGCACCAGCACGCGGTCGCGTGGGACCCCGGCCGGCCGCGCGGCGGAGGTGAGCGCCGCCACGGGCATCGGCTCGCGCCGGGCCAGGCGCCCGCGGGCGCGACCGAGGGCCTGCCGGAGCCTCTCCGGATCTACCGGCTTCAGCAGGTAGTCGACGGCGTTGACCTCGAACGCCCGCACGGCGTGCTCGTCGTGGGCGGTGACGAAGATCACGCCGATGGCGGGGTCCAGCAGCTCCAGCACCTCGAACCCGTCCAGTCGGGGCATCTGGATGTCCAGGAGCATCAGATCGGGCTTGAGCTCGGCGGCGGCGCGCAGCGCGTCGAACCCGTCCGGACACTCCGCCACGACGTCGATCGACGGATCGGAAGCGAGATCGCGGCGCAGGCCGCGGCGGGCCAGCTCCTCGTCGTCGACGATGAGGACGCGAAGGGTTTCAGGCCGTGTCATTCGGGACTTCTCCGTTGACCTCGAGGGCGGCTCCGGGGGACACCTGTCCTGACCACGGGATGAGAATCCGGACTTGATAGCCGGCAGAGGTCGAAGCCACGTCTAGCCGGGCCCGGTCGCCGTGCAGCGCCTGCAGCCGCTCGCGGACGTTCTCCAATCCGAGGCCGGCTCCCCGCCCGCCGGCCCGCTCCTCGTTCCGCGGGTTGTCGACGGTGATCACGACCCCTTCCGGGTCCCGGAGGGCGGCAATCCGGATCGAACCCCCCTCCACGATCTGGGCGATCCCGTGTCGCACGGCATTCTCCACCAAAGGCTGGAGGAGAAGCGGCGGCACCGGGCAATCGAGGCAAATCTCCTCCACCGTTTCCACGACCGTGAGTCGCGGCCCGAATCGGATCGTCTCGATCGCCAGGTAGTCTCGGACGAGAGAGAGCTCGTCCCCCAGCGGAACGTGCTCGCGCCGTCCCAGGGTGAGGCTCCGTCTCAGAAAATCCGCCATCAGAAGGCACATACGCCGAGCCCCCCCCGGATCCTCGGCCGTCAGCGCGGCGATGGAATTGAGACAGTTGTACAGGAAGTGCGGGTCGATCTGCGCCCTCAGCGCCCGGAGCTCGGCTTCCCGCGCCAGCACCCGGGCGCGCACCCCCCGGATCTCCGCTTCACGGGCCGCCTCCAGAGCCATGAACAGATAGTGGGCCGTGACGGCCAGCAGGAAGATCAGGACACCGGCCAGCGCCAGGGTCGGCGCTTCGCGCAGGAAGCGGGCCGAGACATCGGCGTACCGCGGCGTCCACTCCAGCAGTCTCGCGAGGCCGAAACCCGCGACCACCCAGGCGACGGTAGAAACCACCGCAGCCGATAGGTGTGTGGCGGTCACGCGGAAAAGCTGTCCGGCGGCCAGAGGCGCGGCGCGCACCGGGTAGCGGGCGGCGAGGCAGAGAACCGCCTGCAGGAACCCGAGCGGCAGCCCGAGCAGGAGCGCTTCCCCCCAGGGCACGCCGCCCCGCAAGCCGATCAGGGTGGCCACCAGACCCCCGAGGAGCGACCCGACGGCCACGAACGGCATGACTTTCACGCGCGGAGGTCTCCGGTTCTCAGTGGGTCACCTCCAGCCTTCCGCCGAGGACCACCGCCTCCAGCCGGAGCGTCCGGGTCCTCTCGCGGGTCACCTCGCCTGCGGCCCGGCGGGCCCGGTTGTCCAGCCTTCCAGCCGCCAGGCTGTCCTTGCTCACCACCTCCCAGTCGGGAGGCACTCTGACCACCGCCCGGCCGCCAATTACCACCACTTCCAGGCGGCCGCTGTCGGAGGCCATCCTCGCCCCGGTCAGGTCCAGCGAGCCGCTACCGGCAATCGTCACCAGCTCCGCACTGCGGAAGGAGTGAGTCTCGCTGCGGTGTCCCGCCTGGCGCATGAAGGCCACCATCTCGATGCGACCGTCGTCGGCGCTTTCGCTGTGGGTGCCGGATGACCGGCCCTCGCCCCCCGTCACGCCCTGACGCCGGGCCACCAGCACGCTGCCGGCGGCAATCAGACCGAAGACCGCGAAGGCCAGAACGGCCGCCCCCACTCCTGGTCCCGAACGAACCTCCTCTCGAGTCGTCACCATGGCCCCCTCCTAATTCTTGATCTCGACGCCGCCCATGACGGCGGCGCCGGTGACGATCAGGGTTGGCCCGCCACCCTCCGGCGGTGGGGTCGTCTTGTCCTCGAAGCCTCCCAGGATCGGCATTCCCCGGATGACGACGCTCCAGGTCCGCGGGACGAAGATCTCGACACCACCCCACATGGCGAAGGCGTCCAGCACCGCCGGGCCGTCCTTGATGGCTGCCTGGCGGAGATCCACCTTGCAGCCGCCGAGGATGGCGTTCGCATCGCCGCCGCGGAATTCCTGCGAGCTGATGTGGTGCTCCACTCCCCCGAGCATTGCGAACGAGTGGACGCGGGAAGCGGCGTCAGGCTCCGGACCCGCGAACTTCCTGCCGCACCCTCCCCAGATCAGTCTCACCCCGATCAGGACCACGACGACCGGCCAGAGCTCGCGCAGGCCGTGATGCCACACTCCGAGGTTCTCCAGCAGCAGCCACATTCCGATGATTAGAATGAAAATCCCGCCGAACAGACCGCGGGACCCGCGCGGACCAAGCAGCTTCGCCAGACCGATGGCGACGAGCACCAGCGGCCAGAAGCGCCAGACATTGCCGATCTGCAGGATGCCGAAGTTGTCGAGAAGTGCGACCAGGCCCAGGGTGGCGATCACCAGGCCGGCGAAGAGCCGCGACGCGTTGCGTGACCTCGTTTCGACTTCCATCATGATTCATCCCTCCGGGACCCCGGTCATCGGTGTCCACCCAGAGAGTACGCGCGACCCGGAAGCCATTCCTCCACTTTTCGGCGAACGGCGGTCAGGCGCCGGTAAACGGCGCCCCGGCACCCCGCGCAACACCCCTCAGCGTCCCGAGAGCCGGGCTGCCGGGGGTCGGCAAAGGGGGATGCGATCTCACCGACCGCTTCCCTTGATGCGTCCGAGGAGTCGAGGCAACCGTCGAGGAGCGTCGAGGGATGTGGCGGCGAACTTCACCCCCTCGGCCCGTGGGTGAAAGGTCCGGCTCCGGCGACCTCAGGAGGAAGTAGAGAGCAGGGTCGCGGCGGCGCGAACCAGGACCCCCAGCGCCCAAAGGAAGCACACGGGCAAGACGAGACGGGTTTTGGGAAGGCGCGCCACGATGGCGAGTCCCACGACCAGCAGCGCCCAGTACCAGAGGCCGAAGAAGTCGATGGAGCCAGCCAGGGCTCGCACCGACGGTGCCACGCCCGCGGCAGGAAGGAAATAACCCAGGCTCGAGGGAAGCGGGTCCTGCCGGCTGAGATCGGTCCCCCGTTGTCCGAGAACCCATCCCAGCCCTATCGTCTGAGGGATCAGGGTGACCATCTGAGCATGCAGCTGGAGTGAGAAGACCGGGATGAAGCCGACTTGTCCCTCCAGCATGACGGTCGTACCCCAAAGCAGGACCGCGATGAATAGGTTTCCCAGAACGGGTGCCACCAGGAAGAAGGCCCAGCTCACCGCCCGCAAGGCGTGGAGGAGCTGGACCTTCTCCAGCTCTCCGAGTTTCTGGCCGGAACTTTCCACCGCCTTCTGCAGGGTCTGCTGCCACTCGGGCCGGCGGATGAGGGCTGCCGCGACCACAAAGGAGAGGAGCATGGAGAAGAGCAGGGGAAAGACCCAGTTGGGCCGCTCGCGGATCGCCTCGGCGAGGCGCCGGGGCGCGTAGAAGGCTTGGACGATGCGGCCCAGGGCCTGGAAAGGTCCCAGGTCGGACCACTCGGCCTGCTGGTTCACCGATGTCATTGCGACTCGGAGGCGGAGGCGCGGTTCAGCTGGCGACCGTTATGTTGTGGGTGTCCAGAAGGATTCCGAGCACCCGATCCAGCTCCACGAGCGACTTATTATAATCCACGATGGCCTGATTCTCTCGCAGCTTCGCCGTGGTCAGATCGGTCTGGAACGAGAGTACCTGGAAGGCGGTGCTCATGCCGTTTTCGTACTTCTTTTGCTCGGCGGAGAGCTTTTCCGTCTGCAGCCGAGTGTTGACGCGTGCCGCGTTCACCCGCTTCAGGTCGGTGTCGACCTGCCGCACCGCATTGCGCACCTGCACCATGGCGGTCTGCTCCAGTCTTTCGATGGAGAACTTTGACTGCTCCTGCTGGTACTTGGATGCGGTGTAGGCGGCCTCGGCGGCGCGATTGCCCAGAGGGATGCTCAGCTGCAGCTGGCCGCTCCAGTTGTCGAAATCCCGGTTCCTGATCTGCGTGTAGGAATTGCCGATGCTCAAGTCCGGTGGGTTGACAACAAGGTGGCAGATGGTCGGATCCACGGGATCGGGGACGCAGCCCGGGGGCGTGCTGGGATCGGCGGTCACGAAGGTTTGCGTGAAGGGAAGGAAAGTGCCCGCGAGTCCCTGAGCGCCGTACTGGGCGATCAGATCCAGCCGGTACAGTCTCTGGTTCTTGCGGTAATGAAGATCCGCGTTTCGATTGGCCAGATCCAGCCTTGCCTGTTCCAAATCCGGCCGCTTGTCCAGCGCGGTTTTCACGGCCTCGTCCTCGTTCACGATCTTTTCCAGCACTTGCGGCTCGTCCGCTGGATGGATGGGTTGATGCCACAGAGGCGAGTCGTAGGGGATGTTCATCAGCGCCCGCAGACTGTCTTCGGCGGTCCGGATGGCCGCGAGCCCCGTAATGATGCCGTCCTCCCGGTCGGCCACTGAGGCCTCCGCCTGAGTGATTTCGATGGGGGGCAGCGTTCCCACCCTCGCTTTGATCCGGGTCTGCTCCAGGAAATCCTGGGCCAGCTTCAGCGACGCCTCCTGGGCCCTCTGGTTCATGATGGCGGACTGGAGGTCCCAGTAGGCCTTCTCCGCCGAGGCCAGGGTGTCCATCACCGTCTGCCGGAACTGGGACTTGCTGATCTTTTCGTTGTTCTGGGCGATGAGGATTCCGGTGCGGTTCACGCTCAGGCCCAGGTTTCTGAGAAGGGGTTGGGTATAAGTGGCGAGGGCCTCGGAAAAATAGGACGGGTTGACGGTGGAGAAGGTGGAGGTGGTGCTGGCCCGGTTGGTGAGCACCGTGAACTGGAAGGTGCTCCCGATCGCGAAGGGGTCGGTGTAGGTGGCGGAGAAATTGCGGGTGGCGTTGGTGACTACATTCCCGCCGCCCAGCTGGGTGTTCTGCGGCGAGGTGCTTTCACCATCCCTGGCGCTGAAGTCGAGGGTGGGAGAGAAGACCGCCCGCTGGGTATCGATGGCCGTCTCGGTGATTTGGGGGTCATAACGCCGCACCGCGATATCCAGGTTCTTCTCGAGAGCGGATTTCATCACCTCCTGCAAGGTCAGCGTCACCGCTCCTGCTTCGCCGTAGAGGATCGGTGGAGCGGCGGAGCCGGGCGCGGGCGGCGTCTCTTGGGCGCGGACCTGCGGCTCACCCGCAAAGTAGGGGATGGAGGCGAGTAAAGCGACGAGAACCCCTCGCAAGAGCCTGTGCATGGAATCTTCTCCTGGACTGTGCCGAAATCCCGCGGAACCGGCGCCAAGAAGCCTTCCCGGAAGGGGCCGGGCCGAGACGGACTGGTTTAAGGACAAAGGACAGTGGGGTATACGAAATCCAGCCTTTCCGGGTTCACGGGGGAGCCCCCGAGGAATCCGGGTGAACGAGGTGGCAGGATGCCAGGTGCCCGCCGCCGGAATCCAGCAGCCGCGGCACCACCCGGGAGCAGACCTCTACGGCCACCGGGCACCGGGGATGGAAAGCGCACCCCGGCGGTGGCGCCGCGGGGCTGGGAAGGTCCCCCTTCAGGGCGATCCGCTCCGACTTGGCCGTAGGGTCGGGCACCGGCACGGCGGAGAGGAGAGCCTTCGTGTAGGGGTGTTGGGGGTTCCGGTAGAGGACCTCCGCTTCCGCCACTTCCACGATCTTTCCGAGATACATCACCGCCACCCGGTCGCTGATGTGCTCCACCACGCTGAGGTCATGGGCAATGAACAGGTAGGTCAGCGAGAATTCCTCCTGCAGGTCCATAAGCAAGTTCACTACCTGGGCCTGGACCGAGACGTCCAGCGCCGACACCGGCTCATCGCAGATGATGAGCTTGGGCCGCAGGGCCAGGGCCCGGGCAATTCCGATGCGCTGGCGTTGTCCGCCCGAGAACTCATGGGGATAGCGCTTCATGGCGGAGGGGTCCAGACCCACCTTGCACAGAAGGTCCGCCACCCGGTGCTCCCGCTCGGATCCCTTGGCAATCTTGTGGATGATCAGGGGCTCTCCCACGATGGATCCCACTCGCATACGCGGGTTCAAGGAACTGTAGGGATCCTGAAAGATCACCTGCAACTCCCGGCGCATCTTCCGCATCTCCTTGGGCGAAAGGCCCAGGAGGTTCACCCCGTCGAAGACCACGCTCCCTTCGGTGGGCTCCAGCAGGCGCAAGATGCAGCGTCCCGTGGTGGTCTTGCCGCTCCCAGACTCCCCCACCAGACCCAGCGTCTCGCCGCGACGCAGGGCGAGGTCCACGCCGTCCACCGCCCGGACGTGCCCGCTCACGCGGGAAAACACCCCGCGCCGGATGGGAAAGTATTTCTTCAGCCCTCGGACCTCCAGCAGGTTCCCGTTTTCCTGGCCGATCATCGCGCCACGGCCTTTCCTTCCCCCACCGCCGGATGATGGAGGAAGCAGGAGACCTTGCGCTCGCCTTCCAGGGGGAGCAGCTGCGGCTCCTCGCGCCGACAAACCTGCATCACTTCGGTGCACCGGGGAGCGAAGGGGCAGCCCGGCTCCCGGGACAGAGGATCGGGCACGTTGCCCGGGATGGCAGGAAGGCGTCTGCGGACTCCACGATCCCTCCCTCCCAGCCGGGGCACCGAGCGCAGCAGCCCGATGGTGTAAGGGTGCTTCGGGGAGGCGAAAATCTCCCGCACCGGCGCCTCTTCCACGATGCGTCCCGCATACATGACCGCCACCCGGTCCGCCGAGCCGGCGATGACCCCGAGGTTGTGGCTGATGAGAAGCATGGAGAGGCGGAACTCGTCCTTGAGCCGCTTGAGCAGGTCCAGGATTTCCGCCTGGATGGTGACGTCCAGGGCGGTGGTGGGCTCGTCGGCCATGAGCAACGACGGCTTGCAGGAGAGGGACATGGCAATCATCACCCGCTGGCACATGCCGCCGCTCATCTGGTGGGGATAATCCCGCACCCGCCGCTCGGGGTCGGGAATCTGCACCAGCCTGAGTAGCCGCACCGCCTCGATGAGGGCGTCCTTCTTCGAAACTTTGTTGTGAACACGAATCGCCTCGGCGATCTGATTCCCCACCGTGTAGACCGGGTTCAGCGCCGCCACCGGCTCCTGGAAGATCAGGGCGATTTCCTTGCCGCGCACCTTGCGGATTTCCGGCTCGCTCACCGTGAGAAGGTCGCGTCCCCGGTAGAGGATTCTGCCCGCGGCGATCCGTCCCGGCGGCGTGATGAGACGGAGAATCGACATCGCGGTGATGCTCTTGCCGCAGCCTGACTCGCCCACGAGGCCCAGCGTCTCCCCTTCCTGCACATTGAAAGAGATGCCGTCCACGGCGCGAATCCTTCCCTCGAGGGTGTTGAACTCCACCCGGAGATTGTCGACCTCGAGGAGCGGGGCCTGGGTCTCCATCAGAAGGACACCTCAGGCTTGTGGACGCCGAACACGCGGCGCAGGGCGTCGGAGATCTCTCCCAGCGTGGCGCTCGATTCCACTGCGTGGAGGATGGCCGGTAGGAGATTCTCCGGGCCTTCTGCCCGCCTTTCGACTGCATCCAGCGCCTTCGCAGCCGCCGGCGCCTCGCGGCACTTTTTGAAGCGTACAAGACGCTTGACCTGCTCCTTCTCCAGCCCGGGATTCACTCGGTGGATCATCGGAGGGCGGTCCTGTTCCGATGTGTAGCGGTTGACGCCTACGACTCCCTGTTCGCCTGTTTCTACCGCCCGCTGGGCACGGTACGCCGACTCCTGGATCTCCCGGGCGATGAAGCCGCTCTCGATGGCCGGAATGACGCCGCCCATACGGTCGATCCGGTCGAGGTAGTTACGGGCCGCATTCTCGATCTGGGTGGTGAGAGTCTCGACATAGTAAGACCCGCCCAGGGGATCCACGGTGTCAGCCACGCCGGTCTCGTACGCCAGGATCTGCTGGGTGCGCAGCGCCACCGCCGCGCTCGGCTCGGTGGGAAGCGACAGAGCCTCATCCATGGAGTTGGTGTGGAGCGATTGCGCCCCTCCCAGCACCGCCGCCAGGGCCTGGTAGGTTACCCGCGCCACGTTGTTCTCCACCTGTTGCGCGGTGAGGGCCGAGCCGGCGGTCTGGGCGTGGAAGCGCAAGCGCAGCGAGGGCGCGTCCTGCACCTGGAACCGCTCGCGCACCAGGCGCGCCCAGAGCCGCCGCGCCGCTCGAAACTTGGCGACTTCCTCGAACAGATCGTTGTGGGAATTGAAGAAGAAAGAGATGCGCGGCGCTACCTCTTTCATTTGGAGTCCGGCGCGCCGGGCTGCCTGAAGGTATTCCAGCGCATTCCCCAGGGTGAAGGCAACCTCCTGGACCGCCGTCGCACCCGCCTCGCGAATGTGGTAGCCGCTGATGCTGATGCTGTTCCAGCGTGGAAGGTGGTCCCTGCAGTAGGCGAAAAGATCTGTGGCGATCCGCAGCGAGGCCTGCGGGGGGTAGATGTAGGTGCCGCGGGCCATGTATTCCTTCAGCACGTCGTTCTGGACCGTCCCGGACAGCTTTTCGGGGGGAATACCCTGCTTCTTCCCCACGGCGACGTAGAGGCAGAGGAGAATCGCTGCGGTGGCGTTGATGGTCATGGAGGTGGAGACCTTCTCCAGCGGAATCCCGTCCAGGAGAGTCTCCATGTCTTGCAACGAATCGATGGCCACCCCCACCCGGCCCACCTCTCCCCGGGCGGCGGGGTGGTCGGAGTCGTATCCCATCTGAGTGGGAAGGTCGAAAGCCACGGAAAGCCCGGTCTGCCCGTGCCTGAGAAGGAATTTCAGCCTTCGATTGGTCTCGCGGGCTGATCCAAAACCGGCGTACTGGCGCATGGTCCAGAGCCGGCTGCGGTACATGCTGGGCTGGATGCCTCGGGTGAACGGGAACTCGCCGGGAAGGCCGATGTCGGTGTCGGGATCGATTCCCCGGGTGTGTTCGGCCATGTAGGTGGGGCGGATTTCGATGCCCGAGCTGTTCACGAATTTCGCTTGTCGTTCGGCGTGCTTTTTCATCGCTCTCCGGCAGTGAGAATCGCCCCCGGCTTGTTCGCAAGGGCCTGATCCGGCGGGAGTTCTCGCAAGACTGTCGCGTAAAGTACCATAGCGGGACAGACCCGGCAACAGGAACCCTTGGGGGAGAAATGCAGGCGGCCGGCGGCGCCGCGAGGATCTCGAGGAACACCGCCATTCGGTCCGCATCGGCAGCGAGGCGGATGGGGGAAGTTGATTCGACATCGATCCCCCAAAGCCCAACGAGACACTCGTGCGGGCCGCTTTCCAGAGGAGTAAAATGCGCGGGATGGACCCTGCCGGCGATCCCACCGAAGAGAATGGCGCAAAGGCCGCGTTCGCCGCGGCCGCGGCCGGGGTACTGGGCCTGGCGGCGGTGGGGGTGTGGCTGAGGGGCGGGCTTCCATTCGAAGGGGTCGATCTCTCTCTCAGAGCGTCGTATATCCTGCGACACAAATACGGCTGGACCGCCGGATGGCTGTTGGCGGGCGTGGGCGCGGTGCTGGTGGTCAATCTCTTCTTCGTGCTGGCGTCACGATGGCAAACTCGGGGCAGGGGCAAGTGCCGGTTGGCGATGATCCTGGCCACCGCGGGTCTCGGGGCGGACCTATCGGGCCTTGGGCTCTGGATCGTGGTGGCCCCAGGACTGGATGCCGCAGGGCTGGGATTGGTGGAAAGGATTGCCGGCGCCCTTTCTCTCTTTGTTGCGAAGATCCTCTACAGCTCCGCCGGAGTTTTCTTGGTCCTGAGTGGACGGAAGGAGCTGTCCCCTTCGCTGCTGTGGCTCTCCTTCGGCGTCTGGCTTTCCGGCTTTTGGGTCGCGGCCGCCACCCTGTGCGAGTGCAGGCCAGCTCAGCTCTGGGGCCTCGGTACGCTCGTCATCCTCTTCGTCGTCTGGTCCGCGCTGCTGGGCTTCCATTTCCTGGGAATTCCCCGGAGCGCCAAAGCCACCGCAGGCCCCTCCTTCACTCCCGATCCGCGGGATTGATCAGGGTCATTCCGACTTCGAGGACCTAACGCCGGCAGCGATTCGCCGGTTGAATCAGAGGGTAACTTCCTCTAAAATCTAAGCCTTCCCGGACAGATCCGCTGAGGTCGCAGCCGGTGTTCAAGACCATCGACTGGGGGGATGGCACGGTCGTGATGTTGGACCAGACCCGTCTCCCGCAAGAGGTAATCTACCGCACCTACCGCCGACCCGAAGAGGTGGCCGAAGCGATCCGAAGGATGGTGATCCGCGGCGCGCCGGCGATCGGTGTGGCGGCGGCCATGGGGATCGCCCTGGGCATGAAGGATTCGGCGGGACTGTCCACTCCGGACCTGGAGCACAGGATGGAGGAGTTGGCGCGACTGTTCGCCTCCACGCGTCCCACGGCGGTGAATCTCTTCTGGGCCATCGAGCGAATGAAGCGGGTCTTTGAGACGCACCGTGGAGCGAAGTTTCGCGAGGTGGCCGAAGCGATGGTTCGGGAGGCTTTGGTCCTGCGCGACGAGGACGTGGAAATGAATCGGAGGATGGGGCGGCATGGCGAAGTGCTGATTCCCGAAAGCGCGCGGGTCCTGACCCACTGCAACGCGGGGGCCCTGGCCACCGCCGGCTATGGCACGGCCCTGGGGGTGATCCGCGCCGCCGTGGAGAAGGGGAAGAAAGTGCGAGTGCTGGCGGACGAAACGCGTCCCTTCCTGCAGGGAGCGCGCCTCACCGCCTGGGAGCTGGCCCAGGACGGCATCCCGGTAACGCTCATCACCGATAGCGCCGCCGGGCATTTCATGGCTCGAGGAGAAGTAGATCTGGCCATCGTCGGGGCGGATCGGATCGCCGCCAACGGCGATGTGGCCAACAAGATCGGAACCTACTCGGTGGCGGTACTGGCGAAGGAGAATGGAATCCCCTTTTACGTCGCGGCGCCGCTTTCCACCATCGACCTGTCGCTTCCCTCGGGAGACCGGATTCCCCTCGAGGAGCGCGATCCGGAAGAAGTGAAGCACGCCGGCCACAGCCGGGTGGCTCCCGAGGAGGTTGCAGCGCGTCATCCCGCCTTTGACGTCACGCCGGCCCGCTACGTCACCGCCATCATCACCGAAGCGGGAATCTCCCGCCCGCCCTATGAGGCGAGCCTGAGGGTGCTCTTTCCGGTCAATTCCTGATGTTAATTCTCGGAATCGAGACTTCGTGCGACGAGACCGCCGCGGCGATCCTGCGGGATGCGAAGATTCTGTCCAACATCGTCTCATCGCAAGCGAAGGTGCATGAGAAATACGGCGGCGTCGTGCCCGAGCTGGCGTCGCGCCACCATGTGGAGAACATCGACGTGGTGGTGAATCTGGCGCTGCAGGAGGCGGGGGTGTCGCTGCCGGATCTGGACGGTGTGGCGGTTACGCGCGGACCGGGACTGGTGGGTTCGCTCCTGGTGGGCATCTCCGTGGCCAAGGCGTTGAGCTACGTCCTGGGGATTCCTTTCACCGGCGTGAACCACCTCGAGGGGCATGTTAGGTCCCCCTTTCTGGAGAACCCGGACCTTGCACTGCCCGCCGTCTGCCTGGTGGCCTCGGGCGGGCACACCTCTTTATATGTGGTCCGGGAGGACGGCGGGGTCGCCTGCGTGGCCCGCACCCGGGACGACGCCGCCGGAGAGGCGTTCGACAAGGTGGCCAAGCTGATGGGATTGGGATACCCGGGGGGGCCCGTCATCGACCGGCTGGCCCGCGAGGGGGACCCGGAGGCGGTGCGGCTCCCGCAAGCGCGCATGAGCGACGGGACGCTCGACTTCTCCTTTTCGGGGCTGAAGACCGCGGTGCTGCGCTACGTGCGCGAGCGCGGAATGCCGGAAAATGCCTATCCCGCGCCAGCACCGAACCAGGAGGTGAAGGACCTTCTGGCCTCTTTTCAGAAGGCGGCGGTAGACTACCTGGTGGAGAACACGCTGCGTACCGCACGGCGGGAGCGGGCTCCCACCCTTTGCCTCGCCGGTGGGGTGGCCTGTAATACTCGGCTGCGCGCCGAGCTGTCAAAGATCGCCGCCGGGGAGGGTTGGCGTTTCCACGCCGTGAGCCCTTCTCTCGCCCTGGATAATGCCGCCATGATCGCCTATGCGGGAAAGCTCCGGCTGGAGCGCGGCCAGGTGGATGACCTGGCGCTCAATGCCGATCCCAATCTGGCCTTCTAGAGAGGTCGATGGACCCTAATCTCGTCCGGAACTTCTGCATCATCGCCCACATCGACCATGGAAAGTCCACCCTGGCGGACCGCATCCTGGAGCTCACCGGGGCCTTGGAAAAGCGGGAGATGGAGGACCAGGTCTTGGATGACATGGATCTGGAGCGTGAGCGCGGCATCACCATCAAGGCTCACTCCGTGGCGCTGGACTACCAGGCAGATGACGGGCAGACCTACCGCCTCAATCTCATCGACACGCCGGGCCACGTGGACTTCTCCTACGAGGTTTCCCGAAGCATCTCCGCCTGCGAGGGGGCATTGCTCGTGGTGGATGCTTCGCAGGGAGTGGAGGCCCAGACGCTGGCCAACACCCACCTGGCCGCCGAGCACGACCTGGAGATTATTCCGGTCATCAACAAGATCGACCTGCCCAGCGCCGAGCCGGAGCGGGTGAAGGAGCAGATTGAGAACATCATCGGACTGGACTGCTCCGGGGCGATCCTCGCCTCCGCCAAGGAAGGCCGAGGAGTGCACGAAATCCTCGAGGCCCTGATTCACCGGCTTCCCCCGCCGAAGGGGAGCGCCGAGCAGCCCCTCAAGGCGCTCATCTTCGATTCCTGGTACGACTCCTTCCGGGGCGTCATCATCCTGGTGCGCGTGTTGGACGGCACCCTCCGGCGCAGAACGAAGATCCGGTTCATGGCTACCGGCAGGGAGTATGAGGTGGAGGAGGTGGGAATCTTTACGCCCAAGCTGAAACCGACCGAGGAGTTGTCCGTGGGGGAGGTGGGATTCGTCATCGCCGGGATCAAGAATGCTTCGGAGACCAAGATCGGTGACACGGTCACCGAGCCGAGCCGCCCCACCGCCGAAGCTTTCCCCGGATTCCAGGAGATGAAGCCCATGGTCTTCGCCGGACTCTATCCCAACGGCGAGACCAGCTACGAGAACCTGCGCGACGCGCTGGAGCGGCTGCGGCTCAACGATTCCTCCTTCTCGGTGGAAGCCGAGACTTCCGACGCGCTGGGGTTCGGCTTTCGCTGCGGGTTCCTCGGACTGTTGCACATGGAGATCGTGCAGCAACGTCTGGAACGGCACTTCGACCTGGACCTAATCACTACCGCCCCTTCGGTGCGCTACCGGGTCACCACCACCGACGGAGCCGTGCTGGAGGTGAGCAATCCCGCCAAGCTGCCGCCCGCCGGAAGCATCGCACGGTACGACGAGCCCATCATCACGGCGCTGATTCTGACGCCTCCGGAGCACGTGGGGGCCATCCTGGCCCTTTGCCAGGACCGGCGCGGCATCCAGAAAGAGCTGAAGTACGTCACTACCAGCCGGGTGCTGATCACCTACGATCTCCCTCTGAACGAGGTGGTGATGGATTTTTACGATAAGCTGAAGACGCTGTCCCGTGGCTACGCCTCCCTGGACTATCATCTGGCGGGGTGGCGGGATGCCGACCTGGTGAAGCTGGACATTCTGGTGAACGGAGAGCCGGTGGACGCCCTCTCCCTCATTGTGCACAAGGACAGGGCCTACGCGCGGGGACGGGCTCTGGCCAGCAAGCTGCGGAAGGTTATCCCGCGGCAGCTCTTCGAGGTGGCCATTCAGGCGGCCATCGGGAGCAAGATCATCTCCCGGGAGACGGTCTCCGCGATGCGCAAGAACGTGCTGGCCAAATGTTACGGCGGCGACATCACCCGCAAGCGGAAGCTCCTGGAGAAGCAGAAGGAAGGGAAGAAACGCATGAAGAAGATCGGCCGCGTGGACATTCCCCAGGAAGCCTTCCTGGCCCTGCTGAAGCTGGAGTAGCAACATGCCGCGGCGCTCTTTCTTCCACGATTATCTCCAGGCGGGGATCATTGCCATCATCATCGCCTTGTTCGTGCGCACCTACCTGGTCCAGGCGTTCCAAATTCCCTCCCCTTCCATGCAGAACAGCCTTCTGGTAGGGGATCACGTCCTGGTGAACAAGTTCATCTTCGGCCCTCTCATGAGCCCGGCCGGAAAAGACCTTCTTCCAGTTTCGCAGGTGAAGGAAGGGGACGTCATCGTCTCCAAGGTTCCCTAGGCACCGGAGC